>Ga0208977_1000301_pt1 | contig 46372 bp, 44 predicted proteins | sample RifOxyA2_FD_184030 | JGI IMG/M metagenome (GOLD analysis project Ga0208977, IMG submission 184030) | Groundwater microbial communities from Rifle, Colorado - Rifle Oxygen_injection A2 (SPAdes) | ecosystem: Environmental > Aquatic > Deep subsurface > Groundwater | place: Rifle, Colorado, United...
TGATCCTCAAAGAAAGGATTTAGCGATGAAGAATTCGGTGAATACGGCTGTTGTTGGAATGGCTTGGGGTGATGAAGGCAAAGGAAAAGTTACTGACGAAGCGTCGGAAAACGCTGAGTATGTCGTTCGCGCTGAAGGCGGTTCAAACGCCGGACACACAATCAAAGTCGGCGACACTAAGTTTGTTGGGCACTTGATCCCCAGCGGAGTCGTGGCCGGAGCGAAGTGTTTGCTTGGCCGCGGAGTTCGGATTGAACTGGATCAGTTTTTTGCCGAACTGGATGACCTGACAAAATTGGGCATCAAACCGCAGGTTTGGATTGACGACGGAGCTTTCTTGATTTTCCAGTGGCACAAAGTCCTGGAATTGTGGTCCGAACTCGCGAAAGGTTCCCGTCGAGCCTATACCACTATGCGCGGGATGTGCAGTACGGCCGCGGCTATCGGCTTGCGGGTTAATCCGAAGATTTCGATGCTGTTGCGATCAGCCGAGCTTGAGAAATGGCTTGTGGATTTCTATAAAGTATTTGAGCCGGTGTTCACATCGTCCGAGTTGCTCAACAATCCGTCATTTCAAACCATGTTTGGCGCTGTGCTTACACCTGAGCAGGCTTTGGAGAATCTGTTGAGTTTTTCCTCGCGGATTTATCCGTATTTGATTGATGTTCGCCATGCGCTCTTTCAAGCGTGGATGGCCAAACAGCCAATCGTGTTTGAGGGCGCGCAAGGCCTCTTGCTTGACCCATATTGGAGCCCAACTTATGGCTTCAATACTCAAGGTATTTGCACTTTCGCCGGTTTGGCTCAAGGCACCGGTTTGCCAATGGAAGCATTGGGAACAAAATATGGCGTCTTCAAGGCGACATATTCACGAGTGGGAAACGGCGGTTTTCCCAGCGAACTGGGTAATGATAAATTGTCCAATGTGGAAAAGCGGATCCCTGACGATCAAAAAATCGCATGGCTTTCTGCTATGCTGGACAAAATCAACAAGGGTCATGCAACCGACCAAGAAATCGGACAGTATTTCCGAGTCATTGGCGCTGAATACGGCGCGACTACTGGACGTCCTCGGAGAATTGGTTGGTTGAATTTGGCCGAGCTGGCTTATTCCGTCCAAATCAATTGGCCTGATCGGCTGGCGTTCACCAAAATGGACTGCTTGTCCGGTTTGAAAAAAGTCAAAGTGTGTGTCGGCCACAAAATGCCAAACGGTCAAGAGTTGCTACTTGGTCAAATGCCCGAGTTGGCTTCTGACTTCAGCGAACTTGTTCCTGTTTTGCGGGAAATGGATGGCTGGTCAGAAAACATCACCGGAGAAACAAGTTTTGAGAAATTGCCAAAAAATGCCCAAGAATATGTTCTTGCGATTGAGAAGTTCTTGGGGAAGCCGATTACTATCATCGGCACCGGACCGGATCGCGAACACGTGATCAAAAGAGTTCCGGCCTAAAAAGAGGAGAAAAAAAGGAGAAAAAATCCCCCCGATTTAATCGGGGGGATTTTAAATTGCCTATTCTGCTTACTCTGTCCCGATTTTGTTTGAAAACAAAATCGAGGATCCTCGATTTGCTTTAAGCAAATCGGGACCTACTCTGCTCGTCTACTGTCCCATCAATCGCATCAGAACATTGACAGTGCGAAGCAAAATCGCCATATCCAACAACAGCGATCGGTTTTTAATATAGAATAAGTCGTATTGCAATTTTTCCAATGATTTTTCACGAGTGGATGTATAGTTTTGGTGAATCAACGCCCAGCCGGTCAGACCAGGTTTTACCACATGGCGAAGCGGATAATACGGCATTTCATTTTTCAAATCGTCCACGATTTCCGGCCGTTCCGGGCGAGGGCCGATTAAAGTGAGATCTCTTTTCAAAAGATTTATAACTTGGGGCCATTCGTCAATTCTGGTTTTTCGCAGAATTCCGCCCACGGCCGTGATTCTTGAATCTTTCTTTTTCGCCACCCATTTATCAAATTCATAATCGCCGACCTCGGCGCTTCCGTCTTTGGATAAAACATGCATAGAACGGAATTTATAAATCCAAAATATTTTTCCGAATTGGCCGATGCGGGTTTGTTTATAAAAAATCGGGCCGGGAGAATTTATTTTTATCGCCAAACCGACAATAGGCAAAAACAGTATAAGCAAAGCTCCTAAAATAATTCCGGCCAGATAATCAATAACGGTTCTAAATCGATCGTAGATAGGATGTTTTGTGTCGCGGAGATTTTGTAAAAACCAGCCTTCGGAAAAAGTCGTGGGCGGAATGCGTCCGGTTATTTGTTCATAAAACGAAGTCAGGTCTGTAAGTTGTACGTCCCAGAAAAGCAGTTCATAAAGTTCTCTAAGAGCATCGGAATCTTGATGAAGATGTGGCGCGATAATCACTGATTGCGCTTTATGGTTGGTGATGGCCGGTCTGATGGTGTTTAAATTATAGTAAACATCAAATTTATAGTTGTTCGGTTTTTCTGTGCGCGTAGGGTCAATCAAGGCCTTTATTTTATAACCTTTTTCCGGTTCTCTTTCCAAAATTTCAATTAGTTCTTTGGTCTCGGTGGTAAAGCCGACGAAAATTACGTTATTTTTTAAAGCCTCGGCGCCGAGCAATTTTCTGAAAAATAATCTCCAGATGACGCTTATGGAATAACCTAAAATGATATTGGCCAATAAAATTGTTTTCGGGGCGATTTTTTTATCGGGAAATAAATAGAAAAAAGTTATACTGACGATTAATGAGACAATGGCCGTTTCTGAAAATCGGCGGTAAAAAGCGCGGTCATTTGTCAACCGGTCCAAATCATAAAGGCCGTTTATGTAGTTTATAATTATCCACAGGCCATAGACAATCAAAAACAGCCCCAAATGAAGTTCAATCTGATACCAATTGGGTAATTCTAGATATCTGAGGGATAAACTCAATAAAAAAGCGATGCAAAAAGAGACGAAATCGCCCAGCACAAGGAGTAATTGTTTTATTCTGTAGATTAACATAATTGCTTTTTAGGGCTTTATTCTATATAATTCATGGTAATATATACCATAATTATAGCAAAATATCAAGACTTTGGGTAATCCGTAACTAGTAACTCGTAATCCGTAATCTAGATGTTGAGCGTGCTGGTTGGTATTTATCCTAATATTTTTTATTATGAAAAGATTATTTATTTTAGCAGTTATGGCTTTATTCCTGGCGCCGAGCGTCGTATCCGCGCGCCTGCCTAATGATCCATTCACGGAGCAGTGGTCTTTTAAGGATGCCAAAGTTTATGAGGCTTGGGATAAGGAAACCGGTTCAGGAGAGGTGGTAGTGGCGATTATTGATAATGGTTTTGATACTTTTCACCCGGATTTGTTTCCTAATGTTTGGAAAAATGTTGATGAGATCGCCGATAACAAGATTGATGATGATAAAAACGGCTATGTTGATGATGTGTGGGGTTGGGATTTCAGTTCGTATGATGCTAATCACGATGGTATTTTTACGGATGAAGAAATGAATATCGGCAATAATGAGCCTCGTCCATGGGTGGTTGGAAGACAAGGTATGGACGATGAAATACATCATGGTTCGGTTGTCGCGGGTATAATCGGCGCGGTTGGTAATAATAATAAGTTGGGCGCGGGTATAAATTGGAAAGTTAAGTTGATGAATTTAAAAGTGCTTGAGGTAAGCGGGGTTGGCGATTTAAATCCATTGACGCGCGCTATTTATTACGCGGTCAATAATGGCGCGGACATAATTAATGTCAGTTTGGTGGGGGATCCGTTTAAAGAAGTAAAAGACGCGATTAAGTATGCTTATGATAAAGGGGTTGTGGTAGTGGCGGCGGCCGGAAATAATAGGGTCGCGCTCAATTTGTCGCCGGTATATCCGGTTTGCGCTGATGCGGGTGAAGGCGAGGAGTGGGTGTTGGGCGTGACTGCGATTGATGAAAATCATTATTTGGCGCCTTTTTCCAATGTTGGTTCATCTTGTATTGATTTGACGGCGCCGGGCGTAAATGTGTCCAGCACTTTGCGTTTTGCTCCCAGATATGGCCTGACAAAAGAATATTCAAATGGTTGGAATGGCACTTCGTTTGCCGCGCCAATCGTATCGGGCGCAGCCGCTTTGATAAAATCAATTCAGCCCGCTTGGAGTCCTAAACAAATTTATCAGGCGATTTTATCCACCGTTCATCGCACTCCGCCCAGTGACCCGGCCGCTTATGCGGAAATATACGGCGCCGGGCTTATTCAGGTGGCCGCCGCGGTTGATTACGCTTTAAGTTTTATATCTTCTACGCATCCATTGAATCATTTTTACGCGCTTGATACGGCTGATGGTGTAACTCAAAAAACCAAGCCGGGAGATTTGGAGATGGTTGAAAGTAAAAATGAACAAGTTTTGGGCATTGACGGTGTTGCCAGTTTTAAATATGGTTTTGTGACTTTGAAAAAAATAAACAAAGATAAGTCGGAAGTGATTATTTATAATCAAGATTGGATTAAAACTGATAGTTGGATAGTAAGTTCTTTGGGTAAATTAGATATCGCGATTGGCGATGTTTTAGGTGATGAAAATGAAGAAATAATTTTATCGCCGGCTTATGGCAGTAAAAATGTTTTAAGAATTTTTGATTTGCAGGGGAAAGAATTGGATAGCCTTTGGGACAATATTTCTAACCGCGGGGTTTCAATTGGATTGATAGACGCAAAAGACAAGAAAAAACAGATTTTGGCGGTTTATGGCGGAGAAAGCGTTAAGTTGAAGCATTTTGATGGCGATTTGAATATAATCAGGGAGATAGATTTGCCGTTTATAAAAAATACCGGAATACCGGCGGCGGGCGATATAGATGGGGACGGTATTCAAGATTATGTGGTGGCCGGCGGAGTGGGTGATATACCGTATTTGGCTTATTATAATCCGGATGGTTCTTTAAAGAGAAAATTTTTCGGCTATGACACCGATTATTCGGGCGGACTGGATATTTTTGTCGGAGATTTTGACAATGACGGAAAAGATGATGTGTTTGTCGGACCGCAAAGCAGTGAAGGTTCGTTGATATTTTGGAATTATAAATCAAAAAAAGTGGCGGAGTGGAAATACCAGAGTGGCAATAAAATGATGTATTTGCCTGTTTTTTAGGTTGATTTTGTGGTATAATAAGTTTAGCGATTAGAATATTAAGCGATTAGTTATATCAGCTGAATAATCTATTGCCTATATACTCTATATAATCTAGCAATATGTTAAATGAAACCCCAATTTTTGAAAAAAAGAATGTAATTGTCACCGGCGGAGCGGGATTTTTAGGTTCCCATCTGTGCGAGAAACTGTTGCGGGAAGCGAAAGTTATCTGTATAGACGATTTGTCCAATTCAAACATCCAAAATATTGACCATCTGTTGCAATATCCTGATTTTGAGTTTATTAAATATGATGTGAACAAACCGATTAATCTGGATGATTTTGATGAGCTTGATAAATTTCGCGTAAAGTTTCAAGGCGTGCAGGAAATTTATCATTTTGCCTGTCCGACCAGCCCGCGTAATTTTGAAAAATTAAAGATGCACTCTCTGTGGGCTAATTCCAACGCCATGATATCAACCTTGGATTTGGCGGTTAAATATAAAGCAAAATATTTGTTCGCGTCCAGCTCGGTGGTGTATGGTGATCCGACTTCGGAGCATAATGTTTTTTCAGAAGAAGATGAAGGTATGGTTGAACATTTATCTCCGCGCGGTTGTTATGATGAGGGCAAGCGTTTCGCGGAAACTTGCGTGGAAACTTATCGGCAAGTTTATGGAATTGATGTAAAAATAGCCAGAGTGTTTACCACTTACGGACCGAGAATGAAATTGCGCGATGGTTTGTTGGTTCCGGATTTTATTTTGAACGCGATTGAGGGCAAGGATTTGGTAATTTATGGCGATGGCGATATGAAAATGTCCTTTTGTTATATTACTGATATGATAGACGGGTTTATAAAATTGATGCAGACCGGGCCGGAGATGTCTATTGTGAATTTGGGTTCGGATCAGGTGATATCTGTCGCCGAGGTGGCCAATATGATTATTTCAATGACAAATTCTTCATCAAGGTTAACCAATGAAGAGGCGCTGGTGTTTTTAACCAAAAAGGGCGCTCCCAATTTGAGACGCGCCAAAGAGATGATGGGGTGGATACCGTTGGTCAGGCTTGAAGATGGTTTAAGAAATACGATAGACTATACGATAGCGAATAAGGAGATGGTCGGCCTGAATCAGTCGCAGAATATTTAATCAAATATGTTAATCGCGATAATCCCCGCGTATAATGAAGAGAAAAAAATAGGTTCCGTTGTTCGGGACCTTTTAAATCATGCGGATAAAGTTTTGGTGGTGGACGATGGGTCAAAAGACAGAACCGGCGCGGTCGCGAAAGAGGCCGGCGCCATGGTTTTAACGCACAGAATAAACCGGGGGCAGGGGGCGGCTTTGCAAACCGGTCATGAATACGCAAAAAAACTTGGCGCGGATTTTGTTTTGCATTTTGACGGCGACGGTCAGTTTGACGTGTCAGATATCGCTCCGGCTCTGGAAAAAATTAAATCAACCGGCGCGGATATTTTGTTCGGTTCGCGGTTTTTAAGTAAAGAATCCAATATCCCTTTTATAAAAAAGTATCTGCTTTTTCCGCTGGCTCGCGTATTTAATCGTTTTTTTACCAGGATTAAGCTGACGGATACACATAATGGCTTCAGAATTTTAAACAGGCGGGCGTTGGAGCAGATCAGCATTAAACAAGACCGTATGGCCCACGCTACGGAGATAATAAGCCAAGTAAAAGAAAAGGGGCTTAAGTATGTTGAATTTCCCGTAAAAGTGGTGTATTGTGAATATGGACAAGGGCTATTGGGGGGATTACAGATTTTTAAGGATTTGATATTGGGAAGGTTTATTAGGAAGTAAAATATAATTAAGGCAGTAGGCAGTAGATTATTTAGGCAATAACTAATCGCTTAATATTCTAATCGCTAATCGCTAATTAGTATATGTTGATTCTATTCCAATCATTATTTACAATTTTCGCTTTGTTCGCCGTAATTAATGTGGCAAAAAGGAAAAAAGACGGCCAAATAAATATGTCCGGCGCGCTGTTTTGGGTGTTTTTTTGGCTGGGTGGCATTGCTGTGGTTTTATGGCCGGAAAGCACGAATGTTCTCGCTAATACTCTCGGAATCGGTCGTGGAGCGGATTTTGTGTTGTATATTTCAATTATCGTGATTTTTTATTTGTTGTTTAGACTTCATATAAAGATTGAAGGAATCAATCGGAATATTACTAAAATAATCAGAAAAGATAGTTTGGAAGAAGACGCAGATGTAAGACATAAGACATAGGATTTATGAAAATTGCGCATATTGTCAGTTCTTTCCCGCCGTATTACGGAGGTATGGGGAATGTTGTTTTCCAAACGGCCGAAGAATTGAAAAAAAGAGGCCATGAGGTGGTGGTTTACACCCCGCAGTATCTTGAAAGTAAAGAAATAAAAGGCGGGGAAGAAAATCAAGAAGAAGAACACACTCCGGAATTGCAGGAACAAATTGATAATGTAAAGCGTCTAACGCCATCTTTTCAATATGGCAACGCGGCGCGTTTACCACAACTCTATGAGGAGTTGAAAGGTTTTGATTTGGTGCATTTCCATTATCCTTTTTTTGGCACCGCTGGTATTATTAAAAGATGGAAAAAGAATAATCCGCAAATTCCGCTGGTTGTTACTTATCATATGGACCCGCGCGGTTTGGGTTGGAAGGGGATGCTTTTTAAAATGTATTCCAAGCATTACAGCAATCGGGTTTTAGCGGTGGCGGATAAAATTATTGCCAGTTCTTTTGATTATGTCAATTCAAGCGAAGTGGCGCAGACAGTAAAAGATTTTCCTGATAAGTGGGTGGAATTGCCGTTTGGTGTTGATGCGGATCGTTTTCGACCTAGAGAAACGCCGGCGCAATTGTTGGAATTATATAATCTGGACCCGAAAATTCCGATTGTATTGTTTGTTGGCGGAATGGATAGGGCGCATTATTTTAAAGGTATACCGATATTGCTTGAAGCTCTATCAATTTTAAAAAAACAAAAAACGCCGGTACAGGCGTTGTTGGTGGGCGACGGGGAATTGAGAAAAGAGTTTGAATTTAATGTTAAAATTTTTGGTTTGTCCGAATATGCCAAGTTTGCCGGTTATGTAAGCAATGATGATTTGCCGTATTATTATAATGCCGCCGATATTTTTGTTTTGCCGTCAATTCATCAGGGGGAGGCGTTCGGAATGGTTTTGTTGGAAGCGATGGCGAGCGGTATTCCGGTTTTAGCCAGTAATTTACCCGGCGTCCGCACAGTGGCCGAAGATGGGGGCAGGGTGTTCGCGACCAGCAACGCGAGAGACTTGGCCGAGTCAATTTACGGTTTTTTTATCAATGATGAAGATAATCAATTGATGTGGAGAGAAAAAGTGCGGAAGATTGTGGAGGAAAAATATGCTTGGGAACCGATTGTGGATAAGTTGGAAGAGATATATAATAGTCTGCTTAAATAGCTTGGAGCCTTTAGGTTGTTGTGGTATAATAGATGTAGCGTTTAGCTAATAGAATATCTAGCGATTAGTAATTAACTATATAATCTAATTATTCTATATAATCTATAATCTAATTTGTATGGGCAAATTTAAAAAAGGGCTTTTTTTGGGGGGATTATTGGGCGCGTCAATGATGTGGATGAGTACCACTAAGAAAGGCAAAGAAATAAAAGAAAAACTTCTTGACCAGGCGGCGGAAGTATATCTTGATTTAAAAGATAAAGTGGTTTCGTCCGACGCTTATGACAAAATGACAAAAAATGAGTTTGTTGTGATGGCGCAACAAGCGGTTGATAAATATGCGGTTCGGAACGGTTTGGCGGATAAGACAAAGAAAATGATGACCAAGTTGGTTTCAACACAATGGGCTAATTTGCAGAAAGAGTTGAAAAAGAAAAAGAAATAAAAATAAAACCCTGCACCAGAACGGTGCAGGGTTTTTTGTCATTCCCGTGTCTACGGGAATCCAGTAATTGTCTTTTCCACTTTTTGGCAACAAAAAGTGGAGCCCCTCCATTTAGGCGGGCAGGCAAAACTGCCGAGCTGATGGTTTTGTAAAGCGCTCATTAATGTATTTTCTCACTCACCCCGCTGTACAGCGGGGTGCCCCCATTATGAGGGTACGCTCAAAAATACATTAACTCGGTCTTTAAAAACCATAGGCTCGGGAAATTGCGATTGACGGTAATGCCGGCGTAGTTGGCAAAATATAAATCACCCCCCGACTTAGTCGGGGGGTGATTTTGGTTTAGATATCTGAGTAGGGGTCTCTTATGTAGCCGGCTTTTTTCTCAACTTCCTCCGCCAACTGGTGTGCTTTCCAATAAATCATTCCTTTTGCCATAAGATTTCTTTCGGTGAATTCGTGCAGAATCAGGCTCTTTCTAAAATTTTTAGACATCATTCTGTTTGGTTTTACATGTTTGCATTTGCAGTCTACCGGATGTGTGGTTAAAACCCATATTTCATCAAGAGGAATATATTCGCAGACATATCCATGTCCGCCATGATTAAACCCGCCATAGAGGTTGTTTCTTATCCAGTTGCCGTCTACAAGATAAATTTTGATACCGTCGCGTTTTTCCAAAAATTTTTTCCAGGGACCAGTTAGAATAAATTTTTTGTCTTTTTTGGCGGCATTTTTTTGTATTCTTAATTCCAATTTTTTCCAATAAGGATTACGCTTGTCTTTTTTGAATTTGAATTTCATATTATATTTTTTAGTGTCTAACTTAGTCGAGCGACGACCTTCCCCCGACTCAGTCGGGGGAAGGTCTAGCTTTTTAGTCTGGGTACAGGGACTTGTCCCGACGTTTGCGGTCGGGATCCGCCTTTGGCGGAAACCCCAATAGTCGGGCTGATCCCGACTGAGTCGGGACGACCTTCCCGATGTCGCCTTTGGCTCATCGGGACGCTCTAGCTTTTTAGTCTGGGTACAGGGACTTGAACCCTGAGTCTCAGGAACCCGAATCCTGCGCCTTACCAATTAGGCCATACCCAGTTATTAAATAAGATAATACTTCAACTAAACAAAAAAATCAAGCCCAAATCTCTCCTTAAATTTCTCCGTTTTTGACCGCTCGCGGGAATAATGAAGACGCGAAAGGTCATAATAATCCTTATTTAATAATTTCATATTACCCAACCTAAGGAGAAACGGCCATATCAAAATCAATAGCATATAATCTGGGGACTTTGGTTAGATCGGGATTGCCGTCTTGGTCCCTAAAAAAACGCAGGACAAAATTATTATCGTGCGTATGTCCATGGCGTATGCCCTGACTCTCTAAAATTGATATAATTTTATCTCTTTGTTCCTCCAGTTCTTTTATAAATATATTTCCTGAAATTTCCGACCATTCCGCAAGGCTCAAATCCAAAACACCGGAAAATACATCAACCATTCCTTTTTTATTAAGTCTATATGATTGGATTGGTTCAATCGGCACATAATCAAAACCGTTATCTTGCCATACTTGATAATTTTCGTAAATCTTTTGCCAAGCAAGAAACGCCCTTGGTTTTATGTGTCTGATAATTAGCTTGTCTTTCAACGCGCCTCCGACAAGCGTAGTTTCTGAACCAGTTTTATGAAATTTTTCTCTTTTAAACCTTCCTCTGTCGAGGTTGCTATTGTAATATAATGGTGGTTTCACTATCTCGTTGCCCAATCCTGCGTCAGAAGCTATTTTCACCAGTGAGATTCGTTTTTGCGCCGGAGCATACCGAATCATCCCTACCGCTTCTCTTTGAACCGCGGGGTCTTCTTGAGACAAGGCTTGTTTGATTTTTTCTGAAATTAATAATTGGAGTGAGACTATTTCTCGTCTCGGAACATACCAAATCATCTCGGCCGCTTCTCTTTGAACCGTTGGGTCTTTTTGAGACAGGGCTTGTTTGATTTTTTCTGAAATTAATAACTGGAGTGAGACTCGTTCTTGTGCCGGAGCACACTCAATCATCACTGCTGCTTCTCTTTGGACTGAGGGGTCTTTTTGAGACAAGGCTTGTTTGATCAGTGAGACTTGTTCTTGCGTCGGAGCATACCGAATCATCCTTACCGCTTCTCTTTGGACTGAGGGGTCTTTTTGAGACAAGGCTTGTTTGATCAGTGAGACTTGTTCTTGCGTCGGAGCATACCGAATCATCCCTGCTGCTTCTCTTTGAACCGCTGGGTCTTCTTGAGACAAGGCTTGTTTGATTTTTTCTGAAATCAATAACTGGAGTGAGACTCGTTCTTGTGCCGGAGCACACACAATCATCGCTGCTGCTTCTCTTTGAACCGCTGGGTCTTTTTGAGACAAGGCTTGTTTGATCAGTGAGACTTGTTCTTGTGCCGGAGCATACCAAATTATCATGGCCGCTTCTCTTTGAACCGTTGGGTCTTTTTGAAACAAGGCTTGTTTGATTTTTTCTGAAATTAATAACCAGAGCGAGACTTGTTCTTGTTCCGGAGCATACCGAATCATCCTGGCCGCTTCTCTTTGGACTGAGGGGTCTTCTTGAGACAGGGCTTGTTTGATGAGCAAGACTCGTTCTTGTTCCGGAGCATTCTGAATTTTATCTAGAAGCCCGTATTTTTTGGCGGCTGACCTTATTAAATTATCTTGTTTTTTGTCTCTAAGATATTTTTTAGAGTCCGGGTCGCCATGTCCGGAAACTTGGTACATCTCAATTGGTATAGAGATGGGGGGGTTTTCTATTTTGGGTATTTCCATACCTTCATGATTACTCATATGGGGTGGGGATTTATTTTTCTTTATTTTTTATTTTGTTTTCGTTTGAACTCAATTGGCAAGAATACGGTTATATCATTTTGAGAGTAACCATATTTTTTGAAAAAGTCCAAAACCTTGGTGTTCGCCGCCTCTTTTTCCTGCACGTCTCGGAAAGCGAGAATTTTTTCCGCAACCTCCGAATTGAAATTGTCCCATAGTTCTTCTTCAAAATGAAGTTCGCCCAGCCCTATATCTTCTTCGATGGCGTCAATGGCCTCAAAGAGGTCGGCGAATGTAGCATCTCTATAAATATCTGCCTTTAGTTCTTGTTCCTCGTCTTCATTTTCATCTTTTTCTTCCTTTTTCGCCTTATTCATTTCGTTAGCGTGTCTCCATTCTTCGCTGTCCTTGCCATACACTTCTTCCGCGAGATCCACTATGGAGTCGGATTGCCCATTTTTAAGAAAGAACTTGTATAACTGCTCACCTGCAATCCTTATATCTTCCTCTGTGCCTATCCCCATGTTTTTTCTTAATTTATACACTAAATCGTAATTTTTGTTTTTGGTCTCCCGCGCGATAAAATCTTCAGCGAAACGATCAATTTCTTCTTGTGGTACCCCCATTTTTTTCCCTTGGTTGATGGCAAAAGGAAGTAAGCCACTTCGTTTTAGCTCAATCCATTTCGCCTCGTCATAAGATTCCGGAGGTATTGGCCTTTCCTTTGGTTCTTCGGTTGGCTTACCCATTTGTTCCGGTGATTTCATAAAAAGTATTGATGATAAATTAATATAATTTTTTTGCCAAAATGTGTTTGGACTATTTCTAGTATACTTTATACTTTAGGAAAACACAAAGCATTTCAATTTTTTGGGATGAAAATATAAAAGCCCCGCGTTGTTTTGCGGGGCTAAGACGTATTTTTTGCTTTGGGTGTCATTTTTATAGGAAAAACCATTCCTTGAATCGTTGCCATCGGGATTTGTTTTTCTTTATTCTTTCTTCCTCCAATTCTTGTTTGAATTTGTTCCATTTTTCCCAGGCTTTGTCAGAGATGGTGTTTGGACTTGAGGCGATTTTCGTTTCAAGTTCCTCTATTTTTCGCGCGAGCCGTTCTTTCTCCGGTTCAGTCTTTATATTTCCAGACATGACCGTCTCCGTTATCTTTGGCAATTGGTTTTGAAAGAGTTTCGGAAATGATATCAAGTTTTGAAGAAATGGCGTTAAGCCCGATTTCAATATCTTTTGATATCTGCAATATCCGCTCTATTGCCTGCAATTTTCGCGCAATTCTATCCAATTTTGGCAGGATTTTTTCTTCAATCTCCTTTAATATACTCTCGCGTTGTTCTTTTGATGACTCGGATTTTGTTTGTTCACCCATAAGCGCCTCCTTTGTGTTTAGTAATATAACTGGTAAAATCGCGACAGTCAAGTTTGGTTATAGGGTTTAATAATCTATTAAAATTAAAATCAGGGGTCTGGCGCGTCAGACCCCTGAGACATTTTCCGACTATATCAGAAACGGATTCCAAACCGTTTCTTAAGTCGCCACCACCAAGATTTCTCTCTTTTTTCTATCTTTTTCTTGGTTTTTTCTTCCCCCCTATCAATTATAACTTTTATTTCTGTCATTGCTTTGAATGCCTCTGTCAATGCAGCATCCAATTTTGAAGCAACCTCCTCTTCTATCTCCTTTATTATTTGTGCGCGTAGTTCTTCTTTCAATTCTGCTTCTGTTTTTTCAGCCATGACGGCCTCCTTTGTGTAAGGAGTAGTATAATTAAATATAAGTATTTTGTCAAGATACTGCCGATGTGTTAAAATATCCATATAATTCAAAAGGCCTCATAAGCTTTTCAAGCTTTTTAGGCATTTCAAGCATTTACTTATGGCTTCAATAAAAACCTATTTTGAAAGCGCTATAAAGAATGACGCTTCAGATCTACATTTGGTCGCCGGTGAGAAACCGATGATCAGAATACAGGGGGAATTAAAAGACTTGGCTGATTCCGCTTTGCCGGAAAAAGAATTGCAGGCGGCGATTTTTAGCATATTAACACCGAGTCAAAAAACAAGATTTGAAGAGGAACTGGAACTGGATATGGCGTATGAAGTTGAGGGCGTGCGTTTTAGGGTCAATGTCCATCAACAAGAAGGAAAAATCGGTTTGGCCGCTCGCCTTATACCTAAGGAAATTCCCAATATGGATGACCTTCGGTTTGAGCCGGCATTACGCGAGTTCTCTAATTTGTTAGACGGCTTGGTTCTGATTGTCGGGCCGACCGGTCATGGTAAATCAACCACTTTGGCCACAATAATTGAAGAAATCAACAAAACTCGCAAAACGCATATTATTACCGCGGAAGACCCGATTGAGTTTTTGTTTAGAGAAAAAAACAGTTTGATTGAGCAGAGGGAAGTGGGAGTGGATACGAAATCTTTTGCCAACGCGCTTAAGCATATTTTGCGCCAAGACCCTAATGTGATTTTGGTCGGAGAAATGCGCGATCCGGAAACTATTGCTATGGTTTTGACAGCGGCGGAAACCGGACATTTGGTATTTTCCACTCTTCATACTTCAAGCGCGGCGGAAGCGGTTGAGCGTATTGTGGATGTATTTGAAGGCGCCAAACAACAGCAGATTTTAATTCAGCTCAGTTCAGTTTTGCGCGGGGTGGTGTCACAACAGCTTTTGCCCGGCAAAAAGGGCGGGCGAGTGGCGGCTAGAGAGATTTTGATAAATACTCCGGCAGTTGCCAATTTAATTAAAGAAAATAACATCGCTCAGATTAAGAGCGCGATTCAGACTGGCGGAAAAGACGGAATGATAACGATGGAGAATTCTTTGAAACAATTGGAAAAAGAAGGATTGATTGATTCCGGAATGGTACAAAAGAGAACAGGAAGACAGAAAAAATTATAATTAACTTTTTCCGTTTTAAGGGGATTGCCTGTGTATTTAGCTGTTGAAAAAAATAGACATGATTTAATTATCCCCGATTCGAATAAACGGTTGGGAGTGGTTTTTGTGGTTGTGCTTTTGGCAACGGTTATTTGCGTTGTCAAATTATTTATTTTAATGGTTATACAGCATGATTTTTACAGCGCTCTAGCCGCGAATTCGCAAGAGGTTTTTTCCAAACTGTCTCCGGATAGAGGCTCGGTGTATATTCAGGATTCGCGCACCGGCGAGGAGTATCCGCTGGCGATTAATCGCGATTTTTTTATGGTTTTTGCCGACACCAGAGAAATAAAAGACGATAAAACCGCGGAAGACACTGCAGAAAAAATCGCTCAAGTTTTTGAATATAATGATGAAGAAAAATTAGAATTATTTTATCAACTGAACAAAAGAGACGACCCGTATGAACCGCTTAAGAAAAAAGTGGAAGAAGAAACGGTTGACAGTTTAAAGGCGATGGAATTGTCCGGAATCGGTTTTATCAGACAATCGGAGAGATATTATCCGGAGAGTAATTTGGCCGCCCATGTCATTGGTTTTTTAGGTAGAAATGAAAGCGACCAAAGTGTCGGCCGTTATGGCATAGAAGGTTATTGGAATGAAGAACTCTATGGCAGCGGCGGGTTTTTTTCCGGAGCCAAAAGCGCTGCCGGCGGGAAAATAACTTTGGCGAAAAATTCTTTCAAACCGCCGGAGGATGGGGTCAATATTTTGCTCACGATTGACAGGACGCTTCAGTATATGGCCTGTGAGAGGCTAAAAGAGGCCATGGAAGAATATAAGGCCAAAAGCGCCTCCCTTATCATTATAGACCCGTATTCCGGAGCAATTAGGGCGATGTGCAGTATGCCTGATTTTGACCCGAATAAATATAATGAGATAGAGGCGGGCGATGTGTATAACAACACGGCAATTTTTACTCCCTATGAACCGGGTTCTGTTTTTAAACCGATTATAATGGCTGCGGCCATAAATGAGGGAGTAGTCAGACCGGAAACGGATTTTTTTGATTCCGGTTCGGCGGATGCCGGTTGCGGTAAATCAATCAAGAACGCCGGCGATAAAAGTTATGGCCAGCAGAATATGATTGGGGTGCTGGAGAATTCAATCAATACGGGAATGGTTTTTGTGGCGGGAAAATTGGGAAAACAAAAAATGAAACAATATGTTGAAGATTTTGGTTTTGGCATAAAAGAGGGGATTGAACTTGATAGTGAAATGACGGGCAATATTGATTCATTTGATAAAAATGAAGACAAGGAGTTTGATTGTTATACGGCTACGGCTTCGTTTGGCCAGGGTATTTCCGCTACGCCTTTGCAATTGGTTTCGGCGTTTGCCGTCATTGCCAACGGCGGGACTTTGGTGAAACCGTATATTGTAGAAGAATTAAGATACCCGAACGGAAAAATAGAAAAGACAAAAGTGAAAGAAATCAGGGAGGTGCTTGATAAAAAGACGACATCATTGATTAGTGGAATGTTGGTTAATGTGGTTGACAACGGGCAGGCCAAACGAGCCGGTGTAAAAGGGTATTATGTGGCCGGTAAAACCGGCACGGCGCAGATTGCCGGTCCGGGCGGTTATTCCCAAGATTATATCCATTCTTTTATTGGTTTTGCTCCTGTGGATAATCCTAAATTTGTGATGATAGTGAAGTTTGAAAAACCGGCCGAAATAAAATATGCCGACAGCACTACTGCTCCGGTTTTTGCCGATATTGCCAAGTTTGCTTTACAGTATTATCAGATACCGCCGGGAAGATAATGTAAAAGCAGATTAATAATTAAGCAGAGAAAGCAGAATAAGCTAAAAACCACCCCGCTGTATAGCGGGGTGCTCTAATCCCGATTCGGCCATTGGGTCGACATCGGGAATGCTCTGACTTTTTTTTGCTACCATTTTACAACCAAGTTCGAACGTATTTTATCCAAAACCGCTGAAAAAACAAATTAAATATTTACCTTGAAAGCTTCCACTGCCCATGGTAAGATAATACCATAAATTTATCACTTAAATATATGGGCGAACGCAACACAAATCCACAATTTCTTCACCGCAAATTCCGTGATTTAAACACCAGCCCCGAAGTGGAAGCTATTGTGGCGCGTGAAGTGGCAACTGTGGAGGAACCAACAGCGAAACAAACAAGAACAAAAGACCTTATTCCACAAAAACCCGAAACACGTATTCAAACCTATTTGAATTATCTTAAAGAATGTATTTCCATAGAAGACCCGCGTAAGCGAGCGGAAAAGCTGGCGCGCATTAAGCAAGTGTTGCGCGAAAAGTATGTTATCAAACCAAAAGATGTTCCTGAATCGTATTGGACATCTATTCGTCGCCGACACCGCGAAGAAGGGCACGGCGAAATTGAAATTCCCGAAGAACAAAAAACCGAATTGGCCAGCGATATCGCCACCGAACAAATTAATTCATTGGATGGCTGGATAGATTATTTAGCTTCGCCCGATGCTGAATATCCGGATTGGTTTAAATATTATGCCATTCGTAGTGTTTTGCGTCTTAATAAATTTGATAAAGAAAAAAAACAATTTACCGAAAGAACCAAAGGCACCGTAAGTCCTTTTCCTGATTTAAATCGTGATGCCCTTGCCTTGGTCTGTGACGCTTTGGTAAAAAGACAAGCTGGTACAGAATTGGATTTGGGTTATGATATTACCGCTGAAGACAAACAACAATTCCAACAATATTTACAACAAGAAAATTTTGCCAAAATGTATGCCTGGGCCATGGAACATTTTAATCCCATTCCCGAGGAATTGCTTAAAAAAACCACCGGAGAATGGCGAGCTTATCCCAAAGGTTCTGACCCAACACAACTAACAAGGGGTATTTCTGCTTACAGTACTGGTTGGTGCATTCGTGGCGAAGCCACCGCGGCCCGTTATTTAACTCACAGTGATTTGGAAGTATATTTTTCCGAAGACCAAGACGGAAATCCTAATATTCCGCGCATTGTGGTAGTAAGAAGAGATAATCAAACCCAAGAAGTACGCGGTGTGGCTCATCAGGAAAATCTTGACCCTTACATTAGCGGAGTAGTGGAACAAAAACTAACAGAACTGCCCGACGGAAAAGTTTTTGAAAAGAAAAACCAGGACATGAAACAATTAACCGCGATTGAGAATAAAATACAGAAAGGACAAGAATTAAACCGAGCTGATTTAGTGTTTTTGTATGAAATAGATTCTGCGATTCAAGGTTTTGGCTACCAAAAAGACCCACGCATTGCTGAACTTAGAAGTCAACGCGACCCCAAAGCTGACGCGCCACTCGTTTTTGATTGTGAGGCAAACCAAATCGCTTGGGGACAAAATGAAATAACCGAAAACACTAAAGCCTACATCGGTCCGCTGTTTCCTAATATTTTTCAGATATTAAAACATTTGGAATATCTTTATACCGCTTTCCCTGAAGGTCGGATTGTCCGCAACACCATTGATATTGGCGGACAAACCAAAGAAGAACTGCAAGCGGAAATGAAAAGACAAAATATCCAAATTTATGGTTACGCGCAATCAATGTTGGATAGTAAAGATTTTACCACTGCTAAAAAATCCGAACCAGCAGATTTGGTGAGATTAAAAGTGCGAGATTTTAATTTACCAAATCCGACTACGGAAAATATTTACAGAAAAGCCGAAGAACTGGGTTTGGAATTATGCCCGGCTGAAGTCGGCCCGCAGTACCGTTTACAATATACCGACCAACCCTCGGATGAATACTTATATATTGCTATGAAGCAAATTGCCGATTCCGATGGCAGTCCGGGCGTTTTCGGGCTCGGTCGCGTGACCGACGGGTTGTGGCTGAGCCGCAGCTGGGCGTGGCCGGCGGACGGGTGGTATCCTGCCTACGAGTTTGTCTTCCGTTCCCGCCCCAGCACCAAAGCGTAGCTTGGTGCGGGGCAAGCAAGTAATAACACTTTGGTTTTTAAAACTTTTTAACTTTGAAACTTTGAGATTTGGGCGCTTGGGGAGTTATTTAAAATTGAGGATTGTTTGATGTTGGTAGCCCGTAGGGGAATCGTCCTGATGTCGCCTCGGGCTCAAGGCCGATGGCGGGCAGGTCATAGTTCAGAGCTCCTCCAATTCGGCGGGCAAGCAATAGAATATTATTTTGTTTATTAATTAAAAAACCACCCTGCTGTTGATCTGTACCCCAAAAAGTGGACACTATTTGTGTCCACTTTTTGGGGTACAGATCACTGTATAGCGGGGTGGTTTTATTTTTTTATAATTAATTATCCAGTCCGTTTAGCTCCGCCTCAAGTTTTCTAATTTCCCTTTCAGCATTTTTTATATCTTCAGTACTCATTGAAGACGCGCCGTCATAATAGTCGGCAACATCTCTATGTAAGACTGATAGTTGTCCTTTCAGAGTTTCTTTCCTATTTTCCGGGGAAAGTCCTTCTTCTGAATTTAACATACTTTTTAGATTAAATGAATTATAATTTAATTATAGCGACTAATATTTTAATTGTCAAAAAAAGAGAGGATAATCCTCTCGACTAAGTCGGGATAAAGTGCCCTTAAATTCCTAACAAGCTTGTACTGTTTAGTTTATCAGTACTGAATTTTATGTTTGTGTCAGAGGGGAGAATCGAACTCCCGACCTCAGCGTTATGAATGCTGTGCTCTAACCATCTGAGCTACCCTGACATAAATATTCTTCGAGTATCGCTTTACAACGAAATACGAACTTATTTTACCCAAAACTGCTGAAAAAAGCAAGTTTCGCTCGCTCCACCACCCGCCCCCTCCCATACCCCCTTAAACTTGACAAAAATGCCGTTTTGTGCTATCATAGCACGTTGTTCTTTTGTCTCAATCACGGTGTTTAGCATATAAAATTTTGTCTTCTAAACACCGCGATTGGGAGGACAATTCGCAAACACTAGGAGGATATACCATGAACGTTCACAAGGACATCTGCATCCGGTTCGTGGCCATGAAGGGTGGGGAAACCCGACGCTTCAAGGCGGTCGGGTTCCTCAAGGAGGGCGAGTCGCCGGTCGACGGCGACGAGATGCTCCGACGCGTGCCGAAGGCCATCGGCGAGGAGGATTCCAACTTCCTCGACGAGTGCGTCGACCAGGACTGGTCGGAGGCGCTTTGGCCGTACTTCTTGGTCACCGCCCGACGTTGCCCCGACGATCCACGCGGCGTTCGGTGTTTCTTCTGGAACGACATCCTCGGGTGGCTCCAGGTTTGGTGCATCATCGACTGCATATCGGAATCGGAGGAGTGTCTCGTGGTCTGCCTCGATGACGCATAGGCGTCACTTGGAGCCGGGGGTCTCGGGTTTTGGTCTGCCGTCAGGCAGATTGGACCCTTGATCCCTCGGCCCCTTTTAATTTCAACATTTATTATTACCGTTCGGATTCATTCCGGCGTTTTTTTATTAAAAGTTCCGTCCTAAATTGAAACGGAATTTGGTTTGGTACCGCTACGGGGAATCGAACCCCGATTACCAGGATGAGAACCTGGCGTCCTAACCATTAGACGATAGCGGCGTTTATAGAAAGATAGGTGTCTCCCGATTTTGTTCTATGGCAAAATCGAGGATCCTCGATTCCTCTCACAAGAGGAATCGGGACTAGCCACTAGACGAACGGGCCGTTTAAATTTTTAAAACAGTAGTATTATATGTTTTTTTTGGGTTTTTGTCAATCATGACTTAGTCGGGAGCAACCCCATCACCTTTCTGAAAAAGTTTTTAAATTTTACAAAATACAAAGACGGAGTCGCCTTTCGGCTTTAACTCTTTTGACCCATTATCACTGCCAGAATGGTGACGGGGTAAATAAGAAAGCCTTAAAATATTCAGCCCCCCGATTCATCATCGGGGGGCTTAGTTGTCTCCTTCCATTAGTTAGTCCTCCCGAACTGTCAGACCGACGAGGGTCAGTCCGAGTAGTCCGGGGACCAGGTAGAACAGATGCGGGATCCATTCGGACCCCACCGTCTGTTGCATTCCGAAGAATGCGGTTTTGGTCTCCTCACCCCCCAGCATCTCGCTGAAAGAGTTGAAGAAAATGAGCACCCCTGCCAGAAGCAGAAGCGCCCCGACCCACTTCAAGGTGTTTTTCAGCATAACGGACAATATACCATATTTTAGCGGTTTTGTCAAGATTAGACCGACAAATCAAAACCGCCCCTCTGTGTAGTGGGGCGGTTGTTTTGGCCTAATCTTCATAGGATTAGCTTTTTTTGTTGAAAACCGGGTCAATCAGGCTGATAGACAGAAATTTCATCTCGGCTTTTTCCGGTAGATAACCCAAGGTTAGAAAACACATATTATTACACGCTCCCAATTCAACGCGCCTTTCATCTATGGGCAACACGACTTCCCCTGAATCATTTAGTATCTCCACAAGAAGTTGATAATAGTGAAATCTACCGTCGCATACATAACGGCGTGTTATTCTGCGCCTTTTATCGGTTGTATGGGTTTCATTTTCAGTTTTGAAAATTCTAAAGATATTGGCCATAATCCCTCCTCTTTAATAATTATATTACAGCATAATTAAATAAAAAACAAAATACCCCTCGGAAAGAGGGGATTTTGCTGGGGGTGTGTTTTTAAACGTTATGTTTTTTTAAAGCGTCTTTCAATCCTTTGCCGGCTTTGAATTTCGGCACAACCACTGACGGTATTTGTATTTTTTCGCTCGGATTTTGCGGGTTAACCCCGATGCGTCCGGCGCGAGTGCGGGCAGAAAAAGCTCCAAATCCGGCGATATTTACTTCACCGCCTGATTTAAGAGTGGAAGTGACAATTTCCACAAAGGAAGCCACCATTTCCTCAGCATCTTTTTTGGAAGCGCCAATTTTGCCGGCGATTGTTTGCGCTAATTCCGCTTTGTTCATAAAATTATTTAGGTTATCCCGATTTCGTTTTATCGAAATCGAGGATCCTCGATTTTGTTTCAACAAAATCGGGATAGTAATATTATAAAATATTGGTAAATTTATGTCAACCCCGCACCTTTCTGAATAAGTTTTTGAATTTTTTAAAGCGCAAAGACGAAGTCGCCTCATGGCTCTGACTTTTTTTAATCCACTATTATAGCCAGAAAGGTGTCGGGGTCAATAGAGAGAAGTAAGCAGTAATATCAAACCCGCCAATTCGGCGGGTTTGATTCGTTTTATGTTGCGTGAATCATGAATCAGGTAGTTTATCTCGCGTATTTCCGCCAGAGGCGGACCAGCCTCTGGCTGGCCTATGGTTTCATTGTTTATCTTGCATATTCAATTACTCTTGTCTCTCTGATTACATTCACTTTAATTTCTCCCGGATAAGTCAGTTCACTTTCAATCTTATGGGCGATGTCCTTGGCAAGATTATATGCTCCATAGTCATCTATTTCGCCAGGATTGATGAAGACTCTGATTTCGCGTCCGGCTTGGATAGCGAAAACTTTTTCTACGCCCGGAAAATCTTTAGCGGTTTTTTCCAATTCTTCAAGACGAGCGACATATTCTTCAAAAGTGTCGCGCCTGGCGCCGGTTCTTGAAGCGGAAATCGCGTCAGCTGCCATCACGATTTTGGTAAGAAGTAAAGGCGGGTTGGTATCATGATGAGTAAGAGCGGCTTGGGCGATATTCTCGTCAATATTGAATTTCTTCAATATGGTATAGCCAATTTCCGTGTGTGTACCTTGAGTGTCGTGGTCTACCGCTTTTCCAATATCATGGAAGAACCCGGCTTTTTTAGCCGTAGCCGGATCAACCCCACCAACTTCAGTCGCGATAATACCGGACAAATGCCCGACTTCCAATGAGTGGAGCAACACATTTTGGCTGTAGCTGGTGCGGTATTTTAGTCGGCCCATAATTGACGTCAGTTTCGGATCGGCGACTGCGATTCCCATTTTGTAGAAAGCCTCTTCGCCAGCTTTGCGGATATCAACCGCAATTTCTTTTTTGGCTTCTTCTATATATTCTTCAATTTTGGCCGGTTGAATGCGCCCGTCTTTTATCAGTTTTTCCAAGGCCAAATGGCAGACGCGGCGGCGTATCGGTGAAAAGCTGGAAATCAAAATGATATCAGGTGTTTCATCAATTAATAATTCACAGCCGGTCATTTTCTCAATGGTCTTAATGTTGCGTCCTTCCTTGCCGATGATCCTTCCTTTCATTTCATCGCTCGGCAAATTAACCACAGTTGAAGTGGTTTCGGCCGCGTGATTGCAAGCAGTGCGTTGCATCGCGGTAATTAAGATTTCGCGCGATTTTTCTTGAAGTTTTTCCGCGTTGACCTGTTCAAACTTCATAGTTCTGACCAGCAAGTCATCGCCCGATTCTTTTTCTATTTTATTGAAAAGTTCTTCTTTGGCTTGTTCTTTTGTGTAGCCGGCGACTGATTGCAGTTTTTCCACAACCTGTTCTTTGGCCCTGTCTATTTTTTCTTTGATGGATTGGATTTCTTCCACTTTTTGTTGAAGCTTGGTTTTGCGGTCTTCAAATTCCATCAATTTTTTGTCGAACATATTTTCGCGCTGTTCCACGCGTTCCTGCATTTTTTTGATTTCTTGACGGCGGGAGTTTTCTTCGCCTTTGGCTTCGTCAATGATTTTAATCGCCTTTTCTTTGGCATTGAGCAACAGTTCTTGCTCTTTGTTCTTGATTTCCGTTAGTCTTTTTTCAGCAATAGATTCAATGGTATTGGAACGAGCTTGGGCTACTTGTTTGCGGATAAAATATCCGACAACCGTGCCAAGGGCTATTCCGCCTACTGAAACTATCGCAATAATAATTTCTGACATATTAAAATTAACTCTTTACTCGCCAGAAAAGATGATTTGGAGCAGATTTGAGAAGATACGTAAAAAATCCCTTATTTAAGGTTTACTGATTTTTTAGGAGTTGAAATATTAGGATACTTATTTGTTTTTTCTTGTGGATAAGTATTTTTTTTGCTTGTTTTAGCCATATTTCGTATCGATCATCCTGCTACAGATTTCTTTCTTGCGATTTGCTAAATAAATTATATTACAAGTATAACAGAAAAAATTGAGGGTGTCAACCCCATGTCGTAACAAGTAAACCGTAACTCGTAAACCGTAATCCGTAATTAATAATTGGAGCCCTGCTATTGAGTGTTTTTATATTAAAAAGACAAATTACTCAACAATTACGAGTTACGAGTTACGGTTTACTTGTTACTTCACGACATGGGGTTGACAAAGTAAGAAAAATATAGTATTTATTATTTATTAAAAAGGAGGCGGACAATGCTGAGGAAAAATAATCCTGCCGGTTTGACGCGAGAACAGAAAGAAAGAATAACCTTGGTTCTGGTTGGCTTTCAGTCGGGGAATATGACGAAAGACAACACTATCAACCGGATTGCCGGGCTGTTGTCTGATAGAAAGACTTTGAGCAAAGAACGTTGTTCTGATTTGGAAGATGTTTTTATGGGGGTTGGCTTTGGTTCAGATGAAGCCAAGGAACTACTCCGTCTTGTCAAAAGGACGCATCAGGACAAATAGAACGCTGAAGAACGGCATAATTTAGGGGAGCAAGAGACAGGTTAAAAACCTGTCTCTTTTAATATGAAATCTTCGTAATTTTCTTTGGATATTTTTTTTGGGTTTACCCCGTCCTTTATAGAATAGTCGCCAATTTTAGTTCTTTCCAATTCGTCGCAATACGCGCCAACATCAAGCGCCGCGCCGATGTCTTGCGCCAGTGTTCTGATGTATGTGCCGGCGGAACAGATGACTTCTATTTTTAACTGTGGATAACTATATTCCAGAAGTTTTATTTCATATATGTTTATCTTGTTTGGCTTTCTTTCTATTTCAATACCTTTGCGCGCCAGTTCATAAAGTTTTTTCCCTTCTATTTTTTTGGCGGAATACATGGGTGGAATCTGGTCTTGTTCGCCGATAAATGAGTCAAGAACCCCCTCCAGCTCCCCCTTGGTAGGGGGAGAGAGTGCGTGCCCCTCCTTAGTAAGGAGGGGTTGGGGGAGGTTGGTAATCACGCCGGTGGAATCGCCGGTATCAGAAATCGCGCCGAGCTGAAGCGTGGCGATATATGTTTTGAGCAGGTTTTTGAATTCATCCAATCGTTTGGTGGATTCTCGTCCGACGCCGACAATCAAAAGACCGGTTGCGAACGGGTCAAGCGTGCCGGCATGCCCTATTTTTTTTATTTTTAACACTTTACGCAAATAGCCGACCACGTCGTGGCTGGTCCAGGTTTTGGGTTTGTCTACCAAGACATAAGACATAAGATATAAGATGTAAGAGTTGAGACCCGTCGTGTGATTCTATGATATAATGATTTTATATGAATGACAATAATAAAACTCTCGGTTGGGGCAAAACAGATGAATCCGGCGTGGAAATCTGGGACGACAATCCGGTTTTTCAAAAAGATGCGGTTGATTATAAAGACCGGCTCAAACTTTTGTTTTATCCGAAAAAGTTTTTGCTCTATCGGTATATTGCCAAAGCGAAGAAAAGAACCAAAGTGGATTTGAAAGAACCGTATCGGGTTTTGGATGTGGGGTGCGGAACCGGCGCTTCAGTTATTGATTTGAAAAAACTATTGGGCAGGGAAGTGGAAGTCAGGGGGATTGATGTGGTGCGTTTGCAGGTTGAATTGGCAAAACAAAAGATATTAAAAAACGCGGTGTGGGCGGAAGCGGATTGGTATGATGGCCGGCATATTATGTTTCCTGATTATTATTTTGACGCGATTTATACTTCCGATGTGTTGGGGCATGTCATTGACGCGCCGGTTTGGTTGAAGGAAATGAGCCGGGTTTTGCGTCCTGGCGGGGTATTGGCAATGTTTTCCGAATCAGAACTCGGCCGTCACGCTTATATTCGCAAGTATTTACTGAAAAAGGGATTGAATATTGACCCGCACGAGCAATATCATATTTCGCTTTATTCCAAAGACAATTTGAAAAAGATGTTGAATGAGGCCGGGTTTGAAATAAAAAATATGTATAATTCCTTTTGGTTAAGTTTTTTGGTTCATCCGGATGAGTTTTATGAGAAACTGCAAGGACAGACCCCGCACCACAAGGGTGCAGGGCTAAAGAAATTCCCAATACTAAAAATTATTAATTTTATTTTGTATAAAATAAAAAAGAAGATGGGGAAGTATGGTTTGGCCGCGGCTGAATTGTATGGTTTGGTGGAAATGTTGACCATCGGGCGGTGGATTGAAGCGCAAGGGTATGTGATTTTGGGGAAGAAAAAATAAATAAGCCTCGTGCTGGTCGCGCGAGGCTGAAGAACGGTATGCCCGTTAGGTGGAAGCCGTGTCATCGGCATCTTTCGGTTTGAACAATTCCATCCGGATTTCTTTCAAGAGCGAGTAAAGCGCTTTGGCTTTTTGACTCAAGATAGTTTCATCCGGCGGATATTTGCCGTTGCGCAGGCTATAACCTGTGTCTTTGGTGATTTGCTTTTTCAGCAATTTCGCCGTGTCCGCAAAAAGTTTTTTTGTCGGACTTTTTGGCAGCCTGTGTATTTTCTCACATCGAATTGTCAGAAAGTATCTGACTTCCTTGAAATACTTTTCCCTTGCCTTTATCCTTATTTCCGCCGCTTGCATTTTCTCTTTTAGTTTACTTGGCCTTCTACCCATTTTTTCCCCCTTGGTTTAGGTATGGAAGTAGTTAGCCATAAAATTAGGGGGTTGTCAATCCCATTGGAGTAATCCGTAACTCGTAAACCGTAACTCGTAATTAGAAAGGTGACGGGGTCAACCCCAAAAGTAAAACCCGCCGCGCGCTATATATAGCGGGGCGGGTTGGTGTCACTCGTCATTTCGTTGGTGGAATCTTTTCATCTTCCTCCTTATCTTTCTTATCTTTTGCCGGAGCTTCCTCACAGCCTTGAGTTCTTCCTGAATCCAGATTGGGACTTCATCGTCCCGGGATTCGGCCCTCTTGGCCAGTTCCTCCAGTCCGGCCTCCATGATCCGGAGGTGCTTTTTGAGTGAGACGTTTACCAGAAACAACCCATTCATTTTCATTTTCAGATCCTCCTTTGTTTGAGAGTGATAGATAATAATAATACATTTTGGCGGTTTTGTCAATGGGCGCTTGCATTTTTTACTTTGATTGGTTATAATTTGTAGACATTATTAATTAATTTAATCTTTTCCGCCAGAGGCGGACCAGTCTTTCGACTGGAATTTTAAAAAAGAAGAAATATGACAATCTTCGTATTTGCCAGCGCGCTTGTGGCAATTTTGTATGGCGTGTTTTTGGCGAAAAAGGTAATGAGTTTGCCTGATGGCGATGAAAAAATGAGAAACATCGCGCATGCCATTCAAGAGGGGGCAAAGGCCTATCTAAATAGGCAATATAAGACAGTCGCCGCTGTGGCTGTTGTCTTGTTTGTGTTAATCGGGTTCGTTTTAGGCTGGGCAACAGCCGGCGCGTTTTTAGCGGGCGCATTTTTGTCGGCGCTTACTGGTTATATTGGAATGAATGTTTCAGTGCGGGCAAATGTTCGTACGGCGGAAGCGGCTAAGGGCGGTCTTAAGAAAGCGCTTGATGTGGCGGTTAAAGGCGGAAGCGTAACCGGTTTGCTGGTGGTTGGCCTTTCATTATTGGGCACTGCCGGAGTTTATTATATTACCAAAGATGTTTATGTGTTGGTAGGACTCGGTTTTGGCGGTTCGCTTATTTCTATTTTTGCCCGTTTAGGCGGTGGAATTTTTACTAAAGCGGCCGATGTTGGCGCTGACTTGGTTGGTAAGGTTGAGGCGGGAATTCCGGAAGACGACCCGCGCAACCCGGCGGTTATCGCGGATAATGTGGGCGATAATGTTGGCGATTGCGCCGGAATGGCAGCTGATTTGTTTGAAACTTATGTGGTAACTTCAATTGCTACTATGTTATTGGGTTCATTATTTTTTGTCGGATTTAACGGCGCGGTAATTTACCCGATGGTGCTTGGTGGTGTTTCAATTTTAGCTTCAATCGCCGGCACTTTCTTTATCAGATTGGGTAAATCAAATAATATAATGCATGCGTTGTATAAGGGTTTGGCTGTTGCCGGAGTTTTGGCGGCAGTAGCTTTTTATCCGGTTACAAAGATATTGATGGCCGGAAATGGCGAATATAATACGACCAGTCTTTATTTAGCTTCTTTAATCGGTTTATTGGTGACTGGCGCGATGATTGTTATTACGGAATATTATACTTCAACCAGTTATAAACCGGTAAAAAGTATTGCCGAGGCGTCAAAAACCGGACATGGCACCAATGTGATTGCCGGTTTGGCGGTGGCGATGGAATCAACGGCTTTGCCGATTTTTGTCGTGGTGGCGGCGATTTTGGGAGCGCACGCATTGGCCGGTCTTTATGGTGTGGCCGTGGCCGCGATGAGTATGCTTTCAATGGCTGGCATTATTGTCACGATTGACGCCTATGGTCCGATTACGGATAATGCCGGCGGGATTGCGGAAATGGCTGGAATGGATGAAAGCGTTCGCGCTGTGACTGACCCGTTGGATGCGGTTGGTAATACAACCAAAGCGGTGACCAAAGGATACGCCATTGCTTCAGCCGCGCTTGCCGCTTTAGTATTATTTGCGGATTTTACTCACAGTATAGGCGGTGGCGTTGAGTTTTTAATAAGCGATCCTAAAGTTTTAGCCGGTTTATTTATCGGCGGTTTGTTGCCATATTATTTTGGCGCGCTGGCTATGCAAGCGGTTGGAAAAACGGCCGGAGCTGTGGTTGAAGATGTGCGCGCGCAATTCAAATCAAAACCGGGTATTATGGATTACAGCGAGAAGCCTGATTATGGCCGAACAGTGGATATAGTGACAAAGGCCGCAATTAAAGAAATGATTTTACCGGCATCAATTCCGGTGGTTGCTCCGATTGCGGTTGGTGTATTGCTTGGTGTTCACGCGCTTGGCGGTTTGCTTGTCGGTTCAATCATTACCGGTATTTTTGTGGCGATTTCCATGACTTCTGGCGGTGGCGCTTGGGATAATGCCAAGAAATATATTGAAAAAGGTAATTTTGGCGGTAAAGGCAGTTTTGCTCATCAGGCGGCGGTCACCGGCGACACGGTTGGCGATCCGTACAAAGATACGGCCGGTCCGGCGATTAATCCGATGATTAAAATAATCAACATTGTAGCTCTACTTATAGTTGCGTTGCTTGTTTGATTGAAGTTCATAGCCAGTAGTTCGGAGCCAATAGTTATTGGTAGTTAATAAAAAAATAAAACCCGTTCTGGCGTAATGCCTGAGCGGGTTTTTTATTGACAAATCCCGCATTTTATATTATAACTAAACCAGTTTTCTACAACTAAAGTAACAATTGGAGGGATGTTATGGACGATGAAAGAAGACCGTTGGACAAATTAGTTGACCTTTATAATACTCTGTCCGCCACCTCCGCCTGTACCGTCGTCGGGAGCTTCAAGATTCCGACCGGGGAGACCTGTGAGCTACTCGCGTTCTGTCAGCCCGGCGAACTAGTTGATGATTCCATGATGATTGCGTGTGGAGAGGCCAACCAGGCCTCCATGGGGGAGTCCGATTTCCAGAAGTTCTGGAAATACCATGACATCATTCCGTTCGAGTTCTGGAATCACTACTTCGTGTTCCCGAAGGCGTTCGGCGCTGATGGTGGTGTGCGGTTCGTGCGCCGATATTACGACAACTGGCACCAACTTCGGGGTATCCGTGGCCACGGCTGGGGCGGGGAGGGCGGTGTGCTGGTGCGTTTCCGTCCCGCTTTGTAGCTCTTCCGCGGTTCTCATGCCGCCCCACTGTAAGGGAAACCTTACCCCGATTTTACATCGGGGTACAGCGGGGCGGCTTTTTTTATTTTCAAATTCAACACTACGAACTTTGAACTCTGAACTCCACCACACTTGACAAAACTCTCATTTTATACTATAAAATTAATAGTTAATAACAATTAATTTTATATGAGGAAAGACATGGGTTACAAGCCGGGCGTGGGAGCAAAGTTGAAGAATCATCTATTGTCCAATGGTCTGAATGAGCCTCGTGTCGAAATGTGGCCAAAGAAGACCCTGGCCGACGTGGATTTGAGCAAAAGAGTGAGCGATGGGAAGTTCAGTCTTGTGGTCCATTTCCTTGATCCCGACGGGAATGTGACCCGCAGAGGCGAGTTGGCTTCTTTCGCCAAGTGGGTAGATGCCAGAGAGGTGATGAGAAAGATCATTGTCATCAACGGCAGGTACAGACCCGAGATCGTCATCAACAAGTAGTTCGGTCTTCGCACTTCAGCCGTTCCGACCTAGTCGGAACGGCTTTTCTATTGGCTATGAACTATTGGCTATGAACTTTAAATTGACTTTTTAGCTTAATTAATATATACTTTTACTTACTCAATCATCCAATCAACCAATCAATCACCTATAAGCTAATCCCTAAAACCTAATCCCTACACATGAATGTAACCGAACTGGCAAGACGCCTTAGAATAAATACCAAACAAATGTTGGAGATATTGCCCCAACATGGTTTTGATATTGGCGCTAAGGCCGTGAAAGTTGATGATAGAGTTGCTGATCAGATAATCCGCCAGTGGAAGTATATAAAGAAAGATATTGAGGAAAAGGAAAAAAAGGTAAAATCAGAACTTTTACTCAAAGAAAAAGAAATGAGGAAACAATCGGGGGAATCCGTGGTTTTGCCGAGTTTGATTACAGTCCGCGATTTTGCCGATAAACTGGGAATGTCCGTGACCCATGTGATTACGGAATTGATGAAGAATGGCATTCTCGCCAATCAGAACCAAAATATTGATTATGATACGGCGGCGATTATGGCCGGAGACCTTGGCTTTAACGTTTCAAAAGAAGAAAAGAAAGAGTCTGCGCCGGAAGATAACAGTGAGGTATTGGAGAATGCGCTCAAAAAAGGCAAGAATAAAACCGGCCGGGCGCCAGTGGTAGTGGTTATGGGCCATGTTGATCATGGAAAAACCAAATTGCTTGACAGTATAAGACATACGCATATTATTGATACGGAATCGGGCGGTATTACACAACATATCGGCGCGTATCAAACTATTTGGGAAGACCCGAAGACAAAAGAAAAAAGAGCGTTGACTTTTATTGATACCCCGGGGCATGAAGCGTTTACGGTTATGAGATCCCGTGGGGCGAAGATTGCCGATTTGGCGATTTTGGTGGTGGCGGCCGACGACAGTGTCAAACCGCAGACGGAAGAAGTAATCCAAATAATCAAAGCGGCCAAACTTCCTTTTGTGGTGGCCATCAATAAAATTGATAAGGAAACTGCCGATGTCCAGCGCGTTAAAAATGAATTATCACAAAGAGATATATTGGCGGAAGAATGGGGCGGTAATGTGCCGATGGTTGAGATTTCCGCTAAAGAAAAAATCAATATTGATAAATTATTGGATGTTTTGTTACTGGTGGCCGATATGAACGCGGAAAATATTGTGGCTGATTCAAGCATACCCGCGGTTGGCACAGTGATTGAATCCCATGTTGATAAGGGAACAGGTCCGGTGGCCACGATTTTAGTCCAAGGAGGCACTCTCAGGAAAGGCGACTCGCTCGTGGTGGATGGCGAAATCTACGGCAAAGTTAGGGCGATGCGCGATTATAACGGAAATGAAATCAGTGAAGCGGGACCAAGCGTGCCGGTCAGAATTATCGGATTTAAGGTAGCGCCTGAAGTGGGCGATATTATGGATGTTAGTTTGGCCGAAGGAGCGGAAAGAATTGATGTAAAACAAAGATATTCGCACCAGACTGGCGCGGAAAAAGTTATGACGACGCAGTCATCTGAAGATGAAGATGGTGGAAAAGGCAAGAAATATCTCAATTTGGTTTTGAAAGCCGATGTTTTGGGTTCATTGGAAGCGATTATCGGTTCGCTGGAAAATATTCAGCATGAAGAAGTCGGGATAAAGATTATCGGTAAGGGTTTGGGAAATATAAATGAAAATGATATTTCAAAAGTTGAAGCGACCGGCGGGAAGATTGTAGCTTTTAAAGTTGGCGCCACGCCGATGGCGGAAGAAAATATTCGGGAAAAGAATATCGCTTTTTTACAGTTTGAAATAATTTACGATTTGATAAACTGGGCGAAAGATGAAGTGGAAAAATTATTGGATAAAGAAAGAATCGTGACAGAACTCGGTCGGCTGAAAGTACTGGCGATTTTCCGCACGGACAGAGGCGCTATGACACTAGGTGGAAGAGTGGAAAGTGGAAAGATTGCCAAAGACGCATTGGTGAGAATAAAAAGGAATAAAGAACCGATGGGCGAGGGCAAACTGGTTAAATTACAAGCGGGTCAATCAGAAATTAAAGAAGTTCCGCAAGGTACTGAATGTGGGTTGCGTATTGAGAGCAAGACCAAAATAGAAGTTGGCGATGTTTTGGAATTTTATACCGAGGAATTCAAAATAAGAAAAATGAATTCCGGTAAATAGCGGTGGATTATTGGGGCTTGCCCCACACCAATCTGAAATTGAACAATTTTATAATAATGTCTAAAGACAAAGTCGCCTTACGGCTTTGTTTTTTTATAATTCAATATCTTTGCCAGATTGGTGGTTGGGGCTTGCTAAAAATATCAAATAAAACTATAATAATGATTACTTGAATCATTATTTTTTAATTTATATCTTATGAGTGAGATAAATCTTACAGACGCGAATTTCGAGGGGGAAGTTTTAAAATCAGGCGTGCCGGTTTTTGTTGATTTTTGGGCGCCATGGTGCGGTCCTTGCCAAATGATGGGTCCGATTGTTGAAGAATTGGCCGGAGAATATGATGTCGGCAAAGTTAAAATTGGTAAATTGGATGTTGACCAGAACCAAGAAGTGGCGGGTAAGTATCAAGTGATGAGTATCCCGACTTTTTTGATGTTTAAAGATGGGCAGGTTGTGGATAAAATGGTCGGCGGTGTACAAAAAGAAAAATTGAAAGAAATGATTGATAAACATATTTGAAAGTAAAAAGCCAGTAGTTCATAGCCAATAGTTTGGCAGATAAATAAAATATAATAGCCTATTGGCTATTGGCTTTGAACTGATAACTATTATCTTATGATCAACAATCCTTTTCAAAACGCGATGAAACAGCTGGATAACGCGGCCGGCATTATTAATTTGGATAAGGATATCCATGAAGTGTTGAAATCGCCGGATAGAGTGGTAACTGTCTCCATACCGGTAAGAATGGACAGTGGCGAGGTAAAAGTATTTCAGGGCTTTAGAAGCCAATATAACAACGCTTTGGGCGTGTATAAGGGCGGAATTCGTTATCATCCGGGCGTGAATATTGACGAAGTGAAGGCGTTGTCTTTTTGGATGGCGATAAAATGCGCGGTAGTGAATATTGCTATGGGCGGAGCCAAAGGCGGAGTGATTGTCAATCCAAAAGAATTGTCCGAGGGTGAGATTGAGAGACTTTCCAGAGGTTATGTTCAAAAAATATGGCGTTTAATCGGTTCGGACAAAGATGTCCCGGCGCCCGATGTGTACACCACGCCTCAAATAATGGCCTGGATGCGCGATGAATATGAAAAATTGGCCGGTCATCCTGATCCTGGGGTAATTACCGGCAAACCGCTGGGACAGGGCGGTTCCGAGGGCAGGAGTTTTTCCACGGCTCAAGGTGGTGTTTATTGCGTGGAAGAACTGGTAAAAAAAATGAATTGGAAACCGGAAGGCACAACTATCGCGATTCAAGGTTTTGGTAATGCCGGTTCGCATATGGCCAAGATTTTACATAAATCAGGTTATAAGATAGTGGCGGTCAGCGATTCCAAAGGCGGAGTGTATAATAAAGATGGTATTGATCCTGAAAAAGCCGAAAAGCTGAAAAATGACGGCGGGCGTTTAGGTTGTTATTGTGTGGGCAGTGTTTGTAATGTTGAAGAGATGAAAACAGACGGGCCGTGTCGCGCGATTGATAATCATGAAATCCTTGAACTTGATGTGGATATCTTGATTCCGGCAGCATTGGAAAATGTGATTACCGCGGAAAATGTTGATAGGGTCAAAGCTAAAGCGATTGTTGAATTGGCCAACGGCCCGACTACTCCGGAAGCGGATGTGGTATTAAAAGAAAAGGGAATAGTGGCGGTTCCGGATGTGTTGTCAAACGCCGGTGGTGTTACCGGAAGTTATTTTGAATGGGAACAAAATGTAAAAAATGAACACTGGACAGAAGCGGAAGTGCTGGAAAAACTGGAAAAAATGATGAGAGAAGCTTTTGATAATGTTTGGGAGACAAAAGAGAAATACGGAATAGATATGCGCACAGCCGCTTTTGTGGTGGCGGTGGAGAGAATTGCAAAAAACATCAAAACATAAAAGCATTAAAATATTAAAACATAAAATTCCGTCCCGACTTAGTCGGGACGGAATTTTTTATTGTTTTTTGTCATTCCCGCGAATGCGGGAATCCAGTAATTGAATTATAATTAAAAAATGGCGTCATGATATCACATCATGACGCCATTGGTTGGGTCCTTTGGCCTTAAGGACTAATCTTCCTTGTTGTCGGAAGAAATGTGGTGATTCTTCCGGGCGTGTTCAAGTTCTGGACTGGTCAATGGTTGGACTTCGTTTTGTTCACCGTTGGTAATGTGGACGTGGATGTGTCCCCCCTCGCGAACTACCTCGACAGCGTTTAGGTAATATGCCATCATATCTTGGAGCAATTCTTTTTTGGTAGAGCGTCCGGTGACAAGTATTGCCTCTTCCATGATTTTATCAAGATCCTCAGAAACTTCAAATGTAAAACGAAGTAATCTTTCACCCATATTACCTCCTTTTTGGTGTTGATTACACTATTCCAGCAGAATACTGACTTATGGTAATATACTAGTAGCAGAAAGATTGGTTTTTGTCAAGTTTAAAAATCCCGAGCGAACCGGGATTTTTGATTATTTTTTAAAGTAATTTGAATTTAGTCCCAGTTTTTCCAGCACTTTCATCATTTTTATTTTCGCCCTATGGTATCTGGTAGTTAATGCGGGGATTTTATCGCCGGTTTTTTTGCTAATTTCATTAAAATCTTCATCGTGGGCTCGCAACAACACCACCTCTCGTTCTTTTTCGTTTAATATAGCCATTGCTTGGTTAAGTTTTTCAGCAATTTGAGATGTCTCCGCACCTTCTTCTGTTTGTGATGTATTGCTATAATCAGGGTCGCTTTTTGGATCAATCTGTTCATTTAAAACATCCTCTTTAAAATTTGGTGTTATAGCGCTTTTTTTTGTTCTTTTAATTTCATTAAGAAAAGTTCTATGCGCGATCGTAAAAATCCATGAGTGAAATTTACCGCCGTGAAATAGATCTATTTTCTCAAAGACCCTTTTCCACGTATTTTGGTAAATATCATCCATATCATGTTGGTTGAGGGAGCCGTTTGTATCTCTATTGATAAATGATCTTAATCTTTTCTCGTATTTCTTGATAAGCTCTTTCCATGCTTTCCGATCTCCAGCCTGAGCTTTTTTTATTATTTCCAATTCATCTTCTTCTATTTTCGGTTCTGCCATCTCGGTGGAGAGCTTAGCGACGTAATTATTTTCAGGATTAAATTTTCTGGCGCTTTCAGGCATAATAAAAAGCTTTAAAGGCCTAAAAAGCCGGAAAGGCTTGAAAGGCGTATAATTATTGATTATTATAATTTTCTCATATTTAGTTTTATATTTCAACCCTTACCTGAAATATACTTGCCTATACTCTCGTATTTTGCTAATATAAGGGTTGTTATAGTTTTAAAATTACTGAAATAATATGAAAGATTATAATCCAAGCAAGATAGAGCCAAAATGGCAAAAAGAGTGGGAAAAACATGATTTGTTCAGCGCGCCCGATGACGCGACTATTGAAAACAAAATGTATATTTTACCGCAGTTGCCATATCCGTCCGGTTCCGGTCTTCATGTCGGCCACGCGGAAGTTTATACGGCTTGCGATATTTACGCGCGTTATCAAAGAATGTTGGGCAAGAAAGTGTTGCAGGTAATCGGCTGGGACAGTTTTGGTTTGCCGGCGGAAAATTACGCGATTAAAAATAATGTTCATCCGAAAATAAGCACGAATAAAGCGATTAATAATTTTCGGGAACAAATTAAGTCTTTGGGGATTTCCGTGGACTGGGGCAGGGAAGTCGGCGCGCATAATCCTGATTATTATAAATGGACGCAATGGTTTTTCTTGCTTATGTATAAAAGAGGATTGGCATACCGCAAAGAACAAAGCGTGAATTGGTGTGAAGGATGTAAGACCGTGCTTGCCAACGAGCAGGTAGTTGACGGCAAGTGCGAACGCTGTGATACGGTTGTGGAGCAAAAAAAGATGGAACAATGGTTTTTGAAAATTACCGACTATGCGGATCGTCTGGCTAATGATTTGGATAAAGTTGATTGGCCGGAAGAAACAAAAAGCCGACAAAGGCAGTGGATTGGCAGATCAGAGGGCGCGGAAATAAGTTTTGATGTTGTAAATGTTCAAGATGTTCAAAATGTTGAAAATGCGGTGAAAGAACAAGCGAAGCGATACAACAAGCGAAGCGATACAACAATTGGAACAATTAAAGTGTTTACGACCAGACCTGATACTTTATTTGGCGCGACTTACCTTGTACTCTCTCCGGAGCATTTATTAGTTCAGAGTTCAGAGTTTCCCGCCTTCTGCGGGGTAAACTCCGCCAATAGAAAAGAAATTGATGAGTATATTAATAAAACCAAAAAGAAAACAGAGCTTGACCGTCAGACGGAAAAAGAAAAGACGGGTGTGGAATTAAAAGGCGTAAAAGCGATTAATCCGGCAACCGGCGAGGAGATTTCGGTTTGGATGGCCGATTATGTACTGGCTACATATGGCACAGGTTCAATTATGGCGGTGCCGGCGCATGATCAGCGTGATTTTGAATTTGCCAAGAAGTTTAATTTGGGAATAAAAGAAGTTGTGTCCGGTAATAATGATGAGGGAGCCTTTTCCGGAGAAGGGAAAGCTGTTAATTCTGATTTTCTAAATGGACTAGAAACGGCAGAAGCCAAAGAAAAAATGATTAACTGGCTGGAAGAAAAAGGAGTTGGCAAAAGAAAAACTCAATACAAGCTTCGCGATTGGTCGGTTTCCCGCCAGAGATTTTGGGGCGCGCCGATTCCGATGATTTTTAATGAGCAGAAAAAAAATAAGAAATACGAATACATTTTTATTCACGGCTACGGCGGAGACGGCGATTCCAATTATTTTCCCAAGCTGAAAAGGGATTTAATGGCGTTGGGACACAAAGTAATCGCTTTTGATCTGCCGGACACGGAGGAGCCCAATATCTGTCGGCAAATGGAATTTTTGTTGGATAATATTGAGTTTAGCGAGAATACGGTCATTTTGGCGCATAGTTTGGGCGGAGCGGTAGCGATGAAATTGCTTGAGCATGAAAATAAAAAAGTCGCTAAAGTGATTTTTTCCGATTGTTTTTTTGAGCCGAAGTTTGTTGATACGGCTCGTCCGGCGGTGGAAGCCAGTTGCGACTGGAATTTTGATTTTGAAAAATTAAAAACTTTAGCGGATGAGTATGTTGTAATATCGGATAGTAATTGTCCAATAATCCCTAGAGAACACAGTGAGGATTTCGCGAAAAGACTAAACGCCAGGATTGTATTCGCGCATGCTAATGGACCGCATTTTATGAGTTTGGATGAGCCGGTATTTTTAGAAGAAGCGTTAGTGTCGGGATTGATGCCGGTTAAGTTTAGCGATTTGCCGGTCAAACTTCCTGATGATGTGGATTTCAGACCCACCGGACAATCGCCCTTGACCTATTCTGAAGATTTTCAAAAAAATGTGGAAGAGAAATATGGCCGGGGCTGGAAAAGAGAGATGGATACTTTGGATACTTTTATGTGCTCCAGTTGGTATTATTATCGTTATTTGGATCCGAAAAATGACAAAGAATTTGCTTCCGAAAAAGCGTTGAAAAAATGGATGCCGGTGGATTTTTATTTGGGCGGAGAAGAACATGTCAATGGACACTTATTGTATTCAAGGTTTTTCACCAAAGTTTTGTTTGATGCCGGTTATATTGATTTTGATGAACCGTTTTTAAAGCACCGCCATCAGGGTTTGATTTTAGGCGAGGACAGCCGAAAGATGAGCAAACGCTGGGGCAATGTGATAAACCCGACTGATGTGGTAAACGAATTTGGCGCTGATACTTTAAGGATGTATGAGATGTTTATGGGTCCGCTTGAACAAACCAAGCCGTGGTCAACCGATGGTGTGCGCGGCCTACGCAGATTTTTGGATAGGGTTTGGAATTTATATAAAAAAGTAAATTCCGATGACGGACTGAAAGCCGATTATGAAGCCACACTCCATAAGACGGTAAAAAAAGTGGGAGAGGATTTGGAAAATTTGCGATTCAATACGGCCATAGCGAAAATGATGGAGCTTGTTAATGAATTTTCCAAAGCGGATGAAATCAGACATAAGGATTTTGAATTGTTTTTGAAGATATTGTTTCCGTTTGCTCCGCATATCGCGGAAGAATTGTGGTCAAAATTGGGGAATAAAAAGTTTTTATCACTGGCCGGCTGGCCGGAATATGATGAAGCGAAAACAGTTGATAGTAAGATTACCGTTGTGGCGCAAATAAACGGCAAGGTTCGGGCAAGTTTTGAATTCGACGCGGGTATTTCCGAGCAGGAAGTAATAAAAATCGTTTTGGAAAATGAAGTGATTAAAAAATGGCTTGATGGTAAGGAACCCAAAAAGATTATTTATGTGGAAGGAAAATTAGTGTCAATTGTGGTTTGAGGTAAGGCAACTGCAGTTCTGTCATTACGAGTCCCGACTAGGTTGGAGTGTAGTCCCGATTTCGCCTCAGCGAAATCGAGGATCCTCGATTTTGTTAATACAAAATCGGGATAATCTCGTTGTTTCTGGGATTGCGACGGCCTAAAGGCCTCGCAATGACAAGTATATACATGGCTAAATTATGTTTCAGAAAATTATAGATTCTAAGAGCAGAACATTTTTATTGTTTTGCTTTTCTTTTTTGGCCGGGATCGCCATTGCTTCATACGTTAGCATAAAATTGAGCGGGGTATTTTGGTATTTTATTTTTTTATCTTTTGCCGGTTTGATTTTTGTTTTTAGAAAGGATGTTAAAAGCCGGTTTGTTTTAATAGTTTTATTGTTATTTGTTTTGGGCATCGGCCGTTATGAGATCGCTTTTCCAAAAGACAATGAGAAATATATCAGTTATTATAATGGGCAGGAATTTAGTTTTGTCGGATATATAAGCGGAGAGCCGGATGTGCGGATTGAAGATGTCAGATATCTCGTGGGGAGTGAAGAATCAAAAGGGAAAGTTTATGTCAGAACACAGCTTTATCCGCGTTATAAATACGGCGACAGAGTCAAAATTGATTGTGATTTAGCGCAGCCGGAAGTTTTTGATGATTTTAGATACGATATGTATTTGGCGAATATGGGGGTGTTCTCAATTTGTAATAATCCGAGTTTGGAAAAAATAGAAGGGAGGGGCGGGAGCGCGGTGTTTGCCAAAATAATGGAATATAAAAATATATTTGCCGGACAGGTAAACCGGTTGTGGCATGAACCTTACGCGAGTTTTGTGGCCGGTCTTTTGTATGGCTATCGGGGCGGATTGGGAGATTTGCAGGATTATTTTAATAAAACCGGAATCTCTCATATTGTCGCCATTTCCGGATACAACATTTCCATCATATCGGTTTTACTGATTACAATTTTTGTTCATCTGTGGGTTCCGAGAAAAAAAGCGTTTTGGATTATAATTTTTTCCATATTTCTGTTTGTTGTTTTTGCCGGCGCGAGCGGATCGGTGGTAAGGGCCGGGATTATGGGTTTTTTGGCCCTTTTATCCAAATATTTGGGCAGAAAAAACCGGATGGCCAATTCCATTATTTTTACGGCGGTGTTGATGACAATTCATAATCCTTTTGTTCTGGCTTGGGATGTTGGTTTTCAATTGTCTTTTTTAGCCACTGTCGGTTTGGTTTACTTGTCGCCGATTTTTGAAGATAAAACTAAAATGATTCCGGATATTTTTTCTTTAAAAACATTATTTTTATCAACAATATCGGCTATTATTTTGACTTTTCCGCTGGTACTTTATCAATTTGGCCGGTTTTCAATCGTGGCGCCGATAGTGAATGTATTGGTTTTATGGCTGATTCCGTTTATAATGTTTTTCGGTTTTATCAGCGTTCTGTCCGGTTTTTTATTTTTTCCGGTCGGGCAGATATTCGCTTGGCTGACATTTTTCGGTTTAAAATATATTGTCGCCGTTGCCGTTTGGTTTTCCGGCTTGCCGTTCGCTTCAGTTGAGTTAAAAACGCCGTTATTGGTTGTGTTGGTGTTTTATTTTTTGATCTTTGTTTTTATGTTTAAGGCAAATAAGGAAAAATCAGACTTGCCTTAATCCCGCCCCTGCTAATAGGCGGGATTGACCCCATCACCTTTCTAATTACGAGTTACGGTTTACGAGTTACGGATTACTCCAGTAGGGTTGACATCACGGTCCGGTAGTGATATACCTAATGTTAGGTCTTAAAAAGGAGGACATTAACAATGAAACCGGTTGATAACATCGAACGCAATCTTGCTTGTTTCGGAATTGACGATATCAAGGTGGAAGCCGAGGTGGAAATAACGCGTTTCGGCATACTCGTGAGGAACGAAACCGTTCGTTCTCGTCTGTCCGCGATTTGCGCCCGTCATCGGGAGGTCATTACTGAGGTCAGTTATGACCCCGGTAATTGGGAAAAGTCAAACATAGGCTTCAGGATCCGCAACGGGGTTGTCCTATTGGGATTTGTCAACGACTTCGGTCATTTCTATTATGAGAGAGCCACCAGCGTCAAGCTGGCGCTAGGCTGGCTGATGGCCACCAGCCTTGGCAGAGGGCGTGATCTCTCTGATTATAAGCTTGACCGCGCCGTAGGTAAGATTCGCGATGCTTTCCGAAAGGAAGTTTTGACGGAAGCTTTTTTGCGGGATGTCTTGCTTTATAACCAGGGAAATAGCGGTGTCAGTCCGAGCCGGGCTCGGACGATGTTCATGAGTGTTTGCGCTCATGATAGGTAGAAAGACCTGTAAGGCCGTCCCGCTGTACAGAGCGGGGCGGCCTTTTTTAATTTATTAAAAATTGTGATAATATTTAGGCATGAAAAAAGCCTTTTTTATAATTTTATCATTTTTGGTCATAACTTTGGTGGCGCTTTTTTATGTTAAAACGGATAAAAATATTGAACTGAAAACCGAAGATAATCCCGTCATAATTCCGCAGAGCGAAAATAAACCGGAAAATTATTTACAAATAACTTTTTTAGATGTCGGGCAAGGCGATGCAGGATTTATTGAATGGCCCAACGGCGAGCAAATGCTGGTGGATTGCGGAAAAGATTCCAAAGTTTTATCAGGACTGGGGAGTGTGATGTCTTTTTATGATAAACACATAGATTATCTGCTTGTGACACATCCGGATATGGACCATTATGGCGGGTGTATTGATGTGCTAAAGCGGTTTGAAGTTGGACAAATTATATATAATGGCGTCCAAGGGGACAGCGAAGCTTGGAAATATTTTTGGGATTTAGTTTTGGAAAATAATATTGAGAATAAAAAAATATCAGCGTTTGACGTTTGGGAAATTGACGGTTCGCAAATAAAATTTTTATATCCGGACAAAGAAGTCTTTGGTAAAAATGACAATGATAAATCCATTGTTTTTGTTTTGTCGTATGGAGAGAGCGATATTTTGTTTACCGGTGACGCGGAAGAAGAATTGGAAAAATATTTGTTGGAAAATTATGAAGAATATTTGGACGTGGAGATATTGAAGGTCGCGCATCATGGAAGCAACGGTTCTTCAAGCGAAGATTTTTTGAATAAAGTTTCTCCCGAGTATTCCGTGATTTCAGTCGGGAAAGATAATTATTACAGGCATCCTTCTTTGCGCGCCGTTAAAAGAATAGAAAGAATAGGGAGTGGGGTTTTTAGAACGGATATGGAAGGGGATATAGCTTTCAAGATTTATCAAGACGGAGTTGAAAGGCTGTTTGAATAGAGGTATAATACATAAGATTATGAAGAGTCGTTTTATAAAATTAGTTGTGCTGGCGGCGGTATTTGCGCTGGCGGGTTTGGCCCTTGTGGTTTTTTTGTTTAGAGTGGATGAAGATTTGGCAAAAACTCGCGACCAGGCGAGAATTGAAGACGCGCAAAAGGCGCGCGGGACCGCCCCGGCGGAAAGTAAAGAAGTGATTGATGGCATAACGGGGGATGTGGAAGCTGATGACCCGGCGCGTTTGCATGCCTGTTTGATTGCGTTGTTAGGTTCGGAAACTATTTTAAAGATTCAAAATGAAGAAATGGAAATAACGTCTGCGATTGAGAAAAAAATAGAGGAGTGTATAGAACGTGTAAAATAATTTAAAAATAATTTAAAAAATATGAGATTAGCGATTAAATTGCTGATTAACGCCCTTGTTCTGCTGATATTGGCTTATCAGTTGCCGGGGATTAGTGTTGATAATTATTATTCGGCGATAATAGCGGCGTTTGTTTTAGCGCTTGTAAACACATTAATCAGGCCGATAATTCTTTTTTTCACTTTGCCGTTTAATATATTGACGCTTGGCCTTTTTACTTTGGTGGTAAACGGATTTTTGTTTTGGTTCGTGGGGACAGTAGTGAAAGGTTTTACGGTTTCCGGGTTTATGCCCGCGTTTTGGGGCGCTCTGATTATGGCAGTAGTAAATTGGATTTTATTGGATTTGCTAAAAAGATAGTATGAAAAATCACTCATCCCGCCGCGCCGGCAAAGGAAAAACCGGTTATCGCACGCCGAGTATGTTTAGGGCGAATAAACCGGAGAGTGTTAAGAGAGAGAAGAGCATTAATTTAAAGATTAGGAATTTTTATAAAAATAAATAGTTTTAATCCATCGTAACTCGTAACTCGTAAACCGTAACTCGTACAATCCCGACTAAGTCGGGATAAATTACAAATTATCAAAACCAATTACTAGTTACGGATTACGGTTTACGGATTACTCTAGAGATTTAGAAATTGTAAATTTTATTAGGTGAATTAGAAATTAGAAATTAGGTAATTTTAAGATATTGTATGTACAAAATATTATCCGTGGGAGGTTCAACCATAATCACGGCGGACGGGTTCAGTCTTGATTTTTTAAAAAAATTAAAAGCGATGATTATTCGCCGGGTAAAAAGCGGAGAGAAGTTTATTTTGGTGATTGGCGGTGGCCGAACCGCTCGTTTGTATCAAGACGGCGCGAAGCGGATTACGAAATTAACGAATAAACAATTGGATGAGATTGGTATTTACGCGACAGTGTTAAACGCGCAATTTGTCCGTTTTATGTTTGGCGATTTGGCGCATAATGAAATTATCAGCAATCCGACCAAGAAAATCAAAACCAACAAATCAATCATCATCGCTTCCGGTTGGAAGCCGGGCTGTTCCACCGATTATGATGCCGTGCTTATGGCTAAGACCTATGGCGTTAAAGAGATTTTTAATTTATCAAATATTGAGTATGTTTATGATAAGGACCCGGTCAAGTTCAGCGATGCTAGAAAAATAGAAGAAACGGACTGGAAGACATTTATAAAAGAAATCGTTGGAAATAAGTGGGTGGCGGGCAAGAACGCGCCTTTTGATCCGGTAGCCAGCCGGGAAGCGCAAAAACTAGGCTTGAGGGTGTCAATTTTAAAAGGGAGCAATCTTATAGAAGTTGAGAAAGCTTTGTCAGGCAAGAAATTCAAAGGTACGGTTATTGAATAGTTCATAGTTCCCCGACTAAGTCGGGGTAAACTCCGCCAATAGCCAATAGGGTTTTGCTGTTGGTTTTTTTATTGACTTTTTTCTTTTTTTATGTTAAAAATTAAGTCAGTCAAAACAAAAAAAGGAGCGTGTCATGGCGCATAAGGATATCAGAAAAGAGTTTGAAGTCAAGGATGAGAAAACCGGTGAGGTGCGAAAGTACGAAGCAGTTGGGTTCCTGGAAGATGGTGAGCCGTCGGTGTGTGGCGACGAGATGCTTCGGCGCGTGCCGGACGCCATCGGCGGGGAAGACGTGAAGTTCCTCGAGGAGTGCATCGACCAGGACTGGTCGCGCGAGCTCTGGCCGTACTACCTGGCCACGAACTGTCGCCACCCCGACGGCCCGCGCAGCGTCCGGTGCTTCTGCCGGTACGCCAGCAGGTGGTACCGGGCCCGACGCTGGCTTGGCATCGTCTGGGGCGACTACTGCCTCATAGTGCGTCGCATCAAGTAACCCACGCGTCAGCGCGCGTGGTAATGTCTGCAACCGAGGGGTCGATCCACTTTTTTGGTGGAATGACTCCTCGGTTTTTTATTCAATCGTCAATCTTATGTTTCATGTTACGTGTCTTATGAATCATGACAATGGGGGCTTGAATTAATCGCATTTCTTTTGTAAAGTAGTGTGGCTATGAACTTGTATAGGAAATTAATTTGTCATTCCCGCGACTGCGGGAATGACAAATAAGTTGTATGAACAAATATCAACACACACCGCTTGCCGACCGAATGCGTCCGAGGAATTTTTCCGAATTTGTCGGTCAGAACGATATTGTCGGCGAGGGAAAATTATTAAGAAAATTGGTGGAAAATGATGAATTGGCATCATTGATTTTTTGGGGTCCGCCCGGAGTCGGAAAGACGACTTTGGCGCAGATTATCGCCAATCAAACCCGTTCTCATTTCACGATTATCTCCGCTGTCGCCGCCGGCAAGGCCGATTTGATGAGCGAAATAAAAGAAGCGAAGCAGAGGTTGGAAAAAGGGGAGAGAACGATTTTGTTTATTGATGAAATCCACCGCTGGAGCAAAGCCCAGCAGGACGCGCTTTTGCCGTATGTGGAAAAAGGAATAATAGTTTTAATCGGCGCGACCACGGAAAATCCGTCTTTTGAAGTTATTGGAGCGTTATTGTCCCGCTCCCGGGTTTTTATTTTAAAATATCTGGAAAATAAAGATATAGTTAAATTGATAAAAAGGGCTTTGCAAGATGAAGACAGGGGATTGGGACAATTTAAAATTGAGATTTCCGAAGAAACTATTGAATTGCTGGCTGAATTGGCCGGCGGTGATGCCAGAACTGCGTTGAATGGGCTTGAATTGGCTGTCAAAGCGGCAAAGGCCACTATTGGCTCTGAACCATTGGCTATTGGCTCGTTAGATATTAAAGAGGCGTTACAGAGAACGCACCTTGTATTTGATAAAAAGGGCGAGGAGTTTTATAATTTGATTTCCGCTTTGCATAAATCAATGCGCGGGAGCGACGCTAATGCCGGTTTGTATTGGTTGGCCAGAATGTTGGAAGGCGGAGCAGATCCGCTTTATGTGGCGCGTCGCGTCTTGCGTTTTGCTTGTGAGGATGTTGGAATGGGTAATAGCCAGGCCTTGTTGCAAGCGAACGCCGCTTATGATGCTTGTCATAAAATTGGCATGCCGGAATGTTCCGTGCATTTGGCGCAGGCGGTGGTTTATTGCGCCAAGTCCAAAAAATCTAATTTGCTTTATAAGGCCTATAACCGCGCGGCTGAAGACGCGCGCGCCACTTCCCATCTGGGTGTGCCGATTCATCTACGTAATGCCCCGACCAAGTTTATGAAAGAGATTGGATATGGGAAAGATTATAAGTATAATCCGGATTATGACGGGCCGGTGGATCAGGAATATTTGCCTGGGGAACTTAAAGGACGAGAATATTTAACTTAGAAATTCACCTAATATCTAATTAACCTAATTTCTAATAAAATTTCCAATTTCCAAATTATAAAATCAAAATAATTTTTGAAATTAATCATTTGTTATTTTTAGCATTTTATTAGGTGAATTAGGAATTAGGTGAATTTAAATATATTGTTTAGAATTTAGATATCAGAACTAAAAAGATAATTAATTATTTTTTATGTCAAAACCAAGTTTCCTACTCCACGTTTGTTGTGGGCCATGCAGTATAGCTATTTTTGAAGAACTGTCTCAGAATTTTTCCGTGACGGCGCATTTTTACAATCCTAACATTCATCCGGCCGAGGAATATGCCAAGAGAAAAAATGAAGTATTAAGAATTTGCCAAGATTTGAATATACCAGTGGTGGAAGAAGAATATAATACAAAACATTGGTTTGAAAAGATTGTCGGGCTTGAAGACGAACCGGAGGGTGGAACCAGATGTGTAGAGTGTTTTAAAATGCGTTTGGAGCAGGCGGCAAAATACGCGCGCGACAACGGTTTTGAATATTTTGGCACCAGTTTGACGAGCGGAAGAAATAAACGGGCGGAAATAATAAACCCGCTGGGAATACAAGCGGGAGAAAAATACGGAGTTAAGTTTTTTGAAGAAGATTGGAAAAAGGGAGGACGGCAGGAAATGGCGCGTCAACTGATAAAACAGAAAAATATTTATACGCAAGACTATTGCGGTTGCGTTTATTCACGGTTGAAAAAATATCCGGAATAAAAAA
>Ga0208977_1000303_pt1 | contig 46294 bp, 42 predicted proteins | sample RifOxyA2_FD_184030 | JGI IMG/M metagenome (GOLD analysis project Ga0208977, IMG submission 184030) | Groundwater microbial communities from Rifle, Colorado - Rifle Oxygen_injection A2 (SPAdes) | ecosystem: Environmental > Aquatic > Deep subsurface > Groundwater | place: Rifle, Colorado, United...
AGAAATGTTATAGAAAAAAAGAAGTTAAAAGTGGGTTTTAGGGGTAATTGGGTTTAATGTTTGCCCCATAGATTGTAGAAGTTATCCACAATTTCCCCATAGATTGGGAGACCCAGGGGGAGGAAGATTCCCATCACCCGCTTTTGCTAACATATTTTGACAGCAGGGTTTGGGAACCCGGGGTGCTCACCTACTCGCACCCGTCGCTAACTTAGTCACACTTATTCGTGTGACCAGCGACCCATCACCCGCTAATAAATTCAGTTGATAAGTTGATAAGATGATTTGTTGATAAGAAAACGCATTATTCTATCAACTTATAATATATTCAAGTATAAACCGTAGTTAAAAAATATGGATAAAAAAAACTTTGTTTTCATTTTGGTAATCGACCTGGTAGTAATTTTCTTTGCTTTTTCTGTTATCTATAACAGGTACCAGAAGTATAAAGTAGTCCAGTCTCTTCCTGCATCACAAAAAGTCACGCAAACTTCCGCTAAATCAAAACCTGTAATAGATGAAGATATTCAGGAATCTTATCCGGAAGATGAAACCGAACCGCAGGAACAGGAAATCTCAAAACCAAAGAAACAACAACCGCAAAGACAGTCAAAAAATGAAAAAGCTAACCCTAAAATCAGAAATATATTATTTCAATATAAATCTTCAAAAGCTAAATCCGTCGAAATCATAGGCGACTTTAACGACTGGACAAAGGAAAGACTGCAAAAAACCGGAAAAAACACATTTGAAATTGCTATTAAACTGCGTCCCGGCAGTTATGCCTACAACTATCTTGTTGACGGCAAGGTTATCCTTGACCCCAACAACCGTAAAACACCGGTAGATACAAAAAGAGGTTTTAAAAACTCATACCTTGAAATAAAAGCGATAAGCAAATAATGAACTTAAAAAAACTGCTATTTACCTGTGTATTCCTGCTTTCCGCTTCTCACTCTTTTGCAAAAATAAATTTTACCGAGCATCATGAACCTGATATCGAAGCTGATGTTTTGAAAAAGGGCATTTATCATTTATCCTTGAATATGCTTGTTCAGGATGATGATGTATCTGCTGATTCCTTTATCCTTCCATTTACGTTCAGCTATACACCTATAGATAATCTTGAATTCGGCACTGCCCTGGGTATCATTTCACAGGGCTCTGATACGGGAATTAACGACCTCAATATAGGCGTTAAATACCAGTTTATGAAAGAAGACAGCGACAAACCAAGCATTTCCGGAGAATGCGGATTCATTTTACCAACCGCTGATTACAAAAAAAACCTAGGCCCCGGCTCAACTTCAATAATATTTAACTGGATAATACAGAAAAAAGTAATTGATATAAAAGGTTTTTTAAATATCGGCTACAAGTTAAATACTGATAATCCGGACAGCCTGAGGCTGGGAAATGAATTTTTCTGGAATGTTGGAGGCGGCTATGCACTTAATAAAAAAGTTACTGCTTACGGCGCCTTAAACGGAATAAACCATGCACCATGTGCACTAAACGGCCATTCTGTTGCAGGAAGTTCTTTTCAGGAATTGTACCTGGCGCCAGGTATAAAATATGCATCTGATGAACAGTTTAGCTTCTATTTGAGCCCGCTTATCGGGCTTACGGATAATTCGTATAATTTAATTCTATTTATAGGGATGGACACAAAACTATGAAAACCTTTGTTTTAGACACAAACGTGCTTATTCATGACCCAAAGTCAATTTTTGTTTTTGCAGACAACCGTATAATTATACCTATGACCGTAATTGAAGAACTGGATAATTTTAAAAGAGTAAACGACGAGCGCGGAAGAAACGCCAGAGCCGTATCGCGTATTCTTGATTCTCTAAGAAGAAAAGGGAAGCTTTCGGAAGGAGTAAAACTTGATTCGGGCGGCATCCTCAAGGTCCAGCTTGACGAAGAAATATCCCTTCAATACAGTTTTCTTATTTCAAAAGCCGACAACAGAATTCTCGGCACAGCTTTGTTGATGCAAAAAAATAACGATAAAGTTATACTTGTTACAAAAGATATTAATCTGCGCATCAAAGCAGAAGCGCTGGGAATAGTTGCACAGGATTATGAAAAAGAAAAAGTTAAGCTTGATGAGTTATACATGGGCTGGGGCGAAGCTACCGTTACACCTGCTGAGCTGGATTCTTTTATTAAAACGAAAAGCCTTGCCGCTAACAAAATTAAATTCAAACGAGAAGTTTATTCAAACGAATTTGTTTTTCTTAAAGACAGTGAAAATTCCTCCAGAACTTCTATTGCAAAATATTCTTCAAAAGATAAAAAATTTGTTTCGCTATTTCATGACAATCCAACCCCTTGGGGTTTAAAACCGCTGAATTTGCAGCAAAAGTGCGCTATAGAGCTTTTGCTTTGTAACGAAGTAACATTAGTAACGTTAATAGGTGTTGCCGGAGCGGGAAAAACATTGCTTTCTCTTGCCTGCGGGTTACAAAAAGTTGTAGAAGAAAAACAGTTCAGGCATCTGCTTATTGCCAGGCCCGTTATACCTATGGGCCATGATATCGGCTTTCTACCTGGCACAAAAGAAGAGAAACTCACTTCCTGGATGGGCGCAATTTATGACAACCTTGATTTTCTGATAGATAAAACACATCCCTTTACAGAAAACAACGAAAATTCAATTGATTACCTTTTTGACTCAGGGCTGATAGAAATTGAGGCACTTACTTATATCAGAGGCAGAAGCCTTCCCCAACAATACATCATAATTGATGATTCCCAGAACCTGACCCCTCACGAAGTAAAAACAATTATATCACGTGCCGGAAATGGTACAAAAATCATTATGACAGGTGATCCGCTGCAGATTGACAATCCTTATCTGGATGCCGAATCCAATGGATTGACTTATCTGGTAGAACGTTTTAAGGGGCAAGGTATTTTCGGACATATTAATTTTACCCATACAGAAAGAAGCCCTTTGGCAGGATTAGCAGCTGAACTTCTATAACTAAGCTTCTTACCCCATCCAAAGTTAAACCTCTTAGAAAGAAAGTCATTTAACAATGAAAGACGTTTACGTAGACCTTCATGTCCACACAAACTATTCTGACGGTAGTTTTACTCCGGAAGAAACAGTACGTTATGCCCAGAAAATCGGGTTGTGCGGTATTGCCATCACTGACCATGATATAACCGATGCGATAGCCCCTGCAATTAAAGAAGGCGCAAAAAGAGGCATTGAAATAGTCCCCGGGATAGAACTTTCTGTTGACCTGGAAGACAATTCTATAGGCGAGATGCACATACTTGGTTACTACCTTGATTGGGAAAACACTGTTTTCCAGAACAAATTAAAACAATTCCGTGAAACCAGGAAAGAAAGAGCTATCAAGATACTAGAAAAACTTTCCGAAAACGGCATAACACTGGATCAAAATAAACTTTTATCAGGTAAAACCAATATTGCGATAGGCAGACTGCACATAGCAAAAATGATGCATGAACAAGGATTTGTAAGAAATATTAAAGAAGCATTTACTAAATATCTGGCAAACAATATGCCTGCTTATGTTCCCAAATTTAAACTAAGCCCGGAAGAAGCCATAGGCATGATAAAAAGTGTTAAAGGCATTGCTGTTTTAGCCCATCCTTACTACGGAAACCTGTCTGACAAGACTTTTCTAAGTAATCTTATAAAGATGGGTTTGTCCGGCATTGAGGCCTGGCACACAAAACATTCTTTAGCTACACAGGAAAAATTCACCGAAATTGCTCACGAGTTGAATCTGTTGATAACCGGCGGAAGTGACTGCCACGGAACAGCCATTAAGGACAAACCGTTGATGGGGACTCAAAACATACCTTACGAAGCTCTGCTTTTTTTAAAGAAAACAAAGCACCAAATAGACCACAGTGTATAACCTATCTGTCTTATTTAGCGTCAATAGACCTGTAATTTAAAAAAAACTGCTTTAAAATACTTTTCAATAATCCTTTAATCAATATTCTCTTTTTTAATTCTATGTACATTGACGTACACTTTATGTCTACATTGGCAAGCTGATTTTTAGTGATATTTACATTAATACCTGCACCCAATATAACACTTTCAACTTTGTTTCTTTTTATTTCAGATTCCATCAGAGCTCCGGATATTTTCTTACCTTCTAGGTGAATATCATTGGGCCATTTTATCGACGCATTTAATTTATAATTGTCTTTCAAGACTGTTGTAATGGCCATTAAAGCCGCCAATAATATCTTTGGAACATCACCAGGACCGATATTTGGCCTTATTATCACTGAAAAATATAACCCGCCTTTGGGAGAAACCCATTTTTTGTGTCTCTGGCCCCGGCCCATTGACTGAGCTTGAGCTACAATTACCGTCCCTTGAGGAAAACCCTTTTTTTGATATTCCTTTGCTAAATCCATTGTGGAGGTTGTTTTTTTAACATGAATTATTTTCATAGTAAAATCATTCTATAATTTATATTTTTTTTCGTCAATATCTGCAGGCGGTTTTTTTGCTATAATAATTACATTATGAGTCTATATGGTATCAATCCAAGCAAAGAGATGCTTTTGCAAAATAAAATGCAGGAACTTGGCATTTATGAGCGGGACATAATTGAAAAATTTACCCATTCTTCGGGAAAGGGTGGACAACACGTCAATAAAACATCGACATGTGTATACTTAAAACATATCCCTACTAACATTGAGATAAAGTGCCAGCAGGAAAGATCCCAAGCAATCAACCGGTTTCTTGCCAGACGCCTTCTAGTAAACAGAATTGAAACAATGATTCTCGGAAGAAAAAGTGAAGAACGGCAGTGTATTGAAAAAATCAGGCGTCAAAAACGAAAAAGATCCAGAAGAGCAAAAGAAAAAATGCTGCATGATAAAAAATTCCAATCTGAAAAAAAACAAAACAGGTCTTTCCGCCCTGATTATTCGCAATAATCCCAGTATGTTGACATAAATACGTTAAATTATTATAATTATTGCTACTTTAATTATTGGAGGAGAAATGAAAGCATTAATTACCGGTGTAACAGGTTTTGCAGGAAGCCATTTGGCAGAGTATTTATTGAGTTTAAAAAATGTTGAAGTATTCGGAATTGAACGATGGAGAAGCAAAACAGAGAATATTAAGCATTTTGAAGATAAAATTAAATTGTATGAATGCGATATTCGGGACATGATTTCAGTAGAAAAAACCATAAAAGAAGTTAAGCCCGATAAAATATTTCACCTCGCTGCTCAATCATTTGTACCTACGTCGTGGAATGCACCCCAGGAAACTCTTACCACAAACATAATAGGACAGTTAAACATATTTGAAGCTGTAAGAAACGTGGGAATAAACCCGGAAATTCAGATAGCGTGTTCCAGCGAAGAATACGGCATGGTTCACGAAAATGAAGTCCCTATAAAAGAAACAAACCCTTTAAGGCCGCTTTCTCCATATGCCGTAAGTAAAATGGGACAAGATTTTTTAGGATATCAGTATAATCAAAGTTATGGATTAAAAATAATCAGAACAAGAGCCTTTAACCACACTGGTCCAAGACGCGGCGAAGTGTTTGTAACTTCTACTTTTGCAAAACAGATTGCTGAAATTGAAAAAGGTAAAAAAGAACCAGTAATTCATGTCGGAAATCTTGATGCCAGAAGAGACTTTACTGACGTACGTGACGTAGTAAGAGCCTATTGGACTGCAACAGAGAAATGCACACCTGGTGAAGTTTATAATATATGCCGGGGCAAGGATTGGAAAATACAGGAAGTTCTTGATATTCTGCTTTCTTTTTCTAAGGTAAAAGTTACAATAAAAGAAGACCCTGCCAGAATGAGACCTTCGGACGTATTAATTCTGCTTGGCGATAATTCAAAATTCTGCAAACAAACCGGCTGGAAACCTGAGATACCTTTTGAAAGAACCATGAGAGATCTCCTTGATTATTGGAGAGAAAGAGTTTAATTCATAAACCATATATTTGGAGGACCTAAGTGAAAGCACTTGTATTATCCGGGGGGAAAGGCACCAGATTACGGCCTATTACTCATACTTCAGCGAAACAATTAGTGCCTATAGCCAATAAACCTATTCTATTTTACGGTCTTGAATTCATTGCAAAAGCCGGTATAAAAGAAGTTGGGATTATTGTAGGGGAAACAAAAAAAGAAATAATGAATGCAGTAGGTGATGGTTCAAAACTTGGCATTAAAGCTACGTTTATTGAACAAGAAGCGCCACTAGGTCTGGCTCATGCTGTAAAAATTGCAGAAGATTTTATCAATGGCGATGATTTTGTTATGTATCTTGGCGACAATCTTCTTAAAGACGGTATTATTTCAGTAGTAGAAGAATTCAAAAAAAATAAACCTAATGCTCAAATAATGCTAACAAAAGTCAAAAACCCGTCATCTTTTGGAGTTGCCGAGTTAAAAGACGGTAAAGTTGTAAGGCTGCTTGAAAAACCTAAAGTACCACCATCTGACCTGGCCCTTGTAGGCGTCTATTTATTTGATAAATCTATTTTCAAAGCTGTCAATTCTATAAAACCTTCATGGAGAAATGAACTTGAGATAACCGATGCAATTCAGTATCTTGTAGAAAATAAATTCGTTGTTCAACCGTCAATAGTAACCGGTTGGTGGAAAGATACAGGCAAGCTTGAAGACCTACTTGAAGCAAACAGGCTGGTGTTAGAAACCATGGAACAAACAATTGCCGGTACTGTAGATGAAAAATCAAAAATTGAAGGACGAGTTGTTCTTGAGAAAGGTTCACAAATTATTAATTCTATTATAAGAGGCCCTGCAATAATAGGTGAGAACACAAAAATTATCAATTCTTACGTGGGTCCCTTTTCTGCTGTCTATTATAACTGTGAGGTTGAAAACAGCGAAATTGAGCATTCAATAATTCTTGAAAACTCAAAGGTATCAAATGTTTCAAGAATTGAAGACAGCCTTATCGGCCAGAATGTTGTCATATTAAAAGGCAATAAAAAACCTCACGCTTACAGAATAATGGTTGGAGATTCCAGCTGTATTGAAATATAGATGAAACGAGGAAAAATATGATAAAAGATGTAATACTAAAAAAACTAACGCTTCACAAAGATGAAAGAGGTATGCTGTTTGAAATCATGAGATCAGATGATGAAATGTTTGAAAAATTCGGACAGTGTTACATTACAGTATGCGGTGCAGGCTGGGTGAAAGGCTGGCATTTCCACAAAAAACAAAATGATTTTTTCTGTGTCTTAAAAGGAAAGGCAAAAATTGTCCTCTGTGATAACAGAAAAAAATCTGAAACCTACAAACAGGTTGACGAATACACACTCTCAGCAGATGAACCAAGTATCTTAAAGATTCCTAAACGCGTTATTCACGGGTTTGAAAGTTGCGGTGAAGAACCTGCCTGGATATTAAACATTCCAACAAAACTCTATAACAGAACACAACCAGACGAGTTCCGCCTTCCTTTAAACTCTGATAAAATAAACTATGAACCATGGAAAAGCAGGAAGGGGTGGTAAAGATGAAACTATTGATAACCGGCGGTGCGGGTTTCATAGGAAGCAACTTTGTAAGACATGTTTTAAACAAGTATCCCAAATATAAAGTAGTAAATATTGACAAACTTACCTATGCAGGCAATCTGGATAATTTAAAGGATATTGAAAAAAACAAAAACTACAAGTTTATAAAAGCAGACATCTGCAACTCAAAATCAATAGATAAAATAATCGGCAGTGAAAAAATTGACGCTATTGTAAATTTCGCTGCAGAAACCCATGTCGATAGATCCATTCATAATCCCGGCGGATTTCTTCAAACTGATGTTTTCGGCACATTTAACCTCCTGGAAGCTTCCAGAAAATATGCAGTAGCCCGTTATATACAGATTTCTACAGATGAGGTGTACGGAAGCATTGATAAGGGCTCATTTTCTGAAAAAAGCACTATTGCTCCTAACAGCCCTTATTCTGCCAGTAAAACTTCAGCTGACCTGCTTGTAAGAGCCTATATAAAAACTTATAATTTTCCAGCGATAATCACCAGATCTTCAAACAATTTCGGTCCCTACCAGTACCCTGAAAAAGTAATTCCTTTATTTGTTACAAATGCTATTGAAAATATACCACTTCCACTTTATGGCGACGGTAAAAATGTACGAGACTGGTTGTATGTTCTGGATAACTGTGAAGCCATAGATACCGTATTTCATAAAGGTAGGATTGGTGAAATTTACAATATTGGCGGCGGGAAAGAACTGCAGAATGTAGAACTGACAGAAATGGTTTTAAAAATAATGAATAAACCCGCTACTCTTATAAAACACGTAGCGGACAGGGCAGGACACGACAGAAGATATTCTCTTGATTGTTCGAAATTAAAAAAAGAACTTGGCTGGAAACCAAAATATAATTTTGAAACTGCCTTAAAACAAACTATTCATTGGTATATAGAAAACCAAAATTGGTGGAAAAAACTAAAAAAGAAGCAAAATGATTTTAAAGTTTTCTATAAGAAAAACTATAAAATATGAAAATATTAATCACCGGTGCAAGCGGCCTTCTTGGTTATGACTTGTGGAAAACCCTTAAAGACGAACATGAACTTTATGCTTCTGGGCGTGGTGATAATCCGGATTTCATCAACACAAAACAATGGATAAATCTAGATATAACAAATCAGCAAGAGACTTTTGAAAAAGTAACAAAACTAAACTGTGATTTAGTTATTCATTCCGCAGCTCATTCAAATGTTGATGATTGCCAGAAAAACCCGGAGCTTGCCTTTAAGATTAATGCTCTAGGTACAAGGAACATATGCGTAGCCTGCCAGCGTTTTGATACAACGATGTGTTATATTTCAACGGATTATGTCTTTGACGGAAAAAACACACCTGAAGACGGTTATACCGAATTTGATAAAACCAATCCCTTAAGTATCTATGCCAAATCGAAATACTGGGGTGAGTTTTATGTCAAACACCTTTTAAACAAGTTTTATATTGCCAGAGTTGCCTGGCTTTTTGGTTCTGGAAGGAATAATAATTTTGTTTCTTACACATTAAACTCCATTAAAGAAAAAAAAGAAATAAACGTTGTAAAAAACAATTGGGGATCACCCACCTATACAAAAGATGCTGCCAGAGCAATTTCCAGCCTTATAAAAAAACCGCTTTATAACATTTATCATATTACTAATTCAGGTAAAGCAAGCAGAGAAACTATCACAGATACTATTTTCAAGTATGTAGGCAAATCAACAAAACTTAATGTATTCGACCCGGAACAATTTTATAAAGCACCCCGGCCTATGAAATCATACTTAAAAGGCTACAATTTGCATCTTGAGGGTTTTGAACCCATGAGGCCCTGGCAGGAAGCTGTAAAAGAATTTATTGATTCAGAATTTTAGGAGTTTTAATGTCTAAATACCTCATTACCGGCGGAGCAGGATTTATAGGATCACACATAGCTGAAAAACTAATCCGCATGGGTGAAAAAGTAAGAATTATTGATAATTTTGAAACAGGCAAAAAAGAAAATTTGATTAATATCAAAAATAAAATCGAACTGATTAAAGGTGATATAAGAAACGAGAAAGACCTTAATACCGCTTTAAAAAAGGTAGATTTTGTACTTCACCAGGCGGCGCTTAGGTCAGTCCCAAGATCCATTGAAGACCCTATTTCTTCAAATGATGTAAATGTATCAGGCATGCTTCTTTTGCTTAAGCTTTCTGCGGAACATAAAGTAAAAAAGTTTGTTTTTGCCTCTTCTTCGTCAGTATATGGTGATAATCCTACGTTACCTAAAAGAGAAAACCAGCTGCCCATGCCTATTTCACCCTATGCAGCAACAAAACTTACCGGAGAGAATTACTGCAAGGTATTTTCAAAGATATATGGCTTGCAGACTATAGTGTTAAGATATTTTAACGTATTTGGACCGAAACAAGACCCAAAATCCCAATATGCGGTAGTTGTCCCAAAATTCATAACTTCAGCCTTAACCGGCAAAACCATTGAAATTCACGGTGATGGAAAACAGTCTAGAGACTTCACTTACATTGATAATGTAGTTTCTGCAAACATACTTGCAGCAAAATGTAAATATTCCGGAGAAATCTTCAATGTTGCCTGTAATAAAAACTATTCACTGCTTGATTTGATTAAATTAATTGAAAAACTCTCAGGAACAAAGATGAAATATAAATTCACAGAATCAAGAATTGGTGATGTTAAACATACCCTGGCAGATATTTCTAAAATAAGAAAAATGTTAAATTATAAAGTGCTTGTAAACTTTGAAACAGGCATAGAAAGGACTATAGAATACTTTAAAAACCTATGAAAAAAACATGCATTATCGGGTCAGGATATGTCGGATTAGTCAGCGGTGCCTGCTTTGCCGAGTTAGGAAACAAAGTTATTTTAATTGATAATGACGCAAAGAAAATCAAAGCCTTAAAGAATAACCAGGTTCCTATTTATGAACCGGGACTTGATAAATTATTAAAGAAAAACAAGAGCCGGATATCCTTTTCAACTAATATAAATGAGGGTATTTTAAATTCTGATATCATATTCATTTGCGTAGGTACACCTCCTAGAGAAGATGGCAGTGCTGATCTTTCTAGTGTAGAAAGAGTTGCAACTGAAATAGCGCGAAACATGAATGGTTATAAGCTAATAGTCGATAAATCAACAGTTCCTGTTGAAACCGGAGAGTGGGTAAAAACCACTATTGAAAGAAATATGGCAAAAAAAACACCTTTTGATGTTGCCTCAAACCCGGAATTTCTGCGGGAAGGAACAGCAATTCATGACTTTCTTAATCCAGATAGAGTCGTAATAGGGGTATCTTCTAAAGAAGCCGAAAGAATACTAACTGAGTTATATAAACCTCTAAAAGCACCTATTGTTGTTACAGACATAAAAAGTGCTGAATTGATTAAACATGCATCAAACTCTTTCCTTGCCATGAAAATATCATTTATAAACTCGGTTGCAAATGTATGTGAAAAAGTGGGGGCAGATGTAACCAAAGTAGCCGAAGGTATGGGTATGGACAAACGAATCGGCAAGACTTTTTTAAACGCAGGCCCTGGATTTGGCGGATTTTGTTTTCCAAAAGACCTGGAAGCTTTTTACTGGATATCTAAAAAACTTGGTTATAATTTTGGTATTCTGCAGGAAGTAAAAAAAGTTAACGAAGACCAGAAAAAACTGATAGCTAAAAAAATTGAAGATGCATTATGGATAATAAAGGATAAAACAATTGCATTTCTGGGACTGGCTTTTAAACCCAATACTGATGATATGCGCATGGCACCATCCATAGATATAATAAATATTCTTCACAAAAAAGGCGCAATAATTAAAGCTTACGACCCTGAATCAATGGGAAAAGCAAAAACTGACATGCCTTTTGTAAAATATTGCAAAAATCCTTTAGAAGTATGCAAAGATGCAGACTGTGTTGTTTTAATGACTGAATGGGAAGAATTTAAAAATCTCGATTTTAAAAAAATACGCAGTATCGTCAAACAACCTATCTTAATAGATACAAGGAATTATTATAACCCTCAAACAATGAAACAATTAGGTTATATTTATAAAGGAGTCGGTAGATAATAATGAAAGTATTAATAACAGGCGGAGCAGGTTTTATAGGAAGCCATTTATGTGATTATTTTCTTGCCAAAGGACATTCAATAGTCTGCATGGATAACTTAATAACCGGAAATCTGAAGAACATTGAACATCTTTTTGGAAATGATAGATTTTCATTCATAAAGCATGATGTTACTAATTTCATTCATTTGCCTGGTAAAATTGATGCCGTAATGCATTTTGCTTCACCTGCAAGCCCTATTGATTACTTAAAATACCCTATTCCTACACTTAAAGTTGGTGCACTGGGCACCCATAAGGCCCTTGGCTTAGCCAAAGAGAAAAACGCTATATTCATGCTGGCGTCTACCAGTGAAACCTATGGAGACCCTCTTGTAAACCCACAACCTGAAACTTATTGGGGAAATGTTAACCCCATAGGACCCAGGGGTGTTTACGATGAAGCTAAACGATTTGCAGAAGCGATGACCATGGCATATCATAGATATCATAAGATGCCTATACGCATTGTAAGGATTTTTAATACTTATGGCCCAAGAATGCGCAAAGAAGATGGCCGCGCCGTACCGGCATTCATAACCCAAGCGTTGTTAAACAAACCTGTTACTGTTTTTGGTAAGGGCTCTCAAACCAGATCTTTCTGTTATGTTTCAGATTTAGTTGAAGGGTTATACAGATTATTAAATTCTAATGCCAATGAGCCGGTAAATATCGGAAATCCTAATGAAAAGACACTGCAGGAACTTGCAGAATTAGTAATAAAAATCACAAAAAGTAAATCAAAAATCATTTATAAGCCTCTGCCTGTTGATGACCCAAAAGTACGCCGTCCAGATATCACAAAAGCAAAAACACTTCTTAAATGGCAACCTACAGTAAACCTTAATACCGGCCTGCATAAGACCATCGATTGGTTTAAAAAGTAATTTCTTTCTTCTACACATACTTTTCAAACTACTATTGACAATATAAAAACTATTTTATACAATGTTCAATCATTGAACATACTATTACCTGGAGGCTTTTGCATGTCAGAAAATAATTACAAGCTTGAAGAAGAAATTGATGTAAAAAAAATCATTAAAGTATTAATCGATTACAAATGGATGATATTTGGATTAAGTATTATTTTTGTGTTAGTAACAACCATTTATTTGATTTCTAGACCAAAAGTATATGAAAGTTCTGTAGTTCTTTCTGCGGTGGAAACTTCTATTGTTTCACAAAATGGAGATATTCAGAAAGTAGGGCTTCCAGCCAGTTTCTATGAATCGCTTGTCCTCGACTTAGGTTTTCTTACAACGGTTTCAAAAGAAAACAATTTGCAAATTAGCCCAAAAAAAATCAGCAATTCCTTAACTATTGACAAAGATAATGACCCAAGAATATTAAAAATTAAATTCAAGGCTGTCGACAAAAATACAGTATCTGTAATTATGATAAGCATTACAGAAATGCTATTAAATACAAATACTCAATTAAAAAAAGGTGAAATAGTTAGCTCTGAGGATTATATAAAAACTCAGAAAAAAACATTTGATTCTGAACTTTCACTAATTGAGAAAAAATTAACTGATTATCAAAAAACCGCCAATTTGTCTTTGCTTGAGCAGAGAGTTAAAGACAAATTAGCATTGCAAAGCCAATACGAACTTGAATATTCAAGGGTTACAAACGATATCAAATCAGAAGAACAAAACCTCAAGGAAATTACTAAACATTTTGGTAACGAAGAAAAAACATACAAACTTATAAGATCACTTAGCGATGAGGTTGCTTTTCAACAATTTGCATCAAAAATGACAAAAAAAGAAATGTCTGATTTACTTACTCTGAAACTCGAAAGTGAAACCTTAAATCCTCTTTATGAAAGCCTAAAAGAACGCCTCATAAACTCAACAATTAACCTCGCAAACCATCAAGTACGCAAAACCATATATGAAAACGAAATAAAGCAGATTGAAAAAGAACTTGAATTACTTCAGACTGAATTAATTGAAAAAAAGAAATTCTATGACAGATATAATACTGAATATGAATTAACAAAAGATAAATATAAAGAATTCTCTCAAAGAGAGGCTGTAACCCGTGCTTATGCACCTTTAAGTATTGGCAGTTTGTCAATTCTTGCCCCAATTTATATTTCTGATGAACCAGTCAGTCAATTTGATTTTAAAACCATAATTATCAACGGAATCATTGGATTTGTCATAGGTATTTTGCTGGCTTTTTTAATTGAATTTTACAATAACGTTTTGAAGGAAAATCTTAGATAATGAACACCAAAGAAATATCTGAAAAAGAATTTGCAATAATACAAAAAATTTCAAATAGCCATATATCCCACCAAAGAATGTTAGCACAAGAAACCGGTATGTCTTTAGGCCTCACAAACCTTATAATGAAACGTTTAATTGAAAAAGGGTTCGTAAAAGCAAAACAATTGAACCAACGCAAAGTCCAATATATCCTAACCCCAAAAGGATTTATTCAAAGGGCTAAAAAATCATATCTTTATACTTTAAAAACTATTAATTTATTACAATCCATGAAAGAAAAAGTCCAGGAATTAATATCAATTTACCATAAAGAAGGAAAAACCAACTATCTTATTATTGGGAATAATGAACTGTCTTCTATAGCATTAAATGCATTTAAGTCATTCAAATCTAAAGATATAAACTACTCTCATATTTTAATTGAAGATTTTAAAAATAACCAGATAGATGAAGAAAAATACATATGTTTTATTACTGAAGATATAGACTTAAATTTGAAAAATTCGGTTAAACTTATAAGTTATTTGTCTGAAACTGGTATTTTCATATAACTTTTAATGGAGAACAACATGAAAAACAATTTCTGGAAAAACAGAAATGTCTTTATTACCGGCTGTACTGGTTTTTTAGGTTCCTGTATTACACAGCATCTTCTTGATTCCCAAGCTAATGTAACAGGTTTAATAAAGGACTGGGTACCAAAATCAAAGCTACTGATTGACAACAATATAACAGAAATCAATATAGTTTCCGGAGATCTAAGTGATCTTGAAATTATTGAAAAAGCGCTTGACCGTCATGAAATCGACACTGTCATACACCTCGCTGCAGTAACAACTGTAGGACTCGCTAACAGGCATCCTTATTTGGCTTTTGAAACAAATGTTAAAGGAACCTGGAATATCTTAGAAGCCTGCAGAAAATATTCAGGTATAAAAAGAATAATTGTAGCATCAAGTGACAAAGCATACGGACAGCAAAAGGTATTACCTTATTTTGAAAATATGCCACTACAAGGAAGGCATCCATATGATGTTTCTAAATCCTGCGCAGATCTTATTTGCCAGTCTTACTTTCATTCTTACAAACTGCCTGTTTGTATAACTAGATGTGGTAATTTTTATGGTCCCGGTGATTTGAACTACAATAGAATAATACCCGGAACCATTCAATCAATTTTAAAACATGAAGCACCTATTATCAGAAGTGACGGATTATTTGTAAGAGACTATTTGTACATTGAAGACGCTGCTGAAGCATATTTGAAATTATCAGAGAATATGGAAAGTAAATTTCTTTATGGCCAGGCATTCAATTTTTCAAGCGAAATAAGAATATCTGTAAAAAACCTGGTAAACAAAATACTTAAATTAATGAATAGCAATCTTAAACCTCGAATACTTAATCAAGCATCAAATGAAATAAAAAATCAATATTTGTCTTCAGAAAAAGCCCACAAACTCTTAAACTGGAAATCTAAACATACTCTTGATGAAGGACTAAAAAAGACAATAGACTGGTATAAAATCTTTTTAAATAAATAAAGGATAATACTATGAACGAAAATGTTCTTGTTACAGGAGCAGGCGGATTTATCGGATCCCATCTTTGTGAACGCTTAATAGAAAAAGGATACAAAGTAACCGCATTTCTTAAGTACAATTCGAAAAACCATTATGGCTGGCTAGAAAACTCAAAACACAAAAAAAACATTGAATTCGTTTCTGGTGATATTAGAGATAGGGATATATTGAAAATTGCAATAAAAAACAAAACTATTGTATTTCATTTGGCCGCTTTAATAGGAATTCCATATTCATACCATTCCCCGGATGCCTATGCAGAAACAAATATAAAGGGAACGCTAAACATTCTACAGGTTTCTAAAGAATATAACGTAGAAAAAATTGTGCATACATCTACCAGCGAAATCTATGGAACGGCTCAATATGTTCCAATCAACGAAAAACACCCTGTAAATCCTCAATCACCCTATGCAGCTACTAAAGCATCAGCAGATTTTCTTGCCCTTTCGTTTTATAAATCTTTTAATACACCTGTCACTGTCCTTAGGCCTTTTAATACTTACGGACCCAGACAATCTTCCAGAGCAATCATTCCTACTATTATTACTCAAATATTAGCAGGAAATAAAAAAATAAAATTAGGTTCACTTTCACCAACAAGAGATTTAACTTTTGTTAAAGATACAGCTGATGCATTTATCAATGCAGCTGAATCTAAACAATCAATCGGCAAAATTATTAATGCGGGTTCAAATTTTGAAATATCCATCAAAGATCTTTGTCTGACTATTTCAAAGCTATTGAGCAAAAATATTGAAATTGTAACTGATCAAATAAGAAAACGCCCTTTAAGAAGCGAAGTTGAAAGATTATGGGCAGATAATTCCTTGGCAAAACAAATATTGAACTGGCAACCCACATATAGCCTTGAAAAGGGGCTAAAAGAAACAATAGACTGGATGAAAAAGAATATCAATCAATATAAACCGGATATTTACAACATATGAAACATATACCTCTTTCAACACCATATTTTAACGGAAATGAGTGGAAATATGTCAAGGATTGTATAGACACTTCCTGGGTATCTACCGCAGGAAATTATGTAAATAAATTTGAGAAAGCACTATGCAAATATACCAAAGCTAAATACGCTGTTGCTTGTGTAAACGGCACGTCCGGTTTACATATAGCATTAAAACTATGCGGAGTGGAATTTAAAGATGAAATTATTGCGCCAACAATTACTTTTATTGCTCCAATAAACACAATTAAATATGTAAATGCTGAACCTATATTCATGGATTGTGATGATTTCATGAATATTGATCCCGATAAAATTTCATATTTTTGTAAGAATATGTGCACAATAACTAAGCACGGCCTAAAAAACAAAAAAACAAAAAAAATTGTTAAGGCAATAATTTTGGTACATATTTTCGGTAATCCTTGTAATATTGAACCAATAATGAAAATTGCAAAGAAATACAAACTTAAAGTTATAGAAGATGCAACAGAAAGTCTTGGGTCATTTTACAATTCTGGTAAATATGCCAATTTTCATACAGGAACCATCGGTGATCTTGGCATTTTTTCATTTAATGGAAATAAAATCATAACAACTGGCGGAGGAGGGGCAATAGTAACAAACAGTAAAAATATGGCAGAAAAAGCACATTATCTTACTAATCAGGCAAAAGATGACCAGGTTAAATACATACACAATGAAATCGGCTATAATTATAGATTAACTAATTTGCAGGCAGCCCTTGGTTTAGCTCAAATTGAACAACTTAATAAATTTATCAAAACAAAAAAGATTAACTACTTTTTGTACAAGAAATACTTATCCGATATCCCCGGTATTACTCTCTTAGACACACCTTCTTACTCGAACCCAAATTATTGGTTTTATTCTTTACTTATTGATCAATCTAAATTTGGATTTAATGCAGAACAATTAATGTCAATACTAAATAAGCAAAATATACAATCCAGGCCTTTATGGTACTTAAACCATCTTCAAATACCCTATTTAAAAAACCAAGTATTTTCAATAAATAAGGCTATTTGGTTTCATAAAAATATCTTAAACATTCCATGTAGCAGCCATTTAAAACAAACGGAAATTACATATATTTCTAAAATAATAAAAAATGCACACTTTTATAACAAACAACATTAATAAGAGGATCTAATATAATGGATACAATCAGAAATTTTCTTGTCAAACCTAACATAACTATCAAACAAGCACTTAAAAAAATGGATGAATCTGGAAGAAAAATCATTTTTGTTACAGATGTCAACGATATTATACTCGGAGTTGTAACCGACGGCGATATTAGAAGATGGATACTAAAAAACAATCCTTTAACAGCAGAAATAAGTAAAATAATGAATAAAAATCCACTCGTCATTACAGAATATGACACTCACGATAAAGCAAAAAAAATAATGCTTGATAAAGAAATTGAATGCATACCTGTTATAAATGATAAACGAAAAATTATTACTGCTATTTGGTGGATAGATCTTTTCAATAAAAACCCCATCAAAAAAAAGCAGTTCAACCTACCAGTTGTTATAATGGCCGGAGGTGAAGGAACAAGACTTTATCCTTTTACCAAAATTCTGCCTAAACCACTTGTCCCAATCGGCGATAAACCTATACTTGAAATAATTATTAATAGATTTTACGAATACGGCTGCACCAATTTCAATCTTTCAGTTAACTACAAATCAAACATTATAAAAGCTTATTTCAGTGATTTTAAACATAATTATAAGATAAATTATATTCATGAAAAAAAACCTCTTGGCACAGCAGGAAGTCTGCATATTCTTCAAAACAGAATTAGAAAAACATTTTTTGTCAGCAATTGCGATATTCTTATAGATGCTGATTATGCTGATATCTTAAAGTTTCATAAACAAAGTAAAAATAAAATTACACTTGTTACATCTATGAAACATTTCACTATTCCCTATGGAATATGCGAAATTGGTGATGGAGGGGCTTTAAAAAACATAAATGAAAAACCAGAGCAGGATCTGCTTGTAAATACAGGTCTTTATGTCCTTGAACCTGAAGTTCTTAATAATATTCCTAAAAACACATTTTTTCAAATAACTGATCTCATAAGCTTCTATTTAAAATCAAATAAAAAAATAGGAGTATATCCTGTGTCAGAAAAATCATGGATAGATATTGGGCAGATTGAAGAACTTCAAAATGCAATAAAATTGTTTGGAGTATAAATGAAAAATAAATTAGTTCTTTTAGGTGCTGGGGGACACTGCAAGGCAGTTATAGATGTCCTTTTACAGATGAACAAATATTCAATTGAAGGCATTCTCGATTTGAAAGAGAATATTGCAAAGAAAGTGCTTAATATACCTGTTGTTGGTACGGATTCTACCCTAAATTTATTATTAAAAAAAGGTATCAGACATTGTTTTATAACAGTAGGAAGTACCGGTGATCCAAAAAAACGTATTGTTTTGTACAAATTGTTAAAAAGAATGAATTTCAATTTTATAAATGTAATAAGCCCTTCTGCAATTATATCTCAACAAACAAAAATAGGACATGGTAATTTCATTGCTCCGGGAGCGATTATTAATGCTTCAACTATTATTGGCAATAACTGTATTATAAATACAGGTTCAATAGTAGATCATGACTGTGATATTGCCGACAATGTACATATTGCACCCGGATCCACGCTAAGTGCAGGAATTAAGATAGGACATAACACCCATGTAGGAACAGGTTCATCTATAATCCAATACTTAACAATTGGAAAAAATGTACTTATTGGAGCTGGCAGCGTAGTAACAAAGAATGTTCCAGATAATGTTCTAGCATATGGAAATCCCTGTAGAGTAATAAAAAGTAATGAATAATAAAGTTTTTATAATTGCCGAAGCTGGTGTTAATCATAACGGATCAATTGTAACAGCAGAACAATTAATTGACGCTGCTGCAAATTCTGGAGCTGATGCTATCAAGTTTCAATCTTTTAAAGCTGATAAACTTGTATCCTACAAAGCACCAAAAGCTGAATATCAGAAAAAAAACACACCACATTCAGAAAGCCAGTTTGAAATGATTAGAAAACTGGAATTAACTCCAGAAAATCATTTTGATCTTCTTCTTCATTGCAAGAAAAGGAATATAACATTTCTTTCCTCTGCTTTTGACCTTGAAAGCATTGAATTACTAAAAAGACTAAAATTGTCTCTTTTCAAAATACCTTCCGGCGAAATAACTAATTATCCTTATCTTAAAAATATTGGATCTCTCAAGAAAAGCATAATATTATCAACAGGGATGTCAACTTTAAACGAAATAAAAAATGCTTTAACTGTACTAATTTGTTCAGGAACTAAAAGGAATAAAATAACAGTATTACATTGCAACACTGAGTACCCAACACCTTTTGAAGACGTAAACCTTCAAGCAATGCTTACTATAAAAAATACCTTTAATATATCAGTAGGTTATTCTGATCATACTGAAGGAATAGCAATTCCTATAGCTGCAACAGCTCTTGGAGCAACAGTTATTGAAAAACACTTAACACTAGATAAAAAAATGAATGGTCCTGACCACAAAGCATCACTTGAACCTCATGAATTCTCAAAAATGGTTAAATCAATCAGAGACATTACATCTGCTATTGGTAATGGTATAAAAAAACCATCAAAATCAGAAATAAATAATATAATAATCGCAAGAAAAAGCATAGTAGCCAAAACCTTCATATTAAAAAATGATGTTTTTTCAGAAAATAATATTACTATCAAAAGACCAGGTAATGGCATAAATCCAATGAAATGGGAAAGTGTATTAGGAAGGAAATCCAAATATTACTTTAAAAAGGATGATTTAATCAAATTATGATAAAAACCGCTTTTTTAACAGGTACCAGGGCAGAATACGGGATATTTTACCCTCTACTAAACAAATTATCCGGCTTAAAATCATTTCATTTACAGATTATTGCCACAGGAATGCATCTTTCTCCGGAATTTGGACTAACCTATAAAGAAATTGAAAACGATGGATTTGTAATAAATAAAAAGGTTGAAATGCTTCTTTCAAGCGACAGTGATACAGGGACAATTAAATCACTGGCCATTGGATTAATGGGCTTCGCTGAAGCTCTTGATGAGCTTAAACCGGATTTATTAATCCTTTTAGGAGACCGTTATGAAACATTCGCCTGCGCAACAGCAGCTTATATTAAAAAGATACCCATAATACACATCCATGGCGGAGAAACTACTGAAGGAGCATTTGATGAGGCCTTAAGACATTCAATAACGAAAATGAGCTATCTTCATTTTACATCAACTGAAAAATACAAAAAAAGAGTTATTCAGCTTGGCGAACACCCTGATCGAGTATTTAATGTAGGTGCACTTGGCCTTGATAACGTATGCAATACTCATTTTTTATCAAAAACCGAGCTTGAAAAAGCTTTGAATTTCACTTTTGGGGAAAAAAACATAATTGTTACTTTTCATCCTTCAACTCTTGAAACAAATACTGCTTCTAAACAATTCACTGAACTTCTTAAAGCTATTGATTCATACAAGGATTTAAAAATCATATTTACAAAACCAAATGCTGATGCCAGCGGAAGAATAATTTCAAAGCTTATTGATCAATATGTAAAACATAATCAAAATAAATGCATATCAGTTTCATCTTTAGGAAGAGTAAGATTTCTTTCTGCCCTTCATTATATCGATGCTGTTGTAGGAAACTCATCCAGTGGTATTATTGAAGCTCCTTCGTTTAAAATACCTACAATAAATATCGGAGATAGACAAAAAGGTAGGGTCCAGTCAAAAAGCGTGATTAACGTAAGTCCGGCGTTTTCTGAAATCTCCAAAGCGCTTGATTTATCTTTTTCAAATAAATTTAGAAAAATATGCAGAAACGCACTAAATCCTTATGGCAACGGGGAAACAACAGATAAAATTATAAAAATATTAAAAAACGAATTCAAAAAAACAATAAATCTAAAAAAATCATTCTACGATACTTATGATAAATAATAGCAAGGTTCTCTGTATAATTCCTGCAAGAAATGGATCTAAGGGGCTTCCTAAAAAAAACATAATGTTATTGGCAGGAAAACCTCTTATTCATTGGTCAATTCAAAGCGCTTTACATTCTAAATATATTGACGAAACTATAGTAAGTACAGATTCACACAAAATTGCTTCTATCTCAAAAAAATCAGGTGCAACTGTACCATTTTTAAGGCCTGCTTCCCTGGCTACTTCTAAAGCAACAACAAAAGATGTAATTATACACGCAATAAACCAAGTTGAACGAAAAGGCCAATATTATAAGTATATTGTATTACTTCAACCAACATCACCACTAAGAACCCACAAAGATATTGATGAATCCATTGAATACCTAAAAAACAAATCAACAAAAGCAGTTGTGTCGGTATGTGAAACTGAGCACAACCCATTATGGATTAATACTCTGCTAAAAAACAAAAAAATGAATAATTTTGTTCCAAAATTTTTCAAGAATAAGAATCGCCAGCAGCTTCCCAAATATTACCGCATAAATGGTGCTATTTATGTTTCTGATATTTCGTATTTTAAAGAAAATAATGGATTTATTGGAGATAATACAATTGCTTATATAATGCCTCAGCTACGGTCTGTTGATATTGATACTATCTTAGACTTCAAACTCGCAGAAATTATTAAATCCGGATTATAACATGTCAAAAAACATTAGAATAATTCCAAGAATGGATATTAAAGGCCCAAATCTTGTGAAAGGGATTCATTTAGAAGGACTGAGAGTGCTTGGAAAACCCGAACAATACGCAAAATACTATTATGAAAATGGTGCAGATGAACTTATTTACATTGATGTTGTTGCCAGTCTTTACAACAGAAACAGCCTTCATGATATTATTTCGAGAACAGCAAAAGAAATATTCATTCCGCTTACTGTTGGTGGCGGGTTAAGGACAATAAACGATATAAAAGAAGTTTTAAGGGCTGGGGCCGATAAAGTTTCATTAAATACGGCTGCTATCAATAATCCTGAAATTATTAGAGAAGCATCAAGAAAGTTTGGTTCATCAACAATACTAGTAACAATTGAAGCAATTAAACAACCTGATGGTAAGTATTTAGCTTATACAGACAATGCAAGAGAACATACCGGTATTGAAGTAGTAGAATGGGCAAAAAATATTGAAGAACTTGGCGCCGGTGAAATACTGCTTACATCAGTTGATCATGAAGGTACAGGAACTGGCTATGACACAGCTTTAACAAAATTAATTTCTGAGTCTGTCACCATACCTGTTATTGCATCAGGAGGGCCTGGTAAAATAGAACACATTATTGATGTAATAAATAATGGATCTGCAGATGCAGTTGCCATAGCATCAATGCTGCATTATGATTATATTGAAAATCATAATGTTGAATTTGATGCTTCTGCTGAAGGAAATGTAGAATTTTTAAAAAGCGGCAGAATTAATACCAGAATTACATCCGCAAATCTTAAATCAATAAAAAAAAGCCTTTTTAACAATAATATTCAATGCCGGCAAAAAATATCATGAAAAACAAAAATAACATAGCAATTATTGATTATGGCATGGGAAATTTATTTAGTGTAAAATTAGCTTGCGATTATGCAGGACTTAATTCAATTATTACTTCTGATAAGCATACTATCATTAAATCAAATGCAGTTATTTTACCCGGAGTAGGAGCTTTTGGAGACGCCATAGACAGCTTAAAAAGGCTTGATTTAATATCGCCAATTAAAGATATAATAGCCAGAAAAACGGATTTTCTTGGTATTTGCCTCGGATTACAACTTCTAATGTCTGAAAGCGAGGAATTTGGCAGTTTTAAAGGACTTGATATTATTGAAGGCACTGTGAAAAAGTTTCCGACCGAATCAAAAACTAAATATAAAGTTAAAGTTCCTCAAGTAGGTTGGAACCAAATATATTATCCTGAACCCCATGACATTTCCTACTGGTCAAATTCACCCTTAAAAAGTATTTCTAATGCCGAATATATGTATTTTGTTCATTCATTTTATATAAAACCTTCAAATAAAGATATTATTCTCACAGAAACAACCTATGAAAACACAAAATATTGTTCAGGAATACTTAAGGAAAATATTGCAGCATTTCAGTTTCACCCTGAAAAAAGTGCTATTGAAGGTATTAAAATTTATAAAGACTGGGCTAACTCATTAAAAACAAAAAAAGGAATGGATTAAAAAATGAAAGTTTTGCTTATTGTTTATGATAATGAATCATACATTCACTGGTTTCCTCAATCATTGGCATATATAGCTTCAATCCTTTTAAAAAATGGACATGAAGTAACTATATATAATCAAGATATGCATCATTACCCGGACAAACATCTGACTGATTATTTGGACCAGAACAACTTTGATGTTGTTGGTGTAAGCGTAATTGCAGGTTATTATCAGTATAGGAAACTATTGAAAATATCAGATTCTATAAATAAATCCAAAAAAAGACCGTTTTATATAATCGGAGGGCACGGGCCAACACCCGAACCTGAATTTTTTATTAAAAAAACAAATGCTGATGTTGTCGTAAAAGGAGAAGGTGAAGTAACGATAGTTGAGCTTTTAAATACCTTGTCAGCAAAAAAGCCAATAAGCTCTATTCCCGGAATAGCTTACAAAGAAGGGACAACTGTTATAGTCAATGAAGAAAGACCATTAATAAAAGACATTGACACTATTCCTTTCCCGGCATATGATCTCTTTCCTATGGAATATTATAGGTTGCTAAAAATGCCACATGCATCAAACACAGATTTTGTTATGCCGGTCCTTTCAGGAAGAGGATGTACATTTAAATGCAATTTCTGCTACCGCATGGACCAGGGATTCAGGCCCAGGAATAATGAAGCAATTATTGAAGAAATTAAATATTTGAAAATAACCTACGGAATAACTTATATTGCATTTTCAGATGAATTATTAATGTCATCTGCCCAGCGCACTATAAGCCTTTGCGAAGATTTTATCAAGTCCAATCTTAACATAAAATGGGATTGTAATGGAAGATTGAATTTTGCAAAACCTGAAATACTAAAATTAATGAAAAGAGCTGGTTGCGTATTTATAAATTATGGAATTGAAGCTATGGATGACAGAATACTAAAAAATATGAACAAAATACTTACAACTGAACAAATAGTAACCGGAATAAAAAATTCTTTAAAAGAAGGCATAAGCCCCGGATTTAACATTATTTTTGGTAATATTGGAGAAAACAGAGAAACATTAAATAAAGGTGTTGAGTTTCTATTAAAATACGATGACGGTGCTCAAATGAGAACAATAAGACCGGTAACGCCATATCCCGGTTCTCCTTTGTATTATTACGCAATTGAAAAGGGTCTCTTAAAGGATTGCGAAGATTTTTATGAAAACAAACATTTGAATTCAGATTTACCAGCAATAAACTTTACACAATTAGATGACAAAGAATACAACCTTGCTTTGCTTGATGCAAATACAAGACTAATAGAGAATTACTTTATAAAAAAATCCGCACTCGTAATTGAGCAGGCAAAAAAACTATATCTTGAAAATGACTCTACATTCAGAGGGTTTCGGCAATCTTAGAACTAAGGAGATTTTACAATGAAAAAAGAAAAACTTGAGGCAAAATATGGATTACCCGAAGAAGTACATTTTTGTAAAAAATGTGTTATGTCAAACCAGCGGCCTGCATCTACTCCTGAATTTAAACACACGGTAAACCAGAAACATAAATCACTTCATTTCGACGAAAATGGTGTTTGTGATGCCTGCAGATTTGCTGAACACAAGGAAATAATTGATTGGAAATCTCGCGAAAAAGAACTATTAGCTTTATTAGACAAATACCGTAAAAATGACGGTAGTTATGACTGTATTGTACCAGGAAGCGGGGGAAAAGACAGCATTTATGCAGCGCACATTCTGAAATACAAATATAACATGCATCCTTTAACTGTAACGTGGCCACCGATTCTCTACACAGATATTGGCTGGTACAATTTCCGTAATTGGATTGAAATAGGGGGCTTTGACAACATAACATTCAAACAAAATGGCAGAGTAATGAAGCTTCTTACAAAATTATCAATAGAAAACCTTATGCATCCTTTTCAAACATTTATTTTAGGCCAAAAAAATATTGCTCCTAAAATATCAATACAATATGGTGTTCCTCTTATTTTTTACGGTGAAAATGAAGCAGAATACGGCAACGCTATTGCAGATAACACAACGTCTCTAAGAGATAAATCACATTTTGCTGCTCAGAACATTGATGATATTCACTTAGGAGGCATAAAAATAAAAAAAATTATTGAAAAATATAATGTTTCATTGACAGATCTTATGGCTTATCTACCTGCTGATTATCATCTTATTGAAAAAAACAAGATTGAAGTTCACTACCTTGGTTACTATTTAAAATGGACTCCTCAAGAAGCATATTATTACTCTGTTGAACATTCTGGGTTTAAAGCAAACCCCGTTAGAACTGAAGGAACTTACAGCAAATACAACAGTCTTGACGATAAAATAGACGGATTTCATTATTACACCACTTACATTAAATTTGGTATAGGAAGAACAACGTATGATGCATCACAGGAAATCAGAAACAAACATCTAACAAGAGATGAAGGAAAAGCTTTAGTAAAAAGATTTGACGGCGAATACCCTGCAAGATTTTCCAAAGATTGTATGGATTATCTTGGTATAAAAGAGGAACAGTTTCTTGAATTGTGCGATAAGTTCCGTTCACCACATCTCTGGGTAAAAGACGGCAACAATTGGAAACTGAGACACACTGTAAATAATGACGGATTTGATGATTAATTTCAAATGTACAAATATCGTAATATAGTCATTCATGAAGATGAAATTGGTACATATATTAAAAAACTAATAAAAACAAACGAAAAGCTGTTATATTGGAATTCGTTCCTTGAAAATAAGTATAAATTGAAAGACAATTTTCGCTATAAAGGGATTAATTTATGGGACGTATTTATTGGCAACATGGCACCAAATGACCTGTTTTCAGCAAATACACAAAAAGAAACAAACTCAAAAAGTAAATTTTGTTTTAATGATGTGATTAAAACAAAATTAAGTAAACTATTTATCATTTTATTTACTTATTTTGGTTTTTTTAAACACACCTCAACCATCGAAAATGAACCAATAATATTTATTGCATATGAAAGAAGACAAATAAGTACCTTTATAAAAACAATAGGAAATTTACTTAAAAATAAAACTTCATTTAACATAATTACTACAAAATTTAACTCTCATGAGTTTCCTAAGGATTATTCTTTTGACAATAAAACACTTTTTCTTGAATCATTTTGGCCTTCTTTACCGGCTTATCTCAATTTATTCAATGACTATTATAAGCTCCGTAGCTTTCTAAACTGCTTTTCTTTAGACAATTATAATCTAAGTGATAAAAATGAATTAGAAATTATAATATCTTTTATGAAAAATAATCTACTAAATGTACTTATTATGATTGATAGTTCTTTTAACTTTTTAAATTTTATAAAACCCAAATCACTGATTTCTGCTGACAATGCTGATTTACGTATTAGAACATTATATTTAGCTGCCAAATTGCAAAACATAAAAACTTATCATTTAACTTATGGTTTCGTAGGGTATGACTGCTTTGAAGAAAAATATATGGTTGCTGACAAAAAAATTGTATATGGGGAGAGACAAAAAGACTTGGTTGTAAACCACTTTGAAGTCGAAAGAGATAATTTATTTGTTTTGGGTTGCCCTAGATTTGACGATTTATTTCTATTACGAAATAGTATTATGAAAACAAAAAAAGATATATTTACCATATTGTTTGGTTCTCAACCTCAAAGAAGAGGTGCATATGGCTTAATCACAGAAGATATTAAAATAAGTAAAATTGACATTTTATTTGAAACATTATCTTTATTTGGAAACAAGATTAAACTTTACATTAAACCACATCCGGATGAAACAAAAGAAGAAATTTCATCCATTAAATCTTTAGCGTTCAAACACAAACTTAATTTTGAGATAATTGACAATATTGACTTTAAGAAAGCATCAAATGAAGTAGATTTCTTTACTACATTTTTTTCAACTCTTGGCCTTGAGTTTATGATTGTCAACATACCTGTGTGTTTTCTGTTATCAGTTAAAAATATACCGATACTTCATGAAGCCTGTCTTTCCGGATTATCTTTTGAATTAACTGACTCAACAAATCTTGCAAAAAGAATCAAAGATTTTATGGATAATCAGAATTCTGAAAATAAACTATCAAAGGAGGATTTCCTTAAAAAAGAGTTCACAAATACAAGAGGCACAACATCGGAAGAACTTGCTGTTTTTCTTGAAAATTAATGAATTTAAATAAGGAACTAAAAAAATGGAAAGAAAAGGGAATAAAATCGAAAACTGGGATAATCAGTATAAGGAGTTCAAAACCACATATACCGAACAACCAAAAACAGCCCCAGAATTGGCAAATTATTTAAGATTTCAATTCATACTTGAGGACATCCAAACGTATTTACCAAATTACCAAACTGCAAAGTTTATAGAAGTAGGCTGTGGGGGTGCAAGAACATCCCTGTTTTTATCTCTCAGAGGCTGCAACGTTACCTGCTGTGATTTTTCACCTGAAGCAATAAGACTTGCCCAAGACAATTTTTCTTCAAATAATGCAAAAGGAACCTTTGTTCAAGATGATTTTATGAACTCTAAATTACAGCCTGAATCTTATGATTGTATAATGAGTTTCGGCCTATTAGAACATTTTGAAAATATTAACCCTGTAATAAACAATATTACAAAATACATTAAACCTGGTGGCATTCAAATTCATAACATAATACCCAAGAAGTTTTCAACACAGACCATAATGCATACACTTCTGTATCCTTATACTTTTCTGAAATTTGCTTTTAAAGGTGATTTTAATAATATAATTAAAAAAAGTTTCAGAGTATTTCCACATTTCGAAAATACATTCTCTGCTAAATATTACTGCAAGGCTTTTGAAAATTCAGGAAACACAATTTTGAAGTGCGAACCTGAAGGCTTTATATATCCCATTCTTGCTTTAACTCCTTTTTTAGGCAAGTTTATAGTCAGTCATATTTCCTGGCTTGCAAAGACACTAATAAAAGCAACGGATAGAACAGAATCAAAAATTCTTCATACTCTTTCACCTACATTTAACGTTATTTGCAGAAAAAACTAAGCTGAGGTTAATTTGTCAACAAACAGAAAAATAGCACAAGATGCAACAAAATTCCTTGCTGGAACTATAGTTTCAAGCATTGCTAATGTCATTAGGGGATTATTGATTGCTAGAATTCTAGGACCGGCAATGTTTGGTATTTGGCATATTTTTACTGTAATTAATGGCAGATACAATAATCAGGCTGACTTAGGGCTCACAAACGGTATGTTTAAGTTAATACCGATTCAAAGAGGAGTCAACAATAATCAAAAAGCAGAAAACATAAAAAATGTAACATTTTGGGCTAATGTTTTTATTTTTTGTTCAATTAATTTAATATTGTTCCTTTCGACATTCGTTTATCATAATTTCTTTTTCAACCTATTTTACCCTTACCCCAAAGAAGGTATTTTTGGACTTAGGCTCTTAGTAATTTTAAACCTATTAACCCAACTATATATATTTTACACTAATATTTTACGTGCCAATAAAAAATTCGGACTTGAAAGCTTTTCAAGCAGCCTAATTGCCATAATTTCACTTTTACTTTTCATTATTTTTGTTAAATTCTTTACAAACAATCTGATGGCAGCTCTACTTGCATTGATTTTGGCTTACGTAATAGTAAATATTTTTGTTATTGTAAAAACCAACTATAAATATCCGTTATTCTGGGACAACAAACTATTCATTGAAATATTTCTCGCCGGGTTTCCACTTTTTCTGGGAAATATTACTTACGCATTTCTTATCAGCATTGACAGAATAGTACTAGCAAAGTTTTTTGGGCCTGAGAATCTTGGATTATATGCTTTTGGGTTGAATCTTACAATAATAATGGCTCTTGTTCCAAATGCTTTGGCATCGACACTATTTCCTCATATGCTTGAAAAATTCAGCCAATCAAAAGACCCTGCATCTATGTCTAAAATGGTTTTTCTGCCTACAAAGATAAATACTTTTATTATGTTTTATATATGTGGTTTTATGTCACTTCTAATTCCACTATTAATTAAATATCTATTTCCTGCATACACTTCAGGGATCAGATCTGCAGTATTATTAAGCATGGGGATATATTTTCTTTCATTAAACACGGTAACATCAACATATCTTATTTCAATAAACAAACAATATAGTATAATTTTTATACAATTATTAAGTATATCGTTTTCAATAATAATCTACATGTATTTCGTTTTCGCGAATATGGGAATTGACGGTATTGCTATTGGAACAATATTAACCTATTTTATTTATAGTTTTATGGTGCTGTACGAAAGCCTTGGTTGCGTTTATAAGAAAAAGAAAGACGTTTGGCTAGTCATTTTTGATCTACATATACCTTTTATATTACTAATATCAATATTTGTATTATCAAAACTCTTAACAAACCAGTTTTTGTCTGATCTATCATATCTTAATCAAACCATAGTTAAAATGTTTGCGTTTATTATATTTTCCATTCCGTTTTTTATTTCAATCAATAAACAAACTGATATGATTTCCTTAATCAAGAATCATCTTCTTAAAAGGCAGCCATTATGAGATTTAATAAAGTGTTACTAGTCAGATTTCCTTATCATACCTATCTTGGTGACGCTTCAAGCATTCCGGTGGGTTTAGGATACGTTGCAGAAAGCCTCGAAGTAAACAATATTGATTATGCCATTTTTGATATGGGGTTGGATTATACTGAAGATCAGCTAATTAATAAAATAAAAGAACTAAAACCTGACTTGTTGGGAATAACAATGATGACTATGCATCATTTATTTCATTATAAAATCATTACTAATATTAAAAATATATTTCCTGAATTAAAAATAGTCGTCGGAGGACCTCATGCTTCTACTTATAGAATTAAAATGCTTGAAGGATGCGAACAAATAGACTTCGGAATTGTTTTAGAAGGAGAGGAATCTATTGTTGAATTATGTAAAGGCGTACCTTTCATAAATATTAAAGGCTTGATTTTCAGAGAAAATAACCAAATCATTTATAATGGGGACAGGGAATTCATAATCAATCTGGATAATATACCATTTCCAAAATATCGTAAATTCGAAATAAATAAGTATTTAGCAGGAACTTTTGGCATACATACAACACGAGGCTGCCCATTTGAATGTATTTATTGTCCAGTAAAAACAGCTATCGGGAAAAGGTTTAGGGTCAGAAGCCCCCATAATGTAGTATCCGAAATAGAATATTGGCACAATAAAGGCTATAACAATTTCGCAATGTGGGATGACAACTTTACAATGATTCAAAAAAGGGTGCACGAAATATGTGATTTGCTTGAAATTAAAAATTTCAATAATTTAAGAATCAGCGTACCAAATGGAATAAGAGGGGATAAAGCTGACTTTAACTTATTATCAAAAATGAAAAACGTGGGTTTTCAGATGATTTCTTTTGGTATTGAGTCTGCAGAGAATAAAGTATTAGCAGGATTAAAAAAGGGAACACAAATAGAAACGATGGAAGAAGCAGTAAAAAACGCTGTAAAGCTTGGATATGATATATGCTTATACTTTATAATCGGTTCACCAAACGAAACTTATAAAGACTTTGAAAAATCGTATGCTTTTGCTCAAAAATACCCTGTAATTGAAGCCAGGTTTTACAATATTATTCCCTTTCCTAACACTGAACTATTTGATTGGATAACTAAAAACAATTATTTTCTGCGTCAACCAGAAGAGTACCTAAATACAGCAGATCATTTTATAAATGAACCCTGTTTTGAAACACCTGAGTTCACTTTGAAAGAAAGAAAAAAAGCATTTAAAAAAGGGTGGAAATTAACAAATACTCTAAAAATAAAATCAAAAGCTAGAGAATTACATAGACTTGGACCTTTTAAATATATCGTTTCAATGTTTTTATTGTCATATACATATAGAAAACTTTTTAAAAACAAATATTTTAGAAAACATGTAATTTACTTATTACGTGATATTTTTAAGGTGGATAGGTAAAATGTTAATTGGCATTGATGCGAGAGTTCTTGAAAGAACAAGAACTGGAATTAGTAGATATTTGATGAATTTGCTAAACGTATGGAATAATACTCAAGAAGATATAAAATTCATATTATATTTTAAAGACAAAATCCCTACTGACTTACAACTTAATGAAAATGTTTTTGAAACAGTTTTACTTAAGATACCAAACTTTATTAACAAAGGACTTATTTGGGAAAACCTTATCCTTCCTTTCAGATGCATGAAAGATAAAATTGACATATTTTTTTCGCCTCACTACACATTACCTTTAATAAAACCAGCAAATAAACTTGCAGTTACCATATACGATATATCTTATGTAGCGCATCCGGAATGGGTTCCTTTTAGAAACAGATATATTCAAAGCTTCCTGTCTTATATTGCAGCAAAAAGAGCAAACAAAATAATAACAGGCCTTCAATTTGGAAAAAGTGAAATATCAAAATATTTCAATGTAAAACCAGAATCAATAAATGTAGTTTACGCAGCAGCTCATGAAAAATTTAAACCAGGAATAACAACAGACAGAATAAATCAACTAAAAAACAAATATAATCTTAAAAATAAAGTCATCTTATCTATAGGTCTTGTTATGAATAGACGTCAACAAGACATAATAATCAAATCTATCAAGACACTTTCACAAGATAGAAAAGACATATCGTTTGTTTTAATTGGAGAAAATAGGACATTTCCATACATGGACATTGATAAATTAATCTTAGATTTGAATTTGAATAATGTAGTTAAATATATCCCATACTTACCCGAAGAAGAAATAGTTGACATATACAATTTAGCTGACCTATATGTATATATAAGTCTTTACGAAGGAGAAGGGTTACCGCTACGCGAAGCAATGGCTTGCGGTCTTCCTGCAGTAATTTCACCAATCTTTAAAGAAGTTACAGGTAATGCAGGCTACATAGTGAACACTCCTATTGATGCTAATAATCTTGCTACATCTATTAATAAAATGCTAGATGACAGTACTTTAAGACAAAGTATAATTGCAGAAGGACTGAAGAGAAACTCATTGTTTTCTTGGGAAAAATGTGCACAAGAAACATTGAATGTATTTAAAAGTATTTAAAACCTATGGATATTCATCATATTATTTATCTGACAGTATATTTTGTTACGATTATCTTAATGTTCAAGTATTCGCTAAAATACGGCATTATTTTATTAGGAATCATCGTACCAATTCATACTGTTAGCATATATTTGTTTAACTTTATTACTTTTGAAATAAGTACAATATTGGCACTCACAATAACGTTTCTGTGGTCTACTAAAATGATTTTATCTGGAAGGATCGTTTATAGAAGAACTTATTTAGATAAATATTTGTTTCTTTTAATTTTAATCTATTTAATATCAAGCCTTTTCGCTTACAATAAATTAATATCTTGGCGTGGAATTTCTGCTATTTTATTGAATAATTTATTAATATATTTTTTAATTGTTAATATTGTAAAAAATGAGCACATTTTTAAACAAGTTCTTATTGGGACCTTTATTGGTGCTATAATTGTATCATCTTATGCTATTTATCAATCTTTATGGACTTACTTCAACTATGAACCTAGATGGACATTTCTTGAATGGTCAAATAATCCCTATATGTCTTATGGGGTAGCTTATTACACTGAATTCTTAAGTAATAATCTAAGACAAGTATTTACTAGACCCAGGTCAACGCTTGGAACATCTAATATACTTGCCGGATATTTATTAACACCTTTATTGATGCTTATAAGCATATCTTTTTATTATTTCAACAGAAAAAAACTATTTTATTTAATATTGATTTTCATTTCATTGATATTTTATAGTTATCTTCATACGTTTTCTCGTGCAGGACTTGGTGGTCTTTTCATATCTTTGATATTTTTTACTTTTTTAAATAAAAATATTCTATTCAATAAAAAAATACTAAAAACATTATTTTTCATAACACTAACTTTGATTATATTTGGCACACTAGTTTCCTTTCCTTTTAAGAATGTTTTAGGAAGAATTTTTGAACCTTCCGGCATTTTTATTACTACCGGAGACGAACATAATTTTACATCTTCAACTTATGCACATCAAACATTAGCCAAATGTGCTATTAATATGTTTTTGTCAAATCCACTTCTCGGTGTGGGTTACAATAACTATGGAACTGCTTTTGCCATAATGTTTGATCCGTCGATGTATTACATGGTTGCACACAGTCAATATTTAGGCATCTTAGCGGAAACGGGCCTGTTGGGAATTTTAATAAATTTATTAATTTTCTATAAAATTATAAAATATACATATAAAACCATTTTAATTACAGAAAACACTTTTTTAAAATATATTTTGAAAGGTTTATTATCTGCATATATAGGTATTCTCGCATCAAATATAGTCGGCGAATTCTATAATTACCAGTTTGTTTGGTTTTTTATTGGTTTAATGATGTCAGCCAATATAATAGCTAGAAATAATAATTTGCAATCTTCAAAAATATCTTGACATGAAAGACTTATCAATAGTAATAGTAAATTGGAATACATGTGACTATTTAAAAAACTGTTTAAATTCAGTTATTTCGAATATTAAAAATATAAACTATGATATTTTAGTATTTGACAATAACTCAAAAGACAATTCTATAGAATTATTAAAAACAAAATTTCCAAATGTTAAATTATACCATTCATCCATTAATATCGGATTTGGAAAAGCAAATAATGTTTTAATAAAAAACTGCGATTCTGAATTTATCTTGATACTTAACCCAGATACATTATTTCTTAATGATTCTTTTGAAGATATGTTCTACTACTTTAAAAATCATCCAAAATTTGGTGCTCTTGGTTGTAAAATTTTAAATACTGATAATAGCATTCAATACACATGTACTCGTAGCTTCCCCGATTTATGGACGGTTTTTTGTGAACAAACATTTTTGTATTCTATTTTCAAGAATAGCAAACTCTTTGCAAAACATCTTATGACTTATTGGGATCATAATGACATTAGAAACATTGATTTACTATCTGGCGCAATGATATTGACAAGAAAATCAACTCTTACTAATGTAAACAACTTTGATGAAGACTATTTTATGTATGGAGAGGATATTGACTTGTGTTGGAAAATAAAACAAGCCGGATGGGACATAGTATTTTATCCATTTTTTAAAATCATTCATTATGGAGGAAAAAGCACTATACAATCCTTTGAAAACAACTTTTTTTATAGCTACGTAACTCTTGAACTGTTTTTTTCGAAATACAAACCATCTTTGTATATGCACGTCTTTAGATTATTTGTAATTACAGGGTCCTTTATACGCATTCTGTTCACGCTTCCATTAATGTTAGTTTCTAATAAAAACAAGTGTCATATTTTAATTTTAAGGTTAAAAGTTTATTTAAAAGTAATTCTTAAATTTATTGGTTTTGCGAGGATAACTCAGTGAAAATATTGTTTATAAATCCACCATTTCAGCGTCTTAAAAATATTTCTTCAATATATTTTCCTCTTGGATTAGGTTATTTAGGCGCTATTTCAAAAGAATTAGGATGGGAAACAAAAATCTACAATGCAGAGTTACCTTCTTCCAATGAAATTCTTACACAAGAAACAGTAGATAATTTACTTCAAAAACATTACCTTTACGTTAATTCATTACAAAATCCTAATCATCTTGTTTGGAAAGAAATGACTCAATTATTTAATTTTTTTAAACCAGATGTAATTGCAATTACAACCATGACAGCAAAATACTCTTCTGCAAAATATATATCAGCAATCGCAAAAATACTACTTCCAAAATCAATTGTAATTTGGGGTGGATCGCATCCAACAGTTATGCCTGAAGATGCATTAAAACTTAATGAGGTTGATTTTGTTGTAAGAGGAGAGGGAGAGACTACACTAAAACTTTTATTAAATTCATTTACTAACAATATTAGTTTAGATGAAATACCAGGAATTTCTTATAAAATCAATGGGGCCTTTAAACATAACAAGCAAAACCAGTTAATAGAAAATCTAGATACAATACCCTTACCCTTAAGAAATGCTTCTTTTTTCCCAGAAAGATATCAGGATTCTGATATGTCAGGATTGATAACCAGCAGAGGGTGTCCTTTTAAATGTGGGTTTTGTAGTGCAAAAAACACATGGACAAGAAAAGTCAGGTATCATTCCACTCAATATTCGATTAACGAAATTAATTCATTAATAAAAACATACAATTTAAAACATTTATTTTTTTGGGACGATAGTTTCACGTCTAATAAACAGAGAACCATTAATTTATGTAACGAATTATTGAAAAATAGAATAAAAACAAGCTGGAGCTGCACAACAAGAATAAATATTCTAGATAATGAACTCCTTTCACATATGAAAAGAGCCGGTTGTGTAAATATTGATATAGGCATTGAATCAGGAAGTGATAGAATTTTAAAAGAAATAAACAAGAATTTAACTACACTAGACATTAGGTCTGGATTAAAAATGATAAGAAACCATGGAATAAACGTTAACGCATATTTCATGATAGGTTTTCCTACAGAAAAACAAGAAGATCTTGAATTAACAAAGCTTTTAATGAATGATAAAAATATGGGAAAAGTCTTATTTAGTATTTTTACACCATATCCTGGAACTGAACTTTTTGATCAAACAAACAATTTAGGTTTGATACCAAAAAACATAGACTGGAGTAATTTCTCACATCAAAGTCCTGAAAATCATTTTTTAAAACATATAAATAAAGAAGAATTTTCAAAATTAGTACAAAACTTTAACGAAACAGTAAAAACTCACAATTCCAAGTTTTCAACATTATGGAAAGTACATAAAACCAAAATTCCGCTTTATTTGAAAAATCCGATAAAATTTGTAAACCTAATTGCAAAATATTTGTTTATTAGATAATATATAAAACAATCGGGAGAACAATTGACCATGATACCAATCTCTAAACCATTTTTAGGTGATAATGAATTAAAGTATGTAACGGACTGTATAAATTCTTCATGGATATCATCTATTGGAAAATATGTGACTGAATTTGAAAATAAGTTTGCCAATTTCTGTAATTGTAGATATGCAATATCCACAATGAATGGAACAGTAGCTTTACATTTAGCGCTTGAAACATTAGGAATAAAACCAGGTGACGAAGTAATAGTGCCATCACTTACCTTCATTGCTACAGCAAATGCTGTAAAATACACTGGGGCTACCCCTGTTTTTGCAGACTCTGAATCAGACACGTGGAACATTGATCCTTTTAGAATTGAAAAGCTTATAAATAAAAAAACCAAAGCAATAATTCCTGTTCACTTGTATGGACATCCGGCAAATATGGATTATATATTGAAAATTGCAAAGAAACATGACTTATATGTTATAGAAGATGCTGCAGAAGCCCACGGTGCACTGTGGAAAAACAAGAAAGTTGGCAGCATGGGTGATTTTGGCTGTTTTAGTTTCTATGGAAATAAAATCATTACTACCGGTGAAGGCGGAATGATAGTAACTAATAGTAAAACTTTGTATGACAAGGCAAAATTATTAAAAGATCATGCAATGTCACCCAAAAAAAAGTATTGGCACCCCTGCGTTGGGTATAATTATAGAATGACAAATGTTCAGGCTGCTATAGGTGTTGCACAAATGGAAAAAATTGATGATTTCATACAAAAGAGAATATTAATTGCTTCTCTATATAACAAATATCTTGCCAATATTAATGGAATCACCTTACCTAAACAGCATAGCTACGCAAAAAACATTTATTGGATATATACTATTTTAATTGAAAAACCCTACGGTATTGGTCGAAACTATTTATCTAAAATATTGAAATCTCATGGGGTAGATTCACGACCTATGTTTTATCCTATACATACAATGCCTCCCTATAAAAAAACATTTAATCTGCCAATTTCTGAAGAACTTTCCAAGAAAGGATTAAGCCTCCCAACATTTTATTTATTATCGGAAAAGGAAATAAAGAAAATAGCAAATATTATTAAAAATAAAAGTTAAACATTTACCTACTATGATATTTAAATTATCCAAAGAACACATCAGAGAAGTTGCAAATATTGATGTAATTGCACGAAAAGGTGAATTTCTGCCATCGCTTGGCTCAAACTTTCTTTTTGTTCTTTATTCTACTTTAATTGAATTAGATAGCGTTTTTGGCTATGTTTACAAAGAAAATAGTAAAGTAATTGGTTTTGTAATAGGTGTAACAGACACTACAGGTCTTTTCACTAAAGCATTATTAAAAAACGGATTAAATATTTTTATTGCTTTATTACCAAGAATCCTTACTAATCCATTGTTCTTACTTAACATTATTGACACTTTTTTATACCCTTTAAGAGAAAATAAAATCGCCATAAAACCAGAGCTGCTTGTTATTGGTATTGACGAGACACATAGAAAAAAAGGATTGGGACATGTTCTTGTCAACGCTCTTAATACGCACTTTTCAAACACAAATATTGATATCTATAAGGTTACTGTAACTCAAGATAATATTTTTGCAAATAATTTCTATAAAAAAATGGGATTCGTTTTCAAATACAGCTTTCTACAATACAGAAAATATTGGAACCTTTATTCTTATAATATTAAACGGGAAAATAAATGAAAAATAGTTATTTAGAAACATATCTTTCAAAAGCTCCTGTATCATTAGCTATTGTTAGATCTATAGAATGCCGTCTTTTAGATGAACTTGATGATAAACATTCTTTATTCAACCACCCTATGCTTGATCTTGGTTGCGGTGATGGGTTATTCGCATCAATTTATTTTAAAAACAAAATACACATGGGAATTGATATTTCTAAATCTGAAATTGGCAAAGCACAAAAAACAAATATGTATGATAACTTAAATATTTCTGATGCTAAAGATTTGCCTTTTGAAAATAACTATTTTTCATCTGTTTTTAGTAATTGCGTTTTAGAACACATCCCGAATGTAGAATTGGTAATAAAAGAACTATCAAGAGTATTAAAAAAAGATGGGACTGTAACTTTCACTGTACCCAGCAACATTCTCAGCAAAGAACTATTCTTTTCTAAAATATTTTCATTTCTAAAACTACATTTTGCATCCAAATTATACGCAGATTTTACGAACACACTTCTTAAACACATCAATCTTTATGACATTGATAAATGGACTAACATTTTGAATAATAACGGCTTCACGGTTCTAGAAATAAAGAGATATCTTTCTCCTAAATCTACAAGAATATATGACATAATGAGTTATCCAGGATTAATTTCTAAAATAACAAAGCTTTTGTTTGGGAGATGGATTTTATCACAAAAATTCAGAAACATTATAAGCATACCACTTTTAACATATCTCCTTCGTGATGAATATACACGCAACTCTGATTCAGATGGTATTTCACTTATAATAATTGCAAAGAAATAATAGGAGCTGTTATGTCTGAAATAATATCCGTGGTTTTACCGACATACAATGAAAAAGGTAATATTGTTGAATTAATAAATGAAATAATCAAAAACATCAAACTATTAGGAATGAATTATGAAATACTTGTTGTTGACGATAATAGTCCCGATGGAACAGCTTCATTTGTAATGCAAGAGTTTAATAATGATATTAATGTAAAAACCATAGTTCGATCTAATGAAAAAGGGTTAGCTTCAGCAATAAAAAAAGGAATTACTGAATCTACCGGTACAATTGTTATAGTTATGGATACTGATTTTAATCATGATCCTAAGCTTATACCTCAAATGATTAGATTTTTAGATTACTATGATCTGATAATTGGCTCACGCTTTACGATGGGTGGCGATATGTATAGCAGATTCAGGTATTATTGCAGTTTTATTTACAATCTTATTATAAGAGTAATATTACATACACAAATACAAGATAATTTGAGCGGTTTTTTTTCTATAAAAAAAGACAAATTGATACAACTAGATTATTCACAGATATTCTGGGGCTATGGTGACTATTTTTTTAGATTGCTTTTTTATTCTGAGCGTTTAAAATTTAACATTCTTGCTGTACCTGTAATATATAAACAAAGAAAATATGGTCAAAGTAAAACCAGTTTTGCGCGAACTCTGTTTAAATATACAAAAGAAGTTATTTGTTTAAGATTGAAATATCTCAAGGAATGGTAATTTATATGAGACTTATTAAAAAGTATTTACTTACAGAATATACTATAGTCTTGTTTTTTTTACTTTTAGCTGTTTTAAACCTTTTTTCTCGTACTTTAAATCACGACCTATATTTCAGAGTTTTAGGTGATCCGTCTCAAAAACTTGTTTGGTATCCAGCCTCATTATTGATAAAAAATATGTTTTTTACTGATTTTTCATTTCTTTGGTCACCTTTGTTTGGAGCAGGTGTTCCGTTTTTAGCTGACCCTTCATTAGGGGCTTTTTTACCTTACAGGATATTCTTGTTTTTAGACCCTAACATTTATGTAGTAATTATACTCTTAACTGCCGGTTTCTTTACGTATCTGTTTTCAAAAACTATCGGTATTGGCAAGGGTGGGGCTTTTCTAGCTTCAATTTGCTTTATGTTGAACACTTATTTCGTTCAATATATTAACCATTCACAATTAGAAGTTGATGCGCTTCTACCTCTTGTGTTGCTGTTTTTTTACCTTACCTACAAAAAACAAAACTATACTACTACTTCAATAGCAGGTATAATATTTAGTTTATCCATTTTTGGAATGTCACCTGAATCTACTTTTTATATTTTGTTTGTAGTATTTACTTTTCTAATATTTTTAATGATAAGAGACTTATTTACAAAACAAAGCAATTGTTTCAAAGGTCTGTTACACATATTTATAGCACTAATCATAGGATTGGCTCTTACTTCTTATCAAGTTTTTCCACTTTATGAATATTTACGCGGACATGCTTTGAATTACAGGTCTCTTGACAGAGGATTAGTACATAATCCTTTATCAGACCTTAATGCCATTATTTCTTCAGAATTTTACTTTCGTTTTAATTGGGTATATACACCTTTTGTAGGAGTAGAGATCCTATTTTTATTTATAGTATTAGGTGTATTTTCCGCAATACATAAACCAAGCATAAAAAAGTTTTCTTTTATTTTCTGTGCTTTCCTACTTATTGGTATCTGTTATGGCTATTTAAATAAATTCTTTCATTCTTTACCAATTCCTTTTTTTAAAGAAATGGCAAATGAAAAACATCCCATACCGGCCATAGCTTTTTGTTTAGCCATGATTGGTGGTTATGGGTTAGATTATATAATAAAGTCATTTTCAAATAGAATAACTAAGATTGCATTCTTTGTTTTAATTACTTTAGCAGCCTCTACTGAATTATTTGACTATTTTGCAAATGAACCTGTTAGGGCTGGGTTTGGCAAAATTTCTTTAAACCAACCTCCTGATTATTCAGTTTTTATCAACAAGGATAAAGATATATTCCGTATATATGCCAGCCCCAGGGATGGCTATTTAAAAGGTAATTTTTATAGTCCGGTAGCGGGAAATAATGTTGAAATATTTAACATTTCTAACATCTCATTTGATACTGCATATTTTTCGTATCGTTATCACAAATATTTTGTCGATTTGTTAAAGGGTGAAAGCCAATGCTTTACCACCTCTATTAATAGTGTAAATTCTTTTAATTCACCTTTTTTTGACCTTTTAAATGTCAAATATGTTGTAGGAATGGCTATTCCTGCCTTATCATCTCTTAACCCAAAAAAATACTCTAAAGTATATGATAAAGACAATTTGCAGATATTTAAAAATAATTATTGTTTACCACGAGCTTTTATGGTATATAAAGCCAAATATCTTACAACTGAAACAAAAACATTAGCTTACTTAAATAGCAATGAATTTAACCCCAGAAATACTATTGTTATCGAAAGCAACGACAAATTTGATTTAAGTACAAAACAACTTAATAACAATAATGTTTCAATTATAAGCTATAAACCTACTGAAGTTAATTTGAATGTTAACACATCTGAAAGTGGTTTCCTTTTCTTGAGTGATATGTATTTTCCTGGTTGGAAGGCATATGTAAATGGAAAGGCAACTAAAATTTATAGAGCCAATTATCTGTTTCGCTCCATATACTTAAGCACTGGTCAATATCATGTAAGATTTGTTTATAAACCTTTAACATTTGTATACGGTTTAATGGTAACTATTTTAACTTTGCTTTTGATTTTAATATTGATACTTTACAGTAAAGGTATATTAAAGACAAAAATAACAATAATATTATCAATCGGGTATCTATTTTCTACAGTATTATTTGTTATATTATTTTATATTTACCACTCAAACAACATAGATCCATTTCTTTTAAATAATAAACCTTTTGAATACAATTACAAATACCAGGAGGTAAATAGCTCTAAAAATCTAATCAAACTCGATTGGTCCGGAAAATATGCTTTTGACCCTGCAAACAATTGGTATGTCAGCCCAAACAAAGGAGATTCATTATCAATTACTTTTAAAGGCAAAGCTTTAAAATTAAAAATACTTTCAAACACAAACTGCGGTACTTCTATTATAAGATTGAATAATGTTTTTCTTACTAATTTTAAAACCAGAAATAATATTGATATTTTAGGCGAAGATGTTTTGATTGACGATGAAAAAGGCTCTGTGACGGGCATTCCTAATTCAACTTATATAAATACATATAATAGCACTGTTATGGCCAAGGAATTGTCCTTGTTAAAAAAACTCCCAAATAATACACGTTTTACATTATCAATTGAAACTGTAAAGCCTCTTATAGTCATTTATGGTGTTTATTATTGACACTCGAACTTAAATCAATCCTAACATCTAAACAATCCTAAATGCAATATACTAAATCTTTCATACTGCCTTTATTTTATGTTTTTATTACATCCTTTTCTTTTTTTGCTAGCTACACACACCTAAATATATTAGCCCAGATTTCTTCATTTATACTTTTCTTTATTCTCCCTGGATATCTTTTCCTCAAATTATTCGACTTTTTTGATGATTTAGACTTTACTCAAAGCTGGGTCTATTCATTTGGTTTAAGTCTGGGCATATTTATGCCCATAGCAATTTTTGGCTACCTTTTAAGATTAAACTTTAATGCTTTGTTTGTAATCATGCATCTTATCATTTTATTATGCATTTATTTTCTCTTTAAAAAAGGCAAGCACTTTATTATTTTTAAGTATGTAATTAATAAACAAACTATATTTATAATTCTATTATATTTATTATCTTTTGTAATATCTTACTTCGTTTTTAGAATTGGAGGCCACCAAGATAGTAGGCCAATTTTCTGGGATTGGATACATCATTTAGGTGCAATTCGAATAATAACCGAAAGACCATTTTTATCTCCGTATGAATGGTATTTCAACACGAGTAATGTTGAGCCTTCATATGGATATAATGTTCTTTACGTATTAATAGGGTTTTTAGCAAAATATTCTAAAATTGATGTAATTCAGTCATATTTAAACTTACATTCATTATTATCATTCATTTCAATATTTGTATTTTATACTTTTTCATATGAGGTGTTTAGAAATAGAAAAATAGCCGTTTTTTCAGGATATATGTTTGCAATTTATCAGTCAATGTATTGGGCTTTTTTGCCCTGGCGCACTATTTTGCATTCCGGCGGGGCTTTCACTCCATTTATTTTGATCCCTTTTTCATTAATATTTTTTATAAAGTATGTGGTAAATAAAGATAGTAAATACTATATTCCTGCAATATTGCTGGGATGTTCTTTAGTAACATATCACATTTTTTCAACATTTATATACTTATTTTCTATTTTTTCAATTATGCTGTCTTTGATTTTAAAAAACCATACAAAATTCAAGCCTTCTTATATATCAAACTCATTATTAGTTATTTTTTCTTTATATTTCGGGTTTCAAACAAGCATTGTTTTAAAGATTATTGAAACGAACCATCTTTCTGCTAAACTCATATTCTTACTTCTTAATTTAAATTCGTTTATAATGATATCAATTGTTCTTTTAATATTTTTTAAACAAAACATTAAAACAATCATTATTAACAATATTTATTCATTAAAGTGCTTTTTAAAAATCATCGTTCCTGTCTTACTATTTTCACTCATTTTTGTATATTCAAGACTTATTGGGCAGGACCTTAGTAATGCAAAAGCTATAAGCCTTCATGTAAAGTTAATATTAGGTAATTTTTATGTTGTCATTCCAGAATTAAATGATACAGTAATAATTCTTACTCAATTTATTGTTCCTTTTTTATTATTTAGAACATCTTTTGCTTCATTATTCCTTTTTTTCTCTTCTTTTTTACCTGTTTTTATTATGTACAATCCAATCTTTTGCACTTTTTTTGGAGAAATTACCGCTTCAACTTTAGTAAGAAGAATATTTTATGATTTATCTATTTTCTTAATATTACCTTACGCTATTTATATTATTTTAACTAACTTTATACGTAAGAGTATTTTTAAATTATCTGCTTTTTCAATAGTCATTATTGTTTTTGGTCTTTTACCCTTGTTTATAAATACTCATCGAATTGTAAAAGATGAGAACAATATACCAATGATAAACACTGAAATTAAGGATGTTATCAACTTTAGGAAAGAAAATGGTCCATTAATTAACCAAGAATCTATTTGGAAATTCATGGAACTAAATACTACGCCGGGAACAACAGTTTTAAGCGATTATTATACGAGCACACTCTTACCATGTTTTATAAACAACTATGTTGTTTCTGCTTACTGCATTGCCACTTCTTCAAGCAATTTATTAATAAGAAGAGAAGACACTAAAATTATATTTGATAATCAAACAGATCTTCTAGACACATTAGAACTTTTAAACTATTACAATGTTTCTTACATTTTAATCAACTCTTCTTACACACTTAAGGAACAAAGACTAAAATTTGACGTTAATAAAGAATACTTTAAACTAATCTATGATGACAACCAATATATTCTGTATTCATATAATCTATTAAAAGGAAAAAACTATATAAAAAGCTGTATTTTTAATGATAAACTAAAAACAAGGATATCTTTTGTAAGCAAAGGAAAAACTTTTATTGATAACAATAATCGTTTTGTAATACCAGCTTTTATAACTCTTAGAAAAGATCCGTTAAAGGCTGCTCCATTTTGTACTATATCACAAAACAACGGTATAGAAGTAACTCAATCCAAATGGCTTGCACAACCATTTATAGCAACAAAATCCAATCTTGCCAGCCTTGAAGTCTTTATTGGACGCGGTTGGGAACTATTTAATGGCAATATGATTGTTGAATTAAGAAATAACAGAAATAGCAAACCTGGAAATAAGATTTTATTTAAAAAAGAGTTTCAATCACCAAAAATGCCTTCAACTTATTTTTTAAGAATGATTTTAAATAAATCCCTAATTTTAGGGAATAAATATTTTGTACTTATTTATTCCGGTTCGAATAGCGGAGATATTGGATTCTTTCGCTCTCCTGACAAACCCAAAAGTATTTTAAATGCACTTTCATCTAACGATTCCGGCAATACATGGACAGAGACTGATATTTCCTTGTCACTTATACTTTATAATACTGAAAAATATTATAATTTTGGAGCAATCCAGCTCCCACTAATATGTTCTGATAAACCCATTCATTCAATAAATTCTATCGATTATGACATAGAATCACTATCTTCATATTCCATTGATACATATTATTCATTATCAAAGGACAACATCCATTATACTGATTGGGTATTATTTAAACCAAATATAAGTAAAAATAATACCGAAATATTCAAATATTTAAAACTTACAATTTACCTAAAAACCAATGATACACTATCGTCACCAGTTATAAATAATATTTCAATATCATTTTAATTGCATGAACATATTTCAAATACTTTATTACTCAAATATTGACACAAACACAAAAAATAAACATAGAGATACAATATATGATACTGTTTCTATAAATATTACTGCAAATGTGCTTCTCAATATTTTAAATACAACTTTAAATTCAAATATTAAATCAATAAACTGGCTTGATGTTGGATGCGGCGTAGGGAAAATTGCAGAGATTGCAAGAAAGCATGAAATAGATAGTTTTGAAGGCATAGACATTTCACAAGCAAATATATGTAAATGCTTGTCACTTTACCCAAAGTATAGTTTCATTTTAGGTGATTTTGAAACATTCTGTTTCAACAAACAATATGATTTGATAACATTTTATTCCACGCTCCATCATTTTGAAGATTATAATTACATTATAAATAGAGCAATCAATCTTTTAAAACCAAATGGTATAATATTGATAGAACAAGAACCAAGAGTTTGTAAAATAAACTGTGTAAACGGCTATAATCTTATATATAATTTAATGGGAGGAGATTATGGCCGAAATCAGGGACGAGCTTTTAGAAGAGTT
>Ga0208977_1000314_pt1 | contig 45136 bp, 32 predicted proteins | sample RifOxyA2_FD_184030 | JGI IMG/M metagenome (GOLD analysis project Ga0208977, IMG submission 184030) | Groundwater microbial communities from Rifle, Colorado - Rifle Oxygen_injection A2 (SPAdes) | ecosystem: Environmental > Aquatic > Deep subsurface > Groundwater | place: Rifle, Colorado, United...
TCTATTTTGATAAAAATAACAAAGTAAAATTCATTAGTACCTGTGGAAGTTAAGAAATTTATTAGAAGCATACAAGGGAGCAGTTGTCAATGAGTGAGCGCTTAAGACACAAAACATTTACTGGGGTTTTAGTTATTGCAATTATAATTATCTTTAATCAGTTTCTTTTTTCTGCGCAATGGAAAAGAGATACCGTTGGTTCCGGTAATGGTAAGATGCAGCATATAGCTGTAGGTGACGGCAGAAATGACGGAACTAACAGAATCTACATAGCTAACGATGAAGGAAGTATGTATGAGTTTAGCTGGGTTCAGGGAACCGGCTGGAAAAAAGTAAAAATGGGCGATGCTGATGTTTCCGCTGTAGCTATTGCAAAAGGCAGAAATGATAGTAAAAACAGGGTATATGTTGTAGAAATACCAAGCAAGCAATTATCAGAATACTCATGGAATTTTTAACAAGCATGAATTTCAATCCGGAAATTAATGATTTCTACTGTAAAGGGGCTGTGAAATGAAAACAATACTTATTTCAAATGATGACGGAATTTTTGGCTACGGGCTCAAGCCCCTGGTAGAAGAAGTATCAAAAATTGCGCGGGTGCTGGTAGTAGTACCGGAAAAAGAGCAATCCGCAGTAAGCCATAAGCTTACGCTCAGGGACCCGGTGAGAAGCAGGCAGATATCAAAGAATACTTTTATAATGGACGGCACGCCGGCAGACTGTGTGCGATACGGTATTATTAGGGTAGGCAAAAGAAAAATTGACCTGGTTATTTCAGGTGTAAATTACGGGTCTAACCTGGGTATTGACGTATTTTACTCAGGTACCGTAGGCGCTGCCCGCGAAGGAGCCTTTATGGGTATTCCTTCTATTGCGTCGTCTCTTGTCAGCAGAACCGGTAAAAACTTTCAGCCGGCTGCTGCTTTTACCGCAAAACTGGCAAAAAAAGTACTGGATACAGGAAAGAAAGATATACTGCTTAATGTAAATATTCCTGACCTGCCTAAAAGCAGGCTCAAAGGCGTGAAAATGACTTCTTTGGGAAATAAAATATATGATGATACAATCCACTGCAAAAAAGATCCTTACGGGTTGTCTTACTACTGGCTTAAAGGCAATGTAATAAAAAGTAAAAACCAGCCGGGAACGGACTTGCATACGGTAGAAAACGACATGATATCCATCACCCCGCTTTCCATTGACGGCACTAATTATGAGATGCTTGAAAAATTAAATTCCCAGTTTTCATTTCGTAAAATTACTCTATAACAGGAAATAAGCTATATGTTTAAATTAGTATCAGATTTTAAGCCAGCCGGTGACCAGCCGCAGGCCATAGAAGAAATCCTGAAAGCATTTAACCGCAACGAAAAACACCAGGTCCTGCTGGGGGTTACCGGTTCAGGAAAAACCTTCACCATGGCAAATGTCATCCGCGAACTGCAAAAGCCCACCCTCATTATGTCCCACAACAAAGTTCTAGCCGCCCAGTTGTACGCTGAGTTTAAACAGTTTTTTCCGGAAAATGCCGTAGAATATTTTGTTTCCTATTATGATTATTACCAGCCGGAAGCTTATGTGCCGCACACTGATACCTACATAGAAAAAGACGCTTCAATAAACCAGCATATAGACAGGCTAAGGCTTAAAGCTACCTCTTCCTTAATAGAACGCAAGGATGTTATAGTGGTAGCTTCAGTTTCCTGTATTTACAACATCGGTTCGCCTACTGATTTTAAGGAAATGTGCGTCTTTATAGAAAAAGGAAGCTCCAAAAACCGCGAGCAACTGCTGAAAGAACTGATAGCTATCCGCTATGAACGCAATGACCTGGCCTTTGAAAGAGGAAAAATCCGTTCAAGGGGCAACGTGCTTGAAGTCTGGCCGGCCTATCTGGAAACTGCACTAAGAATAGAATTTGATTATGATGAGATAAAAAAGGTAGCGGAAATAAACCCGGTAAACGGAAAAGCACTTCATGAAAAAGATAAAACCTATATATTTCCTGCCAGCCATTTTGTAGTAAGCCCGCAGAAATATGAAGATGCATTGAAGCAAATAGAGCTGGAGCTGGAAGACCGTTTGGCATATTTTAAAAAGCACGGCAAACTGCTGGAAGCGCAAAGGCTGGAAATGCGCACTAAGTATGATTTGGAACTTATGAGAGAAACCGGTTTTTGCCACGGCATAGAAAATTATTCGCGCTATTTAGCGGGGCGCCCTAAAGGGGAACGGCCGTTTTGCCTTATAGATTATTTTGGTGATGATTATCTTTTAATTATTGATGAATCCCATGTCAGCGTGCCCCAGATATATGGTATGTATGAAGGAGACCGTTCCAGGAAACAGGTACTGGTAGATTTCGGGTTCAGGCTTCCTTCGGCTATGGATAACAGGCCGTTGAAATTTAACGAGTTTGAAAAAATTATGGACAAGGCTGTTTATGTTTCTGCCACACCCGGGAAATATGAACTAAATAAAACAAAAGGCGTGATAGTAGAGCAGGTTATCAGGCCTACGGGCTTAGTAGACCCTGAAGTAGAAATCCGCCCCATAGAGTCCCAGGTTGACGATTTAGTGACAGAAGTTGAAAAGTGCGCAAAAAATAAGTTTAGAACGCTGGTAACCACATTAACAAAAGCCATGGCAGAAGACCTGACGGAATATTTACAGCAGAAAAACCTGAGAGTCCGTTACCTGCATTCTGATATAGATGCTTTAGACAGGATAGAAATATTAAAAGATTTACGAAAAGGAAATTTTGACTGCCTGGTAGGAGTAAACCTGCTCAGGGAAGGTCTGGATTTGCCGGAAGTGGCGCTGGTAGCGGTACTAGATGCTGATAAAGAAGGGTTCCTGCGCTCGGAAACAAGCCTTATACAGGTCTGCGGCCGTGCTGCCAGAAATATTTCAGGCAGGGTTATACTTTACGCGGATAAAATAACAGGTTCCATGAAAAGAGCTACAGATGAAATGAATAGAAGGCGGGCCCTGCAGGTTGCCTATAACAAAAAACATCATATCACGCCGAAAACAATTATAAAAGGAATACAGGAGCTTGAAGAGTTTCAATATAAATCAAAAGACCTGGCTTTATCACTTATCAGAGATGACGGCATGGAGTTTTCCGGCAGGAAAAATCTGGCATTGCTTAAAAAAGAAATTGAAGAAAAAATGAAACAGGCCGCCGATAGCCTGGATTTTGAGCTGGCAGCGGTATACCGCGACAAGTTATATGAAATAAAAGAAATGAGTGCGGGAAGAAAAAATAATATTGCAAAAAAGTTCAAAAAATCATATAACTAATATAGATTTCGTTAGGTAAGATTTTCCGGTGAAACAGTAAAAAGGTAAAAATGAAATTAGATCCGCAGAAAGTTTCGTTTATCATTAAGAATGCCCTGGCAGAAGATATCGGCACCGGCGATATTACTGCAATGAACCTCATATCACCAACCTTAAGAACTTCCGCAAGAATAATAGCAAAAGAACAATGTATAGTAGCCGGCCTGCCGGTAGCCAGACAGGCTTTTAAGTATTTGGATAAGAGATGTGTCTGGAGAGCCAAGTATAAAGACGGATCACTTGTTAAAAAAGGAAAAACTATAGCTACTATCTCAGGCCTGGCAAGAGCCGTACTTTCAGGAGAAAGAACAGCTCTGAATTTTCTTTCCAGGATGAGTGCCGTAGCCACTCTTACAAAAAAATACGTTAAAAGAATCAGTAAATACAAAGCGGAAATATATGATACCAGAAAAACCATCCCGGGCCTTAGAATTCTTGATAAATATGCCGTGGTTTGCGGCGGCGGGATGAATCACCGCATGGGTTTATATGATATGGCGCTTGTGAAGGATAATTATTTAAGTATTTATGAAAACGGAAGAATTCCCAAAAACCAGCTTGTTTCTGCTTTAAAAACAAAACTACCATATGGTATGAAGATAGAAATTGAAGCAGAAAACATCCGTGACGTAGAGTTGGGGATAATGAATAATGCAAATATAATAATGCTGGATAATATGGATATAAAAACCATAAAAAAGGCTGTTAAACTAATAAGAAAATCAAAAAAGCCTATTGAAATTGAGATTTCCGGCGGCGTAAACCTTAAAAAATTAGAACGTGTGGCAAGAACGGGCGCTGACAGGATATCTATAGGCGCCATAACACATTCCCCGCAATCCATAGATTTTTCTCTTGAAATCAATAAATAATAACTACTTGCTAAAAAAACTACTTCCAATCCTTGCTGTCTACCTTCTTATTTTTATTATTTTTACACCTCAAAAATATAACTTTCCTTCAAACGATGACTGGGTATACTCATACACAATAACAAACTACTATGAAACAGGTTCGATAAAACTAAATGATTGGTGTGCCGCCAGCGCTATATTCCAAATCTGGTGGGGGATTCTGTTTTCGAAAATATTCGGTTATAGCCTTGGAGTTTTAAGATTATCAGTTTTAATATTGAGTCTAACAGGTTCAATATTCATGTATTTAATGCTTAAACAGCTGAACTATAAAAACAAACTGATTCCTCTGCTTTTTTTTATATTTAATCCCTTATATTTTATTCTTTCATTAAGTTTTATGACAGATGTCCCTTACCTGGTTCTGTTTATTTTATCTGTATATTTTTATCTGACAGGACTTAACGGAAAACCCGGGTATTTAATTACTGGGTCAATATTTGCAGGATTTGCTTATCTTATCAGACAGCTTGGAATACTGATTCCTTTTACAGTTATTGTTTATTTATTTATTTTTGACCGACAAAAAATAAGTTTGAAAAATGTTTTAAACATATTGCTGATTCCTGTGGTTGTAGCCGGCGGACATTATTACTGGTATCTTTTTATACATGGAAAAACCTGGGTTGATAAAGCGGGGTTAGTCAGCGGCCTTTCTTTCAATAGTATTTATTCAAGGGTCTTAAGTGTTTTAGTATATATCGGTTTATTTACCTTACCGGCAGGTTTTATTGTTAGAAATAAGAAAAATACACCTCTAAAATACACTGGAATTGTTTTTGTTTTTGTGTTGACAACTATTATTTTTATTCATATACTTTTTTACGGATTTTTACCTTATATTGACAACACATTACATAAAACAGGGCTGGGAACAATAACCATAAGCGGTTTAAATCTGAAGCCTGCAGGAATAATGAGTTTTCAGCACTTCTGGGTTATAATTACCATTTTGAGTGTTTTTAATTTATTAATACTTTTTAGAAATAGCTTGAAAAACCTGTTTTCAAAAGAAGAATTGTTTGTTATTTTCTGCACTCTGGTGCAGATGGCAGTATCAATTATAAGGTTTAAGTTTTTTGACAGGTATTTGCTTGTAATTTTACCAGTATCAGTTATTTTGACGGCAAAATACATAAATTACCACAAAATTTATAATAAACTGATTATTGCTCTCTCCTTGATACTGGTAATTCTGTTTTCATTCGCAGGAACAAAAGATTATTTTTCCTGGAATGAAGCAAAATGGACACTGGGAAATAAGCTGGTTGCCGAATTCGGCTACAAAGCCAATGAATTTGCAAACGGATTTGACTGGGATGGTTATCATACATTTCAACCAAATATTGAAAAACTACAGAAAATCAAAGAAGCAAAAGCTATAGGTGACTGGGAGTGGCAGTCACTAAATCCGTACAAAGCGCTAATCAGCTACAGGAATGATTATCCTGCGGAAAAGTACATAGCGGAAACTGATTATTTTAACTGGTTGAACCTGAAACATGAAAAAATATATGCCTGGAGATTGTAAAAATGATTGATAATAATGCTGAGAAATTTAACAGAATGTCTTTAGAAAGAGTTGCGGAAAAATTGAAATTCAACGGTTTTAAAGAAGTATATCTGGTTGATAGTGCTTCTGCTGCCAGGGAGAAAGTGCTTTCATTGATAAAAATAAATTCAACCGTAGGAGTTGGCGGGTCTGAAAGTGTAGCCCAAATTGGCCTGCTTAATGAATTGGAAACAAAAGCAAAGGTACTGCGCCATAAGCCGGGCCTGCCTTTTGATGAAAGAAAAAAAATATGGAGGCAGATATTTTCAGCTGATTATTATATAGCTTCGCCGCAGGCCGTTACTTATGACGGGGAAATGTATTTTATTGATAAAAACGGCAACCGGGTGGCAGCTGTAATATTCGGGCCGGAGAAAGTTATTTTAATAATCGGAAATAACAAAGTTGTGAAGGACAAAGAACAGGCCTTGTGGAGAATAAGAAACGTTTCTGCCGTAAAAAATGCCTTTCGTATGAACATAAAGACTCCCTGTGCATCCTCTGGTATTTGCTCAGAATGTCAGTCAGATGACAGAATCTGTATGGTAATTACTACAATTATGAGAAAACCAACAGCGACTGAATATGCTATAATACTGGTAAATGAAGAATTAGGGTATTGAGAATAATACCTGGTGGTATAAATATAAAACTTGGAGGAATGGTAACATGGCAGACATTTTAGTAGTAGCAAGCAAAATTAAGAAGGTAGTAAAGGAAACAGGTTTGCGTTCAGGATCAGATTATATTGAAGCCCTTTCAAAAAGAGTAGAAGAGATGATAAAAGCTTCAACTGAAAAAGTAAAAACTGAAGGAAAAAAGAAAACTCTTGGCGCAGAAGATTTGATATAAAAGAAAATTATAGTTTTGTGTTTTGCGTGCCGGCATTGTGATATGCCGGCTTAAGTATTTCTGCAGTTTAAAAACATTGTATATGAAAACAAGTAAAGTTCATCTTGCCGCAAAAACCGGTTCTTATGATATTTTTATAGGAAAAAATATTGCCCGGGAATTACCTGCCCAGCTTAAAACCCTGAAAATAGCAGAAAGCATTTTTTTAATAAGCGACCCGAAAGTCTTTGGATTACACGGGAATCGGCTGCTCTCTGCGCTTAAAAATGCCGGTATAAGTAATATTGGAACAGCCTTATTTGGCAGGGGAGAGGAAAACAAGTCCTGGAAAAATTATGAAAAGCTCATAAATAACCTTATTGATTTTGATTTCGGTAAGAAAAATAAGATAACGGTCATGGCGCTTGGTGGCGGTGTGGTGGGAGACATGGCTGGGTTTATTGCTTCCGTGTACCGGAGAGGCCTGCCATTTGTCCAAGTACCTACAACCCTGCTTTCGGCCGTAGATTCAAGCATAGGCGGAAAAACAGGTATAGATTATGAAAGAAACGGCAAGGTTATTAAAAATATTTTGGGCCACTTTTACCAGCCGCGCCTTGTTTGCATGGATACCGAATTTTTAAAGACTCTTGAAGACAAAGAAATAAAAAATGGTCTATCAGAAATTATAAAATACGGGATAATTAAAAATTCCGCGTTATTTTATTATCTAAAAAGAAATTTATCCAAAGCCTTAAAGAAAGATTCTGAGATTTTGACATATTTAATAAGGGAATCCTGTAAAATAAAAAGAAATGTGGTCCAGCTTGATGAAAAAGAAACAAAAAACATAAGGACTATATTGAATTTCGGGCATACTATAGGCCATGCAATAGAAGGGGCAAGCAACTTCAGGGTAAGTCACGGCCAGGCTGTTGCTATAGGCATGATTTGTGAGACATATATGGCTAATGAAATGGGGTTGATTGATAAAGCCAGCTGTAAAGAGATTGAGTCTGTAATTGAAAATACCGGGTTGCCTGTAAAAACAAGCGCCTGCGGCATAAAAGATGTAATGCACATAATGAAATACGACAAGAAATTCCAATCCGGAAAAAACAAGTTTGTTCTCCCCGTAAAGATAGGGAAAGTCTGCGTAAAAACCGGTATCCCCGAATCAATGATATTAAACAGCCTTAAAAACCGAATAACAAAAAACTAAAAATGTTTATTTTTCCTGTCGGAAAACAGAAAAAACTAAGAAAACTCCCCTGGATAACCATATCTCTGATAATTATCAACCTCTTTGTATTTTTTCAAACCTGGCCTGATACGTATGAAAATTATGTAGAACTTGAAAATGTAACCTCAAGGCTTGAAACCCAGAAACAAACCGTTGAGCAGCTGGAAACAGAAGTTAAAGCAATACAGCAGCAGCAGGAAACCTTTTCGAAACCACCTTCAAATAGTTATTATTCCTATAAATATGCCGCCTACTATGCAAGACAGGAAAATGCTTCCAGGTTTAACCTGGAGACTAAACAAAACAGTTTAATATCAGCTAAAGAGGAAACTAAAAAACTTGAATATAAACTTGAATCAATTAAAGAAAATAACCTTTTTATGATATGGGGTTATATAGCTTCTAAGGGAGAACCCTGGAGATTAATTACTTATCAATTTTTACACAGTGGATACATGCACCTTATATTTAATCTTTTCTTTTTATGGTTTGTGGGGTGTAATGTTGAAGATAAGTGGGGTAAATGGGTTTTTCTTGGGTTTTATCTGGTAAGCGGTATAGTAGCTGCAGTTGTAAATAACATGGTAACGCCCTCGGGAGATGTTCCCTTAGTAGGTGCTTCGGGTGCCATAGCCGGTGCCATGGGTGCTTTTATGATCCGTTACCCAACCACAAAAGTAAAAGTATTTTATCTTTTTATTATTGGTTTTATTCCCAAATTCGGTTTGGCTGACTGGCCTGCCTGGTTATTTTTAATTTTATGGTTTTTCGGCCAGTTATTATCCGGCATGTTTTCAATATATATGGAAGGAGATTCTGTCGCCTACTGGGCACATATAGGCGGTTTTGTTTTTGGGTCAGTGATTGCTCTGATGATGAAAACTACAGGTTTCGAAAAGAAGTATATTGAACCGAATATAGTAAAAGAAGAAAAAAAACTGTTAGGAGTGCATACAGTAGTATTAGATGCAAAAGAAAAACTGGAAGAAGGTGACCATATAAAAGCTGAGGAAATGCTCCGTGAACTGATAAATAAGGAGCCTGATTGTTTGGAGGCCTATGTTGAACTTCTGGAAATCCTAAAGAAATTTCATTCAAAATTTACAGATGAAATGAAAAGTTATATTTTAAAAATACTTGAACTGGGTGCAAAAAATAATAATGAGAATGCCTGTATTTCTGCCTATTACATCAACAGAGAATTGACCTGGCAGAAATATTCATTGACATTAAAGACACTTATGTATCTTGCCAGAACAGTAGATTCCAGAGGGGATTTTTCTGAATCAGTAAGCTTGTATAAAAAAATTACTGAAGAATATGCTGCTGATCCGCTGTCAAACAAAGCATTTTTTTCCTTAGGCAGAATATATATAGCTTTGGGCAAGAAGGATAAGGCAATAGAAATATTCAAGAAGCTTATGTCCCAGCCGGAAGGCTATCATTATAAAGACAGGATAGAGCAGGAATGTCTGTCAAATTTTGGAAAAACTTTAGAAAATCTATAAATATTATCTTTCCGAACCCGCCAGTTTTGTCAAAAAAATATGCCTTCTTTTTTTACTTTTTCTTGACAATAATAATTTTAAATATATATAATTATGCCTATGCCGAAACTTACATTTTCAGGTGGTGTAAATCCTTACAGCTATAAAGCAACAACAAAAAATCTGCAGATTACAGATTTGCAAATCCCGTCCCGCGTAGTAATCCCCATAGTTCAGAATCTCAATGATGAAGTATCAGTGACCGTAATTAAAGATGAGTATGTGTCAATAGGTCAGAAAATAGGTGAAATAAAGGGTCTCAACTGCTCACCGGTTCATGCCAGTATATCAGGAAAAGTAACGGATATATGTATGTGGAATCATCCTGTTATTAGTTTGCCGGTATTATCTGTTGTTATAGATTCGGATTTCAAAGACAAGAAAATAACCCCCAAAAAAACTCACTGGGATTATTTCAGATATTCCCCGGAAGACCTTGTAAAGGTTATCAGAGAAGCCGGAATAACAGGGCTTAATTCGGGATTTTTGTCAGTCTATTCAAAAAATGCACTACTAAAAGAAATTGACACAGTTCTGGTAAATGGATGTGAAAGCGAACCTTCAACAACAAGTGAAAACAGGCTGATGATAGAACATGCTTATGAAGTGATAGAGGGTCTGAAAATAATCATGTACATTATGGATGTACATAAAAGCCATATTGCAGTAGAAGACAATAGTGATGAAGCTATAGAATCCCTGAAAAAAGTTGTTTTTAAAGCCCCGAATGTTTCCATAAAAATTTTGAAAACAAAATATCCTCAAAACGGCCAGCGGCAGCTTATTGATGCCGTGCTTGATAAAACAGTGCACTCAGGCACTTCCGTGACAGATTCAGGTATTGTAATTGAAAGTATTTCTGATTGCTATGCTATTTATCAAGCAGTAGTAGAAGCAAAACCTGTAACCTCCAGGGTGGTTACAGTGTCTGGTTCATTAATAGAAAAACCCGGTAATTATAACGTAAGGATCGGAACATTATTCTCTGACTTACTTGACCAATGCGGTTATAAAAAAGAAACCGAAAAAAAAATGAAAATAATATTGGGTGCTTCCATGACTGGAATTTCCCAGGTAATTTTGGATGTCCCCGTAATTAGAAACATGTCAGGGATATTTACTATGAAAGAAGATAATGTTAATCCTAAAACACATGCCTGTATAAGATGTACAAAATGTATAAAAGCCTGTCCCATGAACCTTATGCCGAATTTTATAAGCATATATGCAGAAAGTTTCAAGTGGGATGAATGTTTAAAATATCATCCTGAAGACTGCATAGAGTGTGGTTGCTGTGCATACGAATGCATAGCAAAGAGGCCAATTGTTCAGCAAATAAAATTAGCAAAGCAGTATAAAGAAGAACTACACGTTAAGGCCTGAAACTATGAATATATTAACTTTTTCATTCTCTCCGCATTTTAAAAATAGAAAAACAGTCTCTTCAATGATGCTGGACGTTATAATAGCACTTCTTCCTGCAGTGGCAGCAGCAGTTGTTTTTTATAAAACCAGAGCACTGCTGTTAATTCTTGTCTGTGTAATGTTTGCAGTTCTTACAGAAGCAATTTTTTACTGGTTAAGGAAAAAACCGCAAAGTGTTAGTGATTACAGCAGTATTATAACGGGAATCCTTTTTTCATTAACTCTTCCCGTAACAGTACCTCTTTGGATAGCAATAGCAGGAGTTATTTTTGCAGTGCTTGTGGGAAAATTGCTTTTTGGAGGGCTTGGCTACAATCTGTTTAATCCCGCATTAATAGGCAGGGCTTTTATACAGATTTCTTGGCTTAAAGAGCTTTCCATTGCTGATATCTATGCTAAGCTCCTAATAGATAGCGAGCCGGTTAATTTAAAAATTATTTTAAATGATATGCTGGTTTCATCTTACCCCGTTTGCCTGGGAGATGTTTCAAAAATTTGTATTATTGCGGGCGCAGCGTACCTGCTTTACCGAAAGCATATTTCTTTAAACGCTCCAATAGCTTACATAACTGTATTTATCCTTGCCTCAATTATATACGGACAGCATAATTATTATTTTTTGCTTCCGGGAGCACTGGTTCTGGGTGCACTTTTTATGGCTACTGACCCGGTAACCACTCCGGTTTCCGGATTGGGAAAACTGTATTTCGGCATTTGCTGCGGAATAATAACATTCTCTGTCTCAAGTAAGCTGGCATATCCGCAGGCAGTTTTTTTTACCATACTCATGGCAAATATGTTTACACCTTTGATTGATAAAATATCACGTTTAAAAAGATACTAAAATGAATATAAATGAAATAAGAAAAGTATTCGATCTGGCTTCAAGATTTGCAATAGTTGCGGCGGTTTTTACGGCATTATTACTGGTTTTTTACAGTGTCATTGATCCCGTGAGACAAAATAATGTTAAGCGCATCATGGAAAGAAAATATTCCGAAGTGCTTCCCAGGTCCTTACATTACGAAGAGAAACACATAGGCAATAAAACTTATATCGCCGGTTATGACAAAAATAATTATCCAACGGGAAAAATAGTTCTGGTAAATACTTCCAGCATCAATGACAGGCTGGATCTACTGGTATCCGTTGGTGAAGAAAATAAAATAACGGGTGTTGCCGTAATCAAACAGAACAAGATTTACGATATTTTAGATAGGAGTGATATAGATGCTTATTTCAGACAATTTACCGGAAAATCACTATATGATTTAAAACTGCAGGATGGCGGTAATGATATAAAACCTGTCAGGGGGGCCTTGTCACTATCTGATATATATTTTACTGCTATTAAAAAAGGCTTGGAAGATGTAGAGGTAATTAATGCATTATCAACAAAATAGTTTTACTGAATTATTTAAAGAATTATACAGACGAATCTTTCAAAGAAATCCTATTATAGTTCTGATTGCAGGGTTATGCCCTGTTTTAGCAATAAGCACAACTGTTTCTAATGCGTTTTCAATGTCAATAATTGTATTGTGTGTTCTGTTACTTTCGGATGTTACCATAAGGCTTGTCCGTCAGTTTTTTAAAATTGAGCTAATGTATTTTCTTCACGTACTCATTCTGTCTTTTTATGTGACAATTGTGGATTTGTTTTTAAAAGGGTTTTACATTGAGATTTCAAATAATCTGGGGATATTTATTCCATTAATAGCTGTTAATTGTTTGTTTTTTGAACAATATGAGAATTCAAGAAAACAACCATCATTTCTGTTGTCGTTATTTAGTGCCATAGGTTCAGGTATTGGATTTGCACTGATTATGATATTCGTAAGTTTTTTAAGGGAATTACTCGGTAGCGGAAAGGTTTTTGAAGTTACAGTGTTTTCAAAGCCTCCGGCTATATTTTCACTGGCGCCGGGTGGTTTTATTGTAATAGGTTTCATTACTGCATTTATAGCTTATATAGGTAAAAGGTTTAATAGAGATGATAAATAACAGCTTACATCCTTTAACATTATTTTTTAATGCTTTTTTTCTGAATAATCTGATTTTTATTCAGATAATCGGGCTGTGTTCATTTTTCAAAATAACGCATAACTTGAAAAATGCAGCACATCATGGACTAATCGTGATAGTGAATACATTCCTTGCCACCTTAATGGCCTGGGTAATCTTTTATGAGTTGTTAACTCCCATAAATGCCCAGTATATGCAGATTATTGTTTTTGTTTTTTTAGCGATTTTTATTGCAAAAATCGAAGAGCTACTATTAGTCAAATACTCAATAAGACTTTATGGTTTAATAGGTAAAAATATTTCCATAATTATGGTAAATTGCGCGGTTGTTGCTGCTGTTTTTTTGAGTATTGACAGTAGGCTGTCACTGGTTAATACAATAATTTACAGCGCCGGGGTTGCAATTGGCTATTATATTGCTATAATATTATTCGCTATTTTAAGGGAAAAGGTATCTATAGCGCCCGTTCCGGATTCATTCAAAGGTATTCCGATAGATTTTATTCTTGCCGGTCTTATTTCAATAACATTCATCGGATTTAAAAGCATATTAGGATTATAACATAGCGTTATGGACTTTACCCCGGTACTTTATTTAGGAATTTTAGTATTTTGTTTGATTTTTCTGTATGTTCTTGCAGGGAAATATACAGGGTTAAAGAACAATCAAAAAAAGGATCTGATTCTTCAATATCTTCCGGGACATGACTGTAAAGTTTGCGGTTTTGAAGATTGTGAAAATTTTGCCAGGGAACTTTTAAGTAACGCTTCTGAATTTGAAAAATGCAGTATTGTTGATCCTCATAATGTTGATAAGATATTAGGAATAATAGGCAAAGAACCCTTGCCCGCAGAACAGAAAATGGCTGTGATTTCATGTGTAGGTGGCAAGCAATGCACGGATAAATATGATTATTCTGGAGTTCAGACTTGTGATGCTGTAAGTAGGATCTTCAGGGGAGAGAAAAACTGTATATACGGATGTCTGGGATTCGGTGATTGTGCCAGAGCCTGTCCGTTTGATGCCATAACACAAAATATAGGAGAAGTACCGGTAGTAAATAAGAACAAATGCACAGGTTGCGGGAAGTGCACGGATAAATGCCCTAAAAAAATAATTTCGTTAATACCAAAAAAATACGATGTCCATATCAGATGTTCATCGTTTAATTCAGGAAGGTTTGTAAGGGGAATATGCTTAACAGGTTGCATTTCATGTGGAATTTGTGTTAAAATATGTCCTACAAAAGCAATTGAAATCAAAGATAATTTAGCTGTTATAGACTACGAAAAATGCACCACCTGCGGACTTTGTATTGATAAATGCCCGCAAAACACAATTGAAAGAATTCTGCCATCTGTATAGAACACAGAAAGAAATGAATTAGAGTGTTTTGTAAATATGGAAAATTCCGCGTAAAAAAGCGGAAAAAACAGAAAAAATATAAAACCACAGAGGAGGAAGTAGAAGTATGTCATCAATCACAATGAAGTCCCTGCTTGAAGCCGGGGTACATTTCGGGCACCAGACAAGGCAATGGAATCCAAAAATGAGCAAGTACATTTTTTGCGAGAGAAATAAGATACACATTATCGATCTCCAGAAAACCGTAAAAGAGTTAAAGAGAGCCTACAAATTTATCAGAGACCTGGTAGCACAGAATAAAACGGTTCTTTTTGTCGGAACAAAAAAGCAGTCTTCCGATGTAGTTGAAACCGAATCTAAAAGGTGCGGCGCTTTTTACGTGTCCTATAGATGGTTGGGCGGTACTCTGACAAATTTTTTAACCATAAGAAAATCAATTTCACGTTTAAAAGAGCTTGAAAAGATGAAAGCGGAAGGTATCTTTGAGCTTTTATCTAAAAAAGAATTAAGCAAAAGACAGAAAGAAATGGCAAAACTGGAACGATCTCTTTGCGGTATAAAAGAAATGGACAAATTGCCGGGAGTCATGTTTATAGTAAGCCCAACTGAAGAAGATGTGGCGGTACAAGAAGCCAAAAAAATGAAAATTCCAATTGTTGCTGTTTGTGATACAAATTCTGATCCTGATGTAATAGATTATCCTATTCCCGGAAATGATGACGCTGTCAGAGCCATCAGCCTATTCTGTGCTATTATGGCAGACGCAGTACTTGAAGGCCGGGGATCTGGCAAACAGGAAAATCCGGAAGTAGCAAAACAAGGCGACTTCGGAGTACCGGAAGATGAGTTGGAAAAAGAAGTAGAACTTACAGAAACAGAGAGGATTAAATAAATGGCTGAACTAAACGTAGAATTAATTCAGAAATTAAGAGCAACATCAGGCGCGGGCATGTTGGACTGTAAAAAAACCTTAACTGAAACAAACGGTGATTTTGACAAAGCTCTTCAGATATTAAGAGAAAAAGGTAAAACCCAGGCACTAAAAAAAGTTGGCAGAGAAACAAAAAACGGGCTTATATCTTCATATATTCACCCTGGTGATAGAATAGGTGTAATGCTTGAAGTTAATTGTGAGACGGATTTTGTAGCAAAAACAGATGATTTTAAAAAGCTTGTAAAAGAAATTGGCCTTCAGATAGCAGCGGCCAGCCCGGCTTATTTAAACAGAGAATCTATACCCAAAGATGTCCTTGATAAAGAAAAAGAAATTTACAGAAAACAGGTTCTGGATGAAGGCAAACCTGAGAAAATAGTTGAGAAAATAGTTGAAGGAAAACTTGAAAAGTTTTATCAGCAGGTATGTTTGCTTGATCAGCCTTATATTCGCGATGCTTCAGGCAAAGAAAAAATTACTGACCTGGTAAAAGCAGTAATTGCAAAAACAGGAGAAAATATTCAGGTAAGAAGATTTGTCAGATTCCAGCTTGGCGAAGAACTATGACCAGTAAAAGCAGTAAAACGGTAAAATACAAAAGAGTCCTGCTGAAACTTTCCGGAGAAATACTTGCTGGGGGGAAAAAATTCGGATTTGACTCTGATGTTATTAATCAAATAGCCGGTGAGATTCAAAGTGTTAATGATCTGGGCGTTGAGCTCGGTGTAGTTATAGGCGGTGGAAATATATGGAGAGGTGCAGAGGAAAGAATTAAGGGCCTTGACAGAGTAACCGCTGATTATATGGGCATGTTAGCTACTATAATTGATTCTTTAGCCTTGCAGAGTGCCTGCGAAAAAAGAGGTATAAAAACTGTTGTTCAATCAGCAATTGAGATAACAAAACTTTGCGAGCCTTATACAACCAAATCTTCAATCAACCACATGTGTAACGGCAAAGTTGTAATTTTTGCCGGGGGCACAGGAAACCCGTATTTTACTACCGATACTACCGCTGCATTAAGATCTGTCGAATTAAAAGCCGACATACTGCTTAAAGCTACCAAAGTTGACGGTGTTTATTCAGACGACCCCATGAAAAATCCCAAAGCCACAAAATATTCCGAAGTATCCTATATGACAGCTATTGAAAAGAAACTGAGAATAATGGATATGACGGCATTTTCACTCTGTATGGATAATAATATGAAAATTATGGTTTTCAATCTCCAGAAATGGGGCAGTGTAGTTAAGGCAATAAAAGGTGAAAAAGTAGGAACTCTAATCTATTAACACGGGAGTAAATATTATGACCGATGCAATAATAAACCAGGCAGAAGACTTAATGAAAAAAACCATAGAAAGATTCAGGACCGATTTATCAGCATTAAGAACCGGCCGCGCATCGTCAACTTTAATAGAAAATATAAAAGTAAACTGCTACAACAGCGTTATGCCCATAAATCAGGTGGCAGGAATATCTGTGCCGGATGCAAGAACCATAGAGCTCAGACCCTGGGATACAAATGTAATACCTTTCATCGAAAAAGCCATTCACCTGTCTCAGATAGGCATAAATCCTGCAAATGACGGCAAAGTTATCCGATTGATATTGCCTCCTTTAACGGAAGAAAGAAGAAAAGACCTTATAAAGCATTTGAATAAAATTGCAGAAGATTTCAGAATTTCCGTTAGAAATGACCGCCATAAAGCAATAGAAACCATAAAAAAAACCGAAAAAGAAAAAAAGATATCAGAAGACCAGAGATTTAAAGCAGAAGAAAAACTGCAGAAAATCACAGAAACTTACATCAAAAAAATTGAAGAAGCTCTCTTAATAAAAGAAAAAGAAATTTTAGCTTAACATCCTGCCTGAAAAGCGAATAATGAAATCAATATGCCGGAACAACAAGATTTAACTAATCAGATAGATAAAAACAGGCTCCCGGTCCACATAGCTATAATAATGGACGGTAACGGCAGATGGGCAAAAAAACGAAAATTACCCAGGCTTTTTGGGCACAGTGAAGGCATAAAAACCGTTAGAACGGTAGCCCAGGCTTCAAAAGATATTGGAATTCAATATCTTTCGTTATATACATTTTCAACGGAAAACTGGAACCGACCTACGCTGGAAGTAAACGGCCTTATGCGTTTAATTCAGGAAAAACTTTTCAGTGAGGCTAAAGATCTCAAAAAAAAGAACGTGCGGCTGATTTTTACGGGTGAAATTGAAAAAATGCCTCCTAAAGTTCAGGAGGAAATTGACCGTTCAAAAAAACATACGCAGGACTGTACGGCCATGACCCTTAACTTATGTTTAAATTATGGGTCCAGACAGGAAATTCTCAAAGCAGTAAACAATTTGCTTGAATTAAAAAAAGAATCTGTGGATGAACAGAGTTTCAAAGAACAATTGATGACTAAAGATATCCCGGACCCGGATCTGCTTATAAGAACGTCCGGAGAAATGAGAATTTCAAATTTTCTGCTTTGGCAGATCGCGTATTCGGAATTATTTTTTACAGATGTTTTGTGGCCGGATTTTAAAGAAGCAGACCTACATAAAGCAATTATAGAATACCAGAAAAGAGACCGCCGTTTCGGGGGAATATGATTTTTCCAAGACTGATAACAGCAATAATAGGAATACCTTTGATAATGTTGTCTATCTATTTCGGAGGGATTCCTTTTTTTATTTTAATGTTACTAGTTGTGCTGTTTTCGATTCATGAATATTATTACATAATTTCAAGAACGGGTTTTGATGTTCAGCAGATAACAGGATATGCTTTTGGCGTATTGATATTTGCATCGGTATTTTTTAACGGCACGGAATTGCTTACCAAAACACAAGGCCAGCTGAGTTCTATAATGCTCACGCTTTGTCTTTTTGTATTTTCCGTATACGAAATTATTAGGGTTAATTTTTCCAAAACGCAGGAAGTTTCAGGTTCCATAGTAAGGATTGCTCTTACATTTTTTGGTGTATTTTTAATTTCCTGGACTTTCTGCCATATTCTGCTTATACGCGATATAAATCCCGGCGGAGTAAAATATACATTTTTCCTTTTTCTTTTAATCTGGATTTCTGATACCGGAGCCTATGTTATAGGTAAAAAATTCGGGAGAATAAAACTGGCTGAAAAAATAAGCCCTAACAAAACGGTTGAAGGCTTAGTCGGCGCGGTAATTACTGGAATTATTGCCGGGTTAATAATGTGGAAAGTCATGGGACTTAACGAGCTAAGACTTGCTGAAGTTGCCAGCATAAGCGCTCTAATAGCTCTTTTTGCCGGAATATCTGATTTAGCGGAATCTTTGCTTAAAAGAGATGTAGGCTTAAAGGATACGGATGTACTGTTGCCGGGCCACGGCGGAATGCTTGATAGATTTGATTCATTTATTTTTACGGCTCCGTTTTTCTTCTATTACCTCACAATTTTCCATAAATAAACCCACATAAATGTGCCATCGTAAATAAAATCAAATAAAATGAAAAACTTAGTAATTTTAGGCTCTACAGGTTCCATAGGTATTCAGGCCCTTGAAGTAGCCAGGCATTTAAAAAGTGAAATTAAAGTTACAGGCATTTCATCCTACTCAAATATCAATCTACTTCAACAGCAGATCAAAGAATTCAAACCGTCAGTAGTCTGCACCGGTAATGAAACAGATGCTACCTACTTGAGAAAAAAATATAAAAAAAACATTGAAATACTTTCCGGTAATAACGGTTTATCCGTAATGGCTTCTTATTCAGAAGCGGATATCGTTTTAATTTCAGTAGTCGGGGCAGTAGGCATATACCCGCTTATTTCGGCAATTAAAGCAGGTAAAACAGTAGCACTGGCAAACAAAGAAGCGCTGGTTATTTCCGGAGATATAATAAATAAACTCCTGAAAGAACAGTTCAGGGAAACAACCTGCGCAGGCTGTGCTCCAAAATTGGCCGTAATACCCGCTATTATACCGGTAGACAGCGAACATTCAGCCATTTTCCAGTGCTTAAAAAATGAAGACACAAAAAAAGTAAAAAATCTTATTGTGACAGGTTCCGGAGGTCCTTTTTATAAAAAGAACGTAGATTTTTCAAAGATTACTGTTGAAGAAGCACTCAATCATCCCAGGTGGCGTATGGGTAAAAAAATAACTATAGATTCTGCTACTTTAATGAATAAAGGTCTTGAAATAATCGAAGCGCATTATATGTTTGATATTCCTTATAATAAGATAAAGCTGCTCATACATCCGCAATCCATAGTGCATTCTCTGGTAGAATTTGTAGACGCTTCCGTAATAGGTCTTTTTTCCATGCCGGATATGCGTCTTTCCATACAGTATGCCATTACCTATCCTGAAAGATACCCCACCAATATTCATCCGTTAAAACTGGAAGATATTCAGAAACTGGAGTTCAGCAAGCCAGACCTTAAAAAATTTCCCTGCCTGAAGCTGGCTCTTGATTGCGCAAAAACAGGCAAAACATTAAATGCAGTTTTAAACGCGTCTAACGAAGTAGCGGTAGGAGCTTTCTTACATAAAGAAATCAAATTTTCTGATATACATAAGGTGATTGAAAAGGTGCTGAACCGTCATAAGGTTATAAGCAAGCCCGTCTTGGAAGATATCCTGGAAGCGGACGCCTGGGCAAGAACCGAAGCTAAAAAAGAGGTGAATAAATGTTAGGGGCACTTTCGATAATTTTTGCGTTCGGTATTATTATTTTCATACATGAACTCGGTCATTTTGTTTCAGCGCTGCTGATGAAAATTAAAGTAGAGAAATTTGCTTTTGGTTTCGGCCCGGAACTTGTAGGTGTTACCTACAAAGACACACGTTATGCTATCTGTGCAATTCCTTTAGGTGGCATGGTGAAGCTGGCAGGGGAATATGAAGCAGAAACAAAAGGCAATGATGATGAGTTTTACCAGAAACCGTGGTACAAACGCATATTTGTTGTAATTAACGGCCCGCTGATGAATTATGCTTTGGCTATAGTATTTTTCTTTCTTTCAATATATATTTGGGGTCTTGGTGTGCCTTCTGAGCTGCCGATAGTAGGCGAAATTAGGCCCGGGTATCCAGCAGAAAAAGCCGGTATTAAATCCGGTGATGTAGTGTTGGAAATTAACGGCAAAAAGATTAAGATGTGGCAAGATATTGCACAGTACATTCATGCAAACGCAGACAAGGAAATTAAAATCAAAATTAAACGGGCAAACGAAATATCTGATATAAAGATTACTCCACAGCTTGAAAAAGATATGAAAATCGGTGTGGTGGGCATCATGCCGGAAATAAGAACCCAAAAAGCCGGGTTCTTTAAATCAGCAGGCATATCTATAGCGCATACCATTGATATTAACATTATCTTTTTTGCTTATATGTGGAACAAAATTGTAAAGTGGGAAAAACCTGAAGTGGCTGGACCCATCGGCATTGCTCAGATAGTAGTCCAAACTTCAAAAAGCGGGTTTTCCAGCCTGCTTATTCTTATAGGCAGAATATCTGTAATGGTGGGCATCATGAACCTGCTGCCTATACCCATATTTGATGGGGGGTACATTCTGCTTTTCCTCATTGAAGGGTTGATTACCCATAAAAAAGTTGATAGTAAAATTATTGAGAAAATGAACATGGTTGGTTTGTCTTTCATAATTATTTTAATGATATACGCTTTCTATAGTGATTTTGACAGGCTCGGAGTAATTACATTCGTGCATGATAAACTTAATTTATTTTTTCATCATTTAGGGTTTAAATAAATTGAATAGTTCAAGAAAAACCAGAAAAATAAAAGTTGGAAATGTTTGCATAGGCGGGAATGCTCCCGTAACCGTGCAATCTATGACCAATACCGATACAAAGGATATACATTCTACCGTAAATCAGATTAAAAACTTAGAAAAAGCAGGCTGTGAAATTGTCCGTACCGCCGTGCCCGATATGGAAGCGGCAAAAGCTCTTTCAAAAATAAAAAAGCAGATAAATATACCGCTTGTTGCCGACATACATTTTGATTACAAGCTTGCCCTGGAGTCAATTTATCAGGGTGCTGATAAAATCCGCATAAATCCGGGCAATATCGGTTCAAGTGAAAAAACAAAACAGGTTGTCCTGGCAGCAAAAGCAGCAAAAATACCTATCCGCATAGGTATAAATTCGGGCTCCATAAAACCCTCTATAAAAAACCCTGGGTTGACGCTTACAGATAATATGGTATATACGGCCCTTGAATATATAAAAATGTTTGAAGACTGGGATTTTCAGGATATTGTAATCTCTCTAAAATCCAGCGATGTATTAACCACCATAGATTCCTACAGAAAACTTTCAAAAAAAACTTTATATCCGCTTCATCTGGGTATTACCGAATCAGGCCCTCCGGGTATAGGAACAGTAAAGTCAACCTTGGGAATTGGTATTCTTTTATACGAAGGCATAGGTGATACCATCAGGGTATCTCTTACCGGGGACCCGGTGGAAGAAGTTAAAGTAGCTTTTGGGCTTCTCCAGACATTAAACTTAAGAAATTACGGGGTTGATTTAATTTCCTGCCCCACCTGTGCAAGATGCAGAAACAATCTTAACAGCGTAGTAACCTCTTTTGAAAAAGAAATTGCTCCATACCGCGGTGCCTTAAGCCGTAGAAAAGCTCCGCTTAAGGTTGCTATTATGGGTTGTGAAGTAAACGGCCCCGGAGAAGCAAAACATGCAGATATCGGCATAGCAGGCGGGCGAAATACGGGGTTGTTGTTTAAAAATGGCAAACCGTTTAAAAAAGCAGTGCCCGGCAAATGGGTAAAAGAACTAATCCGCGAAATAAAAAAGGATTATATAAGGAATAAATAATGATTGCGGGTAGCATCATTATAACAATTGGTAAAAGGAAAAATAATGATTGCGAGTAGCATCATTATAACATTTGATAAGAGGAAAAATAATGAAACTATCAAAATTTTTCATGCCCACATTAAGAGAAGTACCTTCAGACACAGACACCATTTCCAGCAAACTTATGCTGCGTTCCGGTATGGTGCGCAAACTTTCCAGCGGTATTTATGAATGGCTGCCTCTGGGTTTAAAGGTGCTTAAAAAAGTAGAGCAGATAATCCGCGAAGAAATGAACAAAATAAACGGCCAGGAGGTCTGGCTTCCTTTATTATTGCCTAAAGAGCTTTGGGAAGAAACAGGCAGGTGGGGAATATACGGTAAGGAACTGTTTCGTTTAAGAGACCGGAAAGATTCAGATTTCTGCCTGGGGCCTACCCATGAAGAGATTATTACTGATATTGTCAGAAAAGAAGTGCGTTCTTATAAGCAACTGCCTGCTATGTTTTACCAGTTCGGCATTAAGTTTCGCGATGAAATCCGCCCCAGGTTTGGTGTAATGCGCGCCAGGGAATTTTACATGAAAGATGCCTATTCTTTTCATGCCACCGAAGAAGATGCAGGAAATTACTACCAGGAAGCAGTAAATGCCTATAAAAAAATCTGTGACAGGTGCGGTTTTAAATACCGCCAGGTAGAAGCCGCCAGCGGAGCTATTGGCGGCAAATATTCCCATGAATTTATGGTGTTGGCAGAATCCGGAGAAGAAGAAATTGCCTGGTGTGACTGCGGCTATGCATCTAACACAGAAAAAACCGAATGCCCTGACACAGAAAAACCAAAAGAAACAGCTCTTTTGCCTGTAGAAGAAGTGCACACTCCCAAAATACGCACTATTGAAGACGTAGGGGCATTCTTCAAAACATCTCCGGTAAATTTTATAAAAAGCCTGGTTTATCTTGTAGATGGAAACCCCTTTATGGTATTAATCCGTGGTGATTATGAAGTAAACGAAGCCAAAATGAAAGAAGTATTTTCTGCTTCTGATGTAGTTCTGGCAGATCCGGCAACTATAGAAAAAATTACCGGTGCGCCGGTAGGTTTTGCCGGCCCGTACAAACTGCCGGAAAATAAAACCCTCAGAATAGTGGCAGATTATTCCATTAAATCTGTGGTAAACGGTATTGCCGGAGCCAATAAAACAGATTATCACGTAAAAAACCTTAATATTGACAGGGATTATAAAGTGTCTGAATTCGCGGATCTTAGAAAAGTTATTAAAAATGATATCTGCCCCAGATGTTTCCAGCAAAACAAAAAAATCAACTTGCAATTTTCCAGAGGCATAGAAGTAGGCCATACCTTTAAGCTGGGTACCAAATATTCAAAATCCATGCATGCCACATTTCTTGATGCCCAGGGAAAAGAAAACCTTTTCATAATGGGTTGCTATGGCATAGGTGTATCAAGAATAATAGCCGCTTACATTGAGCAGATGAATGACCCAAACGGTATTATCTGGTCACCGGCATTAGCGCCTTTTGAAGTTATATTAATTCCCATAGATTACAATGATGAAAAAACAAAACAGGCAACGGATGAAATTTATAATAAGCTTATCAATGACGGGGTTGAAGTATTGCTGGATGACCGCGATGAACGCGCCGGTGTAAAGTTTAAAGACGCGGACTTAATAGGTATTCCTCTTAGGATAACTGTAGGTTCAAGAAACCTGCCGGACAAAGTAGAATTCAAGCTGCGCAGTGAGGCAAATACATCCCTTGTTATGCTTTCTGACCTCTCTGAAAAGGTAAAAACCTGCCTTAAAATGAATTAATTAAACACCAGTAGTAATTAAAATACTAAGAAAATGTATAAACAGGTGCAATTATTTTTGAATTATAAAGCATAAAAATAAATAAAATCAAAAGGAGAAGAGAGATGAAAATTATTTTTAAAGCAGTAGCAGTAACAGCAGTATTATTAACTTTTATTACCATGGGGCTTTTTGCACAGGTAACCAGCAGGCAAACCATAAACGTACAGGGCCGGCTTACAGATTCCAGCGGCGCAAACAAGCCGGATGGTACATATACCCTTGTTTTCAAATTATACCAAAACCCCACAGACACCATAGTAAATTGCAAATGGCAGGAAAGAAAAGAATCTGTAACCTGTACAAACGGAATATTTAATGTCTATTTAGGTGAATTAAATAATATTGACACAATATTTAATCAATTTGATAACCTTTGGCTGGAAACCACTATTGTAACCGGGCCTGGCGTATTTGCAGAAGAAACATTATTACCGCGCCAAAAAATAGTTAGCGTGGGATATGCAATGAGAGCACAAACTGCTGATCTTGCAACAAATGCAAATTATGCTGTATCTGCTACAAATGCAGATCATGCAGATTCTGCTACAAATGCAAACCATGCTGATATAGCAAGTGAAGCAAATCATGCAACAAATTCAACTAATGCAAATAATGCCATAACAGCAGGAACAGTGACAAATGGTGTTTATACAAATGGAAGTTATACAAATCCAGCATGGATAACTTCTTTAAGTGGCACAAAAATAACAGGGCCAGTCGCAAACGCAACAACTGCTACCAACGCTACAAACGCTACTAATGCCACAACTGCCGTTAATGCTACAAAGCTTAACAATGTAGAAGCTTCTAAGTATTTAAGGAATGACCAGGCAGGTACAATTAATGGGAATCTAACTGTCAATGGCAATATATCCGGCGGCGGTTTAATGAAGGTTTATAGTGCTTCAGCAGATAATTGGAATACCGATCTCACAGTTACTATTCCAGCAGGGGTTGCGCCAACTGGAATGCTTATTTTTGCACATATTTATCTTTCAAATTGGCTTACTAGCATGCATTGGGAAAGTATAGGGCAATATGTATACTTGGATTCTACAGAACTTGGGAATATAAATCAAACACTAGCATTATCTGGCAGTACTGGGGGAGTAGATTTACAGATTGAAGGTGATTATTGCAGGCCATTTGTATTAATTCCTGCTCAATATACATATTCTTCAGCACATGTAATTAAAATGCAAGCCGTAGGGGAAATTGCCAATACTAATGCAAATGGAACATATGGGTTGTCAAATCCTTTAGCACCTAATAGTAAAGGTTCTTTTAGAAGAACATTGGCTGTTATTGTTTATTGATTTCAATGAAAAACTGCTTAATCACAATCTTATTAGTATTTCTAAGTATATCTTTTTCTTTTTCACGAGATAGCAATTATCTTTCTTTTTCTTCTACATCAATATCTCTGGATCAAACCGTAGATATTTCTACACCGACATTTCTTCAACCAACATATAATAAAGAAATCCTGGGATTGTTGGAAGATTTGAAGAATAACAAAATAAACACAAATATAGTCATCTATTATATTGAAAAAACAATTATCAAAGAAGCGCCGCAGGATGAGTATCTTACGCACTTGCTTCAGGCATTAAAAGACAACCTTAAGAAAGGAAAAAAAGAAGGTATAGTCAGAAGAGTGGAAAAAGATCTAGTAGAGATAGATAAGGGGTCAATCCACAAAGTTAGAGAAAGAGACCTCTACAAGGTTTATGATAGCACAACAGGGGGATACAAAGGGGTACTGGAGGTTCAGGCAATTGCTGATGCTGTCTCTATTGGAAAGAATTATGATTCAAAGACAGCGTTAATAAGTTCCAATGATAAAATCGTTTATTGCGGCCAAAGAAAGATCTTTGGTTTTGGACCAATGATTGGGGGATCTGTTTCAAATACTAAAGACTATACTAAAGAGCCATTTGATTTTGAGAAAGGTGCAAATCCAAATTGTGTTGGATTGCTAATGGAGTGGACATTTTCAAGAGCATGGAGTATTCAATGGTTATTAGGGCAATATATTTATTCTAAAAACATCCCAACAGGATTTTGGGATTCACAAAATAAGTATATCAGGAAAAATGATGCATTTTCCTTTGAATTAGACTGTCCTTTGACAATTAAAAAGAAATTATTTTATCCTTCTTGGTTTTCACCAAATTATGGATTAGGAGTTGGTTATTTTAAAAGCAGTTTTGAAACGTCTCATAATTACAATGATTATTTAAACGGAATGTATGTTATTGAAAAAAATGATTCTGCAAAAAACGCATACTGTTTGATATATCCTGCTTTTGGAATTGAATTATTTTCAAGTAATTTAGTTCATGTGATATTTGATGCTAAGTATATTTATCCTTTAGTGCCATTAAGAGGCACAACAGAAGACCATTCTTGGAGCGGGTGGATATTTTCAACCGGCATGACCACTAATTGGTAAGAGATTTAATTGTATAGTTCCGAAAATATATGAGTATAAAACAAATATAACGGAGGTTTAGCAAAATGAAAAGAAATGTATTTTTAGCAGTGTTTTTAACAAGTAATTTGTTTTTAGTTGCTTATGCAGAAGACGTTGCAACTACCATTCAAAGACTAAAGGATAAAAACACAAGAGATTCAGCATTTGAAGAGATCAAAAAAATGGATAAAACAGAGATATCAGGTGAATTAAGGAAACTGGCTAAAGATAAAAACAGCCAGCAAGCGCACAGAACTGTTTCAATAGTTCTTTTAGGCCAAATAAAAGATTATGATTCTGAAAAAGATATAGTTGAAATATTAAATACAGAAGATAACTACATAATGAAAAATGCCTGCTTAATATCCTTGGGCCATATGGGTAAAAAAGATTTGATTCCATTAATAAAAAGCCATTTAAATGATGAACCCAAAACAGTTTCTTTAAGGTCTGCCTGGGCATTGGCAAAACTGGGTGATTTTTCAGGAAAAGGTATTGCAATTAACACATTATTACAAGATACAATAGTTACACATAAAGCTATAGCAAGCGAAGTTATTGAACAAATTGGCGACAAAAGTATAATTGATGAGTTAAAAACATTTAAAAACAACAGTAATGACTGGACACAGATATATATAAATCTAACAATTGCAAAATTGCAAATATCAGGCTTATCAAAAGAAGAACAAATAAACATTTTAAAAAATACTATTAGTGACAACCAGTTTGAAATTAGAAAATGGGCCGCAGATAAACTGGATGAAATAGGTACACCAGAAGCAATGAAAACATTGGAAGATATAGCGAAAGACCGTGATAATAAAGGTAGCTATGTTGCAGGAAAAATATTATTTAACAAAGAACAGAAGGAAAAGCAGAAAATAAAATAAATGAAAAAAAAGACTATTTTTTTTATTTTACTTACAGTGTTATGTTTAAAACCATATGTTTATGCCGGTTGGCCAATAAACATCACTCCTGAAATTGAAGGTCAGGTATTAGATGAAATAACCGGTGAACCTATTGAAAATGCTTTGGTTAGACTTTCTTGGAGTGGTGATTATCTGATTGGTGGGCCTGGAGGGCCTGGGAGTTACAAGGAAAAAATAGTGTTTGTTTTTACTGGTAAAGATGGAAGATTTAAAGTTAAAAAGAAATATTTTATTCATATTATTACAAGATTTACTAGTTTATCGTGTATAATTGCGCATCCGTTGTATTGTGATAAAGAAAATAATAATTATTCAATATGTCCTTTGGGTTTTGGTTTAATCGCTATAGACTTTTACGGAGTAAATAAGGACTATTTAGTAGAAAATAAATTAGTTTTTACAAAAAGATTATTGAAAATAGAAGATAAATATAAAATTGATGTTTCAACAAATTCAACAAGACATTTTTATAGTCATTTGTTTAGTGGATTTATTGATACAGTGCATTCAGAATATGATTATTTCAGTGTATATAAAAGGAAAAAGAATAATAACCATTACTTGAATTATGTTGTTGGTGAATTTAAAAAAATAGAAACCATGCTTCCAGGGTCTGAATATGCTAAAGAAATTTCAGAAAGGATAAGATATTATGAAATTAAAGTTTCTTGCAAGTAAAATATTGTATCTATTTGTTATTTTGTTGGTAAGTAATAAATTAATTGCACATGATAATGAAAAAGTACATCCGCGACTCACACTAAATGCATGTAATTTGCTAACAAAGATTAATATAAATACTTATTTAGATTACAAAACAGATGATTTAACAAATGGATTTTATGACGGCCATGAAGGAAAGAACATTAGACAAGGTACAATTGATGAAGATGAAATGGCATTATTTTCTTTTCATACAAGATTTCATTTTTATCATGCAGTTACAGGTAAGGGTTGGATTAACGATACCTTTGACAATGCAATAGTGCACGGTGAAGGTTATTGGAAAACAGCATTATGGTATTATGCAAACCAGGACAAGAGCAATGCATATTATTATTTAGGCAGGTATTTGCATCTATTGCAAGATTTAGGTGTACCTGCTCATGTAAATGACGATAGTCATATATCAGGAGATGATTTTGAGGCATATTGCAAGATAATACTTAAAGATAATCCTCAATTATTTCCAATTGGAAATGAAACATCAATCATTGGAACATTAGCAAATAATGAATTATATTTAAAAAACTTGGCAGAAGATGTTTACAGAACCATAAGAATCCAGGGGGTATTAAACAGAAATATAGCAACACCTGCATCTGGAAATATAGTAAATATGTTTCCAAATACTACGTATTTAACATACGAAACAGATGTTGACGTGGATGGTAACACTTATGAATTTTGGAGAATAAAAGATGTTGGTGTGTATATACCTGAAGATGAAGCTAATAGTGAGTGGTGGGAGTGTAGAAATTTTTCAAATGATACCGGTAAATACTACTATATTGAAAATTCTGGTGATGCAAAGCCTGTAAATTACCCAGGTAAAAGTTTAGCACAGGTATGGGCTACGGATGCAAACTATGATTTGTTAAATAAAGCGGTACATTATTCTGCCGGGTTAATGAAATATTTTCATGATAATGCCAGTACGCTTTATGCAAGCATGGATAAAGGGACACTTAATGGAACTATTGTTAACGCTAATACAAAAAATCCTATCCCAGATGTAATTGTTAAAATAACAGGTGAAATAGACACTGAGATTACAACGGGCAGTAACGGCACTTTTTCTATAGTGGTGCCAAAAGGCAGCTATAGCGTATCTTTAGATGTAGCAGGCTACAACTATACTTACTGTAATACAGAGATTTTAAGCAACAACCAAACAGTTTCAATACAGCTGAATGCAAATCCAGTGGATATAGCAAATAGCCCGGTTATAACACATACACCGGTCACAACTGCTACAAATAGTCAAAGTATAAATTTTGCAGCTACTGTCACAGACCCGCAAAATGATGTTAATAATGTAAAAGTATATTATAAGGTTGATACAGGCTCTGAAAGTAGTGTTACAATGGACAAACAATCAGGTACAAATAATTACACTAAAGCAATTACCGCATCGGGGGCAAGAATATACTATTACGTCCTTGCGGAAGATAATAATGGTAATACAAAAAGATATCCTGAGAGTGTAAATGATTGGTTAGAAATTGCGGTTACAGGCACCACGTCTATAACGGGTACCTACCCGAGTGACTGGACAGTAAGTAGTAGTTTAATAAATGGATATATTAATATAAGTATTGTTGACCAATGGATTTACCCTGTTTACCCGAATACTTCCGCAGAAGAATATTGTTATGATTTTGATATGTCTATTATCAATGTTCCAAATTATGTGACTATTGCTGATTCAGTTATTAGTGATATTTTTCTGAACTACTATTCTCAAACTGCTCAGGTTTATATTTCGCCGAATAATTACAATACTATCAATTACCAATATTTTAATAATTCCACAAAACCAAATTATCCGGATGTTGCTTTTTCTTTTCAATTGTCTTTAACAGGTACAAAATCAAGATATTATTATGAATATATAGATGGACATCATACTTGGCCAGCAGATGCTAATAATGCCGAGATGGATTTTTCAGGTACCATTAATTATACTATTCCAGCAAACCCAGTACCTCCGGCGATAAGTAATGTATCAATAAACCCACAAAATATTATAGAAAGTAATAGCTTAACTATTACAGCAAATATAGTAGACTCAAATAGCGGAGTAAATAATGCAAAACTATGTTATAAAATGAATGACAATTCTGAAAAAGAAATTGTTATGCAGGCAACAGACAGCAGTAATCCAAATAGTTTTAACGCAACAATACCGGCAAATGATGTGAAATATGGGATTTTAAGTTATTACATATCAGCAACAGATAATGTTGGCGCAAGGGCAAGATATCCAGGGACAAATTTGAACACAGTAAATATTGGAAGGAAGATATCTGGCTTAACATTGATGCATAATACATTAAATACAGAAGAGAACATAATAATTAATTATACTTTAACAGAAAATGCGTATGTATCTTTTATCTTTTACAAAAAAGAAGACAATAAATCTTTTGAGTTGTTTGATAATGGTGAAGCTGGAACAAATACAATTGAAATAAGCAAAGATTCGGTTTTGGAACACGGTACTTATGATAAAGTAACAGTAACAGCAAGGAATCAGCAGGGTGCTATAAGCGGTTCTTATGAGTTATTGGCAGAAAATCAGGAAATAACGGTTGATTATCTTACAATATTCGGTTTAACAGTAGAAAATAACAATATTAGCCAGTGGAACAATGTTGACGGTGTTTATTCTATAGGATGGTCCAACGCGGATAATAAAATAAGCGGAGTCTATTACAAGTTGGATGATGCCCCAATTAGCAATACTGACGGTACTTTTGTTGAATCAGACAATTTGGACTATACGCTTACCCAGGAAGGGCAACATACACTTTATATCTGGTTGGTGGGAAAAAACGGAGAAATTGATTATCAAAAAAACGAGGCAATAGAATTAAAATACGACAAAACAGCTCCTTCTGCACCAACTTCTTTAACTTCAGACCCTGCCGGCTGGACAAAACAAAGACAATTTACAATATCCTGGGCCAATCCTTCTGACTTAAGCGGAATTGCGGGCGCATACTATAAATTAAATGGCGTCGTTCCCGCTATTAATACTGAAGGAACCTATATAGCTGCTACTGATGGCAATTTTTTCACAGATTTAACGTTAACCGAAGGGCTAAACACACTTTATGTGTGGTTAAAAGATAACGCTGAAAATGCAAATCCAGCAAATTATACAGCCATTACACTAAGATATGACACCACGCCACCCTTAGCAGAAATCAGCCAGCCTGTTTCAAACGAATGTTATAGCGGTCTTATAACCATTTCAGGCAGTGCGCATGACATTGGCCAGCAATGTTCGGGCTTGCAGGAATATTCACTAAGCTATAATTCAAATGGCGGCCCATGGGTTCCAATATCTAATTCTAACAGTGAAGTAAGATATGGCCAGCTGGGAACGTGGGATACCTCTATAGCTTTTCCTAACGCAAACGGCGAACTTTATTCTATAAAACTTGAGACAAAAGATACCGTCAACAACATTAATAACGGTTTTGCAAGCATTTATATTGATAATACCGCTCCAGTAATTTCAAATTTAATGGCAAAAAGGGTGAACAGCAAATCAGCATTAATTGGATGGCAAACAGATGATTTAAGTGATACGCGTCTGATTTATGGTTTAACTTCAACTTTAGCTGAGCCTGAAATAAAATCTTCTGTAATGCAAAAAAATCATAGTGTTCAAATAGATGATTTGCCCTATTTTCCTGATAGATGTTATTATAAAGTAAAATCTACTAACAAGGTAGGACTTTCAAGGGAAGCAGATAGCTATTTTGATACCCACTTTGATATAAATGTGTATCAGGAAAATTTAGAAGATATTATAGTACCCGGACTTAATGTTTTTGTAAAAACAATTAAAATCCAGCCTTATCTTACAAATCCGGAAATAAACGGTTGCAGGCTTTATATTGACGAAACATATTGTTCAGACGCAATCCAGAATGCGGAAGGAAAATTTGTTTTCATTTATAATACAAATGTTTTATCTGACGGCATACATGAAATAAAAGTAAAAACCCTTGACTCAACAGGCGTGGAATTTATAAAAACGGTTTATATTGTTGTCAATAACGCCGGTACTGATATGTTTGCCAGCGCATTAATGTGTTCCGGAAGCGGGAAGGTGCAGGGTTTATCCGGCATTGCTTCGGATAATTTAGTAGGCCAAAACGTGGTAGGTATTTCAAATTCCGGGAATGTTGTCAGTTATTTAGGAAAACATTATTATGACGCTATTCAAGGCCCGGACCTGGTAATGAAAAACACGTTTATGTCAGCAACTTACGCTGACGGCCCGGGCGCTGACCAGAAAACAATTACGGTATCTGCAAAGGTTAGCAATGGCGGCGGTGCGGCAGTTAATAATATAAAAGCACAGTTTTTTGAAGGTGATGCACCAAGCCAGGTACAATTTGGCGGTGACCAGTTAATTAGTTCCCTGCCAGGATTTGGCACAAAAATAGTTTCTGTTGAGAAAATAGTTACAGTTACAGGCGGAAGACAGGAATTTAAGTTTACTGTAAAAGTTGACCCCGATCTTGAAATCCCTGAACTTACAGAAGAAAATAATGACGCCCAAAAAACAATGGTTATTGATCCTGACGGCAGTACAGTTATCATTTCTTTCAGGGATTATCCGGTAGGAGATTTTTCAAAGGTGTATCTGATGTTTGATAATATTTCTGTTTTAGATTCCAATAATGAGTGGATAAATTTTGAGGTTGGCCAAAGCATAGTAGATTTACTTAATACGTTTAATACCAATGAACCGATAGCTGTTGCTTCAGAAATATTAAAAAATGGCCAGTACACTCAGGTTAAAGCGCACATTACCGCAGCAGTAGGGATAAGAAAAACAGATAAAAGTATAGTTAACTTAAATCTTATTAATCAGGAAGTGCTACTTAACCAGATTTTTTCTGTAACTAATGAGTCTGTAGTTACCTATGATATGGATTTTGATTTGGAACAGTCTATCAACCAAACGCAGGGTGGGTATAGCTTTAACCCTATATTAAAAGTACCGGAAATTGTACATCACGCATTTGATGCATCGGTAACCGAAGATCCCTTTGTAATAGGGCTTGGCAAACAGAAAAAATTAAAAATAAACATCATTAATAACAGCGATTCAGCTGAAGACTACAACTTTAGCCTGTTAAGTACAGTGAATACTGATTGTATAAGATTTCCCGAAAAAGTAACGGTTCCTGTAAATAGTTCTTTGAATGCTGAAATTGAAGTAGTTACACCGTCAGATAAAAATATGCTTGATAGTTTAGATACATATTTTGACATTAAAGTAAGCGTAGATTTCCCGTCAACGTACAATAAGTATATCAATATACCTTTTGGCAAAATTGTGCATGGCCGGTTAATAGTAGATAGTATTAATCCGCGGACAGAATTGTTTGTAAACGGGTTGCCTTGTACAGGAAATGAAATGACATATGTAAGCGCAGGGACAGTTTTTAAAATATCTGCAGAAGATGACCTTAATGTTTTAAATGACAACCTTGGGTTTGGTATAAAATCTATTGCTTATCAGATTGACCAAAACCCGGTAACAACCATAGAAAATCCATCCCCTGCTATTGGCCAGAAATTTGAAACAGAATTTAATTTAGCAAACGTGTCTCAGGGGATACATATAATCAGATACTTTGTAAAAGATGCCGGGGAAAATATTGAAGAAAAAACAATAGCAATACTTAAAGACCCAAATGAATTTATCTGTAAAATCAAAAAAACCGGCGGGGATTATGCTACTCTTTCTGCCTGGGAAAATGCAATTCAGTGCGACTTAACAGCAAGTAACGTTGCAGTATTCCCGCATAATGGGATAATGGGAACTATTGCTGATGGTGTGTCAGTAATAGGAAAAACATCCGGAGCTATAGGACTGGTTGCCCATGCTACACCGTCACAAATAATGCTAAAAAACATTACCGGCAACTATATTCCATCAGAATATATGTGTGAAATATCAAACGAAGTAAACAAGGTAGTTATTGCAGATTACGGCAAACCGGTAATAGCAGTAGCAGAATGTTACAACGATTACGGCCCAGCAGGCTTAATAGAATCTCTTGAAATCAAAGACTGGGTAACCAGCCCTGCAAACTACATAAAAATCTGCACACCTGCTTCTGAGCGGCATAACGGCACAATTAACAGCGGGTTTAAAATCACAAAAAACAGTTCAGCGGCAGATACCATTACCAGCTGGGTAAATAATGTCTGGATAGACGGCCTTGAAATAGAGTCTGAAAGCAGGCGCGGTTTCTGGGACAGAGGCACAACAGCTGGTGGTGAAGTAAAAATAAGTAACTGCCTGATACACAGCAGCGCCGCCGCAACCGGCAGTTATGCAATAGCGCTTCAGGGAAATGGCAACTCAAAAATATGGAACAACATAATAACCAGCTACGGCTACGGCATTTACAGCGACGTTACCGGCAGCAATAACTACTGGTACAACAACACCATTGCAAACTGTACAGAAAGAAGCATTTATGGCGGCGGCCAAACAGGCACACTTTACAAACTAAGAAACAACATTATAAATAACTGCGGTCTGTGGACTATCACGCCTGCTTCTACCAGGGACATAGACTATTGCGCATCAAATGATAATACGGTAGATACTATAACTGGCGGTACACATAACAAAGCAAACCAGATAATAAACTTTGTAGACGCCTTCAGAAATAATTTTAACCTAAGGCCTATTGATACAGCGGCTCTTAACAGCGGCATAGACTTATCCCAGGACCCGGACCTTTCATTTAATACAGATATTCACGGCCACCCGCGCCCTTCGGGCTCTGCCTGGGACGTAGGCGCAGACGAAATATTTGATATTGCTGCCCCGGCAAAAACAAACACACTTACAGCCACTGCTGGCACAAACTCCCGCGAAGTTATTCTTTCCTGGAATAGCGCCGGTGATGATGCAGATACCGGCAACTTAACAGGCAAATATTTAATTCAGTACATTCCTGTTTCCCAGACAAACACAGAACATCAATGGCAAAAAGCACAAATAGAATACTTAACTGCAAATACTGCTCCCGGCACAGCGTTTACTTACACACTAAACCGCTTAGTAAGAGGTGTAGACTACAAATTTGCTTTTTGGTCAGAAGATGAAAGCGGAAATGTATCTGAAGTATCAAACATAGTTACAGCAACCGCACCAAACCTAAACGAACCCTGCTTTTACTGGGATATGGATAATGTAAATGCCGCCACACCTAATATAGGAATAGGCGCTATTGTAAAAGTAAACCCGGATAACGGCCCTATAACAACTTCAGAAGGTTTCAGGGGTAACGGAACCGGTATAAACATCCCGTCTATATGGAACGTCAATAGAGCATATTTTGAAATTAACCCTGAAAACATCAATCCTGAAAAAGGTGTAATAGATTTCTGGTATCAGCCCGATTACAGCGGAATAGTTGGTACTGGCAAACATTTCTTTTATGCAGTCAGCGCAGATAACTCACAGTTTACATTCTTAAAAAGCGGTGTTACAGGCGACCCATTAATATTCTATTTAAACAGTTCAAGCAATGTTTATACGCAGGTCCCTGGTTATACCTGGAAAGCGCAAAAAGGCAGATGGTACTACTTTAAACTTGTCTGGGACCGGGAAAACAAAAAAGCAGAAATCTGGATAGACGGTGAAAAACGCAGCGGTGACGTTAAAAACGCGGATGCCTGGGCACCAATTATCTTAAACAAGTTTGTAATAGGCAATAAATACCCCGAAGGTTCTTACGGTACTGCCAGCGGAACAATAGATGAATTTACTATACATAACCAAATACCGCCTGCAACAATAAATGATTTAACGGCACAGGAAGGTGACATTACCGGCCAGATAAAACTAACCTTTACCGCACCTGGCGCAAACGGCGCACTGGGTACATTAAACGGTAAATACTATGTGCAGTATTCTACATATACAGAAAACATGAATTTTCTGGTATCAAAAGCACAGGCAGTAATACCTGCAGTAAACGTAACACCCGGTACTGCGCAAACCATAACCCTGAACAAACTTGCAAGAAACTATACTTACTACTTCAGGGTTTGGGCACAGGATGATGAGCAGTACATTTCAGAAATTTCAAACGCAACTCAAATTCAGCCAAAAAACAATAATGAACCCTTCTTTTACTGGGATATGGAAAATATAGCAGATGCCGCTCCAAATACAGGAATAGGTTATCTTGATATGTATAACCCTAACGGTCAAATTACATTAGCCGATGGGCATTTAAACAACGGCGTATATTTCCCAAACTACTGGCAGACCTCAGGCCATTATGTAAAGATTTCAAAAGAAAATATAGATATGGATAAAGGCGTAATAGAGCTGTGGAGCAAAGGCTCCGGAAATGGTTTTTTCAGTTCAAGCGGTACTACTGCAGGCAGAGCTATTTATACTTTTATGGGCAGTAATTCGCCCTATCCGTTAGAATTTTATGTTGATGGCGTACATAGCGTAAAAGTTCAGACAGATGCCAAGGCTAACTGGTTTACGGAAGGGCAGTGGCACCATTATAAGTTTGTATGGGATAAAAGCGCAGGAAAAGCAGAAATCTGGATAAATGGTGTAAAAAGGTCAGGGACAGTCCAGAATGTTAATAATTGGGCGCATAATGATATTGATTTCCTAACAATCGGCGGCAGAGCCGGATATTCCTACAATGGCCCCGCAGCAGCGATGGATGATTTTTACATTTATCCGGGAACAGACGTACCCATGGGTATGATGAGTGTAAGGAAATCCAATGCACCGGATGCTACATTCAGGCTTAATGAGGCTTATGCATATCCAAACCCAGCAAAAAACGGGGCAAACACAAAAATTCATATAGCCTGCGGTATTGCAGACAGCGTGAAAGTAAACATTTATAACATAGCTGGTGAAAAAATAGTAGAGCAGTCACTTGATGCCGGCAGTCCGCAGGAAATGGATGGTCTGTACTGCTACGAATACACATTAGAGGCAAACACAGTAGCCAGCGGTGTGTACATTTATTATATTATTGCAGAAAAATCTGGGGAACAGCCAATAAAAGTAATAAAGAAATGCGCACTGATCAAATAACATTTAATCCAAAACACATCACTTACTAAAAAGTAACAAAAGAAAAAAACACAGAAAAAACACAGAAAAAAATGAGTTGACAAGCCTAGTGTATCTTTATATAATTGGCACAGTTAACAAATAACGCAACTTACCTTGATATGCATCTCAGAAAAAAAACACAAAAAAGCAATTTAATTTTAGGGGGAAAAATGGTTAGATTCACAAAGTCATTATTATGTTTTGTGGCAGTTTCTTTATTTATGGCGGGTAGTCTTTTTGCCCAGGTAGTCACAGTGACCAATTTAGTCGGCGTGTCTACCGGTATTTATACTACTGTACCGTTGCCATCTGTGATTAAAGCCTCAAGCAATTATGCGCCCTTATTTAGAATTAACGTAACCACAGCTGCGGGTAATTACCAAATAACTGCTGTAACATTTACAATTACAAGCGGTGGCGGTTTTCAGTATGATACCGATGTAAACAGCGTAGCAATCATTAAAGACGCTTCTAACCCGGTTTCATGGAGCTCTACAAATACCTGGAGCGGTAGTGAAACAGCTCTGGCTGCAACCACTCAGGTGATACCTGCTTCCGGCGCATCTGGTATTTATACCGTAATTCTTACTCTTGTTACACCCGCTGATGGTGATTGGACCGGGAACGGGCAGAATTACACGTATTACATAGCTCTTAGAACAAGTGCAAATATCACTCATGGTGATCAGTTCAATGCTGAACTTGATAATGCCAACGAAGTAATAGTTACCATGTCGGGTGAAAGTTATTCGCCCACATCAAGCAACGGCACGGTTATGACAGCAGACACTCTTGCCCCGGTTCTTCAGTTAGCCTATGAAATCAACTCTACAAGCGGAACCACAAAAACCGTAGCAAACAATGATATGTATAATGTGTTTACTACCACAGATATAACCACAATTCCCGGAACTGGAAATAATACGGTATCATTAAGGGTCACTCTGGCGGGGTCAGATACTTTTGCAAATCTTACCAATACCGGGGTTTACCCGTTAAGCGATCTTTTTACTTTTGATACTACTGCCATTGACGCAGGCCTTTCAAACACAAAAATTGTATCTTCAAACGGCGGGTCTGAATATAGGATAGATTATGTAGTAACAAATTCAACAATTAATCAGCAAACCACTCCTTCTGGAATTAGAATCAAAGTAAGAGATGCTGCCGGCAATGAATCTGCCGTTGATGACAGTTTTTATTGCTATATGGACAGAACAAAACCAAGCGCAGTTACCATTAATGCCCCGGCAGATAATGCCTGGATAGGCAATCTTGCGCCTCAGTTATCCTGGCAGCCCAGCACAGACCCGAACTTCCTTTCCTATTACTTGGTATTATCAACAGATACAAATTTTACCGACTTTATAAGCAATCCTGGCGGAAAAGGTTTTTCCCAGTTGCAGTCAATTTATACTTCTTTTAACGGATTATCTGGTTACTCGGGTTATATTCCTACTACCTCTTCAGGCACAGTTTACTACTGGGGAATTATTGCAAAAGATAAGGCTGACAATTATGGCGTACACCCAACTGCAAAGCCTTTCAGATATGACAATACAGTGCCATTTGTGCAGAGCAATACACCTACTACCAGCATAGCTTCCCAACGCCCTACTGTGAGTTTTATTGTTTATGATGCTCTTGACGGCAACATTATGTCCGGTATAGATTTTTCTTCCATTACTTTCAGAGTAGATAACCAGCAGGTAACCTATTCCACCCAGACCATGAATGCATCTACTACAACAATATCCTATACCCCGTCAGAAAATCTTGCAGACGGTCAGTACAGCGTTGCGGTAGTTATAAGAGATAATGCAGGGAAGACAACTAACTTAAACTGGCCTTTCAATGTTGATTCAACAGCACCTCAATCCTTAGATACGGATAACGACGGTTATGCAGATGCTGATGAAACTTTCAGAGGTTCAAATCCAAACAGCGCGAACTCTGTTCCATATCCAACGGCTGATTTTTATCCTTTAAATAATGCTCAGGTAAGCGTTTCCAGTTTTGTTACTATCAATAACCAGAAAATCAAACTTAGAATAAATGATACTGGCAATTTTTCAAGCGGACTTGACGTAGAATATACCACTACAACTCTGGCAAGTAAAGTAGTTATAAACCATCTTACAAATGGAACCACTGAAAACTGGTACTATTTACCTGCAGAATCTTACGTGGGAACAAGTTCTGCTACCTTAGTATTGCAGTTAGCCAGAGCCCTGGCAGATAACGGTACAGATGACGGTCACATAAGAGTAAGTTACAATATCAGAGATACCGTACTTAATGCTAATTCTTCGGTATTAACCCGGGATTTTTATTTTGATACCACGCCGCCGGTCATTTCCACTGTGACTGTTGCCGCTACTACTGATTCTCAGACACCTGTAACCTTTGTAGTGGATATTGTAGATAATTTTGGTTTATCAGCGGTTCAGGATGATATCCAAATATTTATGTATAACTTTAATACCCCAATAAACATGACTAAGGGTACAGGAAACCAGTACTATGTAACCATAGATCCAAGTGGAGACTCAGGGATCTATAATTATTACTTCACAGCAAAAGATGCCGCTGGTAACATAAAAGTATATCCTCCAAATGCAAACAGCAACATTAGCTATGCCTTGACATTAACCGTATCAGATAAAACTGCTCCCAAGGGAACCATAAGCCAGATTAAAACATTACTGAATTATGTAGTAACCGGAGTAACCGCAACCTATAACACATCCGGTACCGGTAGCCTGGGAATAAAAGGTATTCCTACTTTGTACGCAGATCCGGCAAGTGATTCCTCAAGTGACTTTAACCTTATTAAAGCAACAGTTCCGGTTGAAGCAACCTCAGTAGTGTTTGAATATAAATTATCAACAGCTGCAACCTGGGTATCTTTAACCGCCAGCAAAACTGGAGATGCAGACCCTGCTACCAGCAATCCAATCTGGCAGGCATATTGGAACACTTCTGTCTTAGGCACAGGGCTCTATTATGATTTAAGGGTATCTGCAACAGATGGAAGCGGCAATACCAATACACCGGCAAACAATGACAGCGCAGGCTGGGCGCAGGTTTATCTAATCCCTGCTCTTGCTCCTGTGGCAACAATAGATACAACACAGTTCTATCCTACAAACGGCGGCTTTATAAGCGGCCCGAAATTACTGCTTAATGCAAACACAAATACTACAAAAAACCAGGATGTAAGCTCAGTAAAATTCCAGTATAAAAAATTAAATGACCCGGAAACAGCGTGGTCAGACATAGCTACCGATAATGATGCCACAGCGGCCACAAAGACCACTCTTACCTTCTATATTAAGGAAGGGGAGCTGCCCTATCTCAGCGCCTTAAACGGCGTAGAGGTTTCATCAATCACTTCTGCCAGCCTTGACGTTGGTGGCGGTTCGTCTTATGATAAAGAAATGGCAAGAACAGGAAATATCTGGTCCACCACTATGGATTTCCCGCCGTCAGCCGGTTATACTTATTCCTATACTTTACAAACTCCTCTGGGAACAAAAATCTTTAACAGGGATTCCAGGGAATACTCTGTTTCAGGAGGCCAGTCAAAATTCATGGTAGGCAATTTTGCTTATGAATGGGATGTCACGGTTTTAACCAGCGGTGAATCTTACCAGGCCAGAGCAATTGCAAAGGATTCCAGAAATAATGAAGATTTAGTGCCAAATTACATAGCTTTCACTTATTACTCAGGTTCACCACTTCCACCGGTTATTACTCAGCCTACAGCTTCTCAAAAAATAAAAAATAACACAGCAGTTTCAGTTAAGGCCAGTATTGCAAATACCGATGTTTATGTTAGCACGGTTGTCTTCCAGTATTCCTTAAACAACCAGGACTGGTATTTAATCAGCAGAGACAGTTTTGGAGCAAACGGCTGGAACTGTAATTGGACAGCACCAAATGTAGCGCAGGACACAGCCTATTATTTAAGAGCTTTTGCGTGGAACCATCCTCCGGCAATTTCTACAGCTTCTGCGGTAGTAACCGTTATCGTAGATCCTACAGCGCCTACTATTAAAACCTTTGCCATTGAAGGCACAACCGGCACCGTAGTACTAAATTCCGGAACAGCATATACTTTAAAAGCAACAACGCTTGACACTGATGTTTCAACTGTAAACTTTACTCTGGCAGGCATTACAGGTAATATGACACCTAACACCGGCGTAATTTTCTACAGGACAGGCGGTACAGGAACAGAAGCAGACCCTTATTCCTATACATGCACCTTTACTCCTTCAAATAAAAATGCAGCCAGCGGCACTATTACGGTTAATATGATTGATTCAGCTGGAAACGCAACATCAAAAACCTTAAATGTTCAGGTTCGTGACATTACTGCTCAGACTGCAACTATCAGCAGGTTAAACACCGGTTCAGGGCTTGTTGCGGTAAGCGATGGTTCACAGAACTATATAGGAAGAGCCGGCGCAACTATTGAAGCCTTTATCTTTGACGATGACGGCGGTACCGTAAGGTTCCAGTATGCAGCAGCCTCTGCCGGCCCATGGACAACCATTGGTGAAATTGCAGTGCCAACGGCATCTTCATCTACTGTTTGGAACCCATTGGCTTCAGGTATAGCAGAAGGAACATACTATTTAAGAGCTCTTTATATTGACAACGATAACAACATTGACCCGTCACCCACAGCGGTACAGGTTAAGCTGGATTATGTTGAACCGACTATTACCAGCCTTACTCCTTCTCCGGCAGGCACCATAGATTGTGCTAATGTTTTTTCAGTCAATGTAAAAACAGCTGATGCAGATATCAAAAACATAATTTTCCAGTATTACGATATTACAAACGGTTGGGTAACCATAGATGCCGCTACCGGTAACAGGCTTATTATGGCTGTAAATGCCAGCATAACGCCGAACACCGTAGGTCTTTCAGAAACAGTTTATACATTAGTTGCTTCAAATATCACTAAAGCTACAGTTGTTCAGATAAGAGCGGTAGCCACAGACAGCGCCAATAACTCAAACGCAGATGCTACCCATGCACCGGTAATAAGCGTAAATTTTGATGATACCACAGCACCTGTAGCCACAGCCTATCTTGACCCTACATTTGTCACCGGCGTAATTTCCGCGGAAACAAACGAAGCAAACATTAAGAGTGTGCTTTTCCAATACAAGGTTTCAGATTCTACTCAACCCTGGATAACCCTTGGTACACTAAATGCGCCTACTCAAACTTTCAGCAACGTGGGTGACAGGTGGCAGTGCGCAACAACTCTTGCCGGCCTTCCATCAGGAACCTATGACATAAGAGCCATAGCCACAGACAGTTTCAACAATGTGGATACTGCAAAAGCACCCGTAGTAAGCGTGCTGGTACAGATAAACGCCGCAGGTAACAGAGTCTATTCAATGAAAAAGTCAAGCCAGCTTTCAATAGGTATTACTGATGTTTCATTTGGTGTAGCCGGCAGTATAACGCTGTCCCTGGAAGTAAAATCTTCAGTTGCCCTTACTGCGGCTCCTGTTGCTTCTTTCCTTATTACAGATGGTGCGGCAAACAGAATTACAAAATCAGTTACCTTAAGCGGTTCAGGCACCACCTATACAGGTTCCTTAACCATTGAAAACTTTGCACAGGCAGGTACAGGAAATGCCAGAATTACAGTCTCCGGACAGACAGGTTCAGGTACAGTTTATGGTGAATTCACCAGCCTGATAATGTCTGCCCCTGCATTAGCACCTGTATGTACGTCTCCGGATGCAAAGGCAAGAATCACTGCTTGGAGCGCTAATCTTGCAAACACAGTTTCATTATTAATTGCTCCTAAAATTGCTCCGGATGTTGCGACCACACAGTCAACCCTGCTTACTTCTATTGGCAGATGTTATGAGTTCAGGTTAGGTGATGGAACAAAAATATTCCCTGCCGGTATAACTGCAACTCTAAGGCTTGATTATTCAGATGCAGATATTCCAGCCACAATAGATGAATCTACGTTAGGTATAGCATGGTGGGATGAGGTGAACCAGAAATGGTCATCTGACGGTATTACTGGTATTATTGTTGACCGTACAGCTAATACTATAATTGCAACGGTAACTCACTTTTCAGCCTTTGCGATTATGGCTGTAAATTCAACTCCAGTAATAACTGTTGAATCACCAAAAGCAGGCGGTTTCGCTGATGCTGATCCGTTAATTTCAGTAAAATTTGATGATACTTTCAGCTCAATACTTGCACCAAGAATTGAAATAGATGGAACAGACCAAACTGCCTTGTTGACTAATTTTGGAATGAGCGATGGTATTGATAATAATGGTAACGGGCTCATCGATGAAAAAGGTGACGTGCTTGGCGGTAACTTTAATTTTAATGCAAATGAACAGGTATTTAATACTCTCAGCAACACTTCCGCAAGATATGTAGTAAGAGCACCGTTAAAACTTGCTAAAGGCGAACATATCCTTACAATAACCGGAAGCAATGCCCAGGGCCGTACCACTACAACTACATTGAAGTTTAATGTAAGCGACAGATTGATGTTTGGTGCAGAGCCTCATAACTACCCGAATCCGTTTAATCCAAGAAATGCAACAACAAAAATTGTTGCAGGCTTGTCAAAAGAAGCGGACGTAACGGTAGTTATTTATGATTTTGCTGGAAACAAGGTGGCCGAACTTAACAAACATATTTATGGCGCCAGCGGGCCGGCAAATGAAATTGAGTGGAACGGTTTTGAAGAAGGTACCAAAAAATACCTGGCAGACGGCGTATACTTTGCCGCCATTGAAGCCAAAGGTAATTCAGAAACCATTAAAAAGTTCCTGAAAATAGCAATAACATCCAAATAAAGTTTATCCGGGGTAAAATCCCCCGGATGCAATTATAATATAAGGAAAATAAAATGAATATTAATAAAACAGGGGGAACAATGAAGAGAATGAAAAGCTTGGTAAGATTATTGCTGGTGCTTTCAATTGTAAGTGTACAGTACACGGCAGTTTATGCAGGAGATACAACGGGTGCACTTCCTTATTTAAGAATGGGTGTAGGTTCAAGAGCTCTGGCTATGGGCGGTGCCTTTACCGCAATCAGTGATGATGCGTCAAGCGCTTACTGGAACCCTGCTGGTCTTGCAAATGTAGAAAGTAAAGAAATTTTAACTATGTACGGTATGCTGTCTCTTGGCAGAAATTTTAACTGGATAAATTTTGTAATGCCTATGGCATCAGGCGGGTTAAGCGTAGGCCTTATTAATTCAGGAGTATCCGGTATTGATGCTTACAATGAAAACGATATTCCTGCAGGCAGTTTTGATTATATGTCAAATACCTTATTGGTTTCTTACGGCAAAAAAATGGAAGATAAAGTAAGCGTAGGAGCAAACCTTAAGATAATCAGCGATTCCTTAAAAGATAGCTCAAGAACAGGTTTTGGCATTGATGTGGCAGTAATAACAAAACCGGCTGATAAAGTAAGCTTAGGTTTAAAATTGCAGGATTTAATTGGAACTGTAGGCTCAGATACAATTCCGCTGTCTATTTCAGTAGGTATGGCTTATAAAATGTACGGAGACAGCCTGGTTCTTAGCGCAGATGCCAACAAAGTATCTGAAATTGACAGCCCTAAACTCCGTGTTGGTATGGAATATCTGATAAATGAAAAAATGTCAGTTCAAACGGGTGTAAATGACGGCAATTTCTCGTTTGGTGCGTCTTTTGGCATAAGTATGTTCAATCTTGCATACGGTTATGTAACGGACCCGTTCAAGACGGCAGACAGGCACTTGTTATCCTTTGGAGTCAAGTTCTAATACAACAAGTCAAACAAGTTCAATGTGCTAGTGCAACACTTAGATTGAAAGACCTGCTATAATAGGCGGGTTATGAAAAACTATAAACATCTAAGCGAAGAAGAACGCAACAACATCTTTATCTTGATTAACCGG
>Ga0208977_1000315_pt1 | contig 45085 bp, 36 predicted proteins | sample RifOxyA2_FD_184030 | JGI IMG/M metagenome (GOLD analysis project Ga0208977, IMG submission 184030) | Groundwater microbial communities from Rifle, Colorado - Rifle Oxygen_injection A2 (SPAdes) | ecosystem: Environmental > Aquatic > Deep subsurface > Groundwater | place: Rifle, Colorado, United...
CTTTCGCCCCCGGTCAACGGCGGATAAGCCAAAGTTTTGGACATTTGCGGCCCGCTCAAACAGGATAAACCTCGAAAATAACATTCTTCAGCGATTTAAGTACTACCAACTTTTTCGGTACTGGATTTCCCGTACAGGGAGTCGAAGCCGGTGTTACGGAAGAAATCATAAGCGAAGAGAAGGTCGAGCTTCCGGGACAAGTAGTCGGACAAGAAGAAACGAACGGAGCAGTCGCCGCCGTGGAGCAAGCTGACGAAAAACCGTCTTCGGCGGGAAAAACTCTCCCCTTTGTCGGTACGGCGCTGGTTATAGGCTCGGGAATCTGGTGGTGGTTGAGAAGAAAGATGAGTTGATTGCGATTGTAAGCCAAAAAGCCTTCCTTCTAAAAAGGAAGGCTTTTTTGGTTCGGATAAAATATTTTTGTCGGATAGTTGTATAAGTGGAAATAAAGATCGAATTTGAGTGAGTTTTTCAACAATCGGTTCTTTGAAATCAGAAGGGGGAGGACTATGGACAACAGAGTCGATTGGGAAATGATGAGAAGAAACGCCCTTGACACTTTGGGAAAGTTGCAAAGCGAGAATCAGGGGAGTGTTTATAAGTATCTCCTGGAAGCGGCGGCGGTGATTGCCGACGTCGTTTGTCAAAGGGAACAGCGTTTCTCGATTTTGGAGCTTATGTCGGTTTCCGGAAAAAGCGGCTACAAAATCATTTTTGCCAATCCTTTGCAAAGTGAGGACAGTCCGCGCCATGGCGTCTCAGAAATCGGCAGGCTCTATGAGCCGCAAAAAAAGTTGGCGCTTACCGAGGCGATTGAGTCCGGAGGGGTTATTGTCGCAAACGATGTGATGAATAATCCTCTGACACAGTATCTGGGGAGCCATATTGAAAAAAAGCAGTTAAAACATATGGCCGTGATGCCGTTCAAAAGAGGATATCTACTACTGTTCGACAGGGCGGTTTGCGGAGAGCCTTTTTCCGGCGAGGAAAACCAATTTTTGAATCAAGCAATGAGAGTCGTGAATTACGGTTTTCGCTGGTATCCGAAACAAACAACCGATGGAAAAACGTCTGTTTTGAAAAATGCACTTTCGCATCGGACAAGAAACCAAATGCTTGTTCTAGCAGGTTTTCAGAAGAGGTTGGAAGATGCGATTGAACAGGGGAACGACGAGAGAGCCTTGTCTTACGCTGAGATTATCGCCCAGGCGGGAAAAAGACTTTCGGAAGATCTGGCGCTTTTCAAAGAGGCAAAAGAGTATCTTCTTGAGTCTAAGGATAGTGGCAGAAAAACAACTCGTAAGCTTTCCGAATATCTGGCTGTTTTCTCAAAAGAGGATTTTCAGCTCGATAGGACATTTTTTGAGAACGAGTTTATTCTCAACCACTCTGAAAAATTGCTCGGCCAGCTTTTTGAAAGAGTTAAAAGTTTTATGCTGGGCAATCGCCAAGATCACGATCTTGGCGTCGGGCTGATTTCGCATGGATCGGACAGTGTTACTCTCGAGTTTCGCTGTACCGGTTTTAAATCAGTGAAGAGTGATATCGACGAGAGCCTTTTCTTCATACGGTGGATCGTCGAAACGCTGGGAGGAAAAACGGAAGTCCTTGATGATTATTTCACTGTCACGCTTCCACTAGCGTAAAAAGGATGGTTCTTTCAGACGGATTTCGGGGAGCGGCTCAGCGAAGCTTCTCCCTTGTTTTATTTTCAGCAATTTTAAAAAGCAATAAAATTCGGCGGTTGTTGTAGTAGTAGTGAAATAAAAAATTAAAAACAATCCTATGGAAAACAATACCAGCGGCAGTCAGGAGGCAAAAAAGATTGATTTTGAGCCTCAAAAGATAACCATTATCGGAAGCGGTTTCGTGGGGAAAGCCGCCGGGAAGGGATTTTTGGCCAAAGGTCATGACGTGACTTTTGTGGACATAAACGAGATGCTTATCGAGTCCCTCAATAAGGGCGGTTTGACGGCGTGCAATATTGGCGCCGAGTGCGCTCATGACCGCGACGTTTATATGGTCAGCGTTCTTACTCCGACCATAAACGATCGGCTGGATTTCCGTTTTATCGATTCGGCGTTGTCCAGTCTGGGGCAAGCGTTGAAAGCTAATATGAACCGGCCGATAATCGTGATCCGTTCGACGGTTCCGCCCGGGACGACTGAAAGCCGTTTTGTTCCGGTATTGGAAAAATATTCCGGAAAAAAAGTCGGAGAAGGTTTTACCGTGGCGATGAATCCGGAATTTTTGCGCGAAGTCAAAGCGGAAGAAGATTTTATGCATCCATGGGTCGTGGTGGTTGGTTCCAATGATTTCAAGACGGCGGAGGTTATGGAAGAATTATATCGACCCTTCGGCGCTCCAATTGTGCATATGACGATCAAGGAAGCGGAAATGATGAAATATGTGCATAACATTTATAACGCCGCCAAGATTTCATTCTTTAATGAAATGCGGTTGGTGGCGGAGTCTGTCGGTGTGGACGCGGACAGAGTATTTAAAACTGTGATGGAAAGCGCCGAAGCCGCTTGGAACAAAGATTATGGCATCCGGAATTTTGGTCCGTTTGACGGATCGTGTCTGCCGAAAGACACTTTGGCGTTTATGAATTGGGCCAACGACGCCGCCAAAAAGAAAATGCCTCTTCTGCACGCGGTCATCCGGGTAAACGAGAATTTGAAAGATAAGATGTATCTTGAATACTAACATGAATATTGAGCAAATAACGAATTTTATTCAAAACAATTTAGAGATTTTCTGGCTTTATCTTCCTTTGGGCATCATCGGTGTTTGGCGGTGGAGCGTTTGGATTTTTCGGAAAATTATTTCTTTTTCCTACAAAACCCCGGAAGGAAACTTGGATACTTCAATCTCAGTCGTTACGCCGGTTTATAACGAAAATCCGAATCTTTTTCGTCCGGCGCTTGATTCTTGGAAAAGGAACGGCGTGGACGAAATCATCGCGGTCATAGATTATTCAGATAAGAGGAATATCGCCTTGTTTGAAGAATTTCAGAAAGATTTTTCCGGTGCCCGTCTCATTGTGACGGAAAAGCCCGGCAAGCGCCCGGCGCTGGCGGATGGAATAAAAATATCTCGAAGCGAAATCGTGGCGCTGGTTGATTCCGACACGGTTTGGAGTCCCAATATTAAAAACAAAATTACAGGTCCATTTGCCGATCCGGCAGTCGGAGGCTTGGTAACCAGGCAAGATGTCCTGAAAACCAATACGCTGGCCAGAAAGCTTTTCAAAATTTTGTTAGATGACCGGTATCTTTTGGAATATCCCTTTTTAGCGGTTGTTTCCGATGCTTTGCTTTGTCTTTCCGGCCGGACGGCGGTTTATCGAAAAAAAGCTATTGCCGATAAATTGGATATCTTAGTGAATGAAACTTTCTGGGGTAGGCCGATGATTAGCGGAGATGATAAGACCCTGACCCGTCTGGTTCATCAGGATGGCTGGAAGACGCGCTATTTGCGGGATGTACGTGTTTATACTGCCGGCGTTCCGAGTATTGGACAATTTATGAAGCAAAAAGTGCGCTGGACGAGAAACGGTTTGCGCAGTGATTCGAAAATTCTTTTTTCCGGCTGGATATGGAAACATCACAAAATGTTAGCTTTGCATATGCTGGACAAATTTGTTTCGCCGTTAGCGCTCCTTTTGGGACCCATCTTTTTCGCTGCCGCGCTTTATCTCGGTCATTGGCCGGTGGCAATTGCGATGGTTTTGTGGTGGTTTGTCAGCCGCGCGATGAAGATATATCCGCATCTCAAAGAAAAACCGGGGGATTTTTTCATCCTGCCGGATTATATTTTGATGACTTTTGTCATGGCGGTGGTCAAAGTTTACGCCCTTATTACTGTTGACGAGCAAGGCTGGATCACCCGTTGGGACAAAGCGCGGCTTTCTTCAGTCAACTTTTTCAGAAGAGTTTTATCTTATGGCGCGACCGGTTCTTTGATCCTGGTTTTGTTTTTCGCGATATTTAATTACAAGAACAATGTTTTGATCGCGGCGCAAGCGGAGAAGCAAAGACTCGCGGAAATCAAAGAAGTGGAGAGAATCAGAAATCTCTACGCTTTCGTGACTCCCGGCTTGCCAAAAACAAGCGACGCGGAGTTGGAAAAGATTGAGGCGGAGCTGGCAAGTAAAGCCCAGAGCGATCCGTACGGATATTATGTCGTCAAGACGGGCGACACGGTAGCCGGTCTTCGGCAAAAATTTAACATTCCCGCGACGGGAAAGATCTTGAGAGGAAGCAATAAAACCGCGCTGGGAAATTTCGCTCCTCTTGGCGTCGGACAGCAATTGGCCATTCCAAAAGCTGATCTTAGAAATCCGATTAGCCGGAACATTACCGCGCCAAGCATATTTCGAAAACCGCCGCGCGTGAATTATGAAGCCGCAAGTAGCACTATTTTTGTACGGCAAGGCGGCAGTGTAGCCACGCTTTCAAGAATAAGCCAGGCTTTGCCTTTGGCGAATCGGAATCTTCTTGAACAAACGGCGCCGGGAGAATGGATTTTGCGAGCCAATCTTTACGTCGGTAAGGATGTCACTTTGGTTCTGGATGGAAGCGAAGTCAAATACTTGAAACTTAAAAGCGATTCGGAGGCTTTTGTCTGGATGAGATCGCAAAACGGAAATGTGCTGATATCCAACACAAAAATAACCTCTTGGGATGAGAAAGCCGACGCGCCGGATATGGAATACGAAACCGGCCGCGCTTACATTACCGCCAAAAACAGCGGGCGGATGGATGTCATCAACTCTGAAATCGGTTATCTGGGATACGCCGGGCTTCCGAAAAGGGGAGGACCGTTTGGCGGATCGTACGGAATTTCCTGGAAAAACAACAACCAAGGTTTTCGCAATAACCTTTTGACTGGAGTGGTCACGGGCAATAAATTCCATCATAATTATTTTGGACTTTATACTTATGGAGTAACCGGAATGCTGGTGCGCGGGAATGAAGCTTATGAAAATATCCAGTACGGTTTTGATCCGCACGATGATTCCAATAATATGCTGATAGCCGATAACCGGGCGTATCGGAACGGCAACCACGGTATCATCATTTCCCGCCGCTGTTTCCAAAACGCAATCGTCGGCAATGAGTCTTTTGACAATCGCTTGCATGGCATAATGCTCGATCGCCAATCAAATAACAATTTGGTGCAAAGCAATAAAGTATATGGCAACGTGGATGGAATAGCGGTATATGCTTCCGATGGAAATGTCATCCTAAATAATGAAATCCGCGATAATGTCCGCGGTATTCGATTGAACGCCCAGTCGCGAGGGAATTATTCCGAAGAGAATAATATTTCGGGGAACGAGCGCGGTATCTACATCTATGGCCAGTCAGTGAAGAACACGCTGGTGAAAAACGAAGTGCGGGGCAACGAAATCGGAATCACTGTCAAGGACGCTTCGGAAAATTCTTTGTTTGATAATTTTGAAAGGTTTGATAATCAACGCGACGGCCGGGTAACCGCCGACGCGGCGGGGAATAACATCCAGTGATTTACGAACTACGAAATGAACGAAATACGAAATATTAAAAGTGGTTTGTGGATGAAAAGTTAAAAGCATACTACAGGTAGTATGCTTTTAAGTTGAAAAAGGCGCTTCGAGCGGTATTAGCTATGGTCGACGGAAAGGTCGTAGATGGCCACTTCTCCAAAATTGCTGTCGGAGCAATTTTTTTCTTTGGAGCAATTGGATTGGGTGTAGGCGCCGGCTTTGAAATAGCATCCGGAAGCTTTCTTCTTCAGTGTGTGGACAGGCGTCGCGTTGCCGTTGTAATAAACCTTGATCTGTCCGTCGGCCGCCGCCAATTTGACGGTAAATTTTTTTCCAAGGATGTAGTTGGCGTCCAATGTTGGACCGGCTTTGCCGTTGATATCCACAAAAAGTTTAGGATATTCCAGGCGGATGGCGATGATGTCGTCGTCCGATCCATGGATCTGTCCCGCGACAACGTGCTTTTTGGTTTCCGGTACGGCGGTGATAGCTTGCTCAATAGTCATTGTGTGCGTGCCGGAAGAGGTCGACCAACTGGCTTGATCTTTTCCACCGTTGATCATTTCCCGCAATTCCGAACGCGGATAACCGGAATTGCTGGTGGTTACTCCGTTGACAGGCGCCCGGCAGATTATTTTATCGCCGGCGGAATCCACCCGGAAGTAAGGATCAAGGGAATAGTCGGCCAGCGCCGGCTGGAAAATTTCTTTCGGTTTTTTGGAATCTCCGATCGGCAAAGTTTGTTTCCAATTGGCAAGATTGACAACTTCCGCCGGACAATCAGCTACGGTTTTAACCGGTTCGATGGGCGCGGTTTCGGTGGGAGTTTCCGTCGGAACGTTTTCGGTGGGAGTTTTTTTATTTACAGTGATAGATACGTCATTGGAAAGTTGGATGGTGTCTCCATTATTAGCGGAATAATTATTGGCCGCCGCTTTTTCCTCGGCGCTGGAAAAATTATGGTACGCCATCAATCCTCCAAGAAAAAGGACTGTTGAAAGCGCGGCGAAAGAGAAGTTAGTTAAGTGTCTCCTCATGTTTGATAGCAAATTTTGGCTTAGCAAACCAAGTCATTGCCAAACAAAATATATTAAAAGTTAAAAGTCGCTTATATTTTTATCCGGCTTGTCGCCGGGTGTAAATTTTGGCGAAGAACTTGTTATCACTTTAGCGCGATCTTCGCTTCTCGCGCAAAGTGAAGAAAATTATATAAGCATAGTCCGGAAGCGTCAAGGGGAGTGAATTGCATATTTTTTTATTTAATGTAAAATATAAAAAGTATGGCGCCTAAGAGAAAACTTCAAATAAAATTTATCCTGGTGATTGTGTTGGCTGTGTTTGCTGGCCTGGTTTCTTATCCTCGGGCGGCGGCGCGGGCTCATTTTCTTTATGATACTCTTAATAAGCTGAAAATCAATCTGGGGTTGGATCTCCAAGGAGGGATCCATTTGGAATATAAGGCGGACGTGAGCCAGATCAATAGTAATCAAGCAGCCGACGCGATGCAGGCGGTGCAGGATGTGATTGAACGGCGAGTTAACGCTTTTGGCGTGGCGGAGCCGGTGATTTATACGACTCGTTCCGGAACAGAGCAAAGATTGGTAGTCGAGCTGGCGGGAGTGAAAGATATCGAGGAGGCGAAAAGTTTGATTAAGGAAACGCCTTTTTTGGAATTCAAGGAAGAAGGCGGCGAGGCGGACGAGGCGCAGCAAATTCCGCAGGATGTTTTGGATGATATGAACGCGCAGGCAAAGGTAAAGGCGGAAGATATTTTGAAAAGGGCGCTCGCCGGGGAAGATTTCGCGCAACTCGCCAAGGACAATAGCGAAGATCCCGGCTCCAAGGATAACGGCGGAGAATATGATTTTCAAAAGAAGGGGACTTTCGTGCCGGAATACGAAGCCGTTATTTTTGACAAGGGGTTGGGCGACGGGCAAATTTTTCCGGAATTGGCGGAAACGAATTTTGGCTGGCATATTATAAAAAGAATAGAAGTTAGGGGCGAAGGCGAGAATCAGGAATTCAAAAGCGCGCATATTTTGATTGCCAAAAAAACCCAACCGGAGCCGCAAATGAATTTTGCCTCCACTGGACTTACCGGAAAAAACCTGAAGACGGCTGAGGTGGCTTTTCAAAATCAAGGACTTTCGGAACCGCAGGTGTCGCTCAAATTTGACGATGAAGGGGCGAAGCTTTTCGCGGAAATTACCAAAAGAAATATCGGCAAAAGAGTGGCGATCTATCTTGATAATATGGTTATCAGCGCTCCGACAGTGCAAGCGGAAATAACCAACGGGGAAGCGGTGATTACCGGGGATTTCAGTATCGAGGAAGCCAAAGATCTTGTCAAAAGGCTCAATGAGGGCGCGCTTCCGGTGCCGATAACTTTGATTTCCCAACAATCCGTGGAAGCGTCGCTTGGACAGGCGTCGTTGGAAACCAGCTTGAAAGCCGGCGCGGTAGGTTTGGCGTTGGTTATCGTTTTCATGATTTTCTATTACCGGTTTTTGGGGCTTATCGCTTCTTTCACTTTGCTCATTTACACCGGACTTATGATCTCTCTCTTCAAGTTTTCCGCCTTTTCTCCTTGGCAGATAACCTTGACGCTTTCCGGAATTGCCGGTTTTATCCTTTCTATCGGGATGGCGGTGGACGCCAATATTTTGATTTTTGAACGGACTAAGGAAGAAATCAGAAACGGCCGCCATGCCATGGCGGCGATTGACGAGGGGTTTAAGCGCGCCTGGACGTCCATTCGCGACAGTAATGTTTCTTCGATAATCACCGCTTTGATTTTGACGGAAATGGGTACGGGGTTCGTGAAGGGCTTTGCCGTAACTTTGATTTTGGGAGTATTAGTCTCGATGTTTACGGCGGTTGTCATTACTCGGACGATTTTGCGATTTGTGGCGGGGGAGTGGATTAATGAAAAGTTGTGGATGATAGGAGCTAAAAAATAATTTTTAATTTTTGCAATTTTTAATTTTTAAATAATTTCTAATTTCTAAATGTTTTAAACATTAAAAATTTGGATTTATTTATAAAATTAAAAATTATAAAAATTGACTTAATGGTTAACATTATCTCCAAAACCAAATACGCCTATATCTTCTCGATAATCTTAACGATGCTAAGCATTGCGGCGATTTCGGTGTGGGGTTTGAAGTTTGGCATTGATTTTACTGGCGGGACGCTTTTAGAAATAAAATTTCCGGAAGTCGTTCCGGATGTCCGGGAGGTTGAAGACGTTCTTCGCGATTTGAATTTGGGAAGCCTCACTTTGCAGCCGACTCAAAATCAAGGCGTGCTGGTTCGCTATGCCTCAGAGGACGATACGCTGAATCAAAAAGTTTTTGAAACGCTGGAAGGGAAATATGGCGGCATCGAAAAGTTGCGGGTTGATTTCATCAACTCTACCGTTTCCCAAGAATTGAAAAAGAATTCCCTGTGGGCGATATTTTTCGCGATAGCGGGAATTATGGCCTATATCGCTTGGGCTTTCCGCAAAGTTTCCCGGCCGGTGGAATCTTGGAGATATGGCGCCGGGGCGGTGATTGCGCTTATTCATGATGTGCTTATCACTATCGGAGCGTTTTCCATTCTGGGACATTTTTACGGCGTGGAAACCGGCATTCCTTTCGTGGCGGCATTGTTGACTATTTTGGGTTTTTCCGTCCACGATACCATTGTTGTTTATGACCGGACTCGGGAAAATTTACTTCGCGGATCGGTCAAGGAGAAGTTTCCGGAGGTGGTGAATCGGAGCTTGAATGAGACGCTGGTGCGTTCCATCAATACGTCTCTCACGGTTATCATTACGCTTCTGGCAGTGTATATTTTTGGCGGAGAATCGATAAAATATTTTTCCCTGGCACTTCTGATCGGCGTGACATTCGGTACATACTCATCGATTTTCATCGCTTCGGCGCTGTTGGTGACGAGTTATAATTGGAAAATTAAGAAATAATATGTGGAATCCTTTCAAAAAAGCGAAACAATCAGTTTCTAATACGGCCATGGGAATGATGGCTAAAATTGCCGAGAAGAAAATCAAAAATATGTCTCCAAAGGAGCGGGAAAAGATGGCGCGGGAGGCTTTTGATCCCAAAAACAAAGACAAGCTTTTGTCCGCGATGGAAATGATGCGAAAAAGCGGACAAATAACAGAAGAGCAATATCGAGAGGCGAAGAAAAGACTGGGGATGTAGACTTCTTATAGTTAGGAATGTACAATAAAAGCATGCTGGAACAAAAGATAAACGATATTAAAAAACAAGTGGCGCAGGCTATTTCTAAGATTAAAAATAGCCAGGAGCTTTTTGATTTGGAGAAAAGGTTTTTAGGAAGAAAAAGTGAGTTTACTGATATTTTGAAAGGCCTTAAGGATTTATCGCAAGAAGATAGGAAAAAAATTGGCGAGCTGGCCAACAGGACAAAAAACGAAATTGCCGGAATAATTTTGTCTAAAAAACAAGAGTTGTCCGGCGCGGTTGATTTGGGAAAAGAAAAGATTGATGTGACTCTTCCTGGATATAGAAAGGGCATTGGGCATTTAAATCCGATCACGACCGTTCAAAACGAAATCATGGATATTTTTACCTCCATGGGCTTTGAAGTGGCTGACGGTCCGGAAGTAGAAACCGAATTCTATAATTTTGACGCGCTGAATATCCCGGCCGACCATCCGGCGCGCGATATGCAGGACACTTTTTGGCTGAAACAAAAATCAGGTGAGGAGGGGCTGGTGCTAAGGACTCACACTTCAAATGTCCAGATAAGATACATGTCCGCTCACAAACCTCCTTTCCGCATCATCGCTCCGGGAAAAACATTCCGTCATGAAGCCACTGACGCTAAACACGAACATACTTTCTATCAGTTCGAGGCGCTGGTGGTGGACAAGAATATCAGTGTGGCTAATTTCAAATTTATCGCTAAAACTTTCTTTGAAAAATTTTTTGGGCGCGAGCTTAATATCCGGCTTCGGCCCAGCTTCTTTCCTTTCACTGAACCGAGTTTTGAGTTTGATATCTCTTGCGCCATTTGTGGCGGAAAAGGCTGTTCCACGTGCGGACATTCGGGGTGGCTCGAAATCGGCGGTGCCGGGATGGTTAATCAAAAAGTTTTTGAAGCGGTGGGATACAAGCGGAATGAGTATCAAGGATTTGCCTGGGGGTTTGGCATCCCGCGCCTGGCGATGTTAAAGTATAAAATTGACGACAATAGGCATTTTCATAGCGGGGATTTGAGGTTTGTTAAACAATTCTAATATGAAGTATTCATTTAATTGGTTAAAAGAATTATCGGGAACGAAGTTATTGCCGGAAAAAGCGGTGGAGCTTTTGACGATGCATTCGATGGAGGTGGAAGGCGTGGAAAAAACCAGCGGGATTCCGGAGGGGGTGGTGGTTGGGAAAATTTTGGAAATCAAAAAACATCCAAACGCGGATAAATTGCAGTTGGTTAAGGTGGATGTCGGGTTATCTGCAGTATTGCCCTCTCTCCTAACCTCTCTCCCGATTACGGGCGAGAGGGAAAGTAAGAAGGGGATTATTCATATCGTCTGTGGCGCTTGGAATATAAAAGTTGGCGATATGGTTCCTGTTGCGCTGGTTGGCACGAAATTGCCGAATGGAATGGAAATCAAAGCGGCTGAAATCCGGGGCGAAAAATCTTTCGGAATGCTTTGCGCGGAGGACGAATTGGGGTTAGGCGAAGATCACAGTGGAATTTTGATTTTGTCCAAAAAAGCCAAAATTGGCGAGCCGGTTTCAAAATATCTGGGCGCGGGCGATACGATTATTGAAATCAAAGTTTTGCCGGATCGGGCGCATGACGCGTTGTCTCATGTCGGAGTGGCGCGGGAAATTGCTGTGTTGGAAGGCAAAAAATTCTCCGCCAAAGGCGGATCCGCCTCCGGCGGAGATTATGATTTTGACGGATTAAGACTCTCCAATAAAAAATCAAAGATGCTATCTGTAAAAATCAAAGACAAAAAATTGTGTCCGCGCTATATCGGCGCGGTGATGACAGGCTTAGAAGTAAAGCCCTCGCCGGAGTGGATGCAAGAGCGGCTGAGAGTATGCGGAATTAATGCCATAAACAATATCGTGGACGCGACGAATTATGTGATGTTGGAACTCGGGCAACCATTGCACGCCTTCGATTTAGAGAAAATTACAAATTACAAATTACAAATTACTCAGCCAAAGGCTGATCCGCCTATGGCGGAAAATAAACCTCAAATTTCAAAATACAAAACTCAAATAGTGGTTCGCAAAGCAAAAGATAAAGAAAAAGTCACCTTGCTCGATGAGAATGAAATTGATTTAACTGAGAATGATTTATTGATTACTAATGGTGAAACGCCGTTGGCGCTGGCGGGAATTATGGGCGGAAAAAATAGCGGTATAATCGATGATACAAAAACCATTGTTTTAGAAGCAGCAAGTTTTAACGCGACCAATATCCGGCGGACTCGTACGCGTCTGGGTGTGCGATCTGAATCATCTGATCGATTTGAAAAAGATCTTGACCCGAATTTGGCGAAAAAAGCGATGGTGCGCCTCATTGAAATTTTGGAACATACGGCTGGTGCGAAGTTGGAAGGAATCACTGATGTTTATCTGAGCAAAGTTAAGCCGTGGAAAATCAAACTGGATTTGGATTACGCAAATAGTTTGTTGGGAGAAAATATTTCAGTCAAAGCCGTGGCTAAAATTCTAGCCAGTCTAGGTTTTAAAGTCTCTGGAAACGAGAAAGTGAAGACTGTAGAGGTGCCGACTTTTAGGATCGATGCAAGAACTCAAGAAGACCTGATCGAAGAAATCGGACGGGTTTGGGGATACGAAAAAATTGAAGCGCGGCCACTGGTCGAGGCAATTGAACCGGCGAAAGTTAATGAGCAAGTTTTTTTTGAACGTAGGATTAAAGATATTTTGGCTGGACTTGGATTTGATGAAGTGTACAATTATTCTTTCTACTCGCGCCGTGACGCGGAGAATTGCGGTTTTATTGATATAAAACATTATGAACTGGCCAACCCGATGAATCCGGAACAGGAATTGGTGCGAGTGAACTTGGTTCCGAATATCTTGAAAAATGTCAGAGAGAATTTGAAGCATTTTGAAAAATTTAATATTTTCGAAATCGGCCGGGTTTACTATCCGGATAATAATAAAGTTGAAGAAAAAAGAACGCTGGCAATGGCGGCAGTTCTGAATAATGATAAGAACGCTGATGCTTTTTATGATATAAAAGGGGTACTGGAAGATTTGTTGGAAAATTTTGGTGTAGCGGGTGGACGTGCCACGTCCACAATGGACGTGCCACGTCCACGACTAGCGCATCCGGGACGTTGCGCGGAAATTACGATTGGTGGCGAAAATATTGGAATGATCGCCGAAATCAATCCGCGAGTTTTGGCGCAATATAAAATCAAAAATCGCGTGGCGATGGTTGAATTGGATTTGAAAAAACTTTTGAAAGTTCTGCCGAAAGAAAAGACCTATCAACCGATTAGCAAATTCCCGATTGTTTCGCGTGACATCTCGATGGTAGTTCCAAGCGCGGTGGCTTACGCTGAAATAAAAAACCTGATCGAAAAAACCGGCGGAGATTTGATTAAAAATGTCGAACTCTTTGACCGCTTCGAAGCTAAAAGAAGTCTCGCAATTCGGATCTTCATGAGCGCCCAAGACCGGACGCTGGAAAGCACCGAAGTGGACGCGGTGATGAATAAAATTGTTTCAAAATTAGAGAATAATTTGAAAGTGGAAGTGAGGAGATAAAAACAACCAGTACTTTTTATCAAAGAGGAGGGATCAAATGTGTTACTATGAAGAAGCACTTTCAGTTGAAGACTACGGAGTGATGTCAACTTTCTATCCTGAAGACATTAATATTCTTAATCGGCTTTATGATGCGGTTGGCGGATCTGGGGCGTATTTCAAGCAATTGTTTCCTACTCTCCCCGAATTTGTCAGAATATGGAGACCGATCAGCAAGGAAGATTGGTTTTGGGTAGCTGAATTCCGCGTTGATGGAAAGATGATAGAAGTTTTCTTCCCCTGGTGCCAGAATTGGCACAGCGAAATCAGACTCGATAAATCAATCGTTTTTTGCGGAGAAGATGGACAAAAGGAGCATCTTGTCATATTTCAGAAAATTGTCGATATCTTTTGGGAAAAGTATTTCTCACAGTCACACCACGATCCAAGGAGAAAATTGCCGGGGGGAATATTCAGTCGCACACTGAATGATGGGAGGAGAGTTGTGCCTGTATGGTACGTTGACGTGCGGGCTTATCTTAACCCTGTGCATGGAGGGGACCCTGTTCTTTCGCATGTGGTTGCGAGGGACTGGTTTGAAGAACAGGGATATGAGGTTGCATAGCGAATTACCGGGCGGTCCTGCGTGACCGCCTTTTTTTTATGTTTGACTTTCGCCTTGAATTGGGATTAAATTAAGTATATGGCAAAGGAAATTCCCAAAACATACGAACCGAATAAATATGAGGACGAGATATACAAGCTCTGGGAAGAGAGCGGGTTTTTTAATCCGGATAATTTGAAGTTACCGAAAAATGCCAAGCCGTATACGATTGTTCTTCCTCCGCCTAATATCACCGATAAGCTCCATCTAGGACATTCCTCTATGTTGGCGATTGAAGACTTGCTTATCCGGTTCCACAGGATGAAAGGATATCGCGCGCTTTGGATTCCAGGAACCGATCACGCGGCGATTGCCACCCAAAACGTGGTTGAAAAAAGACTGATTAAGGAAAAAAATATCCGGCGCCAGGATTTGGGAAAGGAAAAATTCCTGAAAGAAGTGTGGAAATTTTTGAATGTTACGCAAGCGACAATTCTCAGCCAAACCCGGAAGATGGGCGCGTCTTTGGATTGGTCGCGCCAAGCGTTTACACTGGACGAGCCGAGAAAAGAGGCAGTCAAGAAGATGTTTGTGGATATGTATGAAGCCGGTCTTATCTATCGCGGAAAAAGGATCGTGAACTGGTGCCCTCGCTGCCATTCAACATTGGCGGACGATGAAGTGGAATACGAAAAAGAGATCGGAAAACTATATTGGTTGAAATATGGGCCTTTTATTCTTGCGACGTCTCGGCCGGAAACGAAGTTGGGAGACACGGCTGTAGCGGTTTACCCGGGAGACAAGCGGTATAAAAATATGGTTGGAAAAAAATATAAGATTCTGGGAGTGCTGGGAGAATTTGAAGTAATAGTCGTGGCGGATCGGTCAGTTGATCCGAAATTCGGTTCTGGTGCTATCAAAGTCACTCCGGCTCATGATTTTACGGACAATGAAATTGCGATCCGCCACAAGATTCCCATGAAACAGATCATAGATGAAGACGGAAAAATGATGGCTAATTGCGGAAAATATGCCGGTATGACTACGGATGAAGCGAGAGTCGAAATAGTCAAAGATATGCAGAAAATGGGACTGATTAACCGCATCGAAGATAATTATGAACATAATATCGCGGTATGTTATCGTTGCGGAACTAAGATTGAACCTATCCCTTCCAAACAGTGGTTTGTGGCGGTGGATAAAAAGATAAAACGGCTAGGAAACAAATCTCTGAAAGAAAAAGCGCTGGAAGTAGCGAAATCTGGAAAAATTAAATTTATTCCTTTCAGGTTTACCAAGCGCTATACGGACTGGATGGCTAATCTTCATGATTGGTGCATCAGCCGGCAAATTTGGTTCGGGCATGATATTCCTGTTTACTATAAAGGAGAAGAAATCTATGTCGGCTCTCGGCCTCCAAAGGGAAGTGGCTGGAAACAAGATCCCGACACATTAGACACTTGGTTTAGCTCGGGAATGTGGACATTTTCCACTTTAGGCTGGCCGGATAATTTTAAAAATAATAAAAAATCCGGAGATTTCAAAAAATTTCATCCGACGCAAGTTTTGGAAACCGGCTATGAAATCATCACCCTCTGGGTTTCAAGAATGATTATGATGTCGCTTTTCGCGGTGGGCGAAGTGCCTTTTGAAAATGTTTATCTTCACGGAATGGTGCTGGATAAATTCGGCAAGAAAATGTCAAAATCAAAAGGAAATGGAATTGACCCGATTGATATGATCAAACTTTTTGGAACTGACGCGGTGCGGCTGTCCCTTCTCATCGGTTCAACGCCCGGAAACGACACTAGGATATCGGAGGAAAAAATCGGAAGTTTTAGGAATTTTGTGACGAAGCTCTGGAACATTTACCGCTACGCGGCCGGCACGGACGATAATTTCAAACTGGTTGAAAAAATCGGAAAAAAAGACATCAAAACTCTTTCCGACAAATGGATAGTGAGCCGGCTGAATATTTTAATCAAAGAAGTTACTCAGGAATTGAATGATTATAAATTCTCTTTGGCGGGAGAGAAATTGCAGAATTTTACTTGGAACGAATTGGCTGATTGGTATGTTGAATCCAACAAAATTGAAAAAAATAAGAACGTACTCGGGTACATACTCAGGAACGTACTTCTTCTGTGGCATCCTTTTATGCCGTTTGTGACGGAAAAAATTTGGAGCGATACGAATGCTACGAATGGGCATACGAATGACACGAATAAAGATACGAATAAGAAGAAAATGCTGATGGTGGAGAAGTGGCCGGTGGCGGATAAAAAGCTGGTGGATAAAAAAGCGGAGAAAGAGTTTCAGAACTTACAAGAAATAATTACCAAAGTTCGCAATTTGCGTTCGAACTATCATATCGAGCCGGGTAAAATTATCACAGCGTACGGAAAAAATATCAAAAATACGGAAATTATCGGAAGACTGGCGCGAGTAAAGTTTGACGGACAGTCCGCAAAAGGTATCGCGGTTTCCGCCGGAAAAATAAAAATATCTTTGGACATTTCCGGTATGGTTGACATGGAAAAAGAAAAAGTGCGCCTTAAAAAAGAAATCCAGAATCTAGAAACCCTGGCCATAAAAACCGAAGGACTGCTCAAAAACAAAAAATTTCTCGAAAGCGCGCCGAAAGTTATCGTCGCGCAAAATAAAGTCAAGCTGGTTGAATATGAAAATAGGATTAAGATACAAAGAGAACTTTTAAAGAATTTAGGATAAAGTTTGGAATAATGTTCACTACCGTATACTGGTAGTATGCTGTAGTATGGCTTTGGATGGTTATTTAACAACAAGGAGAAAGACGATGAGTAGCGAAAAGGTTGGAGTAAAAAATCCGCCTGGAGAAGGGCGACGGTGGCGGCTGATAAATGAGGGTAAAGAGCCTTTCAGCGGGACAAATCTGGAGATGACTCTTATATCGGATGCCTATGGCGCGGCTGGATTAGGTGTCGGTTCGCCTCAGCCCAATCCCGCGGATGTGATAGCACATCCAGAAAGGCATGTGAAGGGAGGTACGAAGGAATGACTGGAAAAAAGGGAAAAAGTATATTTCATGGCAGGGGGCCGTTTTCGTCAATAAATCTTCTGACGACTCGGATTCGGATGATCGAAGCTGTCGAACGTTTCGGGATTGGCGGCGATGCAGCCAAAGCCGCACTTCGAGAATCGGAGAATTTGGAATTTATTGACGGAGTCGTGAATGCTCACGAAATCGCAAAAGATCCCAATTGGGATCGGGTATAAGAGATATAAATATGAATATTTCGAGCGGGGAGGTGTGCCGGGCACGCTGAACCGCTTTTTTTCTCTATGAACTACAAGATTCGCATTAGTCTTCCTTTCGTATTTCGTTCATTTCGTAGTTCGTAAATGTGTTTACAGATTGCAGTATCTATGCTATGATCGGAGTAGTGAATATTTTGAAATAATGGCTTAAATAAGGGGATATTTTCAGATATCCTAGGCAGATATCAAGGTAAATCGGGTAGTCGATCAGTCTTTTTACGCCAAGTTTAGAGGCTGATAGGAAAGTCCGGACTCCACGCAAGAAAAAGGTAGCGGGTAACGCCCGTCTGGAGTAATCCAAGAGGTGCGAGCAGAGACGCTAATATTAGAAATAATATTAGCTCCCAAGTAATTGGGATGAGTCTTAATAGCAATATTAAGAGTGAAACGGCTAAATCCTTACCCGGGAGCAAGGTCGTGTCCTGTGTTTTACGTAAATACAGGAAGTGCCGCTTTGACCCCGACGGTAACGTCGGGGCTAGATAAATGACTACACTCGACAGAATCCGGCTTATAGATTTACCTTGGTACCTGTTTAATAATTTACGAACTACGAAATAAGCGAACTACGAAAAAAGGTTGGGGGTTTCTTTTGAAACGTTTCGTGATTTTTAACTTTCGTATTTCGTTTATTTCGTATTTCGTAACCTATGAAGAGATCGGAACTTTTTTTCAGCGCCCTGCAGGTACCGGTTGATTTTGCCATGATAATTTTGGCGGCTATTTCGGCTTTTGCCATTCGAAACGTTCCTGAAATTTTGGCGCTCAAACCCAAGCTGTATAATTTTCCTTTCGATATCTACCTCAAAATATCGCTGATGGTGGCGCCTCTTTTCTTGCTCATTTACGCGCTGGAAGGTTTATACGATATTCGTTCGACGCGGAAGTTTTGGAAGGAAACGCTCAAGATTTTCACGGCCACTTCCATCGGCTTGGTTATTATTATCGTAGCGATATTTCTCAAGCGGGAATGGTTTTCTTCCCGTTTTATTATTTTAGCCGCCTGGGGGTTGGCGACTTTTTATGTCGTTATCGCCCGGTATCTGATCCATCTGGTTCAGAAATGGCTACTCAGAAATCGCGGCATTGGAGTGCATTGCGTGCTTCTAATTGGAAGGAACGGCCGGATGAATACCATTTCCGCTATCATAAGACATAATAAAAATCTCGGATACAAGGTAATCGAACAGATTGACACAGCCAGCGTGCATACGATAAAAGGGATAAAACAGGAAAAGGGGATTGACGAGATCATTCTTTGCAATCCGTCAGTGACGGATGATGAACAAGAAAAACTGATCGACTATTGCGCCATCCACAACGTGAAATATAAATATATTCCCACCACCCTGCAAACTTCCAAATTTGAGTTGGGAGTTTTTTCCGGCCAGCCTCTTATCGAAGTGAGAAACACGCCTCTCGACGGCTGGGGCCGGATTTCCAAACGGATTTTTGACATCGTTGCTTCAGTTTTGGGGATAATTCTCACTTCGCCAATTATGCTTGTTACGGCCATTGCGATTAGGCTGGACAGTTGCGGGCCGGTAATCTATAAAAATAAACGCATAGGCAGCGGCGGGAAAGAATTTTTTGTTTATAAATTCCGGTATTTCAAAGACGAGTTTTGTATTTCCAAAGAAAATCCTAAATTGGAGGAAGCATTAAGATTGGAACAGGAATTAATCAAAAAACAAAGCGTAAGGAAGGGCCCGTTATATAAAATAAAAAAAGATCCGCGAAAGACCAGGGTGGGAAATTTCATTGAGAAATATTCTATCGATGAACTGCCCCAGTTTTTCAATGTTCTTTTCGGAACGATGAGCATGGCCGGTCCGCGTCCGCACCAGAAAAGGGAAGTGGAAAAATATATGGAATATCACCGGCGCCTTTTGACCATAAAACCGGGGCTTACCGGTATGGCGCAAGTTTCCGGCCGGTCGGACCTGGATTTTGAGGATGAGTACAAACTGGATTTGTTTTACATAGAAAATTGGAGTTTGTGGCTGGATATCCAGATATGCCTAAAGACAATTGGAGTGCTTTTTAGGAAGAGGAGAAATTTATAAGCGATACGAATGACACAAATTGCATACGAATGCTACGAATTCGTGGCATTCGTATGCCATTCGTAGATTAGTATCGCTATTATGCGTATTGCTTTAGTTCATGATTATCTTGTCCAATATGGCGGGGCCGAGCGGGTGCTGGAGTGTTTTTGCGAACTCTGGCCACAGGCGTCGATTTATACCCTAGTTTACGACAGAAACCTGATGCGCGAAAAGTTCGCGGATAAGAACATCAAAACTTCTTTTTTGCAAAAAATTCCTTTTACTCGGACAAGACATAGGATATTTCCTCCCCTGATGCCGTCGGCGATAGAAAGTTTCGACTTTTCCAACTATGATGTCGTTCTTTCTGATTCTTCCAGTTTCGCCAAGGGAATTATCACCGGCCCGGAAACTTTGCATATTTGTTATATGCATACGCCGATGCGCTTTGCCTGGGACGATTGCCAGAAATACACCCAGGATTTTTATTTTCCCGGTTTTGTGAAAAAAATAGTTCCTTTTTTTATGAATTATATTCGGGTCTGGGATCGGGTCAGCGCCGACCGCCCGGACAAGATTATCGCCAATTCCAATTTTATCGCGAAAAGGATTAAAAAATATTACAAAAGGGATTCGACCGTAATCAATCCGCCGGTGACTTTGGATAGTTTTTATGCCGGCGAAAAAACCGGAGATTATTTTTTGCTGGTGGGGAGGCTTATGGCGTATAAGCGCTTTGATATTGTTATCGAGGCTTTCAAAATTCTCGGTTTGAAATTGAAAATCATCGGTCGGGGACCGGAACTGGCGCGGATCCAAAAAATAGCCGGGGACAATGGCAATATTGAATTTTTAGGCAGGCTTTCAGACCAAGAGCTGTTCAAATATTATGCCGAATGCAGGGCGTTTATTTTTCCACAAGAGGAAGATTTTGGAATTACCGCCATTGAAGCGATGGCTTCCGGCCGGCCGGTAATCGCGTACCGAGGCGGAGATATTCCAGAGCACGTGGAAGAAGGGAAGACGGGAATGTTTTTCGAGCGGCAAACTCCGGAAGATATCGCCGAGGCGGTTAGGAAAATGGACAGCTATGAATTTAATCCTGAATATATACGTTCAACCGTTTTGAAATTTGACAAAGAGATTTTTAAGGATAAGATAAAAAAGTATGTTGATTCTGAAATTGCTGAGCATAGGAAAGTACGGTAATTTCTAATTTCCCAATGACTGAATTTTTAAATTGAAGAATTGAATCATTGAAAATTGTTTGAAAATTGAAAATTCAAAATTGAAAATTAAATCTATGGAACTAAAAGAATATCTCCAAATAATCAAAAAGTACTTGAATTTATTTATCGCGGTAACGTTGTTTACAATTGCCGGCGTTTTTGCTTATTTTGTTTTTAGCTCCGAGTCCTGGAGCGCGTCTTTAACGTTGAACATTACGAGAGCCGGAGCGCAGGAAACGCTCGATTATAAATTCGATGATTTTTATCGCCTGCAAGCGGACGAAAAGTTCGCGGAAACGGTGGTGGAATGGCTGAAAAGTCCGCGTATGGCGGTTGATATTTATGAAAAGGCTGGGATAGACGCGAGCGGTTTTAGCATCCGCCAGTTGAAAAAAAGCGTTACGGCGGAAAAAATGTCTTCCCAGATCGTCGCAGTTTCTTTTTCTTCGCCTAAAAAAGAAACATCGCGAAAGATTTCCGACGCGGTTAGCGGGATCATCGCCGAGAATACCCGGACACTCAACAAAGACCAGAATGAAAAAGTCTGGTTTGAAGTTGTGGCGCAAGATCCCGTGATAGTAAAAGACGGCTACAGCGCCTTCTGGGTTTTTCTGGCGTCGTTGGCAATGGGAATATTCTTAGGCTTTTGGGTGGTGTTAGTTAGATTTTACTTGGAATGATTGGATTATGCGTATCTGTATCGATATTCGCTGTTTGGCGGACGGGAGGAGAACCGGAGTGGAGGAATATACTATAAAAATTCTTTCAACTCTTTTTGATTTGGATCAAAGGAACGAATACGTTCTTTTTTTTAATTCTTGGAAATATTCCGGGGCTGATTTTTCCTGGACGGAAAAGTTTCCCAATGTAAAGATAAAAAAGTTCAAACTTCCCAATAAGCTGCTTAATTTTCTGTTTTGGTATTCCAACTGGCCGAAGATTGACCAAATGGTGGGCGGGGCGGACGCGGTGTTTTTCCCCAACATAATTTTCGGCGCCGTCAGCAAGAAAACAAAACTGATAACGACCATCCATGACCTTTCTTTTGAGCGTTATCCCGAACATTTTTCCTTGAAGAGAAGATTGTGGCATATCTTTATCAATCCGGCGCGCATCTGCCGGCGGGCGGATCGGATAATCGCGGTGTCCGCTTCCACTAAAAGCGATATCCAAAATCTTTATAAAATAAGAGCGGATAAGATAAAAGTTGTTCCGAACGGGGTGGCGGAAAAATTCCAAATTATCGACAGGAACGATGAGAAGTTGATCAAAACCAAAGAAAAGTGCGATTTGCCGTATAAATTCATTTTGTATTTCGGCACGGTCGAACCCAGAAAAAATATTATTGGAATCATTCGCGCCTATGGCGCTTTGCGAAAATTCGCCCGGGAAAATAAAAATGAAGATTTGCTGAAATATAAGTTGGTTGTTGCCGGTGAAAGAGGCTGGTCAAGCGGGAAAATCTACGAAGAGATAAAAAACTCTACGTTTAAAAATAACATCCAACTTATTAATTCTGTTTGCGAGAAAGACAAAGCGTATGTGTATAATTTGGCGTCGCTTTTTGTTTACCCGTCTTTTTTCGAGGGCTTCGGCTTTCCGCCGCTGGAAGCGATGAAATGCGGCGTGCCGGTAGTTTGTTCTAATAATTCCTCACTCCCGGAAGTGGCGGGAAACGCCGCTATCATGATTGATCCCGACAAACCGGAAGAAATATATCGGGCGATGAAAGAAATTTTGACAAACCGGGAATTTCGTGAAACACTGATCGCAAAAGGGCTTTCCCAGTCGAAATCGTTCGACTGGAAGAGGACGGCGGAGGAAACGTTACGGGTTTTAGCTGGCTGGTAATAAAAAAAACTAAGTTCAATAAACTACCATAGCTCAATGCTATGGCTTTTTATTTTGTGCTATAATTGTTAGGAGCATTTGTATTTTTCGTATTTCGCTTATTTAGTATTTCGTAAAACATGCGTATTGGAATCGACGCGCGGTTTTATGGCCCGATTGGCAAGGGATTGGGCCGTTACACGCAAAAATTGGTGGAGAACTTGGAAAAAATTGATAGCGTCAATGAGTATTTTATATTCCTCAGAAAACAGAATTTTGAGGATTATGTTCCGAAAAACAAAAATTTTCAAAAAATCTTGGCGGATTATCGCTGGTACACTTGGCAAGAACAGATATTTTTCCCCAGGCTTTTGAAAAAATACCAATTGGACTTGTTGCACTTCCCTCATTTTAACGTGCCGCTTTTTTATCGCGGGAAATCCGTTGTTACCATTCATGATCTTATCCTCATCCATTTTCCGACTGTGCGGAATTCGACGCTTAGTCCGTTTTTGTACAAGCTCAAATTTCTGGCTTATAAAATGGTGATAAAGTCCGCCATCAGAAGATCGAATCGCGTGATTGCCGTTTCTAAATTTACCAAGAAAGATATTCTGGAAAATTATCCGGAAGCGCCCAATGAGAAAGTTGTTGTAACTTACGAAGCTTGCGAAGATTATTGCTTGCTGAGTCCTGAAAAAGATCAGGAGATTTTGCTGAAATATGGTATAATGAAACCGTACATCCTTTATGTTGGAAACGCCTATCCGCACAAAAATTTGGAAAGGCTGGTTCTGGCTTTCAAGAAAGCGCGAGGAGCCAATGAAGATTTGAAATTAGTCTTGGTCGGGCGGATGGACTATTTTTACGCGCGCCTCAAAGACTTTACGGAAAAGAAAAAAGTCCCCGGCGTGGTTTTCGCGGGCTATGTTCCCGACTATGAGCTGGACACCATTTTTCATAGTTCTTTGGCTTATATTTTCCCGTCGCTTTACGAAGGATTCGGTTTGCCGCCTTTGGAAGCGATGGCGAAAGGAACGCCGGTTTTTTCTTCCGATCATCCTTGTATGAAGGAAATCTTGGGAGACAGCGCTTGCTATTTCAACGCCAAAAATACGGACGTCATAGCCGAAACCATTAATCTGATTTTACGCGATGGGAAATTGCGGGAAAAATTGATCGAAAAAGGCTACAAAAAAATCAGGGAATACAGTTGGAAAAAAATGGCCGAGATGACGCTCAAGGTTTATAAAAACATAAAAGCATAAAATATTAAACAAAAAAAATCCCAAAATTTGATACTTTCGCAGATGTTCGATATTCGTCCGGTTGACGAAGCGGGCGGTCTTGATTTTGAAAAAATCAGGAAAGTGAGAAGGGTGGTCAAGGTTAAACCCGAAGAAAAAATCAGGCAAGAAATTCCCAAGGCGCGGAAATACCCGACGGTTTATGACGTGAAAAGGCCGGACGTTTTGGATAGGGAAACCGAGCGTTTTCGAAGAGAGCTTCTGAAAGAAAAAATGGCCGAGGCGAGGAGGGAACCGCTTGATATAACAGTCTCCTCCAAAGACCAGGAAAACATCAGCAACATTTCCGTGTCTTTCTCCGGCGTCAAAGAATATGGCCGCGCGGCGGAAAGCGTGCGGGATTTCAGTCAGTTCGTTTCGGTGGAAGAGCCGTGCTATTTTAAAGAAAGTCCTTGGAAAGAGGAGTACTTGGACGATCAGGCGAACGATTCGGAAGATGAATTCTTCTTATCGCCGGAGCCGAAATATAAAGCGGCGGTTGATTCGTATCCGGACAAATTTCAACTAAGAAAAATGTTGTTGCAATTTTCGGGGGCTTCTTTGGCAGTGGCTGTTTTGATAATGAATATAAATTTCATCAGTAGGGGATTTCAGATAAAAAATCTGTCCTTTATGAACGCTAAAGGCGCTTACGCCAGCCTTTCTTCCGCCAAGGAAAGCGTCATCAGCAAGGACTTCCATAGATCTTCTTCGGAATTCGGGGAGGCTTATCGAAAGTTTGGCGAAATCTCCGATGATCTGAAAGGTTTTGGCGGAGTTATCATTGAATCTTCCCGTTTCTTGCCATATCTTTCCAAGCTGTCTTCGGGAAAACATTTGGCGGAAGCCGGAAAAGATATTTCCCGCGTCGGGATTCTCTCCAGTCAGCTAATGGAAACACTGGAAGGAATAAAAAAACCGGCGGAACCGGGAAAGTCGGTTTCATATTTGGAGGTTTTTCAGAAAACGAACCGGGATTTGCAGGAAATTTCAAATCTTCTCAAAGATACCCAAAGCAATTTAGACCAAGTCAATGCCGACGATGTGCCGGAAGAACAAAGGGCTGAATTTGTCGAACTTAAGAGCAAACTTCCGGAGACGAATGAATTTTTGGAGAGTTTTTGCCAGGATAGCCGGATTTTTACCGATATTCTGGGAGGGAATGGTCCGCGAAAATATTTGTTTTTATTCCAAAATAACCAGGAGATGCGTTCCACGGGAGGGTTCATTGGAACGTATGCCGTTTTGGATATTTTTAACGGAAGAGTGAGAAATTTCTTTATCGACGGGATTTTTAATCCGGACGGGCAGCTCAAGGAAAAAGTGGTCCCGCCCGCTCCGATCCAAAAAATCAGCGCTACCTGGAGTTTGCACGATTCGAATTGGTTTCCTGATTTTCCGGTTTCAGCCGAAAAAGCTTCCTGGTTTTATGAAAAAACCGGAGGGCCGACGGTGGACGGGGTGATAACCATGACGCCGACGGTGATGCAAAAACTCTTGGAAGTGACCGGTCCGATTGAAATGCCGGAATATGGCGTTACGGTTGACAAAGATAATTTTATTGAAAAAATACAATACGAAGTCGAGGTTGATTACGATAAGGAATTAAATCAGCCGAAAAAGATCTTGGCTGATTTGGCTCCGCTGATTTTGGACCGAATTTTTAACGCCGGAGATTTTTCCGATTTGGCCAAAACTGCCCAAATCCTTTTGGAAAGTTTGGACGAAAGGCATATCCTTCTTTATTCCAGTAATTATGAAATTGAAAAAATAATTTCCGCGCGCGGCTGGTCGGGGGAAGTGCTGGAAGCGAAAAAAGATTATTTGATGGTGGTTAATTCCAATATCAATGGTTACAAGACCGACGGCGTGATTGATGAGAAGATTGAGCATCGGGCGGAAATCCAGCCGGATGGATCAATCGTAGACAATGTAAAAATTATCCGCCATCATAACGGAGGGAATAGCGAGCATGATTTTTGGAATAAGGTAAATGCCGATTATGTCCGGGTTTATGTTCCCAAGGGATCGCGCCTTTTGAACGCGGAAGGCCAGACGCGAGAATTCAATTCTCCGCCATTGGATTATGACATTTTGGGATTCAAGCGGGATCCTCAAGTGAAGATGGAAGAGGATTCGATGGAAATCGACGCGGAGTCCGGAACGAGAATTTATGAAGACGCCGGAAAAACTGTTTTTGCTAACTGGGCTTATGTCAGTCCTCAAGAAACTGTTGAAATTAAATACTCTTATGTCTTGCCTTTCAAAATCGATACTGATTTTTCCCAAAAACCGGCCGATACTTATTCCATTCTTTTTCAAAAACAAGCGGGCAGTTTAGGATCGAAACTGGGCGCGAGCGTGACTTATCCTAAGAGCTATAATATGATCTGGAAGTATCCCGAAAAGGAATCGGAAGATGTTTCCGGCTTGCCGGATGGGATTTTCGGGGTTAGGATGGAGACTGATCTCTCCAATGATCGATTTTTTGGAATGGCATTTTCGAAAGAATGATAAAAAAAATCATAAAAAACAATATTCTGGATTCCCGTCCTTCTAATTCCGTTATTTCGGCGGCTTTTGTTATCACTATGGCCGGCTTAGTGAGCCGTTTTTTGGGCTTGATTCGCGACCGCTTTTTGGCTTCGGCGTTCGGGGCGGGTGATACGCTGGATGTTTATTACGCGGCTTTTCGGATTCCTGATTTGATCTATAATCTGCTTATTTTGGGAGCGCTGAGCGCCGCTTTTATTCCGGTTTTCACCGGTCTTATCAGCCGGGAAAAAGAAGACGAGGCTTGGAAGATGGCTAATAATATCATCAACTTAGCTTTGACTTTTATCATTCTACTTTCAATAATTCTGGCGATTTTCGCTCCTGTTTTGATGAAGATCATCACGCCTGGATTTTCGCCGGAAAAAACCGCGCAGGCGGTTCTTTTTACGCGCATTATGTTTTTCAGTCCTTTGTTTTTGGGAATCAGCGGAATTTTTGGGGGCATCCTGACTTCCTTCAAACATTTTCTGGTTTATTCGATCGCGCCGCTTTTCTATAATTTGGGCATTATTATCGGAGTTTTGGTTTTTGTGAAATTGTGGGGGCCGATCGGCTTGGCCTGGGGCGTGGTTTTAGGGGCGCTTTTGCATATGCTGGCGCAATATCCGGCGGCTAGAGCCTTGGGCTACCGCCATCTTTGGTCGTTCAAGGAATGTTTTTCCGATCGGAAGGTCAGAAAAGTTATCCGATTGATGATTCCCCGGACGCTCGGCATCGCTATAAACCAAATCAATCTTTTCGTAATCACCATTTTCGCTTCGACTTTGGCGGCCGGAAGTTTGGCTATCATGAATTTCGCCCAAAATCTCCAGGGCGTGCCGCTGGGAATTTTCGGTTCGTCTTTCGCTATCGCCGTGTTTCCGACGCTGTCCGCTTTTCACGCCAAAAAGGATGACCGGGGATTTGTCGGGGCGTTTTCCAAAACCTTCCGGCAAATTCTTTTTTTTGTGATTCCCGCCAGCGTCTTTATCTTGCTTTTGCGGGCGCAATTGGTTCGCGTAGTCTTAGGAGCCGGAAAATTCGATTGGGAGGATACAGTTCTGACTTTTCAGGTGTTGGGAGTTTTCTCTCTAAGTCTTTTTGCCCAGTGCCTGGTTCCGCTTTTGGCCCGTTCTTTTTATTCCATGCACGACACGAAGACTCCTTTTTATATCGCTTTGGCGGCGGAAGCGGTGAATATACTAGCCGTTTTTTTGCTTATCGGCAGATTCCAGATTTTGGGTTTGGCGATGGCTTTTTCCTTGGCTAGTCTGGTTCAGATGAGTATGCTGCTTTTCGCTTTGCGCGCCCGTTTTGATATTTTGGACGATAAAATAATAATTCAATCGGTAGTGAAAATTGCCGCGGCGTCTATCGCGGCCGGAATAGGCATCCAGGGGGCGAAATACGCGGCGGATTATTTTTTCAATATTGATACCTTTTTGGGGATATTCGCGCAGTTAGCCTTTGCCGGATTTTTCGGCGCTTTCCTTTTTGTCGCCGCCAGCCAGCTTTTGAGGACGGAAGAATTTATGGAATTCAAAAAATCGTTTACGAAAAGAATTTTTAAAGGCAAGAAAGAAATTGTGGAAAATCTGAATGATTTTGTGTGATAACGGGACTTGCGTGCTTTTGATGATATTGGACATCCGATGTCCAATATCATATCTAAAAGCAACTTGACTATAATTAAAGCACCTGAAAACTTATGAGTAAATACCTTAATCAACTGGACATCGGATGTCCTCAAACGTGTAAGTCGAATAATCTTTTATAAGAAGCATATGAAAAAGATTCTCATTATCGGCTCCCAAGGCATGCTGGGTCAGGAACTGGTAAAAGCTTTTAAAAAAGACAAAAATTATAAAACAATCGCCTGGGACAGAAAAGATATTGATATCACCAAAGAAAAAGAAGTGATGAAAAAAATCGGATTTACCAAGCCCGATGTTATCATCAACGCGGCGGCGTATAACGCGGTGGATAAATGCGAAAATGATAAAAAGGAATACGCATTGGCCAAAGACGTTAATGGTTTGGCTCCAGGGTATCTGGCCAAAGTGGCGAAAAAGAATAAAGCGGTTCTGGTTCATTATTCGACCGATTATGTTTTTGACGGTGATTTCGAAAAACTGATTTCCAAAGAACCGCAAGGCTGTACTCATTCTTGCGCTACTTGTTCGCTTCATGAAAATTTTCAGCCTGAAATCGGTTATCGCGAAGACGATAAGCCCAATCCGGTTAATAATTATGGCAAATCAAAGCTGCTGGGCGAAAAAGAAGTGGTGAAAAATATTAAGAATTACTATCTTATCCGAATATCCAAGCTTTTTGGCGCTCCGGCCTTAGGAGAAAGCGCTAAAAAAAGTTTTTTTGATATAATGTTGGGACTGGGTAAAGATAAAAAAGAAGTTAGAGTAGTCGATGAAGAAACCAGCTGTTTTACTTACGCGCCGGATTTAGCTAAAAAGACCAAAGAGATACTTGATTCCCAAAAACCCTTCGGGATCTATCACGTTACCAATGGCGGTTCTTGCACTTGGTACGAGGCTGCGGTAGAATTATATAAACAAGCTTCCGCCAAAGGCGGATCCGCCTATGGCGGAAAAATAAAGACAAAGATCATTCCCGTGCCTGGAGCGGAATTTCCCCGGCCGGCCAAGCGGCCTTTCTATTCTGTTCTCGTCAACACCAAACTCAATCCAATGAGGGACTGGAAAGAAGCGCTGAAGGAGTATTTGAAGAAATAAATTTTTACTAATTACGAATTAAGTACGAATATACTAATAGATATTATTCGTACATTGGTATATTAGTAAAAAAATTAGTAATTCGTAAAGAAATACCAATGGAAAATCTCAAAAAACAAGACTCACAGGTTTATCGGGCGACGGCGGGGGAGCTTAAGCGCCAGCAGGAGGGAATGGAGTTGATTGCGTCGGAAAATTATGTTTCGGAAGCGGTACTGGAAGCGTTGGGGAGCGTGTTTACCAACAAATACAGCGAAGGTTATCCCGGACGGCGTTATTACGGCGGGCAAAAATACACGGATACGGTGGAGCAATTGGCGATTGACCGGGCGAAAAAGCTTTTTGGCGCCGAGCATATCAATGTCCAGCCGCATTCCGGCGCGCCGGCCAACATCATCGCCTATTTCGCGCTTCTAAAACCGGGCGATACGGTTTTGGGTATGGATCTGTCGCATGGCGGACATCTGACCCACGGCCATCCCGTGACGCTGCCGGCCAAAATATATAATTTCGTGCGCTACAAAACCAAAGCGGACGGGAAAATCGATTATAAAGAGTTGGAGGAAATGGCAATTAAGCATAAACCGAAATTGATCCTGGCGGGATTTTCCGCCTATACTCGACAACTGGATTATAAAAAGTTCGCGGCGATTGGCAAAAAAGTCGGAGCCATCACGATGTTTGATATCGCCCATATCGCCGGGCTGATCGCCGGCAAAGCCCTTCCCAATCCGGTGCCGTATTTTGACATCGTGACTACCACTACCCATAAAACCCTGCGCGGACCGCGCGGCGGGATGATTATGTGCAAGAAGAAATTTGCCGAAGCAATCGACAAAGCCACTTTCCCGGGTTTCCAAGGCGGGCCGCACGAAAACAATGTGGCGGCTAAAGCGGTGGCTTTCGGCGAAGCTTTGAAACCGTCATTTAAAAAGTACGCCGCGCAGATTATCAAAAATGCCAAGGTTTTGGAACAGGAGTTGATCAAACACGGCTTCAAGCTTTGTTTTGGCGGAACGGACAATCATATGGTGTTAGTGGACGTGTTTGGATCAAAAAGTGTAACCGGGAAAGAAGCCGAAGTGGCGTTGGACAAAGTCGGTATTACGCTTAACAAAAATATGATTCCGGACGATCCCCGGTCTCCGATGGATCCCAGCGGAATCCGCGTCGGCGTACCGGCGGTGACTACGCGCGGAATGAAAGAAAAAGAAATAAAGCTGATCGCCAAATGGATCAAGGACGTGGTCGAAAATCATAAAAATGAAAAATTGTTAAAATCCATCCACAAAGAAGTCATCGCGCTTTGCAAGAGGTTTCCGATTTATAAAAATTTAGAGTAGTTTTGATGGAATTTATTCAGACTAAATTCAAGGACGCGTATATTATCAAGCCGCAGGTTTTCACCGATCAGCGCGGATTTTTTCTGGAATCTTATTCAAAAAGAGATTTCGAAAAACAGGGAATCACAGTTGATTTTGTCCAGGATAACCATTCCCGGTCAACCGCGAAAGGCGTTCTGCGCGGTCTTCATTTTCAAAAACCTCCCTTTGCCCAAACAAAATTAGTGCGAGTGACGAAAGGTTCAGTTTATGATGTTATTGTCGATTTGCGAAAAGGTTCCGAGACCTTCGGGCAGTGGGAGGGGTTCAGGCTTTCCGCTGATAGTTTTAAAATGTTATTGATTCCCAAAGGTTTTGCTCATGGATTTTTGACGCTGGAGGACGATACGGAATTTATGTACAAGTGCGACGAATTTTATCATCCCGAAGCGAACGCCGGCATCATTTGGAATGATCCCGACTTGAAAATAAATTGGCCGATCGAAAATCCGACTCTTTCTGAAAAGGACGGAAAACTTCAAAGCTGGAAAGATTTTTTGAATAGTAATCCGTTCTGAGCCGTTACGTAACATGTTACGTAACAAGAAGCAGGCAGGTTCGGGCGTCCTCGCCCGAATCTCATATTTCTGGATAAACTAAATTGTTTTAATTACTTCGTTGTTAAAGTTCGCGTTTACATAATCAAGTTTTGCCAGAACTGCGCGGTTCAATCGAGGACGATTGAACCTGCGATAAGAAACAAGAATATTTATTGCTATGAGAATTTTAGTCACAGGCGGAGCGGGGTTTATCGGATCTAATTTTGTCCGTTTTATTGTTGATAAATATCCGGGCTATAAAGTGGTCGCACTCGATAATCTTTCGCCGTATTCTAATCGGAGAAATATTTCTGATTTGGAAAAAGAAGGGAAAATTGTTTTTGAGAAAGCTGACATAACAGATGTGAAAAGCGTGGAGGCTATTTATAGAAAACATGACATAGGTTATGTCGTTAACTTTGCGGCTGAAAGTCATAACGATCGAGCCATTCTCAATCCGTCTATTTTCGCGAAAACAAACGCTTTGGGCGCCCAACAAATATTGGAAGTTTCCAGACAACTTAAGATTAAAAGACATATCCATGTTTCAACCATAGAGGTTTACGGAGAGCAGGGAAAAGATGTTCCGTATTTTACGGAAAAAAGTCCGTTGAACGCCAAGACTCCTTATTCTTCAGCCAAAGCCGCGGGGGATCTGCTTGTCAGATCTTATATGCATACATACAAGGATATGGATATTTGCATTACTCATTGCGCTAACAACTATGGTCCCTACCAGTTTCCGGAAAAACTTATTCCGCTTGCGGTTAGTAACTTGATGCAAGGAAAAAAGATTGCCCTTTACGGCGACGGAATGCAAAAGCGAGATTGGCTCCACGTATATGACCATTGCCGCGCGATTGATCTGATTTTGCATATGAAGGAAAAGGTCGTATTTGACGAAGAAGCTGCTACTGACTCTTCCAAGCTTCCTATTTATGATATTTCTGCCAGAAAAGAAGTGACCAATATTGAAATCGCAAGGATGATTTTAGAGGAAATGAATTTGGAATTTGATAAATGGGTGGAATTTGTCGCGGACAGGCCGAATCACGACCGTCGTTATTTGATAAATCCGGAAAAGATTGAGACTCAATTGGGATTCAGCCCGTCTATTGAATTTAATGATGGAATCAGGGAAACGGTGCGGTGGTATAGAGATAATAAAAAATGGTGGGAAGATATTTTATCTCGCTCAGAAAATTTGCAGCTTGATTGGAGTAAGAAATAATATAGAGTAACGTAAATAGCTAAGTAAATTTTTCATGAAAGGCATTATACTTTCCGGCGGGACGGCCACAAGGCTTTTCCCGCTCACCGCCACCACTTCCAAACAACTCTTGCCGGTGTATGATCGGCAGATGATTTTCTATCCGCTCAACACGCTCATCAAAGCCGGCATAGAAGATATCTTGATCATTGTCGCGCCGGATCATAGCGGACAGTATTTGAATCTTTTGAGTTCGATTTTCAAAAACTGCGGCATCAATCTCGATTTTGAAGTGCAAAAAGTGCCACGGGGGCTGGCCGACGCTTTCATATTGGGTGAAAAATTTATAAACGGCGACAACGTGACAATGATGCTGGGCGACAATATCTTGGAGGATAATATTTATGAGGATATATTGGAATTTGAAAAAGGCGGAATGATATTCGCAAAGGAAGTTTCTGATGACCCGACACGCTATGGAATTGTGGAATTTGATGAAAAGGGAAAAGTTATTTCCATTGAAGAAAAACCAAAAATCCCCAAGAGCAATTTTTGCGTTCCGGGAATATACGCTTATGATTCGAGAGTGGTGGAAATTGCCAAAAATCTCAAGCCGTCCGCGCGAGGAGAAATCGAAATTACCGACATAAATAACGAATTCTTGCTGAGAGGGGAATTGATTGTGAAAAAAATCCAGGGGGAGTGGCTGGATGCCGGAACTTTCGATATGCTGTTGGAAGCCGGACGCGTCGTGAAAGAAAAAGAATTATATAAATCGTTCGATCCGCGGATAGAAGAAGCGATAGTGGAATTCAACAACGAACTCAAATCTTTGGCTAAAAAGAAACTGCTGTAAAAAATCTTAATAACGCGATCGGATAAAATAAAATAGTATGGATATCAAGGGGACTATTGTTATTCTTAATTATATGAAGGCGGCGCGGGCGGTGGAAAATATCCGGTGTCTCATGAGCCAGGAGACTGTTTTTAACTTTAAACTTTTTGTTATTGACAACTCGTGCGATCCGCGACAGGCAAAGATTTTGGAAGAAGAAACAAGAAAGTACCCGAATGCAGAGTTGGTCATAAATAAAAAAAATCTGGGATACGCCGGGGGACACAGCGTGATAGACGGAAAAGAGCTCGGCGATTACATTGTTTCCGTTAATCCGGATATTTTATTCAAGGAAAAAGATGCTCTTCAAAAAATGATGGATTATATGGACGAGCATCGAGATATTGGGATTTTGGGGCCGCAACAGATTAATGACAGCGGGGAGTTGGCGATGTCGGTGCGGGCGTTTCCTAAATTTTATTTGCAAGTTGCCAGGCGCATGTTTTTGCGCCATCTTCCGGTTATCAAGGATAAAGTCGCCTATGATGAAATGCGGCATTTGGATTATTCCGTTATTCAAGATGTCGATTGGCTGCAAGATTCATGCGTCGCGATTCGCCGGGATCTTTGGGAAAAAGTTGGCGGATATAACGGGTATTATTTTCTTTTCATGGCGGATACAGAGATATGCGTAAGGGCGTGGAAAGAGGGATATCGGGTAGTGTACTATCCGGAAACGCGCGTCTATGCTGATGGCATAAGATTGAGCGCCGGAGGAATAACCAAGTTTTTTTCCAGTTGGATTATTCGCCAGCATGTGATTGATTCTTTGAGGTATCAATTGAAACATTTTTGCGAGCCCAATCCCAGAGAAGCATATTATGGCAAAAAAAGGGAAATAAATAAGGAAAAATCATGAAAGGATTGCTTGTGAAATTGGGAAAAATTTCCCTGATGATACGGAGAAACGGTTTATGCCAAGGCGGAAAAATAGTCGCGGAATATTTGAAAATTTATTTCAAAGCTTTTTTTGTCGGTTCCGGCGATGTGCTGTTTATTACCGGCGGAGTGGGAGATAAAGCCCATTATCGCGCTTTTGGTCCGGCCGAAGAATTGAGGCATCACGGATTTAAGTGTTCGGTAACCGTGGAGGATAATCCCAACCTTCCCAAATACGCCGGCAGGTTCAAGGTATTCGTCTTTCATAAGGTTTCTTCCGATAGAAATAAGAAAAACGAGCTTCTTGTCAACGAGATAAAAAAACAAAAAAAAGAAATTATTTTTGATACGGATGATTTGGATTTCGATCCTCAGTACTTATCGCATATGGATTATTTCTCCAAAATCAGCCAGTCGGAACAAGAACAATTTCAAAAAGGCATTGGTGCTTGGTTGCTTAGCGACCCCTATGTGAAAACATGCACGGTTTCCGTTGCCTATCTGGCTGATAAATTGAGAGAAAAAGGAAAGAAAGTAATTGTTGTGGCTAATAAATTATCGGATAGGGAATTGGAACTGACCGATAGGATCATGGAAAGTCCTAAAAAAGACGATGGTTTTATCCGGATAGGCTATTATAGCGGTACGCTTTCCCATAACAAGGATTTTGCTACGGTTACCAGTGCCCTCATCTTTGTAATGAGAAAATATCAAAAAGTGAAATTGACTCTGGCCGGTCCGCTGGACATGGAGAATGAACTGAATGAATTTAGAGATCGAATTGAAATTTTGCCGCGAGTTTCCCGCGATAAATATTACGGAAATGTTTATAAATGCCATATCAATTTGGTGCCTTTGGAGCTCGGTAATCCTTTTTGCGAATCCAAATCAGAGATAAAATTCATGGAAGCGGGGATTTTGAAAATTCCCACTGTCGCGGCGAGAAACCGGACTTATTCCGAAGCGATTGAAGACGGAGTAGACGGTTTTTTGGCGGGAAGCGAGGAAGAGTGGATTGATAAGTTGGACCGTCTAATAGAAGATGAAAATTTGCGGCGATCAATGGGAGAGAAAGCCAGGGAGAAAATACTTAAAGATTACACCAATAAGAACAGCCATAACCGGGAATATTACGACTATATAACAGGACTTACGCGTTTGCCTTGAATTCTGAATCAGTACCGTTTGCTATTAAGTTAATTCCAGTATATCCATTAGGATTTCAGTCTATAATTCAGCGACTTGTCCATAATTCTGTCCCGTATAAGTGAAAAAATATCGCGCTAAACTATGCCGAAGATTCCCAAATTATCTGTCGTTATCGTGGCTTACAAAAGCGGCGGACATCTTGAAAGTTGCGTCGCCTCCCTTTATCAAAAATTAGGGAGCTCTTTCGGTTGGGAAATAATTATTGTTAACAGCGATAGCGAGTACGATATCCATAACGCTGTACTGGATTTTTCCCGAGTCAAGATAATCAATCACAAAGAAAATATCGGTTTTGGAGCAGGGGCTAATCTGGGAGCCAAGGCGGCCGAAGGGGAATTTTTGCTGATGCTTAATCCAGATACGGAAATAGATGGGGAAAATATAAGGGATGTCCTGGAAGAGTTTTTAAGAGATGGAAACGTCGGCGTGATCGGTGGAGGAATCATAGACAACGCCGGAGAAAAACAAGAATGGAGCGCCGGACGAGAATTGTCTTTTTATGATTTGTTTCGAAATAATTTGAGACTCAGCAGGAGCAAGGCAATCTGGAACAGTTCCCGAAAAACAATATGTGACTGGGTAGCCGGGACAGCCCTTTTTATCAGAGGGGATTTGTTTGAGAAATTAGGAGGATTCGACGAAAGATTTTTTATGTATTTCGAAGATATGGATTTGTGCCGGCGAGTAAGGCAAGGGGGCAAGCAAGTTATGTTTTTTCCGGATTTTAATATTTTCCACAGCGGGGGGAAGAGTTATGAAATCAAGGAGCTGCAAAAAAAGCATTATTACGACTCGATGGAATATTATTTCAGAAAATATCACGGAACGATGTCTGTGGCATTGTTGAAGATAATCAGAAAACTTTTGGGAAAATAGGCTTATTTTCCGATTGCAATAATAAGCGGTTGCGGTATAATTTAGAATAACGGAGTTAATAAATTTAACGTCAAAGTTATGTCTAAGGTCAAAAAAGCCATACTTCCCGTGGCGGGATTTGGAACTCGTTTTCTTCCCGCGACCAAAGCTCAACCCAAAGAAATGCTTCCGGTACTTAACAAACCGGCGGTTCAATACGTGGTGGAAAACGTGGTGGCGGCCGGAATTGAGGAGATAATTTTCGTAACTGGCCGTGGCAAGCGCGCCATCGAAGACCACTTTGATATTTCTTATGAGCTGGAAGACACGCTGGAAGAGAAAAACAAAACCGAACTTTTGGAGGAAGTGAAAAAAATTCGCGGACTGGCCAAGTTCTCTTATGTGCGGCAATCGCTTCAACTGGGAGACGGTCACGCGATTTTGCAGGCGGCGCATTTGGTGGGCAATGAGCCGGTGGCAGTTGTCTTTGGAGACACCGTTTATGATAGTAAAACCCCGATTGTTAAACAGCTTATGGAAACGTATGAAAAATACAATGATCCGGTAGTTGGTCTTACGGAAGTGGCTCGCGACGAAGTTCATAAATTTGGCGTTTATACGGGAGTTCCTCTTGATGATAACACTATAGAAATAAAAAAACTGATAGAGAAACCGAAAAACGATGAAGCACCCGCCCTGACCGTAGCTATCGGAGCGTACATAATCACTCCGGAGGTTTTGGATATATTATCTACTATTGAGGATGGAAACTCCGGGGAAATCCGCTTGATTGACGCGTTCGAAATAATGATGAAAAAAGGTCGGCCGCTTTACGGGAGGATTTTGGAAGGACAATGGCTGGATACCGGCGATCCTTTCAATCTTTTGCGCGTCAGCATATATTTGGGTCTTAAACATCCCGAAATAGGAGAAAAATTAAAGAAATATATCAAAAGTTTGTGTTTGTAACTTACGAACTATGAAATAAGCGAATTACGAAAATACGAAAGAAGAAAATTTTCGAGAATATTTTGCGTTTTTTGTCAGTTTCGTAGTTCGTTAGTTTCGTAGTTCGTAAATATGCGTATTGCTATTCAGGCGGCGGATTTGGACTCGCGCCGGATTGACGGAACGCGGGTTTATATCCTGAACTTGCTCAAAAACTTCGGACGGCTGGACGTTGCCAGTCGGTTTTTGATTTACCACAAAAGCAAGTTTAATCCGGAACTGGTTCCGCCGGATTTTCCCAACTATGAAATAATAAAAAAATACGCCCCATTGTTTTGGACGCAGTCGCGGTTGGCTTTCGGATTATGGAAAGACCGACCGAATGTTCTTTGGATGCCAATGCATAACATTCCTCTTTTGAAAAGAAAGGGATTAAAAACAGTTGTTACGATTCACGATCTGGCGTTTAAATATTTTCCGGAAACTTTTCCCAAAAAAGATCTTATTAAATTAAATATACTGACAAGATTGGCGGTAACGAACGCCGATAAAATTATTACCATCTCAGAATCTTCTAAAAAAGATATTCTGAATCTTTATCCTCAAGTTAAAGAGGAAAGAATAAAAGTGATTTACCATGGGTTCGATTCGGAGGTTTTTTCCCGAGAGAGAGATTTGGAAAAAGAGAAAGAGATAAAGAAAAAATATAAAATCACGGGCGATTATATCCTTTCTACCGGCGGTCTGCAACCCAGAAAGAATTTAGAAGTACTGGTTCAAGCCTTTGACACAATAAAGAAAAAGATTGGTTCCCAAACGCAGTTAGTTTTAGTCGGGGAAAATGCCTGGCTGTGCGAAAGTTTGTATAAAAAAATAGAAGAAAGTTCGTATAAAAGCGACATAATTCTGACCGGTCGGGTTGATTTTTCCGATTTGGGGCATCTTTATCGGGGGGCGAGCGTTTATGTTTATCCTTCTCTTTACGACGGTTTTGGGATAACGCCATTGGAAGCTATGGCCGCCCGGGTTCCGGCGATAGTGGCGGATAACTCTTCTTTGCCGGAAGTGTGCGGCGAAGCGGCGCTGTATTTTGACGCTAAAAACGCTGCTGATTTGGCTCAAGAAATCGAAAAGGTACTGACCGACGGCGAGCTCAGGCGAGATTTAGTCGCTAAAGGTTTAGAGCGGATAAAAAAGTTCTCTTGGGAAAAATGCGCCCGGGAAACATTGGAATATCTGAAGTCGTGAAATCAGGCGTTTTCGGTTACGACTTTGAAGATAAAGTAGGCGCAGGTAAGCGCCAGCGCCAGGATGAAAAGATTAAGGAAAATACTCAGATTAAAGAGGCTGCTAAAAAAAGTGAATATCATCAGAAAAACCAGCGCGACAAGCGCTTTTTTATTTATCTTTTCTTCCGCAAGGGAGATTCCGAGGCGGCCGGCCAGGACAGAGGACAAGAGCAGAGGAAGAACAACAAGGAAAGATATTTTGGAAAACCCGACGCGGGAAGTGACAATGCCGGGAATCAGGCTTTCAGCCAAAAGCGAAACAGCAAAAAAGATGGTTCCGATGAACAGAAGATCGACGCATAATTTATAAATTACAAGCAGTTTGTTTTTTTCCAAAGCTAATTTGTTTAACATTAATGTCAAAAAATTTATTACCGGGCATAGTTCATTCTTAGCTTATTGTACAAATCGATGAGGGCAAATTTGAGATTATCCCGGCTGACTTCTTTTTTGAAAGTGACATTTAGAGTTTCCAGCCGTGTGTCGCTTTTCCCCAGAAGTTTGAATTCGTAATCTTTTCCGCGGAAAACTTCCAGGCTATCCACCGGGAAGCGGCAGGAATACGTCCGGAAGCTCAGAGTTTCTTTTTCAAACGAGCAAGCATCTTTGAGCTCCAGGCTTTTTTCCGAAACCGTGACAGGAGATTTTTTGAGCCAGGAGCGGGCGATATTTTCCGAAGAAAGAAGATGCTTTTTGCCTTCCTTGACCAGATACCACTTGGAGCTTTCTTCCGTCAGATAAACAATCCCATCGGGGTGAGGGCTGCGCAGCATTTGGAGCTTGCCTTTGGGATAAAGAGAAAACTCGTCTCCGGAAACGGGGATAATTTCCTCCCAAAGGTAGCCTTTTTCCACGAATGTTTCCGGGTTGTCTATCGGCAGAATGGATTCTCCCGAGACGATAAAAGCCGCCTCGCCGTAGGAAATGATGGTTCCATCTCCAAAACCCAAGGGATTATTTGAAATGGGATAATATCTTAGAAAGTCCCGACCCTTGACGATGGCTTGGTTGATATCGTATTGCGTCAAATAAGCCTTTTCGCTTATAAAAGGAGTGAGCTCTCCATTTTTCAAAATATAATAAGTCTCCTCTATTTTAAAAATGGAAGAGTCGGGATAATCGGGCGCTATCAGCTCTGATGAATCTATCTTGCTTTGGATTATTATTTCTCCTTCGGGATTATAGCCCGATTCCTCCGGGCTTGTTTCCCGAAAAGCGTTTCTGGGGAATCCTAAATCCAAAACGGTGTTTTCATTGGCGAATTTTCGGATTTTTCCGTCTGAGACGATGAAATAACCGCCATTATTTTTCAAGAGCGTCCCATCTTTAAATCCGATCGGGTCTCCTTCCGGATAGAGAAAAGCTTGGTAAGATTTTCTGACTTTCGCGGACACATTTTCCGGTTTTGGAGAATTTTTGGCGACCGTCAGGCGTATTTCAGCCGAAGAATATCTTCCGGTGGCGACCGTGTCAAAGATAAGCGGGTTGCCGGTTTTTATTTCGCCGCGGTCGGGGAAAATGTTGTTTTCATCGCGAGGATCAATGATATCGTTTTTATTAGAATCGGGAGTCAGAAAGGAAAAGACAAATTTTTTGGAAGAAAAAAGAATCAGGAAAAGCAGAATCAGTCCGGCGGAAAACGCCAAGACATAAAGACCGGTTTGCGTTCGGCGATAAAGAGCGATATCTTCTTGGTTGAGTTTTACGTTTTTGGTCAGGTCAAACATCAGTTTTTCACTCCGCTATCGCGTCGTGAACCCCGATTACGAATCGGGGACATGCGAATGATACGAATTATTTTTTCATTGGTATTTATATATTTTTCCATAAGTGAGAATATTTTTTTTCGCGGGCAATTCAAAAGAAGTTGAATTCAAATCGGATGTTTCAATCGAATAATCTTTTCGGGGGACGAGCCGTTCGGCGATGCCGTTTTTTTCATAAAAATCAAGGCTTTGGTCGGGGATGATAAAATAAACGGCGGAGAATTTTTTCAAATCTATTTTTTCCAGGTCTTGGGGGTTGAAAAAATAGACTGCTTGTTTTTGGTAAAGGGCGCTCATTGGTCCGGTTATCATTGACCAACCGTCTCTGGAGGCTTCGCGGTCGATCAGTATCAAATCGGTATCTTGGAAATCCACGCTTAGCTGTCTCGTTTTTTCAAGAAGATTTTTGTTGGGGGAAAAAACCGCGAAAGGTAAAAAAACAACCAAATTTCCGGCCAGAAGCAGGAAAAACAGGATTCGGCGAAGGAGCGGTTTTTTGATGCCGCTATGCAGGAAATAAACGGTATAAAAAATTATAGCAGGAATGACGGAAAAAATAAACCGGCGCATAAACCAGGGGTGATCGGAAGAAATTCCGGGGTGGATAAGATAGAAAAAAGAAGGAAGAACGACTAGAAGAGGCAAAAGCGTCAAGTGTTTTTTTTGGCGGAAAAGATGAGTGACAGCGGCGGCGGAAAGCAAGAGATAACCAACAAGGGCGTAGATTACAAATAACTTCAGGGAGTAGAGTGGATCGCTGATAATTTCCGAAAAAGAAGCGTTGTTGCCGGAAAAAGATTTAAGCAAACCTTTGGCAAGGGCGGTATAATATGGGGCGCTTACTTTTAATGTAACTAAATAGAAAAGACCTATGACGGACAATGGGAGAATGAGTCGAGGCTTGAAACAATTTCTGAGTGATTCCTTTTGTCCTTTAAGCATAAATACCAGGCAGAAAAATATCATTAGTAAAAAAAACCAGGCTTCAATTCGAACAAAAAGTAAAATTCCAAAAGAAGAAAGTGAAACGGTCAGGTGCAAAATATTTTTATTCTTGAAAAAAAGATAAAATTGCAAGATTCCAAACCAAACAAGGGCGAGGGCCAGGTTTTCGCTCAGAGTAAATTTGAAAAACCAAGAAAACAAGAAGGAAGTGGCGGCTAAAAAATACGCCGCCAGCGCCGCCGATTTTCCCAGATAATTTTTGGCTAAAAAGTAAAAGGAGAGCAGAAAAATAAAAAGAGTTATTCCGTTGGCAACGGCGAAACCGGCGAGGCCGAAAAAAGAATACCAGGCGGCCAGCCAGGAGATGTAGCCGGCGGGAAATTGAGTGACAAGGTTTCCACTCGCGGTGTAGTTGAATCCCGGAAAATTCAAAGCCTTGCCGGTTCCATATACCTTGAAAAATTCAGAAGACGCCGGGGTGGAAAATTCCAACCGGCGTTTTTGGGAAAGACGGATGGCGGCTTCGGAAAAAGATCCCTGGTCGCGTCCGGAAAAAACGGTTGGCTCCGCGCCATATGAAAAGAATAAGATAAAAATCAAGGAGATCGCGGAAACAAAAAGAGTCGAGCGGTCAATTTTCAAGCTTAAATAGTTGAACCGGTGACGAAAGCATAAAAACAAAAGCAGCGCGGCGCCAATTATCAAATAGAGCGAAAAAAATATTTTATGGAAAAATCCGGTCAAAGCCAGAGCGATTCCTAAAAACAAGAAGCCCAGCCAAAAAGCGCCTAGGAATGTTAACCCCTTCACCAAGAACTCAGTTTTTGGAGGTTGAGTCAATCGCACGTGTTCTTGCGGCTGGTTTTTACCCTGTTTTTTCGCGAAAAGTTTTGGTGTAGGGGTGAAGAGTTTATAATTATTTGAGTTTAAATTCATGAGTATATTATACCGTACTTTCGGGCTTTGCCAAACTTCTTGTTTTGTGGTAAAATAATTAAAGCTGGTTAACTGAATAATAAAAAATATAAAATTAGAAAATTTAAAATTTATGTGGATTTTTGAGTTCGCGAAAAAGAGGAAAAAAATATTGATCGCCTTGGCGATTTTTGTCGTTTTGTGCGTGACGGCGGTCTTTCTGGTTGGAGGCGATAAAAAAACTATCGGTATAAAATCTTTGTCGGTTCTCAATAAAGTGTCGAATCTTTTGCCTATCCCGGCGGACGAAAAGAAGGAATTGGAAGTGATCAATAAATTGGTTCAAGAATTTACCAAGAAAGACGATGTCGAGAGATCTTTTATGATTTTTCTCCAAAACAATATGGAGCTGCGTCCCGGCGGAGGATTTTTGGGGCAATACGCCATCATAAAAACCAAAAACGGCGAAGTGACTTCTACTTTTTTGGAAGATGCTAATTTACTCGACCAAAGAATTACCGCCAAGATTTCACCGCCCTATCCGTTCAAGCGGATGATGCAAATCAAGAAATGGAAGTTTCGCGATTCCAATTTTTCTCCGGATTTTCCCACTAACGTCGACAAAGCCAAGTATTTTTACCGTCTCTCCGGGCGGAGCGGCGAATTCGACGGTTTTGTGGCGGTTAACTCGGATGTTTTCAACCATGTTTTGGAGTTGACCGGTCCGATAACCGTTTCCGGGCATACCTTTACCGGTGAAAACGGGGCTTTGAAACTGGAGGAAGTGGTGGAGAAAGCCTATATTATGAATCCGGAACTGGATACGCAAAACAGAAAAGCCATTATGAGGCAAATGGCGCCTCTTATTGTGGATGGGCTCTTTAGTTTGGGGAATATTTCCAAGATTGCCGATTTTGTCCATAAAGAATTTAAGAATCGAAATATTATGGTCAATTTTACCGATTCACGGCTGCAGGCGGCGGTTGAGGAGGCGCATTGGGACGGCAAGATGGCGGCGGATTGGGGCGGAGATTATTTGATGATGGTGGACGCCAATATGGGTTCGCTTAAAACCGATTATTACATCAAGCGGGAAGTGGCGTATGACATTAATCTCACCGGAGAAAAGCCGGTAGCGACATTGAATATTTTATACAAGAATACCGCTCCCTACGGAGACTGGCGTACCAGCGATTACCATTCTTATCTTCGAATCTATATTCCCAAAGGTTCCAATTTGCTTGACCGAAAAATGGTAAGTTATCCTAATGTCGGAGAAGAGTTTGGAAAAACGTATATGGGTTTTACCTGTCATGTGGTTATGGGGACTCAGACGGCGGCGATGATAAAATACGAACTGCCGGCTGATTTCAACCGCGATGATTACCGCCTGCTTATCCAGAAACAGTCCGGCGTGGGCAATATTCCGGTCAAAGTTCATTTGAAAACCAAAGACGGAGAATTCAACCAGGAACAGGTTTTGAATAACGATTTGAAGTTTGAATTTAGGAACAACGAATGAGAACGAATCTGGGGCGAATTGTCGCGAATCACGAAAAACGTTGTTACGTAGCAAGGTAAGTAATTAATTACGTAATTAAAAAATATGATAAAAGTGTTGATTACCGGCGGAGTGGGGTTTATCGGTTCTGCTTGCGCCAAAAAGCTGATGGACAGGGGGGATGAAGTTGTTTTAATTGACAACTTCAATGACTATTACGATCCGTCTCTTAAGGAAGCGCGGATCAAGAAATTTCTGAAAGGATATAAGTTTAGGTTGTACCGCGGAGATATCCGGGATTATAAGTTTTTGGAAAAAATGTTTAAAAAGGAAAAGATTGATAAGGTTATCCATTTGGCCGGTATGGCTGGCGTGAGGTATGCTATTGAAAACCCGACGCTGTATGCGGATGTCAATGTTTTGGGAACGACCAATCTTTTGGATATTTCTGCTAAAAATAAAATTAAAAATTTTATTTACGCTTCGTCTTCTTCTATTTATGGAAAAAACAAAACGCCCTTCGCTGAATCAGACCGGGTGAATACGCCCCTTTCTCCATACGCGGCCACAAAATTATCAATGGAGTTGATGGCTCATGTTTTTTCTCACGTTTATGGGCTTAATACGACCGGACTTAGATTTTTTACAGTGTATGGTCCCTGGGGGCGGCCGGATATGGCGTTATTTTTATTTGCAGATGCTATTCACAAGGGGAACCCGATTAATGTTTTCAATCGCGGAAAGATGAGCCGCAATTTTACCTACATTGATGATATTATTTCGGGTGTTCTTACTGTGCTTGACGCTAATTTGAAATGCGACGTGGTTAACATCGGCGGAGACAAAGAGGAGACATTATCCAGATACATCGAAGTATTGGAAGACTGTATTGGGAAGAAAGCCAAGAAGAATATGTTGCCGATGCAACCGGGGGATGTGCCGAATACTTGTGCCAATATCAAAAAACTTCGTAAAATGGGCTGGAAACCGACCACTCGAATCGAACAAGGCATCAAAAACTTCGTAGAATGGTACCAGGAATACTATAGTTTGTAAGATTAAGAAACTGCAAAAAACGCTTGGAACAAAAAGCCCAAGCGTTTTTTTTGATCGTCCAGCGCTGGATTTTTGAAGAGGAGGATAGTAGAATATAGTAGAATAGAGAAGAAGAAAAAAACATGATGAACAGCCTAAAAAATAACATTTTTTTCAAAAATACCCTGGTTCTTTTTGTCGGGACGATGACGGCCGGAGTTATCAACTATTTCTTTCACTCCGTGATTGGCAGGATGGTAAGCGTCCGAGTTTTTGGCGAGATGGAGTCTTTGGTATCTCTTTTGACAATCATTTCCGTTCCTTCGGCGGCTATCGCGATGGCGGCCACTCAATACGGCGCCGGTCTAAAAGCTGGCGGCAACTCAGCGGGAAATACAGAGATAATAAAATACTTTTATAAAAGGTTGGCCGGGTACGGGTTGCCTTTTTTTGCCGCGCTTCTGATTATTACTCCTTGGGTCGGGAAATTTTTGAAGATAGAGAATAATTTTTCGCTTATTATAATTTGGATAACAATGTTTTTGTCTTTTTTTTCTTCGGTTAATGGAGGGATTATCAATGGTTGGCAGAAATTTAAGGAAGCGAGCGCGGCGGGAATTTTAGGCGTTATCGCTAAAATAACGGGCGCGGTGGTTTTAATAAGAATGGGTTTTGAATTATCCGGGGCGATAGGTGGATTTGCCATTGGCTCCGCGGTTTCCTACGGCGCGTCTTTTTATATCCTAAGGTCTATCGCCGGAGTTGAAAAAAAATCGGAGTTTGTTTCGGCGGACGCCATTGATTTCAGTTCTATGAAAAAATATATGGCAGCGGCG
>Ga0208977_1000316_pt1 | contig 45083 bp, 47 predicted proteins | sample RifOxyA2_FD_184030 | JGI IMG/M metagenome (GOLD analysis project Ga0208977, IMG submission 184030) | Groundwater microbial communities from Rifle, Colorado - Rifle Oxygen_injection A2 (SPAdes) | ecosystem: Environmental > Aquatic > Deep subsurface > Groundwater | place: Rifle, Colorado, United...
CTTTTAAATTTTTATCATAATATTTTGCATTTTCTCTGTGTTTGCTTATTATCTCGTCTGCATATTTCATCATTTCTATACCAACGGTTGCACAAACGTCATTCATGTGAAATTTATAACCAGCCTCTACCACATCTTCTTCACAACGCAAATCCTCACTTTTTATATCTCTCTCAATGCCATACCACCTTAATAATTTGGCTCGATCATAATCTTTTTTATTTTTGCATATTAAAAGCCCCCCATCTATACTATTTATATGTTTAATGGCTTGTAATGAATGCATAACAAAATCAGACGTATTATTTCCAACATGTCTTTTTTTATAAAGTGTGCCAAAACCATGTGCGGCATCCTCAACTGTTTTTATCTTATGTTTTTTTGCAATTTTATTAATTTTATCAATATTTGGTGTATTACCACCCAAATGAACCATAGTAATCGCCTTGGTTTTAGAAGTAATTTTTTTTTCAATTTCAGCCGGGTCAATTAAGCCTGTTATCGGATCAACATCAGTCCAAACTATTTTTGCGCCTTTAGTATTAACTATGGGAATATTTGTGGCAGTACAAGTCATGGCTGTGGTTATAATTTCATCACCTGGTTTTTCAATACACATATGATAAGCTAAATGTAAAGCGCTAGTGCCGGAATTTACAGTTAAAATATATGGATTATTAATCCATTTTTTAAGTATTTTTTCAAATTCCTCTACCCTAGGACCTTGTCCTATATAGCCACTCATCATGGTTTTCCATAATGGTTCTTTTAGAGATTTAGGCATAAAAACTTTAAACAGAGGAATCATTTTCATAGTTTTATTCATATATTTTTACTTTTAATAAAAAATTAAATCCTTTAAAAGTATAAGAGTAATTAGGTGATTAGTCAATTTGTTTATCGATTATTTCTTTACAAATTTTAATCCATGTATTTTTTTCTTGGTCACATTTTTTTAAAAGTATATATTGTCCCAGTAAAGGAATATTATAAATAATTTTTTTCCATCCTTGATTGTATTTTATTTTTCCCCCCCCTTGAGAGCCCCTTCCAAAATGACTAACAAAAATATGTTCATAATCACAATTTAAATAATATTCGGCGCAAATTAGGTTTTTAAATGGTCCATTTTTATATGTTCTTGTATTTTTCATTTCAATATTTTTTGCCCATACCCCAGCTTCTAAAAATTTTTCTCTTAATTCATAACAAACATCTTGTTTTTTTTCTAAATTTGGTGGCAAACAATTAATGTTGAGTTTTTGAAAATTATTAGTTTCAAATAACATGGCGAATACAAGAGGGAAGTCCTGATATTTTTCAGAATTGATTGGTGCCTGTGTGCCAATTGCCTTTATTTTATCATTAAGTTGATTTATTAAAATTTGATCCCAATCTTTCAATAGCCAAATAGCATCTGCGTCTAAAATAACAAAATAAGGAGTATTAACTTTTTTTGCAAGATGATTTAAGGCACTTCCATGAGCCACGCTTCCTTTTAAATTGGTGTTATTTTTTTCTAAATACGCATTTTTATATTTAGAAACTATTTTTTTTAATGAAGAATAATCACTTGGCTTTGAATTGTTGTCTAATACTATTACTTGATAATTATTTTTTGTTAATTTATTTAATGCGTAGAGCGATATATTAACAAAATCAGAAGTATTATAATTAACAATTAGTATGGTTAATAATGTTTTCTTTTGTTGGTGCATAAGTTAAATTTTTTTATTTTTTTGCAATTATAAAGTAGCCGGTTGTGAACTTATTTAAAATTCTGTTTTTTTTGATAATTTTAAGATTATCAAATTTTATAATTAAAGTTAAAAGTGGATAAAAAATGTATCCAAAGTACCGTAATAGTCTAGGCAAAGATTTGTTAAGTGTTTTTATCATATCACTGAACACAGTAAAAAATAATCCTATTTGTTTTATACTATGAATTGAAAAACCCACTTTATTTAATTCAATTTTCCATTTTTCATTTGTCCAACGTTGATAATCGTGTGGATCAGCATGAATGTAGTACATAAATGGCGCTGAAACAATAAAATGTCCTTCATTTTTTAAAATTCTGAAACATTCTTTTATGCCACGCTCTGGGTTCTTTACGTGTTCAAAAAGCTCAATGGCACAAATCGTATTAATACTATTATTTTTAATACTGTGCATATTCTCAACATCCAAAACAATATCTGGTTTATTTTCTGGTACAATGTCTGCAAAAATCCATTTGATAACACTTTTTTTTGGTTTGTTAAATTTACCACGGTCTCTTCCGCCTATATCTAAAACTATACCTTGAAAATATTTTTTTTTCTTTTCTAAAAGTTTATCTAATATCTTGCGATGGTAACTAGCCCAGAGATAATATTTTATTTCGTCCATAATTTATTTGTAAATGCATTTTTTATCTTTAGAAAGATAATCTTGTAATATGCTATATAAATATTTTCTTTTTTTGAAAAATATTTTTTTTCAAAAATTTCATTTTTTATTCTTTTAATAAAATTATAATATTGTTTTCCCACATCATCTATGGAGTAGCTGGGAATTTTTTTTATATAATTATTATATTCTATAGAAATCTTTTTGATTTTATTTAACAATTCTCCTTTATTGTTAAAGGTTACCCCATTAGAGTTGATAATTTCTTTATGACCACCATCATTATAACCTACCGCAGGTAAACCGCAAGACATTGCTTCAATTAAGCTGTTAGAGCACGGGTCTTTTGCACTAGCTGTTATAAAAATGTCATGTGCCTTTAGAATTTTTGCTAAAGTTTGGCTACTTACTGGTTTAATGTGTTTAATGTTATTAAATTTAATAGGACTATTTCCGACAAAGGTCATTTCATATTTTGAAAAATCAAGATTTTTATCTAAAAATTCATAAATTTTAAATCCTTTGCGCCAGTTTGGAGACCAGCTGGTAGAAATTAATCTGATTTTTTTATGAGATTTTACTCCTCTATTTAGGGAATTAAATATTTTATCATCAACGGCATTAATAATTGTTGTTTCATAGGGAGCTTCAAAGTTGAAGTTTTTTTTGTTTTCGTTTTTACTCCAGTTGCTTTGATAAATAATGCCATCTACTACTGCATCAGAAAAAAGTTTAATAATTTTATCTATCTCTTTATCTTTGCCTCTAATCAAAGATACTGGACCATCTAATCTTAAAATGATTATTTTTTCAGGATACTTATTTTTGATTTTTAATCCTTGGATTAAATTGTGGTGACTATTAAAAATTAGCACGTCAGCTTTTTTTAATTCTTCTTCATAAATGCTATTTTTTTCAAAATATTTTTTTAAAGCTTTTAAAAATTGATTTCCTCCTCCCCATGGTCCATCTTGGAAATTGTAGCAGATATTAATTTTCATAAATGACAGCTTTGTATTTTTTTTGCATTTTATTTTCTTGCATTTGCATTTTGGCTTTCTCGTAATTATGAGATATATAAAAATTTTTGTTTGTTGTTATTTTGTCTATTTTTTCGATTAAATTGTTGGTAGTTTCATATATGAGATCAGGATGAATAAAATCTCGGGCGAAACCCACATCTGTTGAAAAAATTAAAGTTTTTGTTAATGCCGATTCTATTATAGCCTTAGGCCCGCCTTCACTTTTTGAAGTAACTATATAAACATCAATTAAATTATAAAGATAATTAACAGTGGTTGGATTTAAATTATTTTCTTTGATATCGTCCTGATTATTGTTAATAAACATTGACTTACCATAAAATATAAAGTTGATATTATTTTTTTTGCATTGATTTATTAAATAATGTCTTCTAGGGCCACCTATTAAAAGAACGTATTTATTTTTTGGCAATTTTTTAAAAAGTTCTATTATCCCAGCTGGGTTTTTTTGCCACTTAGGTTTATTTAAGTTGTTATTCAAGGAATCTCTCTGTAAAGATCCTATGATTATTTTATTTTTGATTTTAAAATAATCCAGTTGAATTTTTTTGCAAATTTCTTCTTTATTTAAATCTAGTTTATGAAATGTTTTTGGATCTACAAAAAAAGGTATCAATGATGTTTTAAAACCCTCTTTATTTAAGAACCGCTCTATTTTTTTTGTTGGAACAATAAATAAATCCACATATCGTTTAAATGAATTTAATTTTTTTTTATGATCAATAATATTATTAGTGATTACTGCTATAATTTTTTGAGATTTAAATTTTTTAAAATATTTTAACCATCGCCATCTTGGACTTAATAGAATGTCATACCAAACGCATATTATGTGAGTCGCTAGTAAGGGGTTGATGGTTAGCTTAAATTCATTTTTTTTCAAAAAATAAATTATTGCTTGTCTATCTTTGTCAATGGACCAATTAATATTATCTGCTCCTAAAATAAATATTTTGATTTTATTGTGATACATTTATGATAGGTTTATTGCTATTTTTTTAAGTAATTTGTTTATATATTTCAATTTCTTCTTGAACAATTTTATTTAAACTAAAATATTCAATTATTTTAATTCTAGCACAACTACCTATTTTTTTTGTTAATATAATATTTTCCATTAAAATATTTATCCCATTTTTAATACTTTTAGTATCAGGCTCAACCAAATATCCATTTTTTTTATGATCAATAACTTCATTGATGCCTACTACATTTGTCCCCAAACAAGGCAACCCACAGGCCATTGCTTCTAGTAAGCTCTTTGGCATACCTTCATATAATGAAGGTAATATAAATAGTTTATATTGATTTAGGATTACTGGCAAAAAGGCATTATCTATTTTTCCTTTATAGTTTACTTTAGCTCCAATTTTTTTAGAGTAATTTTTTAATTCTTGCTGTAATTCTCCTTCACCATAAATATCTAAAACGTATGGTAATTTACTTAGAGCAGTAATTAAATTTTTTATATTTTTTTGTTGTGAAATTCTGCCAACATAAATTATATCTTTATTTTTTTTAATATTTGCCATTGGTTTAAAAATATTGGTGTCTACATAATTGTAAATAACATTAATCTTGGCGGAATTTATTTTATATTTTTTAATAATCGTTTTTTTATCATGTTGACTAGCAACCGAGATCACATCTGCATTTTTATAAAGTTTTTTTTCCGTAAAACTTGCTATTTTTTCTTTGAAAGATTTTTCTTTTTCAAAGGCGCTCCATAGATAGCCGGAACGCGCTAATAATTTTTTCTTAAGTATTTTTTTTATAATCACAGCAGTCCAACCCCCAATATTTTGATTGGTTTTAACAAAAGAACAAGTTTTAATTATCTTATAATGAATAACAGGTAAAATAAAAGAATAAATTATTTTGCCAGGATAAGAGTTGAAAATTTTTGGCAAGGGAACAATAATAATTTTTTGATTAACTAAATTTTTAAATTTTTGATCATCAACGCCATAAGTAAACCAATAAATGGTATCAAAAGTTTTTGTTCTTAATAATTCTTCATAAATTTTTTTTTCCCTATCTAAAATTCCTTTTTTTTGCCAAAAAGCCAAAGAAGTATTAAAGCTAAATAGTAGGCTCAATTTCATTTAGAGTAAATTTTTTTTAATAAAATTATTTTTATATTTTCCGGAATTAATAAAGAAAAAGCTGGTTTAATCAGATAAATTATTTTCCATAAGGGGTAGTTTTTTTCCATAAGGGCTCTCCACCTAGCCCATAAAGCAAACTTTAAAGATTTTCTCATATTTTGATGAGAAAGGCCATTGATATTTACTCTATAGCAAAGCAACTTTTCTTTTATGTTTGTCATTTTGTATTTTGATAATATGCGCAATACTAAATCATAATCTTGCGCAAAATAAAAATTTTCGTCATAACCACCCAGAGACAATAAGATATTTTTTTTAATCATTAAAGTTGGATGTATAAAAGGGTTGTATCGCAGGATGGATTTTGTTATATCTTTATATGATGTTGGATGATTTTTTTTGTTTATTATTTTATTTTTTTCATCCATAAAAGAGACCAAAGTGCCACAACCTATGTAGGAATTATTTTTTTTTAAGAATTCATATTGTTTTTTTAAGCGGTCAGGTAAGGCAACATCGTCACTATCCATGCGAGCTAAATATAAACCATTGCTTTGATAAATGCCTTTATTTAGAGATCTGGTTAAGCCTAAATTTTTATTATTATTTATTATTTTTATTCGTTGATCTTTTTTTTGATAAAAGTTTAATATTTTTTTATTTTCTATATTTGTACGATCATCAATAATAATAAATTCAAAATCAGTAAAAGTTTGTTGCAAAATACTGTTTATAGCTTCTTCTAAAAAATTATTTTTTTCATCAAAGACAGACATAAGAACGGAAATTTTAAAAGACATATCCTAATGTTAGCATAATAATTAAAAGGAAAAATATCAAAAAAGTATTTTTTTCTTGGTTGTTATAAGAAATGAATTTTTTATAGTGTAGCAGAAAAAATACAATAAAACATAAATAGCCTATTGTCATAATAAAGATATTGATATATTTTTTGTTGTAAGAAAAAATATTAATAACTTTGTCGGGATTATTTATTTTTCCGAAAATAATTTTTGCACCATCAAGTGATTCCATTACATTATAATTTGTTATAATGGCATTAGAAATGAAAACAAAATCGTTTTTTGTTAATATATAAAAATATTGATATTTATTGATAATAACACGGGTTTTAGCATTACTGTGTAGTAATATATCGTTGCGAGTATTTTTTTGCACATCATTAATATATAACGTATTGCCGTCTAATTTTTCTAAAAAGTTTTCTCCTAAATATTTTTCATTTTTTATACAATGATTATCAGTTGTATCATTTAAATTTTCTTGATCATTAATTCTAAAAATGTAAAAATTGCCAAATAAATAATCATGTTGATAAATTTTTGTAAAATATCTGTTATCGCATAATAAAGATTCATTGAAGGTCATTATTCTATTGTATTCACCACCAATAAATCTTATTCTATTTATAGAATCATACGTTACCATAGTCACTCCGCGTTTTTTTAAAATTTGATACACTTTTTTTGCTGGTAAGTTTTGTATATTATACCAAATGTTAAAATATTGTAAATTAGATTCATCGTTTAAAAAACCGTTGCCAGTGTATTGTTGGTATGGTTTTATTTTGAATTTTTGTTTTATTGATTCAATATCATATGTGTTTATATTTTTTTGATAATTATTATAATCAGCTATAAAAATTTTTCCAATAATATTAGTTTCGCTAATGATACGGATAGTGGTTGTAGAAATGAAGTTGATTAAAAATAAAAACATAAACATGTAAACTATTTTTTGTTTTTTGCATATGAAGATTAAAAAATGATATAAAATAATCGGTAAGAAAAAATATATGATTAGCATAATTCTTTCCGCATATGTATTGGTAATATTTAAGAATACATCGCTTTTATATATTATAAAAAGTATTACAATAAATAGTAAAAAGAATGTAGTATATTTATAGGTATGTTTTTTAATGAATAGAATATTGATGACTATGCTAAGGATAAAAAATATTGAAAATAAGATGCTAGTAAATTGGATATGAAAATTATGAATTAACATATCAAAAATGTTTGTAAGATAAATATGCCAATTTATAGTATCAAAATTACCGAAGCCTTGGATGTTATTTAAAAAGAAATTTTTAATAAAAAATAATCCTAGCAATCCTGACAAACCGCAAGAAATGGCAAGAGAAAAAAACTCCACCTGTCTTTTTTCTTTTATAAGGAACAATAAAAATATAACAAAACTTAAGGCATAGTAAAAAAATACAACACGATGAGTTAACAATAATACTACGCCAATTAGAAGCAGAAGTATATATTTTTTTAGAGAGTATTTTTTTAATAAAATCAAAAATATATATAAAGAAAATATAAAAAATATTATTCCTAAAAAATTTCTATGTAATGCATTTTTAATAAGCCAACAAACAGGAGAAAAATATACAAATAACACAGCGATATTTGCGATAATATTATCTTTGAATACTTTTTTGAATATCTTAATAGATAGCAACAACAAGATGATTAAAAGTAATTCATTTAAAAAATGCAATATAAATTTAATGTCTATTTTAATAATTTGTTGTATGGTACTAGCAGTTACAATATAAAGAGGTTCTAGTTTGAGATAGATAGAAAATATGTTATTTACATCGTTTATCCAATTAATATATTTAAGATCAAAACCAATGGCATGATAATATAAAAAGAAGCTTTCTATAATGATAGCAATGAGTATAGACCAGTAAGAATAAATATTTTTTTTAACATTATCGAGCAAAGTCATATGTTTGTCTTGTTTTTTCAACTGTATTGTACCAAGAATAATATTTTTTAATTAAATGATATCCAGTTTCCCCAAGTAATTTTAGATTATTATTTGTATAAGCTTTTATTATAGCATGTCCTAATGTTTCGATATTTTTTGCTTTAATTAAATAGCCATTTTTTTCAGATATATATTTTTTATTATCTCCTACATCTGTAGCAATTACAGGCAATTTTGCCGCCCAGGCTTCGAAAAGAGTGAGGGGTTGACCTTCATAAATAGATGGTAATACAAACAGATGAGAGGATTTATATTCTTTAATTAAATTTTCTCCAAAAAGCGCGTTTTTAAGTTTAGTAATATTTTCTAGATGATATTTTTTAATTAAAAATAATATTTTTTCTTTTTCTTCGCCCTCACCGACAATAACTACCTCTGTTTTTTCTAATTTTTTTTTAATAATATTTATAGCCTCGATTAAGTAGGTTAATCCTTTTTGAGCAGTAAGACGTCCTACAAACAAAATTTTAAATTTATCATCCTTTGGAACCGAAACAGCGTCAAATTTAGCCACATCCACGCCATTTGGTATAACGGTAATATTTTTATTAACGTTTGGAAGTTTTAAATAATCACTGGAAACCGTAATGACATGGTCGCATTTTATTTTAGTTAACAAAAATTTTTCTAAATAATAATTGATTTTTGACCCCAAACCCTTTTTCATTTCTTTCCAGGCACCTAAACCAACACCGTGTACAGTAAAAATTAAAGGTAGGTGAGTGATTAGGCTGGTAATCTTGGCCGGAATAATGGAAAAATAAGCATGGCTATGAATAAGATCATAGGGTTTTTTTTTATGGTTTTTTATGATTTTAAATACCACCATCAAATAGCTAAGGCGCCCAAACAAATTAAAGAAATTTGTGGCATAGCCAATTCTATAAATATGCAGTTTACGATTATACACAACCTCGTTTTGATTAAAAATTTTTCCTTGTTTATTTTTTAAAGAACGGACGTATAAATCTATCTCATAATTATATTGTAAAATTAAATTTTTACAGAGCTCCTGTACATGCACAATTCCTCCACCATAAAGAGGGTCCCAAGCGTCAATAAGCATACATATTTTATGATTTTGCATGGTTTTATTTTTGAATAATGTAAATTACAGAAGTGCCCAAATATTTGTGTTTTTCCAGCATGCTTTCCATTTTTTGTAAAATAAGCGACGGTTTTTTAATTGCCGCTGGCAATAATAAATAATATAATTTTTTAATTATTTTGTTTTTTTGTGCATGAACATTTTTTTCCAAAAATTTTTTATCAAAATTTTTTTCATCATTTTTTATCCATTGACTGTATCTGATATATAAATTTGCAGAATTTGGTTCCATAATTATCCATAAGCCATCTGCTTTTAATGAATTGATTATATTTTTATAGCCCAATTTTATATTTTTTAAGTGATGTAATACATCAATAGAATAAATAAGATCATAATTATTTTTTGGTATATCTTCTTCAATATTTTCAGTCAAGAAGTTTAAATTGTTTTTTTTATATTTTTTTTCAGAGAATTTTGTGTATTGAACAAGCGCGTCAATTCCCGTAAATGATTTATTGGAGAATCGGTTACTTAATTCCCAAATTAACCCACCAGTTCCGCAACCAATTTCCGCGATCCTAATAATTTTATCGTGATTAATATATTTAGATATAAATTTTTCGCGTTTTTTTGACAAATAGCCAGAGCGTAATTGGTCATAATATTGTGGATCATTTTCAAAAACGGCATTGAAATTTTTAATTTCTTTTTTCATTTTTTCATTTACAAATCTTTTTATAAAACATATTCATTTGTATTGTAATTTCATGCCACTGATATCTTTTTATTAATGATTTTTCTTCTTGAATTTTTTGGTTGTATTTTTTTGTATTTTTTAATAATCCTAATACGGCACCGGCTAATTGTTGAATGTTTCCAACAGGGTAAAGTATCCCACCCTCACCATTGTTAGTTATTTCTTTATTTACATCAATATCAGAAACCACATAAGGTGTTTTGCAACCGATGGCTTCAATAGTTGCAATACCGAACCCTTCTTTTTCTGTGGGTAGACAAAAAATATGAGATTTTTTAATTTCCCACAAAACGTCATCGTGCGATTCAATATACCCTAAAAATTCAACGTTTTTTTCTAGTTGCAGTTTTTTTACTAACGCATGCAAGTTATTTTTTTCTGATCCCTCACCGATGATTAATAATTTTATATTAAAAATATTTTTTTTAATTTCAGGCATGGCCATTATCAGATCAGAAATGCGTTTATAAGTAACTAGTCTAGCCACAGTACAAATTGTTGGTTGAAAATATTTTTCTATTTTTTTTTCAAAAATATCATTTTTTTCAATACCATTATAAATAACCGTAACGTCATTTTTAGGAGAGTATTTTTGAAGATCATTTTTTGTTTTTTTACTAACGGCAATTATTTTTGTCCAGTGTTGTTTTAATATTTTTTTTTCTAGACATTTGCCAATTTTGCCATTAAATCCAAATATTTTTTCCCATTGATCAATCCACACCTCATGATAAGTAATCACGATCGGTTTTTTTGTAAATGTTTTTAGTATTAAAGCGATGGCACAACCCATCCATCCAGAGGCTTCTATGATTTCAACTTCTTTGATTATGTTTAGGGCTTTAATAGTTCCACTAATCACAAATAAAAATCTTTGCCATAGTCCGCCATCATGTAAATAAAGACCATTTTTTTTACCACATTTAAAAATTTTTGATTGGGTAAAAATTTTAGAACTTTTTTTTTCTCCTTTTTCAGAGGAGGCAACAATGTAATATTGATTTATTTTATCAAGTTCTTTCAATAAGAAAAAAGAACGTGCTTCAACACCGCCTTTTATATTTTGTTTGTTGGTTGGAAAAAATTCAGTTAAATACAATATTTTCATTTATTTTTTTCTTTAAGCGCTTCTTTTCTGACCATTTGCGTAATTTCATATTCCAAATGTTCTAATTTTACACTGATGCGAAACACACTATAAAGCAGAAAGACTATGGAAATATAAACCAATGCGTCTACGCCTCTGCCTACCCCCACCAGCTTTGCTATTCTTTCGGTTATTTGGGGTAAATAAGTCATAACGATTATGGATGTCCAAACTAAGCCCCACAATAATAAACCAGTCAAATTGACTTCGCCGTCTTTAAATCGCAAAATTAAACGAGTTAAAGCAAAAAGGGCAAAAACAGTAATAATTATTTGAATAATCATTTTCTAAATCTTAATAAAATTAAACGCACTACGGTTTTTAAACCCTCGGTGAAACTTTGTCCTTTAGACATAGAATACTCGGTATAAATGGCGGTAATAGGTACTTCTTTTAAGCGCAGGTTGTTTCCTTTGATTTCTTTAAAAAATTCTGAAGAGACCTCCATTTTATTGGTTTTAATTTCAATTAACCGCGCCGCCCTACGATTAAAGGCGCGATAGCCGGATTGGCTGTCTGTGGTCCAAATTCCAAATAACACCCAGGTTATCATGTTGCCGACAAAATTAAAGAGTCGGCGCATTTTTGGCATTTTTTGTGAAGTTAAAAAACGAGACCCAATAACCACATCAGCTTGATCTTTTTCCAGGGGTTCTAAAAGATTTTTTAACTCTTCCGGTTTGTGTTGTCCATCTGCGTCTAAAGTAATTACAGCATCCGCATCATGCAATAACCCCGCCTTTAATCCGGTTCCTAAAGCACCACCAAGGCCGCGATTGATAATGTGACTGTAAACGGTAATGCCATTATTTTTTACAATTTGTGCCGTATTATCATAAGAACCATCATCAATGACAATGATATTTTCCGGAGCAATTAACTGTTTTACCTCATCTAAAACTCCTTGAATAACTTTTTCTTCATTATAAGCGGGAATAACTACTACTGTTTTCATAAAAAAATAATTAAATTATGCATTGACCTGTGATTGTTTTCTCTTTATAATAAAAACACAAAATAACTTAAAAGTCAAAATGTGGCAATTGTGAAAGCGCAACAATATAAAAAATTATTTTTGTTAATAAATCACACAACCTTTAATGTAGCGTTGGTGATTTATTTAGTGGTTGTTTTAGTGGAAAATATTTATAAGGGAGTAGTTAGTAATTTTTTTAATACAAATTGGTTGTTGGGGCTGGTCTTAATTACCGGTTTTCTTGATATATCTAAGAATGAAAACAAAGAGGCAGATACGGAAAATAATAAGATAAAAACTTGGCATAAATATTTCGGTTTGACTGTGGTTAGTATTTTGGTGATTTTATTTTCTTATTACAAAACTTGGGATTTGGGTTGGTTGGGTGTGGTTTTTAGTATTCTTTCCGGAATAATATTTTTTCTGGTATCGCAACTTATTTTATCCGACGCTTAAGAAAACATTATAATTTTGCTATGAAAAAAAAATCTTTAATTTGGTGGCTGAAAAAAATATTATTTGTTATTCCTTTTTTGATTTTAGGGTTATTGCTGGAAAATTATTTTTCTTTTTCCGGAAATTTTTCTTTAAATTATGATTTTGACTCGCCGTCTCCGTTTATTTCCAACTTTACCCCTTTGGGCCGAGCCGGCGATCCGCAAAAAAACTTAACCACCGGCGAGACTTATCAACAGGTGATGGGCGAGCCGGTTTATTTGCCGGTTAATGTGCCGCTTTCTTATGATAGCGTAGACGTAACTTTGGAATACAAGAACCCCAATCAGTCCTTGTTGAAATTCGGTCTGGTGGCCTCAGAAAATCCCTGGAGTGTAAATTTAAAACCCTTAGAAAACAAAGTGATAGACGAAGCTTTTTTGACTTGGGATAAAATCACCAACGATGACGGAGTCACCTTATTGCAACGTCAACAAACTTTTTCTGCGGTGGATGATTTTTTACATAATTTACCTATAAATCAAGCCGTGGGCGCTTATCAATATGATTTAGCTCCTGTTTATCAAGATAATAATTATCAACCGCAAAATTCAGTTTTAACTATTGATCAGGTTTTGCGCGGAGGACATGAATTTGCTGTTTATGTTAAAGATGAAGTTTTGCACGCGGAATTTGATCTGCAGGACTTAAATTACGAAACAGGGGCAGATGAGGTAAAAATTGAACTGTTTAATCCAGAGGGCGTGGTGATAGACGAAAAAAATTTAGCTGATGACGGCATCGCTAATGACAGCAAACAAATTAGCGATCCGCGTACCCTTATTTTTGATGTTCCTAATTTATCAGCCGGCGCCTATCATTGGAAAATTACTGCTGACAACGACCTTATTATTAAACAAATTCGCACTAAACAGCACCAATTTGTCGCCCAAAACCATCTTTTTTTATTTTCAACCCCTACTTCACCCGCCACTTTATTTTTTAATGGTAGTAATTTAACTGCTACCACCACTCATGTTGCCGGTCTGCAAGAATTAACGGTGGGCGATGATTTGTTAAACCTGACAGAGGTCAATACGTCGGTTTTTTGGGAAGGGCAAAATTATCGACAGCAATTGCTTAAAATTACTTTGCCCAAAAGCGATGTTTATTTGCAAACCGCCGGTTATTTTTCTTTTGTTGCTGATAATTTTTTTGATCCGGATTATTTGGTGCAAAATATTGATGAAAATACCGCAGACGGTGTTTTGGATTATATTATTTTTACCGATTACCAGTCGCCGCAAACAATACGAAATTTAACCACCCAAACCGTGCATTTAGATTTGGCGGGAGTAGCCGGAGATCGTAAAAATTTATTGTTTATTTTATCCGCTCCGGGCATTAACCGTCGTCTTTATAGCGTACAAGTTAATCAAGTGTGGTTGGATTTTCACCGCGCGCCACTGCTTACTAGAATTTTTAATCGTTTTAAAAAATAATTATGTGCTACCTTAATTTATTTTTTTATATTTTTCGTTTAGCTTTGGTTTGGTATCTGATCGCGGTTTTTTTGGAGTTGCTTTTTCCGGGTTTCATATCTCATTTTATCAACCTTGATCTGTTTTTATGGGGTGTTATACTAATGGCGGTTATTACTTTTATCTTTAAAATCAAAAAGGCATGAAAGCGATTATTACGGCCGGCGGAAACGGCACGCGTCTTCGACCCATTACTTATTCCATGAACAAACATTTAATACCGGTGGGTAATCAACCGATTATTTTTAACGCTTTAGATGACGTGGCCAAGGCGGGCATTACCGAAGTTTTAATTAACATCAACAAAGGAGATAAAGAATTGCCCAAGGCCGTGGGTGATGGCGCGCGTTGGAAAATTAAAATCACTTACCAAGAACAAGACGAACCGCGCGGTTTGGGGCATTTGTTAAAATTGGCCAAAGATTTTGTCGGTAATGATAAATTTGTTTTTTATTACGGAGACAATATTTTTACCGGTGGTTTAAAAGAGCATTTGCAAGAATGGGAGAAAAAGAACAGTAATTTTCATTTGTGTTTGGTAAAAGTTAAAGATCCGGAAGGTTTTGGCGTGGCCGTGGTGGAAAACGACAAAATAGTTAAAACCGTGGAAAAACCGCAGACTTTTATCAGTGATTTGGCTATTACCGGCATTCAATTTTATGATGCGCATATTTTTGAGGCTTTAGAACATGTGCGTCCCACTCCGCCCAAAGCGGGCCGGAAAATTGCGGAAATGGACATTCCGCCGGCCAACCAGTGGTTATTGGATAATGGTTACACCGCCAGTTATTCCATTATTAACGGTTGGTGGAAAGATACGGGCAAACCTTATGATTTATTGGCCGGTAATCGTTTATTATTGCAGGGCAGAAAAAATATGAAAAACCTGGCGGAAAAAATAGAAGAAACCGTTGACGTGCAAGGTGATGCGGAAATTGCCGGCGGAGTACAGCTATTGGGCAAAACCGTAGTACGCGGACCGGTTGCCATTGGAGAAAATTCCATTATTCGCGACAGTTATATCGGTCCTTATTCCGCTATTGGCAAAAATGTGGAAATTTATAATTCGGAAGTGGAAAACTCTATTATTATGGACGACGCTGACATCAGTTGTGAAAAAAGAATTGTCGACAGCATTATCGGGCACAATGCCACCATTGCCAGCGCTCATCTTACCAAACCGGCCGGACACAGGTTAATTATTGGAGAAAATTCACAAGTAGAATTGTAATTATGAATTTAATTGTTTGCGGAGAGTTAGCTTATGATCGTATCTTGAATTTCCCGGGCAGTTTTCAAGAGCATATTTTGCCGGATCAAATCCACAAATTAAGTGTCTCTTTTTTTATTGAGCGTCTGGAAGAGCGTTTTGGCGGCGGCGCCGGCAATATTGTTTATAATTTATTTTTGTTAGGAGAAGAAAAAAAATCTTTTATTGTCAGCAGTGCGGGTAAAGATTTTAATCCTTATGAACGCTATCTTGAAAAATTGGGTTTAGCCACAACTTATATCGCCCGGCAAGACCGGGTGAATACGGCAGGGGCCTACATGATTACCGATCAGAATAACAATCAAATTGCCGGTTTTCATTTGGGCGCGGCCAGTTTTCCTTCCCAATTTTCTTTTGCCCAACTGCCATCTTTTAATCCTCAAGACACCATTTTTTTGTTTGCCCCCAGAAACAGCAAAGAAGATTTACAGCGCTATCAAAAAGAATGTCAACAACAAGGCGTGCGTTATTTGGTTGATCCGGGACAAACTTTGCCTATTTTTAAAAAAGAGGAACTGCTGGCTTATTTGCAAGGCGCCAGCATGTTGATTGTTAATGATTATGAATTGCAATTAGTTTTAGATAAAACCAAACTTGCGGAAAAAGAGCTGATCGCTATGACCAAAATTTTGATTATTACTTTAGGCAAAAAAGGTTCGACGATTAAAACCAAAGATGATATAATAAATATTCCGGCCTGTAAAGCTTGCGCAGTTAAAGATCCGACCGGCGCCGGAGATGCTTATCGCGCTGGCTTGTTGAAGGGCTTGTCTCAAAATCTGCCTTTAGAGCATTGTGGAAAAATCGCTTCTCTGGCCGCCACTTATGCCGTAGAGCACTATGGCACTCAAGAGCATAATTATACATTTGCGCAATTTTGCGAGCGTTATCAAGAAAATTTTTCAGAGCCTTGTCCGTTAATTCAAAATTAAAATTTAAAAATAAAAGATCATGGTTAAAAAGTACGACATTAAAGATTTGAAATTAGCTGACAAAGGCAAACAGCACGTTGAATGGGCGGAATCTCAAATGGACGTGTTAAGAGGCATTAGAGAGCGTTTTATTAAACAGCAACCCCTTAAAGGCGTGCGCATCGCCGCTTGTTTGCATGTTACTACCGAAACGGCTGTTTTAGCGCAAACTTTAAAAGCCGGAGGAGCCCAAGTAACCGTGGTTGCTTCCAATCCTTTAAGCACCCAGGATACTGCGGCCGCGGCTTTAGTGAAATATTACAAAATTCCTGTTTTTGCCAAAAAAGGAGAAGATCGAAAAACTTATTATCAGCACTTAAATTTAGCCTTAGATAAAAAACCGCAAATTACCATGGACGACGGCGCTGATTTAGTGTCTCTTTTACATGGTAAAAGAAAAGACATGGCTCAAAATGTTTGGGGTTCCACTGAGGAAACTACCACCGGGGTTATTCGTTTAAAAGCCATGGAAAAAGCGGGTAAATTACAATTTGGCGCGATTGCGGTTAATGATTCCAAAACCAAGCATATGTTTGATAACCGTTATGGCACGGGTCAATCTACGATTGACGGCATTTTAAGAGCCACGAATATTTTATTGGCCGGAAAAGTGGTGGTGGTTGCAGGTTATGGTTGGTGCGGCCGTGGTTTGGCTTATCGGGCGCGCGGCATGGGTTCACGCGTAGTGATTACCGAAATTGATCCGCTAAGAGCCTTGGAGGCCACCATGGACGGTTTTACCGTTATGCCTATGGAAAAAGCCGTAGTGCACGCTGATGTGGTCGCCACTTTAACCGGTGATATTCACGTAGTTGATACTAAGCATTTCTTAAAAATGAAAGATGGCGCGATTGTTTGCAACTCCGGTCATTTTGACGTGGAGATCAATTTGGATTCTTTACGTAAAATATCCAAATCCAGAAAAGAGGTGCGGCCTTTTACGGTGCAGTATACTTTAAAATCCGGGAAACGCATTATGATTTTGGGTGAGGGACGGTTAATCAATCTGGCTTCGGCTGAAGGTCATCCGGCTTCGGTAATGGATATGAGCTTTGCCAACCAAGCTTTGGCCGCTGAATATATTGTGAAAAATCATCATACCATGGAAAAAAAAGTTTACAGTTTGCCCAAAAATACCGATGATTTGATTGCCAAGTTAAAATTAGCGGCCATGGAGCTGACTATCGACGAACTTTCCGCAGAACAGAAAAAATATTTGACTTCTTGGGAAGTAGGCACTTAATTTAAAAACTCAACAGAAGAGATTGGGTAATTTAACAGATTTTAACATAATGTGCTATAATTTAGATTGTTAACAGATTAAATATTTAGTTTATGAAATTATTAGTTTGCGGTGGCGCCGGATTTATTGGCTCCAATTTTATCCATTATTTTTTATCAGCCCATCCTGATGATCAACTGGTTAATTTTGATAAATTAACTTATGCGGGTAATTTGGAAAATTTAAAAGAAGTGGCAGATAACAGCCGCTATGCTTTTGTGCAGGGCGACATTACCGATTTGGAACATTTAAAAAAAGTGATTACAGAACATCACATTACTCACTTAATAAATTTTGCCGCTGAAACGCACGTTGATCGCTCTATTCACGGCGGGGCCAAAGAATTTGTTTTAACTAACACTTTGGGGGTGCAAATGTTGCTTGATGCCGTACGCGCTACTGGTGTGGAAAAATTTGTCAATGTTTCCACTGATGAAGTTTACGGCGCTTTAACTTTAGATTCTTTGGAAAAATTTAATGAACATACGCCTATTATGCCCAATATGCCTTATGCCGCGGCTAAAGCAGGCGGGGATTTAATGTGTAATGCTTATTACAAATGTCATAAAGTTCCGGTTATTGTGACACATTGTTCCAATAATTACGGACCATATCAATTTCCGGAAAAAGTTATTCCGTTTTTTGTGTTTAAACTTTTAAAAGGCGAAAAAGTGCCTGTTTACGGTGATGGTTTAAACGTGCGTGATTGGATTCACGCTAAAGACCACAGTCGCGCTTTGGATCTGCTGTTACAACACGGCCTTCCCGGAGAGGTTTATAACATCGGGGTTGATAATGAACGCAGTAACATGGAAATTACTAAAATGATTTTGGAAATTATGGGTTTTGGGGAAGATCGCATTGAGTATGTTACTGATCGGCCCGGGCATGACCGGCGCTATGCCATTGATGCCAGTAAAATTTTAAAATTGGGCTGGAAGATAGAATATACCAAAGAAAAATTCCGCCAGGGTTTAACAGAAACCATTGAGTGGTATAAAAATAATGAAGTTTGGGTAAAAAATTTACTACAGAAAAAAGAAAACGAAATGAACAGTTTTCAAAAAGACCTTAATCGTTCCCAGGCCACTATGCCTCCGGAAAATAAATAATATGAGTTTACAATTTAAAAAATTTGAAATTCCCAGCGTTACTTTGAGCAATAAGTATGTTATGTCTCCTTTGGAGCTTAAAGATTATATTCCTTTTGTTGTCAAAAGAGTATATTTTATTAGTGAAATAACGGGTAATACCGGCGCGCATTGTCATTTTAAAGAAGAGGAGTTTTTTGTTTTACAAAAAGGCACGGCCACGGCAGTCATTGATCGCGGTAAGGGCTTGGAAGAAATTTTTATGCAAGGGCCGGGGAGCGCAGTTTATGTTGGTAATTACGTTTGGCACCAGTTTAAAGATTTTTCGAGAGATGCCATACTCTTAGCCCTTTCTTCCACCAATTATCAGGCCGACCGCAGTGATTATTGTGAAGATTATAAAAAATATTTGAAAATTCGCGAAAAATAATTTTTAATTAAAAGTTTATGTTAAACTCACCAATTATTATTCTTGGCGGAAACGGCATGTTGGGTCAATATTTGGCGAAAACTTTAATTGATCTTAAGCCTTTGGTTTGGGATAGAAATCAACTGGATATTACCGATCCCATGGCTGTTGCCGAAAAACTGACAAATGTGCAACCACAAATAGTTATCAATGCCGCGGCTTATAATGATGTGGATAACGCTGAAACTGAAGAGGGATATAAATTAGCGTGCAGAATAAATGCGGAGGCGCCGCATTATTTGGCCGAGGTTTGCCAAAAAATTGACAGTGTTTTAGTGCATTACAGCACAGATTATGTTTTTGCCGGAACTGCGCGCACAGGATATAAAGAAACCGCCAAACCGCATCCCCAAAATAAATACGGAAAATCTAAATACTTGGGTGAAAAAAAAGTTTTGGAAAGCAAAGCCCAGGCTTATGTCATCAGAACCAGTCGTTTATTTGGCAAGTCAGGCAAAGGAGAAATGGCTAAAAAGAATTTTGTGGACAGCATGTTGGAATTAGCCAAAACCAAAAAGTCCATTGAAGTGGTTGACGCAGAATATTCATCGCCCACTTATACTAAGGATTTAGCTGATACCACTCGGTTAATTTTGGAAAACAGATCAACTTATCAACCGGGCATTTATCATATTTCCAACAAAGGAGATTGCACTTGGTATGAGTTAGTGCAATATCTTTTTAACCAATTAGGCATTCAGACGGAATTAACGCCAATTACAGCAGAGCTTTTTTCCAGACCGGCTGTTCGTCCGGAATTTTCTATGTTGTTAAATACCAAATTACCGGCTTTACGTTCTTGGCGTGAATCTTTAAAGGAATATTTAGCGGAAAAATAGAGAGCTATTTTTGATAAAGTTCCAAATCGTATTGTTTTTCTTGTACGGCAAAAAAGAGGTGATTGGGGATAGAGTCAAAAACAGTTAACTGAGAGGCTTGGGGCATAGTTGTCAGTTGCCAGGTTTGTTTGTGGTCTCTGCCGTCTAATTCTAAAGCGTAGATGCCGTTTTGGTTGCTAAAATAGATATAATTGCCCTGAAGATCCCAGACGGCGCTAATAAAAGGTGTGCTTTGACGAGTTAAAAGAGTAAAAGTATTTTCTTCTTGATCATAAACCCACAGTTCTGTTTTGGTGATATACAACAGGTATCTATTTTCGTTCCAAACGGCGTCGATTAAGCAATTATTGATAGTATTTTTTTGATCAAATTTATCTAAAGAATTTATTAAATAAGCGTTGCATTTTTTAGGATCAATTAAAAGCGCGGGGTGTCCGGGCAGATATTTTAAATCTTGGGGAGTATCAAAGCTGTTTTTTTGATAGTTATCATAATAATCAGCAGGTAAGGCTAAAAAATTTTCTCTTAACGATCGGTGGTCGGTTTTTTCAACCAATGCTGGGGTGGTGTCTTTTTCAAAAAGAATGACGTCAGGAAAAATAGTAGATTTGCCTTCGGGCAAAAAAATTTTTTTTTGCCAAGAGTGATAATTATCTTTTTTAATGCTAATATTGTAGGTGCCGGGATTGATATTATTTTTTAAAAACGGAGTGCCGGCTTCTTCATTTTGGTCTAAAAAAATTTGAGCATTTTTAGGAGTAGTTTCGATGGAAAGGGTAGCGGTGCTTTTTATTTTTTTAGTTTTAAGATCAAAAGTATAGCCGGCGGCATAACCGATAATTAAAACAGTTAAAGGTACAGCAGATAACAAAAAGACCCAAAACAAGATGGAGCGGCGACATTTTTTATTTGATTGACTTTGTATCGGCATTTTATTATACTATTACAGTCTTTATTAAAAATCAATGGAAAAATTTATTATCCGAGGCAAACAGCCTCTCAGTGGCGAAATTCCGGTTAACGGAGCTAAAAATCATGCTCTTAAAATCATTCCGGCCGCTCTTTTATCCACTCAAGAATCAGTTTTTCATTCTGTTCCTCAAGTAGAAGATGTGGATCGTCTTTTAGAAATTGTAGAAGATATCGGGGGTGTGGTCAAGAAAGAAGGTAATCATACCGTGCGTATTGTTCCTCCGGCAAAATTTAACGGAATTTTGCCTAAAAAATTAGTGCCGAAATTACGCGCTTCTATTCTGTTATTGGGCTCTCTTTTGGTGCGTTTCGGCAGAGTGGAAATGCCTCATCCCGGCGGTTGTAATTTAGGCCGTCGGCCCATTGATTTATTTATTGATGCTTTTAAGGCTTTGGGCGCGCAAGTGGAATCTTTGGCAGATGATGGTTATGTTTTTCAGGCTCCGCATGGTTTACAAGGCGCTCGTTATGTTTTTCCTTTAATTAGTGTGACCGGAACAGAAACTTTGATGATGGCCGCTACTTTAGCTCATGGCAAAACCGTGATTGTTAATGCCGCCGGTGAGCCGGAAATTTCCGCTTTAGCCGATTATCTTAATGCCTGTGGCGCGCGCATTACCGGAGCCGGAACTCATACCATTGAAATAGAAGGAGTGCAAGAATTACACGGAGGAGAGAGCACAATCATACCTGATCGCATTGAAAGCGGCTCTTTTGTGATTTTAGCCCTGGCTACCAACAGTCCCTTGACCATTACCCATTGTCGTCCGAAAGATTTGGAGGTTCCTTTGCGTATTTTAAAAAGTATTGGCGCGAATTTTGCCATTGCCAAAGATGCCATTAAAATTTATCCCATAACACAAAAATTAAAAGCCACTAATATTGTGACCCATGAATATCCGGGTTTTCCCACGGATTTACAAGCGCCGATGACTGTTTTGTTAACTCAGGCTCTGGGACAAAGTTTGGTGCGGGAGACTATTTACGAGGGTCGTTTGCTCTATACGGATGTTTTAAACGCGATGGGGGCTAATATTTCACTTTTGGATCCATATCGTGCTATGGTAACTGGCGGTACTTCCCTGCGAGGCAAAGAAGTGGCCAGTCCGGATATTAGAGCCGGTATTGCCCTGGTGATTGCGGGGCTGACGGCTCAAGGAACCACTACTATTCAAAATATTTATCAAATTGATCGAGGTTATGAACATATTGAAGAACGACTCCAACACATCGGAGCCAAAATCGAACGAGTTAACAATTGTTAAACAAGAAGAAAAAAAGCCACAGCATTCCCCCAAATCTTTTTTTATTATTGGTGGTTTGTTGATTTTTTTTGTGGGCTTGGGATTTGGCTTTCTTTTTGGTGTTTCCCAAAATTATCCAGCGGAAAAAATAGGTACAGATATTATTTTAAATCGCAATGAAGATCATACTTCCGCTGATGTGGATTTTAAACTTTTTTGGGAGGCTTGGGATTATCTAAGAACAAATTACGTTGATCAACCGGTTAATGAGCAGGATTTATTATACGGAGCGATTTCCGGCCTTGTTTCCAGTTTACCCGACCATTATTCCACTTTTTTTAATCCGGCAGAATCGAAAGAGTTTTTAGAAGAAATAAACGGTAATTTTGAGGGTATTGGAGCGGAAATAGGCATTAGAAAAGATTTGCTCACCGTTATTGCTCCTTTGGCCGGTTCGCCTGCGGAAAAAGCCGGTTTATTAGCCGGAGACAATATTTTAGCCATTGATGATCTGGACACTTCTGCCATGTCTCTTTATGAGGCCGTGCAAAAAATTCGCGGCGATAAAGACACAGAGGTAAAGTTAACCATTTTACGAGAAGGCGCCAAAGAAGCCTTTGATTTATCGATTAAACGCGAAGTGATCAAAATAGAGAGCGTTAAATCTAAAGTAGTGAATTTATCAGATAAAAATATAGCGATTATCACTATTACCAATTTTAACAGTGATACCACGCAAAAATTTCAAGAAGCAGTTAACAGTCTTCTATTAGAAGAGCCCCAGGGTATTATTCTTGATTTGCGCAATAATCCCGGTGGTTTTTTACTTTCAGCTATTGATATTGCCTCTAAGTTTATTCCCGAAGGAAAAGTAGTGGTATGGCGTCAGGACAGCACCAATGAAGATCAGGCTTTATTGGCTAGCGGCGCTTCTCCTTTGACAGCTTTACCGGTAGTGGTTTTGCTTGACAAAGGTTCGGCTTCCGCTTCCGAAATTTTAGCCGCGGCTTTGCAAGATCAACAGCAGGCTGTGTTGATTGGTGAAAATTCCTTTGGCAAAGGTACGGTTCAAGACGTAAAAACTTTTGCAGATGGTTCTACCTTAAAACTTACCATTTCTCGCTGGCTTACTCCGAATAAAAAATTAATTGAAGAAAAAGGAGTGGCACCGGATTATTTAGTGGAGCGCACGGTAAAAGATATAGATGAAGATCGTGATCCACAGCTGGCGGCGGCTAAAATGTATTTCACAGATAAAGCCAAGTTTGATCAAAAATACCAAAAAAATCCGGATTTGAATCAGGAAAATAATCAAGAAAATAATTAAAAAATATATGAAAGTGATTTTAACAAAAACTTACGAAATTAAAGAGGTGGCCGATGGTTATGCTCGTAATTATCTTATGCCCAAAGGTTTGGCTGTGGTGGCCACTGCAGAAAAAATAAAAGAGGCCGAGCAAAACAGAAAAAAAATAGAGCAAGAAAAAAAGTTAAAAGACGAGGCTAGTCTTAAAATTATCAGTTCTCTCGCTAATGCGGAGCTGAAAATTGCCGTTAAAACTAATGAAGATGGCGGTTTGTTTGCCGCTCTGCCTATGGTTACCATTATTGCGGAAATTAAAAAACAGTTTTCTTTAGAGGTTGATTCCGCTTGGGTTGAATTGGCAACCGCTATTAAAAAAATCGGAGTTTATGAGATTAAATTAAAATTTCCTAATCAAAAACAAGTTAGCTTTAAACTTAACTTAGCGAAGCAATAATTTTAAGAAGTTTTTTTGTTAGCTACCACAGAAACAATTTTTGTTTTTTTCAAAGCGCCGGTAAAACGGATAATTTTTTTAGCCGTAAATTTAACCGCTCCTGCCACGGTGGCAAAAATAGTATAATCTTTGCCTAACCTGGTTCCTTTTCCCGCTTGAAATTTAGTGCCTCTTTGGCGCACAATAATATTGCCAGGAATTACTTTTTGTCCGCCGAATTTTTTAACCCCTAAACGTTGTGCTTGAGAGTCTCGGACATTACTAGTCGACCCACCTGCCTTGGTATGTGCCATAAATATTGAATTATTAACTTAGCGTATTTTATCATAACAGAAATAAAAGGACGGTCAAGTGGAACGTCGGTCAAAACGGTTTATTCTTCTTCAGTTGTGTGGCGAAAGGGGTTGTTTAGCATATAACCGGTAAAAGCATTGGCTTGGTTTTTTTTCTGCTGATGATCTGCCATTATTTGTTCGTAATTGTCCAGGTTGCTTATTTTGCCTTCATTTTGAGTGGGCAAACCGGCTTCGTCAGGCAGGGCCGGGGTGGTGGGGGTTAAAAAATAAGTGTAGAAAAAATAAATAAAAATTGTCAGGGAAATTAAAGACACTAATTCGAATATTTTGAAGAAATTAGTGATCAGGATTTGTTTAAAATTTATTTGGAGGTTGATTTTTTTCATAATTATTGTTCTTTAAGCCAGAAGGAATCGGCCTCTAATATTAGGGTTTGATTGTCATCTGTAATATTACTGCCAATTGCGATGTTTTTTGGTTCCAAGTAGAAATCCGATTTTTCTATGTCTTTCAGAAATTGCACAATATATCCCAATGATCCTTCGATGTTGATAGTCAAAGGAATAACCACATAGGTTCCGGTATCTTTTTTACTTTCGGTTTTTAAAACGAGATTTTGAGTTACCTTATTATTTTGACCAGCATTTTCAAAGGTTTCTATAAATTTAATAATATCTTTTTCCGACGGCAAAGCTTGTTCTAGTACGGCAATGTCTGATAGTTTTTTAAACTTTTCCAAAGAATTTTTTTCATTTATTTTTTCCGCTTCTTGTTGATATGATTCTTGTGCCGTTTCCGTCAGTTCGCGTTGCAATTTAATCATTTTTCTACTAAGAGGAAAAATGCCGATGGCTATTATTAAAATCATTAAAACTATTTGAATTCCCAAAAGCGTGTTATTGTTGTCTTGATCTAACAAAGGCTTTTTTGGAGTTTTGGTATTTTCTGGTTTCATAGTTGATTGCTAGAGTTGCTTACTAAAAAATCTTCTGGTGTAAAAGACAATGCTATCGAAAAGGTAATATTTTTTGTTTGCGTAAAGGCGTCATAAGGAAAGTCAACAATAGTAAAACGTTGATCTTTTTCCAGGGCGTATTGAAAATTTTTCATAGCATCACGACTGTCCGCTTTGCCGGAAATGGTGATATTACTGGTTTCATAAGCAATATTTAAAGAAGATAAAGAAACATCAGCCGGAATCAGTTCGGTTATTTGCAGGAGCAAGGATAAATAATTTTGGTGGGTTTTTTGAATATCAGCTAAAGCGGAAAGACGCTGGTTAACGGTTTGCATGTTTTGCACCAGGTCGGGATCGACGTCGGTCATGGTATTTTTTATTGGTTGACTTAAATTGACAATATTTTGCAGGTTGATATTGGCCAAGAACAAAAAACCGGCACCGACTAAAAAGAGTATGTTCAAAAAAATAAGTCCGTTATTCAGCTGGGTTTTAATAATCCACCTTAAGGTCTGTTTTTGTTGTTTTTTTGGCAATAAATTAAAATCGTACATAAGGGTTAAAGGGGATTAAAATCGCGAATAGCCAACCCAATGGCTGTGCCGTAAGACAAAAATTGAGGTTGGAGTTTTTTGGGTACAATAATTTCTGTGGATAATTGTGCTTGGTGCACCGGGTATTGGATTTTAGCTTCCAGATGTTGACGTAAATTTTTTAATTTCGCACTCCCGCCAATAATATAAACAAAATATTGATTGGAGACTTGGCCAATAGGATGCTCTTGATGAAAATTGACCACTCTTTTTAACTCGTTAGCTAAGGCGGTAAGATGGGCATCAATAATTTTTTGCACTTCCGGATTATCTTGCTGAGTAAGTTTTATTTTTTCCGCTTCCTGATAATCAATTGCAAAATGCTGTTTTAAATGCTCGGTTAAATTTTTTCCGGAAATTAGTTTAGAGGTGTGGGTGAATTCTATTAAACCATTACGCACTAAGACAAAAGTAGTATGATTGTGTCCGATATCCCCAATAATTATCGCTTGATTGGGGTTTTTACTCACAATTTTTTTGCCGGCAAACAGCCTGGCGATAGCTTGAGATTCAATTTCTAAAGCGCGGATATGAAATCCTAATGGTAAAAGAGCGGATAGATATTGTTCAATGACGTCTTTTTTTACAGCCACAAAACTTAATAAACCGTTTTTCACCACCGTATCAATAGCCATTTCTTCGTAAGGAAAGGGGAGATGTTTTTGAATTTCTTCTTTTATCGCTTCCGGGTTTTCTTGATAAATGGTTTTGACAAAACCGTGAGATTCCGGCAAACCCACTACGGCCGTGGCGGTTTTGGCGTGAATACCTTTGGTCATGAGTTTTTTAACGGTTTTTTGAAAAGCCGTCACATCTTCAATATGACCGTCGTTGATAATTCCCTCATTTAAAGGAATTTGAGTAAAGTGTTTAATTTGTTTTATTTTGTGATTATTAACTAAAAGAACAGCGCGCACTATATGATCGCTGATATCTAAACCGATAGTTTGGTTAGGATTTCTAAAAAAAGGCATTTATTCTTCTTTTAATTCTAATTCTTCCCAAGAAATGAAAACATATTGATTTTCCGTAGGAAAAGAGGGCGGTGCGGCATAAGTTAAATTCGGATCATAAACGGTTTCAGTGTTTTGAAAACCGCTGGTGACCGGACCGCCATCGGTAGTAACCCAACTCCAAGTCCAGGTGGTATTGGTAATAATACTGCCGTATGTTTTTATTTTATCACGAAGTGCGTAAGTTTTATAGGGTTCTTTTTTGGTTGTTTGATAATAATAGCGATAAACATGACCGTGCACTGCTATTAAAGAGGCATCAATAATCAAATCGCTTTCGCATTGAAAAGTAGCCAAAATGTCTTCTTGGCCAATTAAACCCAAAACATCATGACCATCGTGCGTGATATAAGTAAGGTCATTTTGTAAATAAATATCCGCACGTTCAAAAGAACCGTCAGGTAAGCGCGCCGCCGCCAAGGTTACTCGACCGTTTACTTGTCCGCTCACCCAAACATCATCTTCTAAAAAGATTAAACCGTTATGTGGCAGGGGAATATTTTCGTAATTAGGCACAGCTAACCAGGCGGTTTTATCAATGGACTCGGTAACTGTTTTGGTGCCGTTATAACCATCAACAGCATTCGCCACCGCGGTTACAGTATAAATGGTTAAAGTCGCATTAGCATGAAATTCCACAAAATAGCCAAAACTGCCAGAGTCCGGCAGATAAATGCCGTCAGCATCAGCATCGGTTTTCATGGTTTCTAAATTTAGCAAAATAGCATTAAAATCTATTGGTTCTACAGCCAAGCGCCACAAACTCGCATCTTGGCCGGTGCCCCAAATGCCGGGTTTTTCTTCATTATTACAACCGTGTTCTTGTCCGCAAATGTAAGTTTGCTGAGCCGAGCTTAAAATAGAATCTCCGATGCCGTCCATCCGCACGCCGCCGTTGGCATGCAGTTCGCCGCTGATTTTTTCCGTATCGCCGAACCAAACGTTGCTGTTGGTTAAAAAAGCATAATGCGCCAGAGTAGGCTTGCCATATAAAGCTCTGACTCTGCCTTTTACTTGCGGAGCTTCCGCCGGGTAAGCGTTGGCGGTAATTTGCGCAACCGTTGAGCCAACACTGGGTTGTTGCACACTCACATCATAAACGCCAAAATTTTTGCCAGCACGATCTTTATAAACATGTTCTCCGGTATTGGAACTATAATCGTCAGGCAAATGCGCCAAATGCCAACGGTAATAAGCCACGCCAGCTTCCGCTACATTGATCGCTTGCGCGCGATTGATTTCTTGTTGCACGGCTTTGTGTTGAGTAGAAATATAGGTGATAATCGCTCCAAACATGATTAAAAAAAGAGCAGAGAAAAAAAGCGTTAGTAACAGCGCGGAGCCTTTTTTATTAATTTTTGCTAAAAATGAATATTTCATATCAAAAATTTTCTTTCAAATTTCGCAACTCAATGGCTGTGTGTAATTCTCTGGTATCTGGCAGATGGCTGGGATCAACATTAGTTAAAACTGAAATTTTAATTAACCGCACAGCGGTTTTATTGATGGGGTAAGACAGGGGATTGCCAACGGTATCCTGTGGATAATTAGCATTATAATACAAGAATACCGGACTGTTGTCATTTTGAATATATTCGGAAAAAATAGTTATAATTTCGTTATTGGTATTATAAGTTAAAGGATCGCCACTGGGTTTGGTAATGCCGCGTTTTAAATTAGTGTTGTCTAAAAAATAACGCACCCGTTCGGTGTTGCTGTCATTATCCACATCGCTGTAAAAAATTATTTCTTGGTCGCCAGCTAGTTCTATAGGATAAGCTCCGTTATCCGCTGCTACCATTTCCCGCAACTCCCCGGACATTTGTACTAAAGCTTTACGTGATTGCACAATAGCTTCATTTTGCTGGCTAACATATTTTTCTATATTTAAACCGTTGATCACAAAATTAGTAGCCACCACATAAATGATAGACATGACAAAAACGCTCACTAAAACTTCGATGATGGTAAACCCGGAATTGTTTGGAAATTTGTTCATAATTCCGGTTCAGTAAGAGTTATGGTGTGTTGTTGGTTAGCTAAAACAGGTATTATTTCCGTGTGAGGATCATAACCGTCTTTTAATATTTCCAAGGTAAAATTTTCTTCACTTAAAGGACTAAAAAATACTTGGCCGCTATCATCAGTAACATTGGTCAAGTCAATAGTAGTTAAACTATTATAAAGATGCACACTCGCTCCCGCTAACGGCGCTTCGTTGCGATCTTGTACGCTTAGTAAAAGAGTTTGTGGCGCATGAGGTAAAATTTTAATAGCCAAGGTCGTGGTGGTATTGGGCGCTAAAACATAAGGGCTGTGAGGATTACTGCCGGCAAAATCATAAGTATCATCTGCGATTGCCAAAGAATAAGTATCATATTCCATATTGGGAAGATCTATATCGCCGTTTTCGTTGGTGTTTTGGGTGAGATTAAATTTTAAAATAGGAGAGCCATCACCACTGTAGGTGCCAATGCTTTTACTGCCTTGAATAGTAACGGGTATATTAACCAGCGACTCTGCTGTTTCTCTATTTTCCACATGAATGGTGAGGTGACTTAAGACATCAATAATAAAAGCTTTGGAAGTAATATCCGCTTCTACAACTGTTAAATCGTCAGGATTACTGTTGACTCCCGATCCGTATTGGTTTTGGAGGTCAATTAAACTGTAGGTTTGGTCTTGGGAGTAACCATTTTTAGAAATTTCCACATGATAAGCAGAAACCGCCACTGGTGCTCCGGGTAAAATATAACGGCCATCTTGATCAGTAAAGGCAGTGATGTCAATAGCTGGCGTTACTTGATTGTTGGTAATTTTTAAAGTGGCGTTACTAATCGGTTCGGCCGCGGCATTATATACCTCCAACCATAAAGTACCGCCATTTTCATTGGTTTCTATTCCTTCAGGCACGACATTAGTGATCAAAGTTACAGGCTTAGTAAGAAATTGTTTTTTCCAGGAAATATTTACTTCCACTTTTTTATAGTCGGTATTAACCGCATCAGCAGGTGCGGTGCCGTCCAAAGGATCGTCAATATAACGAATATCGGTTTTGATGGTAAATTCTGTTTTGTTTTGGGTGACGGTTTGCACGGCATCAAACACTCCATGAGGAATGCCGTTGGTGGTGCCGACGTCATCATAAGGCACGTTGCGAATTTCTTCTATGGTATTTTGCGCAATAGACAAAGCGTCTAAACGCGCTTGATCATCTCTTAAAATAGAAACAGTGAGTATAATAGATAAATAAAGCGCCACGGCCACGATCATAAAAATCACAATGGCTATTAAAGATTCAATTAAAGTATATCCCTGTTTGTTCATAAATTTAAATTACGTTTACCAAACTATACATAGGCAAAAGCACGGCCACGGCAATCAAAGCTACGGCCGCTCCTAAAAAAAGCATCAACACCGGTTCAATTAAAACCGACAGGCCGTCTAAAGCGCTGGACACCTCTTCTTCATAATGAATGGCAATCTCTTCTGTCATTTCTTCCAAGGCGCCGCTTTTTTCCGCCACTATGATCATTTCTATGACTGTTGGTGGAAATAAAACATTGTCTTCTGCCAAAACTTGACCAATGGGTATGCCTTGTTCTAATTTCGGCACCGCTTTTTGCAAGGCCTGAATATATTGTCTGTTTTGCATGGTTCTGGTGATAATTTGAAAAGAGGTGATAATGGGAATATCGGTAGAAATCAAGGAATGAAAAACTCGGCTAAAACGCGCAATATTATATTCTTGCACAATCACGCCAAAAATAGGTAAACGTAAAATAAGCCAATGCAAAGGCAGTTTTACTTTTTCTTGTTTTTGTAATAAAAAAATTACTATTACTAAGATTAAGATAATCGCTATGGTGACTAGACCGTGTTTAGTCACAAAATCGCTAAAAGCCATGATTATTCTGGTGGGTAGCGGCAGAGCGTAAGTAGCGTCTTTGTAAACGCTGACAATTTTCGGCAAAACAAAAATCACCATGCCGGTGCCGATAACAGACATGGCTAATAAAATAATCACCGGATAAGCCAAGGCGTTGCGTACTTTTAGCAAAAGAGTGTGCGATCTCTTAAGTTGAATTACCAATTCTCGCAAAGTTTGTTCTAAACGTCCGCTGACCTCTCCACTTTCAATCATGTTGATATAAAGAGCGCCGAATATTTTTTCATATTTTCGCAAAGCATTGGCAAAAGACTGTCCTTCTTCCACGTTTTTTGACACTTTTTTGATAATTTGGGTAAACCATTTTTGTTTGGTCTGCCGCGAAACGGTTTGTAAAGCATGCGATAAAGAAAAACCGGCTTTGATTAAAACCGCTAAATTTTGGGTAAAGAAAATTTTATCAACCGTTTTCACTTTTTGAAAAAGGTGTTTTTTATTCTTTTTTTTGTCTGAATTTTGTTTGTTTTTTTGATTCATACTCCTCCTCAAATTTTGGCCATTGTTTTTATTCTTTAGTTACCCGCAATATTTCGTCGATAGTAGTAAGTCCTTGCTTGGCTTTTAGAAAACCATCTTGCGCCATAGTCATCATACCTTGTTTGGTGGCTAAATCAAACAGTTCTTTAGAAGAAGCGTTGTCTAAAATGGCTTTGCGTATTTCATCGGTTACTTCTAAAATTTCATAAATTCCTACGCGACCTTTATAGCCTCGATTATTACATTCCCGACAACCCTTGCCTCGGTAAAAATTGATGTCTTGCACCTCAATATCATCTTCTACTTCTCCATAACGCACCAAAGTTGCAATAATGTCTTTAAATTTAAACTGTTGTTCAATGCCGGCGATCATTTCTTTGGTCAACGCCACCGTTACCCGGCAATTTTCGCAAATTTTTCTTAGCAAACGTTGAGCCAAAATCATGTTGGTGGTGGAAGAGATCAAATAATTAGGCACTCCCATTTCTGTTAAACGGGGGATGGCACCCACGGCATCATTGGTGTGCAGAGTAGACAACACCAAATGTCCGGTCATGGCGGCATGAGCGGCCATTTCGGCTGTTTCGGTATCGCGAATTTCACCAACCATAATAATGTTCGGATCTTGCCGCAACAACGCCCGCAAACCGCTGGCAAAAGTAAAGCCTATTTTTGGTGCTACTTGTGCCTGGTTCACGCGGCTGATGCGATATTCAATCGGATCTTCTACTGTAGAAATATTTACTTTGGACGTGTTTAAAATATTGATTACAGAATAAAGGGTGGTGGTTTTACCAGAACCGGTGGGGCCGGTAACCAAAATAATGCCATGCGGTTTTTTAATGTTTCTTTCCAAAACCGCGGCGCGTTCCTTTTGCATGCCCAGCTGTTCAAAGGTTAAAACTTTAGCGGACTCATCCAATAAGCGCAAAACGATTTTTTCCCCGTCATAAATCGGAAAAATGGAAACCCGGAAAGCCACTTTTTTATTTTCCAGATCAATTTTAAATCGGCCGTCTTGAGGCAGGCGATGTTCATCAATTTTTAAATTAGCCAAAACTTTAATGCGCGCGGTCAGTGCCGGGTGTAAAGCTTTGGGCAGAGTCATGACATCTGATAAAATACCGTCCACGCGATAACGGATCACCACTTGTTTTTCCAAAGGTTCAATGTGAATATCCGAGGCGCTTTGGTAAATGGCGTAATTTAATAAAGTGTCGATTATTTTAATAATTGGCACATCGCGCGCCATGCGGTTGAGCTCTTTTAAGCCCTGGTAAGAGTCTAAAGCCAACGGCGCCTCGGTTAAAGTTTTAATCTCTTCTTGCAGAGTTTTATGATATTGTTTAACCAAATGGCTGATGCTGTTGGAATCGGTGTAATGCACATGCAATTCCAACCCGGTTTTTTTGGCAATAAAATCCAAAGTTTGAATATCGTCCGGATCACGCGTGGCCACGTACAATATTTTTTTCTTTTTATCTTTTTTAAAAACCACTATTTGATGGCTTTGAACAATTGATTCCGGAAGCAAATCAATCAAAGAATCATCCAAAGTGGTGGTTTCCAGGTTAACAAAACTAGCGTCATAACCTTTGGCAATGGCTTGGTAAACAGCCTCTTTGGCCACATTCTTTTTTTCCGCAATCACTTCTTCAATATCAACATGTTTACGCCGCGCTTCCAGATCATATTGAGCCACGCTGTCTTGCGGCCCGATAATTTTTTGTTCCAACAGAATTTTTTGTATTTGTTCTTGGTGGGTCATTGTCAAAATTATAACATATTTTCAGAATAAATAAAAGTTTTAAATTTTGGTAAAATGTGGTAAGATTACAAAATATGGAAACACCGGTAAAAAAATCTGCTATTTCTAAAATTTCTCGCGGGTTTTTGTTGGCGACAGTAACGGGTTTGGTTTTAAATATTTTAGCCTGGGCTTTGCTTTTATGGAAAATTCCTTATACCGAAGAGGTGGTTTTTTTACATTATAATATTTTTTACGGCGTAGATTTGGTGGGTAATTGGCGCCAACTTTTTTTGGTGCCTGGTACAGGGCTGTTTATTTTAGTTATCAACATCTTGTGTATTTTTTATTTTAAAAAAATGAGCAGGGAGATTTTTGGTATTTTGTTGGTTATGACTTTATTATTGGAAGTTTTTTTATTTATTTCCGCTTTTTTATTAGTATTATTAAATAATTGATATGGGCTTTTCTTCATTCCAAATAGTTAAGGTACTGATGCTTTCCGCTTTTTCTTTTGTTTTAGCCGCGGCCGCCACGCCGTTGTTGACCCATTTTTTGTATAAGTATAAAAAAAATATTCGCTCTGACCTTAGTAAAACTCCTATTTTTTCTAAATTACACGCTCATAAAACCGGTACGCCCACAATGGGCGGTATCCTGATTTGGGGGACGGTTTTGCTAATGGTTTTTTTATTTTTTATTATTCCCCAATTTTTTCCCGGTTTTATCGCTCCGGAGTTTAATTTTTTATCCCGCAAAGAAACTTTATTGCCTTTAGGAGTTTTACTGGCTTCTGCTTTAGTGGGATTAGTTGATGATGTTTTTAATGTAAAAAAAATGGGCGCTACCGGAGGGGGGTTGCGCTTATGGCATCGTTTGTTAATTTTTACCGCTATTGCTTTAATAGCCGCTTGGTGGTTTTTCTTTAAACTGGAATGGACCATAGTGCGCATTCCTTTTTATACGGTGATGGATATTGGTTGGTGGACCATTCCCTTGTTTATTTTTATTATTGTGGCCACTGCTTTTTCCGTCAACGAAACCGATGGTTTAGACGGACTGGCCGGCGGAGTTTTATTAGCCGCCTTTGCCACTTACGCGGCCATTTCTTTTACTCAGGGTAAAGAAGATTTGGCCACTTTTTGCGGAGTTATTTGCGGCGCGCTTTTGGCTTTTTTATGGTTTAACATTCATCCCGCGCGTTTTTTTATGGGCGATACCGGTTCCATGGCCTTGGGAATTACTTTGGGAGTGGTGGCTATTTTAACCAATACTATCTGGCTTTTGCCGTTCATTGGTTTTATTTTGGTTATCGAATCCGGATCTGTGATTATTCAAACCATTTCTAAAATTAGCCGCTCCGGAAAAAAAGTTTTTCATTCTACTCCCATTCACCATCATTTTGAAGCCCTGGGATGGGGAGAACCGAAAATCGTGATGCGTTTTTGGATTATTTCCGCAGTGATGGCCGTTTTAGGGCTGGTATTATTTTTAATAGATAAAAATTTGGTATAATTAGTTACTAGCGCTAAGATAAGGCAGGACGCTGAAAAGAATTAAGGCGATAATGCCTAAAAAACTTATTGCGATCCATAATTTTTCTTGCCATCTTTTTTTGTGATTTTTTTTACTCATATGACTAAGAGATTAATAAATAAATTATTATTTAACGAAGAAGTTGTTTTAAGCGTGATTCATGTTTCTTGGTGGCACTATTTAATGCCTCTTTTGCGTCATGGTTTTTTGTTGTTTTTGGCCTTTTTTCTTTTGTACCCCTTGCAAACTTTTGCTTTTTGGGGATTGGTGATTTTCTTTTTGTTGATGGCGCTGGCTTTATTTGGTATTTTGCGAGTGATAATTCTGCGAACGCAGAATATTTTTATCATCACCGATCAGCGTTTTATTGATATTGATCAAAGATCTCTTTTTTTTCGCGAAGTCAGCGAATGCGACCTCGCTCAGATTAAAGATATTCGCTACAATACCAAAGGGATTATAGCCACTCTGGGACGCCTGGGTACAATTGCCCTTTATTATGGTGACAACAATGGTCATTTGGAAATACCAGATGTGGTTGATCCTTTACGGGTAAAAGAGCGTATTTTGCAAGCTCAAAATTACCATAACAAAAAAACAATCGAAACACAAGAAGAAATATGAAAAAAAGAGGACAAGTATTTCCGTGGTATTTATCTGTGTGGCAATCGCGCGCCTTTGTTTTTCTGTTGGGCCTTTTGTTTATTTTTGTAGCCATTTCTTTAATTAAAGAAGTGATCAGACGTCAAGTGACGCAAAGAGAAATAAGTGCATTGGAGCAAGAAGTGGCGCGTTTAACCCAGCAAAATGTGGAAATTGGCGATATTATTGCTCTGTTGCAAACCAGCTCCCACCAAGATGAAGAGGCGCGCACTAAATTGGGTTTACAAAAAGAAGGTGAACACATGGTCATGTTGCCTAATAATAGTTTGCCTTCTCAAAACGGTTCTTTACCAGATGAGTTCAATCAGCTAGAATTATCAACAGCGCCTCAAAAAGAGGTTGGCAATCCCCAAAAATGGTTAGAGTTTTTTTTGAATAAATATAATAACAGTTAAAACAATGTCTACGTCAGCAAAAAATAGATCTAAATTACGCTTAAGTCTTTATCTGATTTTAGGATTCATCGCTCTTTTTTTATTTTTAAGTTTGGGAAGTTATTGGTTGGTTTATCAAAACAACGGCACGAGTGCAATTAAAAGCGCTCTTAAAAATACCCTGCCTTATCCCGCGGCCATAGTAAACGGCCAATTCGTTGCTTTAAAAGATTTGGAAAAAAGAGTTAGCGGTTTTAATTTAGTTTATCAAATAAAAGAAGACCAGGGCACACCTTTAACAGCCAGCAGGCCTTCTTGGGAAGAGCTGCGCAGTACGGAACTAGAAAAAATGATTGATCTTAAAATTATTGAACAACGGGCAGATAAATATCAAGTTACGGTTTCAGATCAAGATGTGCAAAATATTTTTGAACAAGAAATTCTACCGCAAGCTCCCAACGGAGAAGCGGAGGTGGTGCAAAATTTAAAAGATTATTATGGTTGGACAATTACGGAATTTAAAAAATATGTTTTATATGAAGTGATTTTGCGGGAAAAAGTTGCGGCCAAATTAAGCGCTGACGCAGAAATTACGCAAAGCGCCAAAGAAAAAGCCGATGCCGTTTATCAAGAGGTGTTAAGTGGCGCCAAACCTTTTTCCGAGTATGCGACCGAATATAGCGATGATTCGGCAAGTGCGGAAAATGGGGGAGAGCTGGGGTTTTTCGGCAAAGGAGAAATGGTGCAGGAGTTTGAAACTGTCGCTTTTGCTTTAAACATCGGAGATGTTTCGCAACCCGTGAAAACCCAATACGGTTATCATATTATTAAGGTGACAGATAAAGACGAATCTGCCGGCACGGTTGAGGCGCGCCATATTTTGATTGCTTTTGATAGTTTAGAAAAAGTGGTGGCTAATAAAAAAGCGCAAGCTAGTATTTTGCGCTTACTGCCGAAATTGTAATAAGCCGATGCCGAGATTCGAACTCGGGACCTACGCGTTACGAATGCGTTGCTCTACCAACTGAGCTACATCGGCAGGTATAATTTACCAACTGTCCGCCGAAGGCGGATCCGCCTCTGGCGGAAGCTACATCGGCAAAACGCTGGTATTATATGAAAATTTCGTTATTCGGTCAATTTTCGGTAGAGTTTATTATGAGTTTGTATTGACCAAAGTAAATAAGAAGGATATACTATTATCTGTATTATGAGGCTTTGGACAAAAATTAAACATGTGATTTTGGGACTGCTGTTGGCAGTTTTTGTTTTTTGTTTTAATTTTATTCCTGTTTGGGCTATTAACATCAAGGCGGTAGCTGTTTTAAAACCTCAAGATGTGCGTTTTGGCGCAATGGTTACAAGCCCCAAAAAAGTTTTGCGTTTAGGTATTCCCAAGGATGCTGTTGCTTTTAAGAAAAAATTGCAAATTGAACTCAGTCAAATATCCGCTCACGCTCAAAAAGTGAAAAAACTTACTAAAAATTATAAATTAGTAGGCAATGTCTGGCGTTATACTTTAAGCAGTCCGAGCGAGCTGGCTCTTCAGGGAGAGATTTGGCTGTCTTTAACCAGAAGGCAAGCAGATAGTCGCGGCTATGCAATTATGTTTTGGAATGATACAATAGGGGAGTGGCAAGACGTTTCTTATGTTTATAATCAAGAGGAACAACAAATGCATTTTTCTGTTAACGCGTCTAACGCGCTGATAGCGGTGGTTCTTCCCAAACAAAAAGAAAAACAAAAAACCAAGGCCGATTATTTTACCGGATCAGCCAGTTGGTATGAAGCTACCGGCGCGGCTATGAATTTAGTACCCTTGGGTTCACGCGTCTTGGTGGAAAATCCGCTTACCGGACAAAAAATCAAAGTGCGCATCACTTCCACGGGTCCGTTTATTCCCGGCAGAATTATTGATCTGCCTAGCGCCAAATTTGCTAAATTGGCCAATCTTTCACAAGGAATAATGACTGTTAACGTTTATCCTATTAAATAAGATGATTACCTTTGAACACGTTTCCAAAGTTTATCCTGATGGTACTGTGGCCGCCGCTGATTTGGATTTTGCCATTGAACCGGGAGAATTTGTGTCTATTGTTGGTCAATCAGGAGCGGGCAAAACCACTATTGCTCGTATGATTATTGCCGAAGAAAAACCAACCGAAGGGAAAATTATTATTGGCGGTTGGGATATTTCGCATATTGCGGCCAGTGAAATTCCGGTTTTAAGAAGACAAATCGGAGTGGTTTTTCAAGATTTTAAATTATTAAAAAGAAAAACCGTAGCGGAAAATATTTCTTTTGCTTTAGAAGTTTGCGGCGCCAAGCGTAAAAAAATTAACAAAATTGTGCCCCAAGTTTTGAAAATTGTGGGTTTAGAAAAAAAGACTAATAAATTTCCGGATCATTTGTCCGGTGGTGAGCAACAAAGAGTGGTAATTGCTCGCGCCCTGGTGCATCGTCCAAAAATTTTGGTAGCTGACGAGCCCACCGGCAATTTAGACACCATTACCGCGCATGAAATTATTGATTTGCTTTTGAAAATCAACGTTTTAGGAACCACTGTGGTTTTAGTGACGCATAATCCGGAAATAGTGAACGAAATTAACAAACGGGTGATTACGGTAGACAACGGTACGATTTCTTCTAATAGAAAAAAAGGTAAATACACATTATGATTTTAGCTTTGGCGCGCGCTACCAAGTTTGCTATTCAGAATTTTTGGCGAAATTTATGGCTTTCAATCATTACGGTTTTCATTTTGGTATTAACCACCATGAGCATTACTTTGGTGGTGGGTATGAATGTGATCGGTCAACAAATTATTTCCGCAGTTGAGCAAAAAGTGGACGTGGATTTGTATTTTTATGATAATGTTAGTGAAGAGCAGATTTTACAAGCGCAAAAATATACCCAAACCATTGAGGGCGTGGCTGATGTTATTTATATTTCTAAAACCGACGCTTTAGCCAAGTTTCGAGAAAGCCACAAAGACGATCCGTCAATTATTGCCGCTTTGGATGAACTGGATGAAAATGTTTTACCGGCCAGCTTGACTATTCGCGCCAAAGATATTGAAAAATACCCAGGTATTATTGAAGCTTTTCAAAAATCAAATTTTAACACTTTAATTGATCGTACTGATTATAGCGATAATCAAGATATTATCAATGGCATTACGCAAATTACCCAGCGCGCTTATCAAATTGGCATGGGAGTGAGTATTATTTTTGTAATTATCGCGATTATTGTGATTTTCAACACCATTCGCATTACCATCTACAGTCATCGCGAAGAAGTGGGGATTATGAAGTTGGTTGGCGCCACCAATTGGTTTGTGCGCGGTCCGTTTATTTTGGAAAGTGTGTTAATTGGCTTAATCAGCGCCTTTATCACAACCTTATTGTTTGGAACTTTGCTTTATTTTTCTGATGCTACGGTACGCGCCTTTTTTAGCGGTTATGATTTTTCTATTTTTGTTTATTTTCAAAAACACCTGCTGTCTTTTGTATTAGCCGAGTTAGCGATTGGCGTGGTTTTAAGCGTGGTTTCCAGCATGGTGGCTATCAACAGACATTTAAAAACGTAAGTAAAAATATGACATTAGAATCTAATACAACCAGGATCATTACTGGTGCTGAAAAAGACAAAAGAGAAAAAAGACTCGATGATTACGATCGGGCTATAGCATCTGCCCAAATACTTGAGAAGACTTTAGTTGTGTTAGAGAGATCAATGAAAAATTTACTGGAAAGAGATAAGCTAACAAGAGCAATGTTGGACTTAAGAGAATCAATCTCTGCACTTACTGAAGCCAGAGCTTTTGCTGGTCAAGGGTCAAATATAACTGTAGAAAAAAAGTCAGAATTTTGATAATTGGAACGCGGGTCTTTACTTTTTTTTAAAAACGGTTTATTTTATATCAGCTGGTAATTTTGGGGAATCGCCAAGCGGTAAGGCACCAGGTTTTGGTCCTGGCATTCGGGGGTTCGAATCCCTCTTCCCCAGCAACTCAGGAATTTTTTCCAAATCCACCAATTCGGTGCCCGCAACAGCGGGCATTTTGGTTAGTATTTTCCACTGTTTTTTGAATTTCACCACCACCTTCCGCTCCCGCACTTGGGCGTTCGAGCCGACCGTTTTGAGGAAATTGCTCAGTTCTTCATAATTTTTATCTAAAGCGACTTTTTGGGCCTGTTTTGCTTCTAAAATGAATTCTCTCATCGGTTCGAGCCAGCGAAAACCCTTTGCGTCCAAAGTAGCCAATTCTTGTTCCAGACCTACTTTACGGTTTAGTATTTCAGCTTTCTTTTTCGTATATTCTTCTTTTGTAATAATACTCTCTAAATGACTATCCAACAGGCGATTGAGTTTACCTTCACACTCAGCCATTTCAGAGCGTAACGTGTGGCTGTGCGAAGCTGTGAGCGTTCTGGTATCCGTTTCCTCTTTGTCGAGTTTTTGCAGAAACGCATCAGCGACTGGTTCGGGTAAAGAAACAGAAGAAAGTATACTTGAGATTTCTTTTGCAAGTATTTCTTCTCTGACATACCCTTGTGTGCACTTTTGTTTCTTTTTGGTACAACGGTAATAATGGTGGCCTTTTTGCGTTTCTGCCGTAATCGCACAGCCACATTCGGCACAGCTTAATAAACCACGAAAAAGAAAGTTATGTTTCCGCTTCTTTGGACGCGATTTATCTTTCATGATTACTTGTACAGAATCAAATAATTTTTTTGAGATCGCTGGCTCATGGACGCCTTGATACAGCTCGCCTTTGAAGCAAAACAGGCCGTAGTAAAACGGGGTTTGCAGTATGCGTTGAATGACAGAAAAAGAGTAGGCCTTATTACTCTTACTGTGTAATCTTTTATCGTACATAGTTTTTTGTAGTGCCTTCAACGAATATTCACCAGTGGCATATAGTTCAAACATTTCTTTTACAAAATCAAACCGTTCCGGGTCAGGCACAATCGTGTGCTTATTTCTGTCATTCAAATACCCGATTGGTGCCAATCCTGGCTTCTCACCATTGCGTACCTTTTGTCGCAAACCCCGTTTTACGTTCTCTGAAAGATTATCGATGTAATATTTCGATTGCCCAAAAGCAATATTCAACATGAATTTTCCTTGTGGGGTATTATCAAACCAAAAAGTGGGAAATTTAAGCGCACAAATTTTTTCTCTATCAATTAAATGGATAACCCTGCCGCCATCAACAGAATTCCGTGCCAAGCGATCCGGATGCCAAGAAATGATGCCGTCAGCTTTACCAGCTTCCATTAAATCAAGCATTTCATTAAATACTGTTCTTCCTGGCTCTTTAGCGGTTTGTGATTCAATAAATGTTCGCACAATATTCAAACCCTCTCGCTTGGCATATTCTTTCAGTTCAGTTATTTGGGCATCAATGGATAATATTTGTCTATCTGGTTCATCAGTCGATTTTCTGGCATAGAGGAAAAATTTGTTCATACTCAAAAAAGTAAATAATAAAACCCACTCGGGTGGTGGGACGTCATAATAAATATATTCTTTTGTGTGCTTTTGGGCAATAGGGGATTATAGGTCGCTTTGCAGCTTTCTATCGAAAGCCAAAACGGTCGGCTTAGCATTCATTTGAAATATTTTACGTTTCAAATTGAATGCTGGCGTTGTTCCAACGCCGAACGCCCAATTAGTGGAGAAACAGGTGGTGGTGGAATTCAAAAAACAGTGGAAAATACTAACCAAAATGCCCGCTGTTGCGGGCACCGAATTGGTGGATTTTGAAAAACTTCCTTGGTTGCTGACTACTTACGACGAAATTCGAACTCATTTTACCAAATATTCGAGCGCAATGGAATAGGGGCGGCGGGCAAAAAGGCCCTTCGGCAAACTCAGGATAAAAAAGGGTTGGGGGAAGGAATTTTTGCCAACCCTTTCTGTTTATGGGCATTGCGGACGGCTGCGCGCGAACATTCAGCCGCCCGCCATACACACCATTCCACAGACAACAGTCTACGTACAGTTTTCAGAGAAAAAAATACTCTCGCTATTTTGGCTCAATAGAAACCATCCACGCTGCTTGAAAAATGGAGCGAAATGATTCCACAAATGTCTGACTATGAATTGAGAGCGCAAATATATCTTTTTGAACAGAAATAAGAATAATGGCATTTTTAGTAATTATCGCTTCCATATCAAATAAATCCAATCCCTTTGGCAATAAGCGCACGAAATGTTGTGGATTTTTGTTAACTGAGCGGCCGTGTTCTGTAATGTATTGGAGTGAACTTTTCGTATATGGCACAATTTCGCGAACTTTCCAATGCCATTTAATGGATTGTGCATCAAAATAGTTCATCAGTTCTGCAAAGTTGACTTTAAGATCACGAATTGAAGAAATAAAATATACTTCATCTTTTTTATCCAGTCGTGTGAATAGGGTATGATATAATGACATCACCGCCTTCTTTCCTTCAAAATAGCGAATTTCCGGTTTCGTTCCAGAAGAAAAATTGCTAATAGCCTCTAGCTGTGGTAGTAAATCAGTTAATTGTTGTTCTTTCTTTTTTAAGAGCAACTGCAGCATTTGGGGTGGTGCTGCTTTAAATTTTGTCCGTTTTCCGTGAAGAACACGATAAATTAGCCCCTTATTTTCCAAGGCTTCCATGGCAGTATAAATAGTAGGCCGCTTTAAGCTGGAATTTTTTGCTATATCCAAAATACTTCCTTCACCAATTTGCAAAAGGGTAGTGTATATAGTGGCTTCCCGTTCAGAAAGCCCAAATTCTTGTAAGGTATGTTGAATATTCATACTTTTATACTAGCACAATAATAATTAAATGTCACGTTTTATGACATTACTTAACCCATATTTTGTTTATATTGGAGTGAATTTTAAAATATTTACGCCTTGTTAATAAATATAAGTGTAAAAATTTAAAACATTTGATAGTATATAAAATTACTTGATCTTGCTCTCTTTGTTCTTGGAGGATCATGACATATGGGGTTGCAAAAAAAAGCTCAGTAATTAATAATATATCTATGATGGAGGAAAAACAGTTTCATATTCAAAATTTTGATAAAGATCAGGAATCAATTGCTCAACGTATTACAGAAGAATGGGAAAAGCTTTTTCCACGCTATAATCCGGAAAAACCTTGGCATTTGGACCCTGCAGTTTTTTCTCCAGATCAGATGACCGCGGCATTGCAAGTAGCCTTTCCAGATAGATCATTTACAGTTGAACCCTTACCGAAGAGTAAAGGATATACTATACGATATACAAATGAAACTGGTGCTTGGGCAACAGCTCATCAAGAGAAAAGACATGAGTGTGTGGGGCACATTCCTACTAAACACTATAGTAACGATATTAAACTTTATAGTTTAAACGACATCCGTAATTTTATTGCTCATCCTGAAGCATTTTATGAATTCATGGATAATGCAAAAATAAAACAAGAGATGCGGTTCAAACTGATAATGAGAGCTGATAATTATTTAGATGACAAACAGTTAATAACATCTGGTTTTTATGATACGAGAACGGAAGGTTCTAATTTTTTAAGATACACCCTGAGTATGTTGTTGGGCTATGCACTCGAAAGGTCGAAAAATACAGAACTGCTATCTAAAATTTTAAAAGATAAGAGAGAAAACTTCAAAGAAGCTGACATAAATGAATTAAGAGAAAAACAGGTGTTACAAGACATGCGCATTGTAGATATTGGCTGTGGCAGACAAGGTAGATTCGTAAAATCACTTGCAGAATTTGGTGCGGAAGTCTTTGGTTTAGATATACAGCCTCCGGCTAATCCGAATGATTCGGTTGTGCATAAAGGAAATATTGCTGATATGCGGACAGTGCCTGAAAAGATAAGAAATCAACAATATGATGCCATTCTTTCTACCATGACATTTTTGCCAGAGGTTAATCTCGCGGGAACCGCCGCGCGATGCGTGGCAAGGAGCGAAGCGATTGCCGCGCGTCAAAAAACAGAGTTTCAAGCATTTTGTAACGCCTTATTTTTGGTAAAACCGGGAGGACATGCTATTTTTGTTCCATCCGTTCGTTACAGGGTAAGTGAGATAGCTGAACTAAAAGATAAGTTTATAGATTTAACTGAACAACATCCATTACTTAAACCTTTGATGGATCATCTTTCTGTTGGTACACTAACTGTCATCCAAGCTAAAACATAATGATACGATTACTAATAATACACCGATGAATGAACAACAACGATTTCGTAAGCCACCAAAACCAATAACCAGATTGCATCCACTCGCCAATCCTCTTGAAAGGAGAGAACAAGAAAAGCAATTCGAGTTGCCATTTAAACAATCAATCAATGATGTTCTGCAGAAGTTAAAACAAGCGGTTGCTGATAATTTACAATCACAAGCTACAGTTATTCAAGAATGTGCAGCAGAGACAAAACTATACTATGATGCAATTAGAAATGCACTGGAAAGAATAACCAAAGAAACAGGATATGATAAGATACTTGAAAAATTTAAGCAACGACAAGAAGAAATACTTGCTAATGAAACATTAGGTAATATATCTCAGAGATGGCATCAAGTAGATGTAGAGTCAGCTGAGGGCTATAAGAAGCAAGAACCACCCGCAATGAAAATTCATGACTTGCGCAATAGTTTATCGCCGATTACAGATGAACTGGCTGTCTATGCAGGACGAATAAAAAAATATACCAGCGGACAATATAAACGATTTGATACTTTTGAAAAACAAATGGAGGAGGCATTACGTATGAACTCCGATTTAGAATCTATTACAATAGCTCAATTAGCTTTACAAATAAAGGAAGCAATGCAGTGCCTCAAAAAAAAGCCATTCTCTGGAGCAGACAAAATGAGTGCTGAAGATTACGCCTATGCTATACGTGTGCTGAACGAAGAATTTGAGAAAGCAAAGAAGGAACAAAAGAGTGAATGATTGTTTTTATAAAATCAAAATAGCACTCATGGGAATGGTGTGTATGGCGGGCGGCTGAATGTTCGCGCGCAGCCGTCCGCAATGCCCATAAACAGAAAGGGTTGGCAAAAATTTCTTCCCCCAACCCTTTTTTATCCTGAGTTTGCCGAAGGGCCTTTTTGCCCGCCGCCCCTATTCCATTGCGCTCGAATATTTGGTAAAATGAGTTCGAATTTCGTCGTAAGTAGTCAGCAACTCAGGAATTTTTTCGTCACCGTTTCATTTCTGGCTCCTGAACACCAAAAATCACAGGCCACTCAGCCTGTTTTTTGATACTCATTTCCAGGGAACATTTACCATTAAGATGTTTGAATGGTTTGTCACAATCAGTAAATG
>Ga0208977_1000320_pt1 | contig 44236 bp, 24 predicted proteins | sample RifOxyA2_FD_184030 | JGI IMG/M metagenome (GOLD analysis project Ga0208977, IMG submission 184030) | Groundwater microbial communities from Rifle, Colorado - Rifle Oxygen_injection A2 (SPAdes) | ecosystem: Environmental > Aquatic > Deep subsurface > Groundwater | place: Rifle, Colorado, United...
TACTGCTCCGACTACCCCCTCCTATTTAAATATGTCCATAGGCTCGATAGGCGGGTATGTTGACGTGATACTTGGATGGGGGAATTCAACTGACGATTTCGGGTTGGCAGGCTATCACCTTTACTGGTGTTCGCAAGCGGCTGGCCAGGCGTCGCCGTCATGCGATGTATTATGGTCTGATGATGCCAGCTATAGCACAATAGCCACCGAACAAACCACATATACCTGTTACGTAACCGCATACGATGAGGCCGGCAACGAATCCGGGGCTACGGAAACAAAAACGGTTACTACGCCCGCGGATACCACGCCGCCCGCTCCTCCGTCCACCGTAACATTTGAAATATTATCCGATACCGAGGTGAAACTTGACTGGTCCGGCGCGACTGATAATTACTCGGTCGAAGGTTATAAAGTATACAGGGACGCTCATGCCATAGCGGCGCTGGACAGCTATCCAAGGTCGTACACGGACATAGGGTTAACCCCGGCGGTAACATATATGTATACAATAACATCAATTGATCCGGCCGCTCTCGAGTCAGCCCAGTCACAATCCGTGGCCGTTAACACCCGTCCGTACTACGTCCCGCCGCCCCCGCCACCCGACACCACGCCGCCTGCACCGCCGCAAGGGTTGACAATCAGATGAATCAGATGATTGTTAAAAAGTCCTTGACAAATCAACGAAACCCTGTTAAATCATTAGTGCTTGTTCGATAAATTTATGAAGTTGGCAAACCCATCGAAAGATGGGGACGCAAAGCCGTTCGCCGGCTGTTATCGCGGCGAAGCCCGTCGGAAAAAAGAGTCCGGCGGGTACGGGCCTAAAGTTCCGGTAATTTTTTTGATTACCGGTTCCAGGGTGGCCGGGTTGCCGAAACAGCGTGTGTAAACTTGCGAAAAACGGCATCATTGCCGTTTCTCGCCCGTGTTTATTCGGCAACCGGATTGTCCCTGCGGGACAGTGCGGTTTTTATTTTGTCTATGAAAAAAACATTTCTGGCTGTCTTTATCCTGTGTGCGGCGCGAGCGCTGCTTTTTGCCGTGCCGGAAAACATAACGGATCTCGCGGCGATTGCAACCACCGTGGAGGGTAGTGTTACTTTACAGTGGACAAGCCCGGATCCCGGCGATAACACCGGTGTTCCGTCAGGGTATGCGGTAAGATATGCGACGTCCGATATAACGTCCGCAAATTTTTATGACGGCTGGGTTAACGCTTACGCGCACAATTGGACGGTATTCGCTTCAAGCGGGCTGCCGGAGACGCGCACGCTGACCGGGCTTACGTGCGGGGCAACACTTTATTTCGCGGTGGTATGTATTGACTCCAATACGGTTTACGGAGTGTGGCAGTCATCGTCCGATACTGGCGGGGCTGTCAATACATTGAATTTTGCCGTGGTCGCCGATTCGGCACCGGGCGCCGTAGCGGGGCTTTTGTTTACGGAGCATGATACTTACCTTGATATTTCCTGGACGGCAAACACTGAAATTGACATAAGTTCATACGACGTGGAACAGTCAAGCTTTTCGGATTCCGGGGCATTTTCGCTGATTGCCGTCATAGCGCATCCCGGCACCACCCACCAGTCAACCGGGTTAATAAACGGCAATACATATTATTACAGGGTGCGCGCAAGGGATGCGGCAGGCACGGCAGGCGCCTATTGCGCCGCTGCGGGCGCCATGCCGTGGGTTGCCGTCGCAAGCCCCGTGTTTTCAAATGATACCGTGGCGCTTGCAACCGATACCGTCCGCTTTGCATGGCAGCCGGCGGCCAATGCGCTGGGGTATCGCGTTATCAATTCCACGTCCGGCGAAGTGATGGCTGATTCGCTGGGCATTGACACCACGTTCTGGACGCGGGCCGGGCTTACGCCCAACGCGCCGGCGGCCGTTTCCGTCGAGGCGTACAACGGCTACGTTACGTCCGCCGCGGCCAGGACGATATATACGCTATGCAACCTTCCCACCGGTTTTGCAACCATAAATGAGACTACGAAAATATACATTTCATGGGCATTAAACGAAAATCCGTCGTATACGCGGTATTCGTTACAGCGTTCAAGCAATAGTTTTGCGACGTTCCGTCCGCTTTTCGACCTTGTCGCGGCCACCACATGGCAGGACACAGGTTTGGCCGAGGGCGCAACCTACCAGTACCGCGCATGGGCGACGAATAATGACAACAAGCCCGTAACGCCGCTTTTAAAAGATAAAATGGAGTTTTCCACGGTTACCGTGCGCGTGGCGCCTTCCGCGCCGACGGTAAACTCAAATTCGCAGTCCGGCGCCGCGGATGGCGAGGCGCTTTTAAGCTGGGGCGCGTCGGGTGAGGACGGTTCCTCGGGGCGAGGCGCTTCATATACAATTAAGTGGTCAACGTCGGATATTGACGAATCTGCTTTTAACGCGATAAGCGTTTCGGCGCTCGCCGCGGCGGCCGTTGATCCGCCGGACACGGAGAATAAAACCATAACTGGGCTTTATCCAGGCGCCACCTACTGGTTTGCGATAAAGGCAAAAGACAGCGTGAATAATTATTCGCTTCTTTCTAATACCCGCACCGTTTGCGCGCGCGATCTGCCGCCGCAGGCGCCCGGCAACCTTTCGGCGCTTGCGCTCAGCTCGTCAACCGTAAAATTGAACTGGACGCTGCCCGCGGCTGGAACTTACGACGACCGCGATTTTTATAAAGTGTATCGCGCCACGTTTTCGTTTTCAAGTTACACGCCGGCGATAAGCACGTTTTCATTCGCCCACCCGGCGACGTATTTCATAAGCACCGGCCTTGCCGCCGAAACGACGTATTATTTCCATGTAAGTTGCCTGGACAAGGGCGACCTTGGCAACGGCTTATGGAGCCAGGTGCTGGAGTCGGCATTTTCGGCGGAATGTTTTGCCCGGACGCCGGATACCACGGCGCCGGGGGCGATAACAAGCCTGTCCGCCTGGCCGGGCGCAAGCGAAGGCATATTGCATTTTGCCTGGGACTCGCCCGGCGACGATGGTTACTCGGGCTCGATTTCCGGCGGGAAATTCCGGGTGGACTGGTCCAGCGCGGCCAAAACTTTCCAGTTATCGGATTACCGTGTCGAAGTTGCAACGTCTACGGCGCCGGGGCTGGGCAATGCGTTGACGCTTACCGGCCTTGCGGGCGGCGCCACGTATTATTTCAGGGCGTGGGCCGCAGACGAGGCGGGCAACTGGTCGGCTGTTTCCGGCGGCGCAACATCGTGGGCGCAGGTGGATGTGGCGGCGCCCCGGGTGATAAGCAGTTTGTCCATCGTCGCATATTGGCGGCATGTTGCGCTTTCCTGGACGGCGCCGGGTGATGATGATTCCGGCGGCGCATTGAACGGAAGCTACGAATTGCGCATGTCAAGCGGTGCGCCGATAGTGGATACGGCCGGCTGGAATGCGGCGGCCGGCAGTTATCCCTGGAGCATGAGCTGGAGCACGTCAACCGCGGCCGGAGCGGCTCAGTCAATTACCATAACGGGCCTTGCGAATGGCGTTACGCATTATTTTTCGCTTCGTGCCGCCGACGAGGCCGGCAACTGGAGCATAGTTTCAGCCACCTCATGCGCCGCCGCGCCGTCAAACATAACGCCCGCGGCATTTTCACTTGTAAGCCCGCTCGACAACGATATTATTACGGCCTCGCCGCGCCCCACGCTGGCCTGGGAGGCTGCATCCGATGCCGATGCGGCTTACGGCGACAGCATAGCCTACACGGTCTCCTACTCCACTGACGGCGGTTTTGCGCCTGCCGCCACAACGTCCGTTTCGGGAATCAGCGGGCTTTCCTACGGCCTGCAACAGGATCTTGCGGAAGACAGCACATATTTCTGGCGGGTGCGCGCCGCGGATTCGGACGGCGCTTATATCGTTTCGTCTTCACGAAGAATGCGTATAAATGTGTTAAATTACCCGCCCGCGGCGTTCACGCTGGCCGGGCCCGCCTCATCGCTCATTGTATATGTGTCAACGCCGACGCTGTCCTGGAACGCATCGTCGGATGGCGACCCGGGCGACTCCATAACATACCGCGTTGATTATGCGGCAAATGATTCATTTGCTTCTTACGCATCTTCCTCGGGGCTTGCCGGCACGTCTTATGCGCTTCCCGCATTGACGGAAAACGCAACTTACTGGTGGCGGGTATGGGCCACGGACGGCGTCAACTACACGATGAGCGCATCCACCTGGCATTTCCGGGTCAACGCCTCAAGCGAGCCGCCGAATGCTTTTAATCTTTCTTCCCCGCTTAACGATACGCGCCAGCCGTCGCTACAGGTAACGTTCAACTGGGAAGCAACCACGGACCCGGATCCTGATGAGGGCGTGCTGTATAACCTTATATATTCCATATCATCCGATTTTATTGCAAACTCAAGCACTACCATCTCAGGGCTTACGCAAACAACCACCGCGCCCATACTGTGGGGTGATAACGTGGACTATTACTGGAAGGTTGAGGCCGTCGGCGCCAGGGACGGCAGGGTGCGCACCTCGTCGCAGGTGCGTAAATTTTACACAGACGTGTCCAAAGAATTGCCGTCATCCTTTAACCTGCTGGAGCCCGCCTACAACGTGTTGATCTCTACTACGGTGCGGCCATGGTTTTTCTGGGAAACGCCGTTCGATCCCGACCCCGCAGATTCGGTGCGCTATTACATAGAGATCTCGCCCAACGCAGATTTCGCGGGCGCGCAGCCGATACCTACGGGAACGGATGCGTTTTACCAGCCGCTTGCCAACCTGCTGGATCAGACAACATACTATTGGCGGGTGCGCGCCAGCGGTTACCAGGGTACGCCGGCTACGCAGGTGGATACAGGTTTTATTTTCAGCAGCACCGGCGTGTTCGTTATTTCCATGACGAACAATCCGCCGCAAAGTTTCGGGCTTGTATCACCCTCAAACGGCGCGCAGGTTTACACCAAGACGCCGGCCTTCTCGTGGGAAGAGGCGGCCGACAGCGACCATAACGAAATCATAACGTATTACCTTTACATTTCAACGTCCGCGGATTTTGCAGTTATGCTTGATTCTGCCGTTACCACGTCGCGCAGCTACACCCCCGTAAAATTGCTGGACGAAAACATGACGTATTACTGGAGAGTGGATGCCGTTGACCGCAAGGGCAGCCAAACCTCAGCAGCCGCGGAGTGGTGTTTCTTTGTGCCGGAGCTTAACAGGCCGGTGGCGCCCATGGGGCTTTCCGGCCAAATGTCTTCAGACGAGCGCAGCTTCACGATTTCCTGGTCGTCGGTTACCATGAACACGGATTCGACAGCCATCGAAGATCTTGCGGGCTACAATATTTATCGCCTGCTTTCCGTTTCCACCGAGACCGTTACGGCGGCGGCGCCGCTGGCGTTTGTCGGCTCAGGTACGCTTACATGGACGGATTCGACCGTGCAGGGAGGCAAGTTCTATTTCCTTCTCAAGGCCGTGGACGAGTCCGGTATAGAAAGCGATATCTCGATGATCATAGACTCGCTTTCGCCCGAGATGCTAACGCTTCTTTCGTCGGACAGGGAGGCCGTTGCCGAGCTGCCCGGCGAGATAGCCGGCAGCCTGCTTGCAGCCAACAATCCCTGGAATAAGGACCTTGCGGTGCAGCTTGAGAGAAAGACGGAACATGAGCAGGGCAGAATCCTGCGCTCCTATGATTTAAAGGTGGAAGATTGCCGCAAGGAGACAATTGCCAATTATACTTTTGCCGTGCCGCTTACCGTGCAGTTCGGTTATCGTTCGATTTCACCTGTCTCGGCCGCGCCCGCGGCGTTTTCGCAGGGTGAGCTGGCCGTGTTCTGGGATAACGGCGTGGAATACATTCGCGTGGCGGGTTACATGGACGAAGCGAGGAAAAAGATTATTATAAAGGCCGCAATGCCCGGCAATTACCAGGTGCGCCAGGTAAGCCGCGCGGCCGGTTTCGGGCTGGCCGGCACTTATCCCGCCAAGGTGTTTACGCCGGGGGTGGCGCCATATAACAAAATGTATTTTTACGTTGATAACCCCGAAGGCGATAAGATAACTGGCAAGATATATGACCTGAAGGGCGAGTTTATCGCAGAGCTTGCGGCGTTAAACGATGCGACCGAGCTTACGGTTATACTTTCCTGGGAAGGTAACGACGCGCCCGCGGGCGTGTACATCTACCAGGTTGAGTCGCAGAAGAAAATCATCAACGGCACCATAATGGTAGCAAGGTAACCCCCTCACCCTGCCCTCTCCCCGAAGGGGCGAGGGTTAAGGTGGGACGAGGACATGCTCAATTCTTTCCTCTCCCCGTCGGGGAGAGGACTAAAGGTGAGGGGGAGTTAATGGATGGAGTTAAAATATGAATACCAGTCAAAAATTTTGTGCGGGCTTATTATGCGCAGCCGGGATTTTATTGCACGCGCCTCTTGCCGCATACGCCGCGTTCGACGACCTTGGCGCCGGCGCGCGTTCCGCAGGCATGGGGAACGCGTTTACCGCATTGGCCGACGACGCCTTCGGTTTTTATTACAACCCGGCAGGCCTCGGCCACGTGCGCCAGGGACAGATAGCAAGCGAGTACGGCAAGCTATGGGTCGGCTTAAGCGACCGCTCGGATTTATCACGCTCGTTCGTTGCCGGTGTGGTGCCTATATTTTCATCCAAAAGGGTTGAGGTTGCCGTTGCCGTTTCAACGTCGGCGCCGGAATCCGTGGAGTTATCCACCGGCTCTCAAAAAACGGAGTTTAAAACGGTCAGCACGCACGTCGGAACCGTATGCGCCGCCTGGCAGAGTTTCGCGCTTCAGGGTTACTACCAGGAATCAGCATACTACGTCGGATTCGGAAAATCGCACGGGAAACTGGCCTGGGGTTGCAACGTGAAGATGTTGCAGGAAAAATATACCATTGATTCATACATGGAGCGCAGCCCGGTATTCGATTACGGCGCAAAAAGCAGCGTCCAAAATTACAGTTTTGACGCAGGCGTATTATACAACATCTCGCCGCGTTTTTTCATCGGCGCGTCCGGCAGCGATTTGAATCAGCCGGACATGGGGCTTAGTTCCCCGGATCGTATTCGCGCCACGGCAAGGGTGGGGCTGGGCTGGCGGCAGAAAGACATAAAATGGGATGTTGACGGTATCTGCCGCGGTTCAAACTGGTATGGCGCCGCCGGCGTCGAGAAATGGTTTAAAAATTTTGTCGGCATTCGCACGGGCTTGTCGCTGGGAGGAAGAAATTTCGCGGGCGCAAGCGCCGGGTTTTCCGTGAATCTTTCGGCGGTGCGTTTCGATTACGCCTGCCAGCTTCCGCTTACGGGTATAAGGGACACCGCAGGCTCGCACCGCATAAGTTTCATATATCGTTTTGGCCGCACGTTGCGCGAGGAGCTTGAACCGGGCAGCCTTGAGTATTACTATGCCCGGTTGCAGGACGAGATTTCAGGCCTGAAAGATACTCTTGCCGAGACGGAGGCCGAAAAAAAGAAACTGGAAGAGGTATTGATCGAAGAGGCAACCTCGCGCATACGAGAACGCATTAAGGCCGCGAAAGCCGGGGCGCGCGAGCCGCGTTCCACGGCGCCGTCCGATTCGCCGGACGTGAAGGAAAGAAAAGAGACAAGCCATATTGTGCAGCGCGGCGAAACGTTGCAGTCCATCGCGCAGCGCTATTACCGCGATGAGAAATACTGGAACGAGATTTATCAGGTAAACAAGGAAAGCGTAGGCCGCGGTGGCGTATTAAAGCCCGGGCAGGTTCTTATAATACCGCCGTTATCGCATAGTGAAACACCGGTGGCTGCCGGCGCCGCGCCGGAAGTTGTGCCCGTTAGAATCGTTGCGCCGGTTGAGGTTGCCGTCCCTGTTCCTTCCGCCGCGCCGCCCTTGCCGGAACCTGTCCAGATAAAGGTTATACCTGTCATGCCCTCGCCGGAAACCAGGCGCCCGCCGGCGGCAAAGGAAGCGCAACCTGCGGCTGTAAAGGAAAAACGGAGCGGCCCGCGCACCCATCTTGTGCAGAAGGGCGAAAACTTGCAGAGCATCGCCCGTAAATACTATAATGATGCAGGACGCTGGAAGGAAATATACGAGGCAAACAAGAGCAAGGCCGCCGGCGGCCAGCTTTCGCCGGGCCAGGAAATAACCATACCGTAATGTAACGAATAGAATCCCCCTCACCCTGCCCTCTCCCCGAAGGGGCGAGGGTGTGTTCAGTTCTCTCCTCTCCCCGTCGGGGAGAGGATTAAAGGTGAGGGGGGAAGTTAAGAGGTATATCATGGAAGATTCTTGGGATTGGGTTGAAGAAGAACTAAAAAAGATGCAGCAGGAAACGCCCGCCGATCCCGATATGATGCAGGTGGTTGACGCCATATCGGTGGCCGATTTCTGGAAGCGGCGTTACGACGAAGAGCTTATGCTCTGGGAGCGTAAACTCGAGATAAAGGAAGGCGAAAAGAAGGATTTGCAGCAAAAGGCGCAAACTCACGAAATGGCTATCAGGGAATTGGATTTAAAACTGAAAGATCTTGAACGGCGCTGGCAGCAGGAAAAACTGCTGCTGGAAGACCGCGTAAAAACGAAAGAAGTGGAAGCTGTGCTTGAAAGAACGAAGGCGCAGTGGGAAACGCGGCTCAAAGCCATAGAGGAAGAGAATAAAAAGCTTAAAGTTCAGCTTGGGTTTGCCGACGGCGGTTTTCCGGCGCAGGCCGTTGGCGCCGCCATGCAGCCCGAGTACGGCATAGCGCGCGGGCTTATGGAAAAACAGTTGCAGGATCTCAAGGAAGAGCTTAAAAAAACCGAAGAGGAATCAAGGCGCAGGCTGGAGAAGCTGGAGGCCGAGAAAAACGCGGTCAGCCGGGATCTTGAGTCCAGGGAAAAGACTTTTGTCGCCGAGAAGGAAAAATGGCGGAAGGTGGAAAGCGAAGTGGGCGGCATGAGTTCGCAGATGTCCCAGCAATTGACAAATCTTAAGGAGCGCGAGCAGGAACATTTCACGATTCTTGAAGACTTGGGACGCGGTTTCGCCCACAGGGTGCGTAATTATCTGGGCATCATGTCCGGCACCGTGCAGTTGTGCCTGGCAAACTACCAGATGGAGAACGAGTTAAAGGACCAGCTTAACGTGGTAGACCAGAATGCGCAGGAGATGTTAAAATCAATCGAGGAATTCCTGAGCCTCGCGCGTATACCCGAGATGAGCATAGAATCGCTTTCCATGAGCGACCTGCTTGAGGCGTGCTTGCGCTCTCTCGACAACAAACTCAAGGCGCAGAATATCGCGGTTACCAGAAATTTCGGCGCCAACGTTCCGGTGTTTTCGTGCGACAGGAAATTGTTCAGCGAGGCATTCGCCCATATACTGCAGAATTCCATTGAGGCCATGCCCCAGGGCGGGCATATAACGGTGTCTACATTTTTTGATGCCGTAAAAGGCATTATAGGGGTAAGCATAAGCGACACCGGCTGCGGGGTATCGGAAGCGCATCTAAAAAAGATATTCCAGCCATATTTTTCGTCTAAAAAAGGCCACAAGGGGCTGGGGATTACGGTTGCAAAACGCGTGATAGACCTGCACCGCGGCACGTTGACCGCCGAAAGCGTCAAAGGAAAAGGAACAACCGTCTCAATAAACCTCCTGCTTGACCCGGCGCAACAGTAAACAGTTAACCATAAGTTCCTTCTCCCCGCCGGGGAGAAGGCCAGGATGAGGGGAAAATCGTCGGGAATAGAACATTTGGCTCCCCCTCACCTTGATCCTCTCCCCGGCGGGGAGAGGAATCGAGACAGGCCGGCATAAAAAGCCTCTAACATTCACTGTTAACTGATAACTGTCTTAAGGAATTATGGCAAAAATAATTATTATTGACGATGAGGCGGGGATGCGCCAGGTGATAACCAAAATCCTGGTTCCACAGGGGCACGATGTTTTTTCCGCCGATGAAGGCATCCAGGCGTTTGAGATTTGCAGGAAGGAAAGCCCGGATCTTGCGCTGATGGACATACGCCTGCCGGATATGGACGGCGGCGAAATCCTCGCGGGCCTGAAAAGAATAAAACCGCAGCTTCCAGTGGTTATACTTTCCGGATTCGGGGACGTGGATGCCGCCGCAGAGTTGGTAAAACAGGGCGGTTTCGAATACATTTCAAAACCGTTTAAGATTGACGATTTTCTTGCGCTGGTGCGCAAGGCGCTGGGACAGCAGCAAAAAGCGGGCGGTGTTGTCGCGCCCGCGGCAGCCGCCGCAGCCGCGCCCGGGACGGTTGCCGATGATAAAAAACAATCACGCAGCCGCCGCGTAATGTTTTTCGCCGCCGGGGCCGCAGGGTTGTTCGCGGCAGCGGTGGGCGCATGGCTGCTGACCTGCCGGGCGGCGCCGGATGCCGAATTTTCCATACCTTATTCGAACCCCGCCGCGTTATGTTTCGACGGGAAAAAACTGATGGTTGCAGACTGGATGACGGGCATCATATACAGGCATTCCGCGGATGAAAAGCTTGGCGTTGAAGCGAAATACGAATCGGCTAACACGACGCCTTCCGGGCTTGCGTTCGACGGTAAAAACATCTGGACGTGCAGCTCCTTCGATCAGAAGATATACAAGCATTCCGCCGATCCGGCGCTTTCCGTGCTTGAGGCGTTTCCAAGCCCCGGGCCAAGCCCCGCGGGGCTTTATTTCGACGGCAGATTCCTGTGGTCAATTGATTTCCAGCAAAGCAGGATTTATAAACACGACATATCTTCATCGTTGGGCGTTCTGGCTTCCTATGACAGCCCGGTTGTAAACCCGAAAAGTATGTTCGAGTACAAGGGATATTTCTACATACCTGATTCGAAAACCGGCAGGCTCTTTAAGGTAAACAAGGACGGTTTTTCCGTTGCGGGTATATACACGTTTGCAAATTTCAGCGGATCGGATAACCATATTTCCGTAATCGCTCGCCACGGCGCGTCCGCATGGATCTGTGCCGACGGTGTTCCAAAAATATTCAGGAGGCGGTTGTGTTCCCTGAAATCCGTGAAACTCTAAACCCGCGCGCCGCGGCCATCCTGCTTTTCTCTGTCATATTTTCCGCTTTGCCTGCATTCGCGTCATGGGTGCCGGTGCCGCTGCGCACCGCCGCGATGAGGGATGCCGGCCTGCCCGGCGGGGAAGGTATGCAGATGATATGGGGCATAAGTTACGCACCGTCCAACCCGGACGTGATATATATATGTAGCGACACTTCGCAGGTTTGGAAAAGCATTGACGCCGGGGAAACGTGGCAGATGAAGAACAATGGTTTTTTCGCCAACGGGGGCGTTTCGCTGGCGGTAAGCCCGGTGGACGAGAATCTTGTTTTTGTGGCGGGTTCAAATCACAACACCACGGTATCGCCGGCGGAGGGCATCTACCGCACAACGAACGGCGGGCAGAGCTGGGAAATAGTAAAACCTACGAAATTTTACCGCACGGACAATATGAAAGGCGGCGTCAATTTCAGCTTTACACCCGCCGGCACGGTGTACGCCGGCACCCATGTGGACGGTATACTGCGTTCCGACGATAACGGCAGCTCATGGGCATCGCTTTCCGTTTCAACCGATGCAATGGTGCTGGATATAAAGGTAGACCCCGCCGATGCGGCACGGTTGTATTTTGTCTCCGAAAACGGATTTTTCGTCCTTCACGACAGCGGCACGGGCGTTTCTGCCGTTCGCTCAGGAGCCGGCCTGCCCCTTCCGGACGTAAGCTCAAGCGTCCCGCGCGCAATTGCGATAAACAATAGCGATCCGCGCATCATATACGTTTCAGCCGGCGGGTACGGCATTTATAAATCTACCGACGGCGGCGCCACATTTGTGCCTAAGAATAAGGGGCTGACCGCCACGCTTGCGAACGGAAAGCAGACAACCTGTTGCGCCATAAGCCCCGTAGATCCGATGCGGTTGTACGTATCATTTTATCTAACCGGCGTCAGGCAGCCCTATTATTCTTCCGACGGCGGCGAAAACTGGGTTAAGCCTTCAGGGATTGACCTTGCAAACCTCACCGGCGATCTTCACGACAGCAATGATTCCGGCGCATATTGGGGGACGCCCATCGCTCCGCACCCCTCGCTTGCGAACGTTTCGTTTGCGCGCGGCACCGGATCGGGTGTTCCCATAAATACAACGGACGGTGGCGCGACATGGTTGTATTCCGGCGATGGTTATAGCGGCGGCAGGGCGGGCGCCGGGGCCACATCGTTCGGCTGGGACGTCAACGATCCCGAACGCTTTGTCATATTCCTTATTGATTACGGCCCCATGCTCACAACTGACGGCGGCCAGACGTTTAGAACGCTTAAGATCCCGCGCTACAGCGGCGCCATGACAACGCCGGCCGGCGCGCTTGAGCCGGTAGCCGGATCGCAGAGGATAGTTACCGCCGTCGGCGGATGGGATAAGCAGGTTCTTGCGGTAACGAATAACGAGGGCGAGTCGTGGACGCAGATACCGGTTGATAAATACGGCAACAGCACCGAGGATAGTTACAAGTTTATTGCATTCCATCCGCAGGATCCTTCAATAGTTTACGCAGGGTGCTTCAAAAGTTTCGACGGGGGCGCCACGTGGGAGAAATTATCTAAGAAAGTTGCGGCGGTCTACCCGGCCAACGGCGATATCGTTTATGCGGTTGAAAAAATCACAACATCCGTAATTTACAAGTCCGGTGACGGCGGGGCAACGTGGACCGGGTTAACCGCGCCCCTTGCGGCCACTGTAAGCGAGATGGCGGTTGACCCCGGCAATGAGGATCATATTTACGCAGCCTGTTCAGTCGGCGTATGTATATGGGACGGCAGCGCATGGACAACAAAAACGGATGCCGACGGCCTTGAAAGAGACTGGTTTTCGTCGCTTAACACACGTTATATAACGGTTGACCAAAGGTATCCCAACATAATTTACGCCGGCAAGTGGTGCTCGTGGCAGGGGCATTCCAACGGGGTTTTTCGATCGCAGGATTATGGCGCGACATGGGAAAACATTACGGGGAAGCTCGGCCCTGAATTTACGCCGTGGTCGCTGTCGGTAAACCCCCACTCCGGCGAGATTTACATGGGTTCATCCCACGGCACATGGAAACTTACCCCCCCATATTACACAAAACCAGTCCTCTCCCCCAAAAAATTACAGGTGCAATAATATAGGGGACGGAGTTAGGTGATTAGGTATTCGCGTTCAATGGCAGTATCCTATCGTCGAAGCATTGCCGTGTATTATTTCAATACCTAATCACCTAACTCCGTCCCCTAAGGGTGGAGAGGGATTCTTTGGCGGTCAGGGAGATGGGGGTGGCTTTGTCGGAGGCGGCTTTTTCCAGCGCGTGTTCTACTTCTTTGCCTGTGAACTTTCGCAGGCTCCAGGCGGCGCGCATTCGCACGCGTTCTATACTGGTATCCCGGCGTGAAAACCACGACATTTTGCGGTTTAATTTGGCTATCAGCGCAGGCACGGCGGCGCTGTCTCCTATAACACCCAAAGCAACGCAGATTTCTTCCTGCAAGCTTAACGGCACGCGCATCGCCGACAACAATTTAACCAATGCCGGCACCGCCTCGCGGCATTTAACTTCTCCCAGAAGGCGGATAGCCTCGCCCGCCACCTTCTCATCCTTATCCTTCAATTGCTCGATTAGAAGCACTTTTGACTGGCCGGAAGGGTAGCGGGAAAGATAGCGCATGATTTCTTTTTTTATGGCAGCATCCGGGTAGCGGATAAGTGTTGCAAGCTGATCGGTAACGTTACCGGGCGCTATGTCGCCAAGCACGTCAATAACCCGCCGGATTTCGTCCGCGGTAAGCCCCAGGTTTAACTCCTCGCTGAAACGCTTCTTTGCATCCTCGCCCATATTCTTAATTGCAAGCGCGGCAAGCTTCCTGTTGCGCAGCTCGTCGCTTTCCTTGATCACGCGCACAAGCGCCTCAATCGCTTCCTTGCCCAGTTTCGAGAGTATCTGCATACTGCCGAACCGTTTTTTCTCGTTGTCGGTTTTCAGATCGGCCACCAGCACGCCGATAATTTCAGGTATCAGTTTTGCAAACGATTTTGAGGTGTTTGAGCGTATACCCTCGTCAGGCGTTACCAGCGGCGCCATCAACTGGTAGAACACGTCAATGATGCGTTGCGCCAGGTCGTATTCCCCGTATAAAACGTTCTGCCGGGCGCGCAGCCTCAGAAGCTCCATAAGGTAGAAGTTGACCTCGGTGGATGTTTCCTTGCGCGCCGCCTCAAGCAGGGGCAGCTCCATGTAGCGAAGGAAATTTTCCTTGCCGTGAGCCGACAGCACGTCGTAGATTGACGCTATGCCGTTTACGGCCGGCAGCCGCACCGTGGCCGCGGGATTTGAAAGGTTCTCAAGCAGCTTGTCAATGAATTTGCCCAGCAGCTCGTTGTACTCAACCTGGCACAATTTCTCCACCAGTTGCGGCAGGCTGTCGAGAATTTCCTTGGCAACAAGCTCGGCCGCCGGTTTTTCGATAAGCCGCTCGATGTCGAAAACAGTTTCCGGCTGCCTGGGCGCGGCCGCGAGCCACTCGGGGATCTGGCTCAACAGTCCCTTGCGCAGCATCTCCTCGAAAAACTGGCGCGGAACCTCCTTGGCCGCCGGCGCGCTTAATATGGCCTGCATGAAGTTCTTTAGTTTTTCCAGCTGTTCGACGGCCGCGAAATCGGATGATTCATTGCGCCGGATCTCATCGTACCAGGTTGAAATCTCGCCGAAAATGGACTGTATCTTTTCCTGTGACAATGCTCCAAGCAATCGTCTTTTCAAGCCGGACTCCTCAATTTTTTTTGGGAGTTCCCGGTCAAATATATCTCTTAGCGCCGAGGGATCCTGTTTTGCCAGTTCCTGCGCAAGATGATCCTGCATCTGGTTGCGCATGGCCGGGTCCGGAAACTGGTCAATAAGGTCGTAAGATTCGCGCAAAGACGTTATAAGCCCCGCGATATCACCGCCGGAATTCTGCACCATCTCCGATATTTTTACCACCGCTTCCTCGCCCTTGACCATGGCAACGTAGACCGTCTGGTCGAGCGCGATATGAGGAAATTCGGGCAGCTCGTCGCGCCGCTTGCGCATGAGCGCGGTAAAAAAATCCGTCATCTCTTCGGTTGTTATGCCGGAGCGGAAGGTTATGCTTTGTATCTTTCGCTGCGTAAATAATTTAAGTATTATTGCGCCGATGAGCTGTATCTCGCGGGTATCGGATTCCTTACCGTCAACAAGCAGTTTGCCGGAAAGTTCGCTGAATGTAAGCGTATTGTTTTTTTCGGCCAGGCCCTGGACCGATTTCGAGAACGAATCAAGCGTTGTTACAACAAGCTGGCTGGTTGGGGGGTAGATGCGCAAGTAGGTGACCGCAAGATGGAACGTCTTTATAAGATGATTAACCAGTTCCTGCTCAAGCATGGGATGCTCCTATAAAGGCTTTTTTTCGGGCACGCCGGCGCGGCGCGGGTAGGCCGGCGGGGTGTCGCCCGTTTTTTCAAAACACAATATCGCGTAGGATTCTTTCGATCCGGGAAGGTCGTAGTAGAAGGTATCCGCCAGTTTTCCTTTTAGAATCTCAAGCGCATTTTTTGCCGCCGGATGTTCGTCCGCGGTTGCGCGCGTCTTGAATATCAATGCATGGCCCCCACTACGCAACAACGGCAGCGCCAGCTCAAGGTTGGGGGAAAGTTTTGTTACGGCGCGCGAAAGCACGGCGTCGAATCGGCCGCGAAAGCCTTTATCCTGCGCCACGTTTTCCACGCGGTTGTTTATTATCTCAATGCCTTCAAGCCCCAGCGTTTCGCGGGCATGTTCAATAAATGAACATTTCTTTGTGATAGACTCGATAAGGGTTAAACGCCAGGCGGGGCGCGCAATTTTAACGGGAAGTCCGGGCAGCCCCGCGCCGGAACCTATGTCGGCTATGGACAGGGACGCCGACGGAACACATTTTTCAATCAGCCGCACGCAGGCAAGCGAATCGGCGAAATGGCGCCACAGGATCTCTTCGGCGGAACGTACCGATACGAGGTTCATTTTAGCGTTCCACTCGATAAGCGCGCGGGCAAACGTTTCAAAGCGCCGCAACGCTTCTTCATCAAGCGTTACGCCCAGTTTCTCGCTTGCGAAATCGCGCCACCGTTGCCAAAGTTCGGCGGTAAGTCCGGTTGTTTCCATGGTTTGCATGCTATTTTCCGCTGCCGCGGCACGCTTTTACGCAGACGCCGCAGATCATCTGGCCGATTTTCTGAATTTTCGTAAACTCTTTAAGTTTGTCGCGGCATAACGCAAGCTTAAACTCGTTATCGCCGATGGCGTTTGCCGGACATGAGCTTAAGCAGGCGCGGCATGTGCCGCATGACTCGTCCGTGGGCGCGTCGCAGGCAAGCGGCATGTCCGTCAGTATAGTCGCATAACGCACCTGGCTGCCGAAACGCGCATTCACCAGCAGGTTATTTCTACCGTACCAACCCAGCCCCGCCAGCCGCGCCACCTCGCGATGCGAAACCGTGCCAAGCTGGCGCTCCCAGTCAATCACCTGCGAAGCCGGCACGGGCAGCGCGTTGTAACCTTTTGAATGTATCAGCCCGCATAGTTTCAGCGCCGTCTGATCCAGCAGTATATTCACCCGCTGGTAATGGAAATAGTAAATCTGGTTGGGCGCGCCCTCGATTGTTTCAAGCGCCATGCCGGAAAGCCTGTAACCGATGGATATGCCCCGGCTCAACGCGCCCGACACCGCCGGCGGCAGCAGAAATTTATCGCCTTTGCCGCTGACATCAGCCACCCCGAACAACGCCATCCCCTCGCCCAGCGCAAACCGTTTTAGTTCATCGTAATAAGTGTCCGTTACGTTCATTTTAGGTGTCTCTTTAGCAGTTTGAGGTCATAGCGAGCGAACAGGCTATATCGCAATTGCCTTTTAGCCGTGACCGTCATGCCGGAGAGCCTTAATCCGGCATCCAGCCTCGACAGAAAATCTAGATTCCGGCTTTCGCCGGAATGACGGCAATAAGAATTTTTGACGCAAAATGGCACCATTTTAGATTCTTTCCAGAATTAATGATCTTGTGGCGCAATTTTACTCAGGACGTATTCTTTTACCTTCATCGCGATGTTAATTGCCTCTTTAGCTTCATTTACATCTATGAATAGCGTTGAGTCGGGATAACGTATATCAACCGAATAATCCGTAAGCTGGTCGGCCTCTTCCTTAACCATTGAAATAGCATGATCCTTTTGCTCGCATAATGTTATCAACTCGCCGATTTCGTGCGTTTTACTAAACTCTATCCCCAGAAAAATCAGGTATGCCTTTAAAAATTTTTCAACCGCCTGCTGGCAGTGAAAACAAATGCTTTCCAGTACACTATCGGTAAATGTTGATTCATGTATGGCAGAAAGCAGGTCTTTCTGTGCTTTATCCAGCCATGCACTAATGAGTTCTGTTTTTGTTTTCATACAAGACTTTCCCTTTTTTAACAACTTGTGTTATGAATGCTTCTTTGACGTTGATCCATTCTTCAATTTCTCCCTCGGTGTAAACTATAATATCTTTCGGAATAACCGGCAATTCCCATAAATTTTTCCGGATAGTCCGCGCCCTCCTGTGCCTGGGTTCGGAACTATCCCGTACAATTACAAGTATGTCGAGATCGCTGTTTTCTGTCGGTTTTCCGTATGCATATGAACCAAAAAGAATTATTTTTTCGGGGTGGATTACATTTACGATTTTATCGGCGATTTCTTTTATTTTATCACTTGATATCATTTTTGCATCCTTTTGCGCTCGCTATTTATATTTAATCTTCATCGCAAGTATCAGGGCGGAGAGAAAGAGCGTCGCGCTGTTAGCCACGATTATCGGAATGCTTTTTACCATTATGCCGTATACCGCCCATAACGATACCCCGATGCAGAACACGACGAACATGCCCAGCGAAATATCCTTTGCCGATTTGCTTTTGCGGATTTTTATCACCTGCGGCAGGAAGGAAGCGGTGCAAAGCGCCCCCGCGACAAGCCCCAGAACGTTTATGGTATCCATGTTATTTTATCCTATGTGGTTTTTTAAATTTTTAAGGTGGATTGAAAGCAACGCCACGTCCGCGGGTGTTACGCCGGAGATGCGCGCGGCCTGTCCCAGCGTCAAGGGGCGCACCTTCCGAAATTTTTCCCTGGTTTCGGTCGAGAGTCCGGGTATGCTGCCGTAGTCAACCGATGCGGGTATTGTTTTGTTTTCCATTTTACGCAGCTTCCCGGCTTCTACCGTCTGGCGGGCTATGTAGCCTGCGTACTTGCTTTCAAACTCCGCCTGGCGGCGCACGCGCGCATGGTTCCAGGGCGACAATTCATCGTCGGAAACAGTAATGTTTTCCTTCGCGGTATATTCCGCAAGGGCGGCGCGGTATGCCTCAAAACGTCGGAAGAACGCTTCGGGGATAAGCCCCAGCCGCCGGCCGTATTCCATAAGGCGAAGGTCCGCGTTGTCGCTGCGAAGCATAAGCCTGTACTCCGCGCGCGCCGTGAACATGCGGTAAGGCTCATCAACTCCTTTTGTTACAAGATCGTCAATAAGCACGCCCAGGTAAGCCTCGTCCCGTCGCAAAACAAAGGCGGGCGCGTTTTGCAGTTTATGAGCCGCGTTTATGCCGGCCATAAGCCCCTGCCCGGCCGCCTCTTCGTAACCGGTCGTCCCGTTAACCTGCCCGGCAAGGAAAAGATTTTCCACTGTTTTTGTTTCGAGCGTCGGATATAATTGCGTGGGTGGGCAGTAATCATATTCTATTGCATAACCATAGCGCATTATCTTTGCGTTTTCAAGGCCTTTTATGGAATGAACCATGGCTTGTTGAACATCGTGCGGCAAGCTGGTGGATATGCCGTTTGCGTAAAACTCCCGCGTCTCATATCCTTCCGGCTCAAGGAACACCTGGTGGCGTTCCCGTTGCGAAAAGCGGACAACCTTGTCCTCTATTGACGGGCAATAGCGTGGCCCCGTGCTTTTTATTAGCCCGCAATACAACGGTGAACGGCCGAGGTTGTCGCGGATAATCCGGTGGGTTTCGGTGTTTGTGTAAGTAAGCCAGCAGGGGAGTTGTCGTTTTGTTTTTTGCCAGGCGGCGGTGTCGGTGAAATGTGAAAACGGCGCGGGCGGCTCGTCGCCCGGTTGCCGTTCCAGGCCGGAAAAATCTATTGATACGCCGTTTATGCGCGGCGGCGTGCCGGTTTTTAAGCGTTTTATCTCAAGCCCGCATTCGCGCTCAAGCGACGACGAGAGGCCTTCCGACGAAGGTTCGTTGAAACGCCCTCCCGGGAAATGGGACATGCCCACGTGTATAAGTCCGCGCATGAACGTTCCCGTCGTAACGATCACGGCGCCGGCCTCTATGACAAGTCCGGTGCGCGTTTCAATACCCGCGACGCGGTTGTTTTTGACCGATACTTTCACGGCCTCGGCCTGGAGTATGTCGAGATTTTCCTGCGACTCGAGCGCCGTCGTCATTGCGCCGTGATAAAGCCTCTTGTCGCACTGGGCGCGCGGCGACCATACCGCCGGCCCCCGGGAGAGATTAAGCATACGGAATTGCAGCCCGGCATAATCCGTAATCTTTGCCATCTCGCCGCCAAGGGCGTCAATCTCGCGCACGATCTGCCCTTTTGCCGTCCCGCCTATGGCCGGGTTACAGGACATCTGCGCTATGGAATCGGGATGCAGCGTTACCAGCAGTGTGGAAAGGCCTTTCCTGCTTGTCGCAAACGCCGCCTCGCAGCCCGCGTGCCCCGCCCCAATGACGATAACGTGATATTTCATGTTTCTTTTGAGCTTATGTCGCCAGCTTGTAGACTACGTCGCCGGGTTGCACGCTGACATCTGTTTTTATGCCCACAATGTCGCCCGGCCGCGCGGAGCGCACCGGCAGGTGTTCGATAATTATCGAATCAACTTTCTGAACGATATTCGTCTTCTCGCCTTTTACCTGGATGGTATCGCCGAGCGCAATTTTTTTCTCAAGCTTCAATGCCATTACCCCGACGCGTATATAATAATCGTTAACCGAACCGAGTTTGAACTTCATGGTACAACCTCCCCCTCTATCAATAGCTCTCTCCCCTGCGGCTTGTCATATCGTCGGTGACTCGTTTCCTCTCCCCGGCGGGGAGAGGATTAAGGTGAGGGGGAGCCAAACGTTCTGTTCCTGACGGCTTCCCCCTCATCCTGGCCTTCTCCCCGATGGGGAGAAGGAAATCATGTGTAATCGCAAGCACCGTCGGGGAGAGAAAAAAATCAGAGCAAATCCCATACCCAGAGAATAGCTTTTTTTATTTGACATTGCAAAAAAAGAACGGCCATGTTGGGGGGGAACATGACCGTTCGGGGGATCTTATAAACTGCTCTGTTTATACTATTATAGCAAAAAAATAAAAAAAATCAAGTGGCTGCAAAATATTTTTTAAGCCCATACCGTTTTTTCTAATTTTTCGACGATAATCTTCCTGGAAGCGTATGCGGCCTCCGCAAGTTCGGACGGCTCGAACCACAGCTTTATTTCGCGCTCGGCTTCCGAGGGGTCGGATGAACAATGAATAACGTTCTCGTAAACGCCCTTCGTCGTAATGCGGCCGTATGCGCCTCTTATGGATATGGGGTCGGCCTCTTCAGGGTTAGTGGCGCCTGCAAGTTTTCTCATAAGCTCGATGGCGTTGTCTCCCTGGTAGACGAGGGCAAGCACCCTGTTGTACGGCTTGCCGTGAAGCTCGCCCTGTATGTAGCGTATAAGCTCGTCGAAAAACGGCTTGCCTTTAAGATGCTCGTAATGCGCTTCGGCAAGCTGGCGGCTTACCTGCACCACCTTGGCGGCGACAATCACAAGTTTTGCTTCCGACAGTTTCGTAAGAATGTTGCCCGTCAGTGATTTCTTAAGCCCGTCGGGCTTAATGAGTATCAATACCTGCTGCACGTTTTTTGTATTATTTTCCATGAATTTTCCTCGCGATTTTGAATTATCAGCCGTCGTCATTATAGTAAAACTGCCTCGAATTTGTCAAGCGCGCCGCTACTTTGATATAATACACTGGAAAATCAGTGTCTCTTTAGCAGTTTTGAGGTCATTGCGAGCGAGAGCGAAGCAATCTCGCCGTTACTTCTGATGAAAAGCGAGATTGCCGCGCCCTTCGGGCTCGCAATGACGACGAAACTCCTAAACACTAAAGAGACACTGGAAAATCAAGGGAGCCGATATGAATCTTACGGAAAAATTATACAGGCGGCACAAGGTGTTTTCGGGCAGGGCGGTGGGATTTTACGCCGACGAAATTATATTGCCCGACGGCAAAAAAGCGACGCGGGAATACATGGACCATCCCGGCGCCGTGGCCGTGCTTCCCTTTATCGGCGAGGAGCATATAGTGCTTGTGCGCCAGTACCGTTACCCCGTGGGAAAAATAACGTATGAAATCCCGGCGGGCAAACTTGACAAGGGCGAGGCGCCGGTTTCATGCGTGCGCCGGGAGCTTGAGGAAGAAACCGGTTTTCGCGCGGGACGCATCACGAAACTTTTATCCTACTGGCCAACGCCGGCGTTTGCAAACGAGATAATACACATCTACGAGGCGCACGGCCTGCGTGAAACCGCGAGAAATCCCGACGAGGATGAGTTTATTGAAAGCAAAGTGGTGTCTTTGGAGCGCGCGCTGGGCTGGATAAAAAGCGGCAGGATACGCGATTCCAAAACCATAATCGCTTTGCTTTTTCACATAAAAAAAGAAATTCCTTGACACCAAAACATGTTCCTGCTATAATCATAACGGAATGTAGCACTGCTCTTTTACAGGCTGTGTCATAACTTGCTTTCGTAACGAAAATTTGGATTTTTGAGCGAACCGGCGTTTTTGCGAAAGGGGCGTATCAGATGAGATACGTAACTTGAGCAAAAGCGCCGGTGCAGCCAAAAAGCCAAATTTGCAGCAGAAATGAAGTTATGACACAGCCTGTCTACCCGACAATGGCACACTCCGGGAAACCGGGGGCCGCAAAGCCTCCCGCAAACGAAACGCGGGAATCCGTTTAATCTTACGACGGATACGGGCCTAAAATTCCGGCGCAACGGATGAAAATCGGCAGGCAGTTTTGCCGGTTAGCGTTGCCCGGTTTCAAGGTGGCCGGGTTACCGAAGGTACCCATAATGAGACTAAGACTCCCTTTCTTACTTCTACTTTGGTGCATTTGGGGTGGGCCGGTTTGTCAGGCAGGACAGTTGTATGCCGGTCAAATCGGGTTTCTGCATTATGCAAACCGTTTCTCATCCGCCGAATCCTTTCTTGAAGATCTTGACCCCCGCGACGAATACAACCGGCCCGTAACCGCAGCATCCGCCAAAAAAAATATCGAAAATCTTTTCACCGCAGGGCTTTACGAACTGCTTGTAAATACGGAAATTCATTCCATCGCAAGCGCACTTGCGGTTTTGCGGCGTTATTTAAATCTTGCGGCCGTTTCGCTTGGCGGCGCTGCCGGGGCCGCGGCTCAGAAGTTTATCGTTGCCATTCTGCCTTCCCCGCGCCAGTGGGGAAACGTTCTGCAACTGCTTTTCCACATTTTTTCCTTCCTCGTGGTTACAGCCAACCTCAAATTCCGGATCGCAAACCTTCAATTCCCCTCCAGCAATGCGGCTTTCGCCTGTCTCCGCTGTTGAATCCCAATGTTTTGCACCCTGTCCGGGGTGCCAGGAATGTTCCCGACGGTAATTCGCCTGGAAAATCCCTGGCATTTGGGAGTATGTCATGAAATATAAAGTTATCGTAAAAAAACAACGGCGCGATACTTATCTTGCGGTTTGCCCGGTTATAGGCAACGCGCAGGCGTACGGCATAAGCGCCGATGCCGCTCTTGCCAAGTTGCAGGAGCACATGTTTTGCTATCTTCATGACGCTGAAGCGGAGCTTGAGATAGTTATGGCCGGTGAGGGAGATGCGTTGTCGCAGCTTATGAGCCGCGATCTCCCGGGCGAGGCGGAACCATGAAAGTGGCGCTGGTATTTAACCCTTTTTCCTACAAGGTGCATGAGGAAAACCTGCGGATTGTGCAGCGTTATTTCGGGCTGTTCCCGCCGCTGTCGCTTGCCTGGGTGGCGGCCATGATACGCAAGGCGGGCCACGACGTTACCATTATTGACGCGCGCACGTTAAGGCTTACGATGCCCGAGGTGGCAGGCAGGTTAAAAAAATACCGTCCCGACGTTATCGGCGCCATGGCCACGACCTATATGTTCCCGGACACGCTTGCCTGGATTTCATACCTGCGTCGGGAGCTTGAGGCCGCGGGTTGCCCCGTAAAAACGCTGCTTGGCGGTTATAATATGCGCGTTTACCCGCGAGAATCGCTTTCGCATCACGAGATTGATTTCGGTTGCCTGGAACATGCCTATTACACGGTGCCGGCGCTGCTGGGCGCGCTTGAAAGAGGCGCGAATAATTTTGAAAGTGTGCCGGGCCTTGCATGGAAACGCGCAGGCGAGATCGTTATCAATCCGCATCCGCAGGTTGTTTCATTTGATGATTTTCCAAACCCGGCGCGGGACCTGTTGCCAAACGAGTTATACGCCGAATTTCCAACCCGGCGTAAGAATTTTACCGTTATGGTAACCTCGCTCGGCTGCCCCTACCGCTGCAATTTCTGCGAGGCCGGCGGCGAGGCATACAACGCAAGAAGCCCCCGAACCGTGGTCGGCGAGATGAAGGAATGCGTTGAAAAATACGGTATCCGCGAAATTGATTTCTTCGATTACGAGTTTACGGCTTCAAAGAAGCGGGTTACGGAGTTGTGTTCGCTTATCAGGGAGAACGGGCTTGACGTGGATTGGGCCTGTCGCTCACGGGTGGATACGGTTGACAGCGAGATGCTGGGCGCGATGCAGGCTGCCGGCTGCCGCAGGGTTTACTGGGGAATAGAGCATGGCAGCCAGGCGGTTTTAAACCGGCTTAACAAAGGCATTACACGCGAGCAGATAGTTGAGACAATACGGATGTCCAGGCGCGCCGGTATGCAGAACCTCGGGTTTTTCCTGGTGGGGGTGCCGGGGGAAACAAGGGAAACCGTGAAGGAAACGCTTTCCTTTGCCCGCGAGCTGGATCTGGATTACGTTCAGTTTTCCAAGCTGCTCGCCAAGCCGCTGACGCCGCTGTGGAAAGATATGGTAAAAAGCGCGGGGCGCGATTACTGGGCGGGCTGGGTAAGCGGCGCCGAGAAAGACCGCGAGCTTCCAAGGCCGTGGCTTACTTCCCTTAAAAACGGCGAAGTTGACCGGCTGGCGCGGTGGGCATACGTGTCGTATTATTCGCGTCCCGGGTTTCTTTTGCGGCACACGTTCCAGTGTTCTTCCGTAGCTGAATTCCTGCGCAAATTTTTCGCATATATCGAGATGGTTTTTTTCCAGGAAAAAGTTGCCAGGCCGGCGCGCCGGTTTGCCGCATATTCCGAAAACATCTTTAAAGTCCTGGCGCGGCGCTTTGCATGGGTGCGAAACAATGGATAATTTTACCTTTGTCTACAAGGGAAGGTATTTTCTTAAAGAGGCGGAGACCCTGGAGCGGCTTTCCGCCATTGCCCGCCGCAATGGGCGGCGTACCCACCTTGTGTACGACCGTGATATTTTCGGCGCGGGCGACAACGTGTTCAATGCGGTGTGCTTAAATGCGCTTTTTTCGTCCGTGCGCGGGACGGCGCGCAAAGTGGAGCCGGGCGCAACCGCGGTATTTCTTGCGACAATGAATAACGCCGGCTGGATAGGCCGCGTTATAGATGCGATAAATTCGCGCCGTGCAGGCATAAAGACAATCGTAATCGCCGCTTTTGAAGATCTGCTGCCGGATGTAACGGCCAATCATACGCTCATCGGGGAGCCGGAGAGCGTTTTTGCGCGTTTCCTGGAACCCGGCTGCAATGCTCCGGCGCGGCTTATTGTTGATGAGCCGGCGGATCTTGACGCCTTGCCGCTGCCGGACAAGGAACTGTTCGGCGGCTATGCGCCCGCGGCGGAAAGCTACATGATTTACACCGGGCGCGGGTGCGCGGGCAGCTGCTCATATTGCGAGGAGACGGTTTACAAGAAACAGTTGAACGGTTACTGCCGCCGGCGCACGCCGGAAAACGTCATGGCCGAGCTTGTCCATGCACAGCGGGCATACGGCATAAAAGAGGTGCTGTTCAAGGATTCCGTGTTTACGCAGGACGGCCCCTGGCTTGCGCTTTTCCTTGCGGCATACCGCGAAAAAATAGGCGTTCCCTTCAAATGTTTTGCAAAGGCCGATGCGTTCAATGAAACTATGGCAAGGCAGTTAAAAGACAGCGGTTGTTATTGCGTTGAGTTTGGCGTGCAGACGATTAACGGGGATTTGCGCCGTAACGTGCTTAACCGCCGCGAAACGCTTGAGGCTGTGCGCGCGGCATGTCTTGCGTGTAACACATGCGGCCTTTTATACGACATTGACCACATGTTCGGCATACCGCACGAAACAGTGGAGGATCACAAAGAGGCCGCGCGCTGGTATGCTTCCCTGCGCGGATTAAACAGGATAAAATGCCACAACCTTACATATTACAAATGCGCGGATATAACGGGATATGCGATCGCGGCCGGCGATATAGCCTCCGTGCCGGTGGATGAAGAAGCCGGTTTTTTTTCAACGCCGGTAAAAAAGAAACTGCAATGGGAAAACCGGTGTTTCCAGAAACTGTTCAAGACGCTGCCGTTGCTAAGCGAAACTTCCGTCAGGGCGCTTGTGCGTGGAAACGGCTGGAAATTATTCGGCTGGGCGCCGGCGGCGCTTATAATGATTGCGCAACTTATCATCGCCCTGCGCAACAACGATCTCAGGTTTAAAGTGTACCTGAAATACTATCCGAAACTGCTGCGTCCGGGCAATTTAAAGCGAGTTTACGTATGAAACAGCCATGCGCGCTTTCGGCGGGAACCAATGAGTATGAAAATATTTCAGCCTCGCGTCATTGCGAGCGTCAGCGAAGCAATCTCGCCTTTGACTTGCAAACGGCGAGATTGCCGCGTCGCTTCGCTCCTCGCAATGACATGGGTGGCAGGGCATTGAATTATCAACGTGGTTTGGAGATTTTCAGGTGAAAAAGAAATATGTTCTTCTTCTTTCTTATGCGTTATCGGCGGGCGTTCTTTACGCGCTGGTGGAGCGCTGCGGGCTGGCCGGCGTAAGGGAAGCGTTTGCCGGGGTGCGGCCTTTTCCGATTATCGTTGCGGCGGCGGTTTCGCTTGTGTTTCGCATTTTACTTTCGCCGCTGCTGTGGCAGGCGGCGTTGCGCTGCTCGGGACACATAGCCCGCTACAAGGATCTTGTCATGATAAACGCGGTTTCGCTGCCGCTGAAATTTGTTTCGCCGTTCAGGCTGAGCGAGGTGGTGCGCGCGGCCGGGCTTGCGGCACTTACACGCGAAGGGTTTGCCGCGGCGCTGGGTTCGACGGTGGCGGTTAAGGTGGCTGTAATCGAGGCCACGGGACTGTTGCTGCTGGCCGGCGCGCTGTTAAAAAACTATTTTGCGGCTGCGTTTATTATCGCGGCTGCGCTTATCATTTTCCCTGCCATAGTTATTGCCATTGGCCGCAATGCGGCCGTTGCCGGCGCGGCCCCGTGGCTGCGTAACCTTGCGCAAGTGGCCTGCCCGTTTGACGCACCGGGCGCGCTTGCGCTGCTGCCCGCGGCCGTTATTTTGCAGGCCGGCGAGATTGCGTGTGCATTTTTATTGATAAACTCGCTGGGCGCCGTTCTGGGCGCGGCGGATATTTTATATTTTGGTTCACTCATGATTCTTGTATCCGCGGTTCCCGTGTCTGTGCAGGGGCTGGGCGTGCGCGAATCGGCGGCGGTAATGTGGCTGGGCGCCTTTGCGCTTTCGCCGGAAACCGCGCTTTCGTTCGGGTTGCTGCAATCGGTTGTTTACCACGTGCTTCCGGCTGTTTTCGGTTCCGTGCTATGGCTGTTCGATGTCAGTATGCGGACGCTTGCAAAATCGGTTGGAAAAGAAATAATGGGGTACGCGCCATGAAACATTCATGCCGGCAAAACGACAAAGTCCGTCATTGCGAGCGTCAGCGAAGCAATCTCGCCTTTGACTTGCAAACGGCGAGATTGCCGCGTCGCTTTGCTCCTCGCAATGACATGGCGCGTAACATCAGTAAATTAGTGATGGCTGCTGTTATGCTTCTGGGGGTTGTGGTGGCGGGCGCGGCTGCGCCGGATATGGCGGGGCTTTCAAGCGCGGACGTGAAAGTGCGGCGGCAGGCCATACATTCCCTTTCCGCCGGCGTGCAGGATAAGACTGTCGCCGCGGCGCTTGTCGCGGCGCTTAACGCTGAGGGAGACGCCGTTAACCGCATAATGTTGCTGGATGCCATCGCGCTTGTTCCTTCAGCGGCGGCCGCGGAGGCGATCGCTTCGGCGCTGTCTGACCCGTCGGAAGAAGTGCGCAAGGAGGCGGCCGGGCTTATTGCGGCTTGCGGCAACCGGCAGCTTGCGCTTAAAGAATACGAAAAAATTATAGATAACCCGAAAGAAACCGACGACGTTAAGGCTGTCGCGGTCGAGGCGCTCGGGTCGGTTCCGGGCGCGGTTGACACGGCGCTGCTTGAGAAGGCCGCCGGCAAAAATAAAAAACTGCGCGAGGTGTCGCTTGAGTGCCTGCGCAAGGCCGCCGCCGCGGGCAACAAGGATGCCGGCGCGCGCCTGAAAAAACTTGAAAACGCCGGCAAGAAAAAGAAATGACCGGCAGGACATTTACATGGATAAAAACTACATACAGCGGAGGAAACGTTCACCCGTAACGCGGCTTAAACTCGGCTTGCGCACGCGGCTGCTTACGGGCGCGATGCGCCGCTTTCTTTCCCGGCGCGCGCCTGATATTCTCGATGCCGGCTGCTGCGACGGCGCGGTGCTTGAAGCTCTCCGGCAGGCTTTGCCGGCGGGAAGGGCGGTGGGCGTAGACAATGAGCCGGAGTTCCTCGCCGCCTGCCGGCCTGAAGGCGTGGAACTTTTGCAGATGGATATTGAAAAAGGGCTTGAGTTCGCCCCCGGCACATTCGATGCGGTAACGGCCACTTCGGTGATAGAACATCTTTCGGACGGCGCTTTCTTTTTGGCGGAGGCGCGCCGCGTGCTTAAGGATGACGGTTTTCTTTTCCTGGTAAGCGTAATCCCGCTGTACGAGCGGCTTTTGTGCCTGTTGCGCTTTAAGCCGTCCGATCATTACCGCAACTATACCAAATCCGCGCTGGAGCGCGGGGCCAGGGATGCGGGATATAGAAAGGTAGTTTTATCCAGGCGTTACCCGTTTACGGGATACCAGTTACTGGTGGCACAAAAATGAACATCAACACCTTTTTCACCATGACGCATACAAGGGCATTGATACTGCTTGCCGCGGTGGCGGCGGGCGTGTATGCCAATACCCTGTTTAATTCGTTCATGTGGGATGACCACGACCTTATAACCAAAGACCCTGTTATCCAGAACGATGCGTTCGGCGCGTTTTTCTCGCCTTCGTACTGGAAGGATATACCGCAGCAGATGCGCGGAAGGTTGCGCCCGGTAAGGACGCTTACGTTCCTTACGGATCACGCGATATACGGCAATCGGCCGTGGGGTTTCCATGCCACCAACCTTTTGCTTCATACGATTAACGTGCTGCTGATATATGCAGTGTGCCTGCAACTGTGCGGCTCATGGCCGGCGGCGCTTATCGGCGCGTTATTGTTTGCAGTGCATCCGGCGCACGTGGAGTCCGTGGCATGGATAAAGAATCGTTCCGATATGCTGGGGGCAATCTTCATTCTGCTTGCGCTGCTCTCATTTCTGCGGCTTGAGGGCATAAAGCGGCAGCTTGCGGTGACGGCCTGTTTTGCAGCGGCCGTGTTGTCGAAAGAAATCGCGATAATGCTGCCGTTTATTCTGATGGCCGCGGCGCAAGGTTACCTGCCTGCGGATGAGAAGAAAAAAGCAATGAGCTGGCTTGCGTCGCTTGCGGCTGCGGGCGCGGGATTTTTCCTGTTTAAAGAACATTTCTGGCGCCCGGAGATCTCGGCTTCTTCCGGCATGGCGATGGACGCCTACATTCAGATGCGCGCAATTGTCGCAACGCTTAGCGAGTACTCAAACATATTGTTTACGCCGCTGGCTTTATCGGCGGAACGCGACATAGATTTCAACAATACGGTTTCCCGTGCGGTAAGCGCGGGGCTTGTGTTTATGGTTATCGCCGCGATTGCGATTTTTGCCGCGGCTATACTTAAGCGCAAACGGCTGCTGCCGGAAACGTATAACACATTGGTAACGAACGCTGTTTTTGGTTACATTTTTATGCTGCTTGCAATAATTCCCGTGTCCAACATCGTATTTCTGCACGGCAGGCCGCTGGCCGAGCAGCGGCTGTACATACCTTCAATAGGATATGCGATTATTTTCGGCAACGTTGCCGCGTTCCTTATTTCAAAGGCGGCGGCTGGTAAATACCGGGCGTTGCCTGCGGCGGGCGTAGCCGTGATTATTGCCGTTTTTGCGGCACAGAGTTTTGCGCGCAATCTGGTATGGAGAAACGATTTCACTTTCTGGAGCGAGGCGGTGCGCATCAATCCGGCGCATTACCGCGCAAATTACAATCTCGGCCTTATCTATGTAAACCGCGGCGACGTTGACATGGCCATATCCCATTTTTCCACCGCGGCCGTGGATTGCGACCGGCCGGAGGTTTTCAACTACCTCGCGCGCTGCTACGATGCCAGGGGCGACTACGATTCATCGCTGAAAAACTATACGACGCTTCTTAACCTGAGCCCGGATTTGAGCGCGGACGTATACAATAATATAGGTATAGTGTTCGAGAAAAAAAATGATATTAAGAATGCGCAAATATACTACGAGGCCGCGCTTGCGCGCGAGGCAGGCAACAGGCCGGCTCAATTAAACCTTGCGCGGCTCTACGAAAAATCCGGCAACAAGGCCAGGGCGCGGGAAATATACCGGCGCTACCTTGTCAGCAACGCGGGCGACGGCTCATGCTCGATAGCAAGCGCGAACCTGGCTAAAATGGACGGTAAAAAATGAACGGCGTCCTGCGGCGCACCATGTGGTTTATCATCCCGGCGGCGGTGGCGGCGATAGTGTTCGCCAACTCGCTGAAAGGCACTTTTTTCTGGGACGACCATGCGCTTATTTTCGATAATCCGCTGATCAAAACATGGTCCGGCACAATGGCCATGTTTTCGCCGGACTATTGGAAATTCCGGCACTCAGGGATGAGCGGCCAGTACCGGCCTTTAAGAAACATCACTTTTACGCTCGATTACAGTTTCTGGCACGTCAACCCGGTCGGCTACCATCTTACCAACATGGGGCTTCACGTGCTAAACGTGGCGCTGGTTGCGTTCGCGGCGCGCGCGGTTTTTCGCTCGGACGGCGCGGCGCTTATATCGGGCTTGCTGTTTGCGGTGCATCCGGTGCATATTGAAAGCATAAATTACGTGAAAAACCGTTCCGATCTTTTATGCACGTTGTTCTTCTTGTCAGCGTTTCTGTTCTGGCTGAAAGGCAGGCAGTGGCACGCGCTTTGTTGTTACGTGCTGTCAATCGTATCAAAGGAGCTTGGCGTGATGCTTCCCTTTGTGATGACGGCGTATGCGTTATGGCTTCAAAACGAGGCCGGCCGGCGGGAACTTATGAAAAAAACCGTTCCCTACTTTGCGGTATTCGGCGCATTCATTTTCTGGAAATTCGTCGTGCTTGCGGTGCCGGCCGGCGCGGCGCCCGTGGAGATAGACCCTGTTATCTCCGGCGTTGAACCGTTGCGGCTGGTAGTAAGCACGGTGCGGGCTTACATTGTTCTTTTATTTGTGCCCATGAATCTTAACGTTGACCGGTTGCTGCCGGTGCTGCTTTCTCTTGTTGAAGCAAGGGCTGTGGCGTTTTATTTTATCTGCGCGGCCGGGTTATACGGCATTTACCGCAGCGCCGGCAGAAACAAATATCTGTTCGCACTTGCATGGATTATAGTATGCCTGGGGCCTATATCGAATATCATACCGATCAAGGGGCGGGCGTTCGCGGAGCAGAGGTTATACCTGCCGTCTGTAGGCTGGGCGTTGTTTTTCGGCAGCCTCTTAAGTGACGTCATAAGCGGCAGGATGGTTTTGCCGCGCGTTTCGGCGGACAATGCCAGGAAGGGCGGTATCCTGCTGGTAGCTTTATGGGTCGCGGTGTGGTCTGTGATTGTTATCAGGCGCAACGTTCTCTGGCAGGATACGGAAAAACTCTGGGCTGCGGCGGCCGCGGAGAATCCCGCAAACAGCAGGGCGTGGTTGAACCTGTCAGGTGTTTACATGGAGCGCGGCCAGTATGATAAAGCGGAGAATATCTATCGAACGCTGGCTAAATATCCGCAATCCAAAACAACGGACACGATCCATCTTAACAGGGGTATTATCGCGCAGGCCGGGGGCGATTATGCCGGCGCGCTGGCATTTTTCAAACAGGCCTGCTCCATAAATCCGCGAAACTTCGAGGCCTGGAGCAATGCGGGTTCCATGCAGCTTATGATGGGCGACGAGAAAGAGGCTCAAGTATCCTTCGAAAAAGCCATAGAACTTGAGCCGGGCGTCAAATCCGCCGGGACGCATGTCAATATCGGCGTGCTGCACTTAAAAAGAAAAAATTTCAAGCAGGCGGAGCAGCATTTCCGCCGCGCCATAGAGCTTAACCCGGATTTGCTTGAAGCAAGGGCGAATCTGGCAACCATATATAATTCGTTCGGAATGAAGTACGAGGCAGGCGAACAAGAGCGGGAAATACGGCTGCGTTCCAAAACCGGCTCTAAAATCAACGCCTACAATCCATTGTTAAACGTTCGTTAACGCGAAACCGACATGAACTCCAGACGACGGCTTGCCACCATTATCCATGCAGCGGCATTTGCAGCCCTGGCTGTCATAGCCTGCGCTATGCCGTTGCGCGCCGATTATTATTACGGTAACCGGCTGTTCGGCACGCTCTACAACCAGGCGCTGGCCTACGACCCTCTCCTGGTGGTAAGGCATAGTTTTGATTTTAAGTACACGTTAGATAACGTTACCAAGGGCGGCAACGTAAGGGGTATCCGGCTTTATCTTGAGAACGGCGGCACCATGACCGGAGATAATCCCGTCGTCACGATCCGCAACGATTCGAGCGGCTCGCCGGACATGACGGTCGCGCTTGCCACTGCAACCGTCGCGGTTGGCAGCACGACAAACCAGTGGTATCCAACCTCCGGCGCGGGGTATGCGGTGTTTAGCCCGGCAATACAGCTTGACAACAACGGCGGTGCCGGTAAATCCTACCATATAGTGATAGAGAGGCCCGTGGGCGGCAGCGCCCGGCCCACATGGAACATCGTAAATGAGATGGGTTTTGACGGTAACGATGACCAGCCTGACGACGCAGACCGCCAGTCCTATTACTATAATACCACAGACTGGGTTGCGACGGATAACTCCCACCCGCTTTTTGTCCTCTACTTTGACACAGGCACCATGGGCGATACTTATAACCAGCTTACAACCGACGTGCATACCCAGATAACCGGCAACAGTGTGCTTTCCTATTACCGCCACCCGGGTATGCGTTTTGATGTAGGCGAGGGGAATAACAGGACGGTGAACGAGATTTCGGCCGTGGTAAGGAAGTACAACACGTCTACCGCCGTTTTGGGCAACGTTGACTATCATATATACAAGGATGACTTCAGTTTTTCAAACCTTATAACTTCCGGCACGCTGGTTATTAATGCCGATGCCGCGAATTCGCTGTGGACAAGGAAGACCGTACAGGTAACCGACAAATATACCGGTTTATCTAAAGGTGTTAAACTCGATGATGCCTCGAAGTATTACATAGTACTATTCTGCTCGGTGAACACCAGCTATTCCGATGCGTCCTACTGGCAGTTGGGCGCCATGCAGACCGTGCCTGCGGGCCTGCTGAACGATAATACCGCGGGCGGCCAGATCTTTTGCGCGGGCTACGATCCTTACGGATCAACCGCCTGGACAAGCTATGTAGATAGCGATCACTCACTGTTTTTCAACGTTGACCAGACTACCCCGGCCGCGGTTGTGGCTTACCCTCTTAATAATGCCGGTTACAGCCAGGGCAACCTGGGCGTTATCAGCGGCACATGCGCGGACGTTCCCGCGGTTGCGGACGGGCCTGTCAGCGGCATAAAGACGATGCAGGTAAGCTTGAAAGACCAGGGCGGGTTTTTCTGGAACGGTTCTGATTTTATAGACAATGGGGGTGTGGATTTACCGTTAAACGTTACGCTGTCGCCCGCTACAACCGCGTGGTGGTATACCGGCATAAGCGTTTCAGATTTCCTTAATTACGACACCCAGCGCTATACGTTGCGCAGATACGTGGTTGATGATGCCGATCTAACTCCATCCTGGGGCGGCGACGTCCAGTTCTGGTTTGACAAGGACAAGCCGTCGTCGGTAGTCACCTCGCCGGACGGGGCGCAGGTGTGGTACTCCCCGGCCTCGATAGCAACGATCAGCGGCACGGCCAAGGACCCCGGTTGCGGGCTTAACGCAAACGCTGCTCGCGTATCCGTAAGGCGTATAATAGATGACACATACTGGGGCGGCGGTTCCTGGCTTGCGGGATACCGCGACCGGGCAACGGTTCATAGCGCAGCGATAAATAACCAGATAGTCACATGGACGTACGACACGACCAACGCCACCGGCGACGGGCTGGATTGGGGCGTAAGCGGCAGTTCGTTCGTTGTCAGTTGTAAAATTTCCGACAAGGCGGGGCTTGCGGGCGATCTTTCATTAGGCAACACGTTCTGGTGGGACCAGACCGCGCCGACAGCCGCGGTTATCTCCCCGCAGGACATCACGATGGGCGACGCCGGGCTTGCCAAATCCAACCAGAACCTGGCGGCTTACGGCCAGTATTTTGACGGCCATTCAGGGCTTAACGGCTCCAACGGCTCGCTTGAATACCGCCTCTACAATAAAACACAGGGTGAATATTATAAGAGCGGGACATGGTCGTCCGGCGCCGAGCCGGCGATATGGCCTTCCAATCTTACGGACACAAACCTTAAAATCTGGCAGAGTTCGTGGACGTTGTCGCTTACCGGCGCATTGAGCGCGGCCAACGGCGTAAACGAAGGCGACGACATACTTCTTGTGATTCGCGCAAAGGACAAGTCCGGCAATCTACAGACGGATTTCACCGAAGGTTTCTCGTCCAACACCTTCAAGGTGGACCGCACAAATCCGGATTCCAGCATCACTATACCGGCGACTCAATGGCGCAGCAAGCTGCAAACGATTTCCGGAACTGCCGCGGACACAGGCGCGGTAACCTCAAAGATTACGCAGGCCGACCTTGCAATTTATTACAAGAGCGGCGCGGATTATTATTATTGGAACGGCACGGCTTTCGGCTTGAACGTAAGCTCGTGGAATCCGTGCGACGTAAGCGCGCTTCCCGACGTTACATATAATACGTCCGCCATAAGCTGGCAGGAAAACGTAAAGTATTACCTTTCGATACGCTCAAAAGACGCCGCAGGCAATATCCAGGCCAAAACCGACCCGCCCGATGATGTTTCGTATGATTCCTATTATTATTACGACGTAAGCTTTCCCACCGCCACTATAACAAGCCATACGAACGGCTCATATTATAATTCGGTAACCCAGATTGCGGGACAGGCAAACGATTCTCCCACGCCCCCGGCCGGCAACCTTACCGTTTCCAACGTTAAAATGTACATACGCAAGGTAGGCACGCCGCCCGAGTACTATTGGAACAAGACGACGGCGTTATGGGACAACACTATATCGCCCGACGACGGGTCATCCTGGTTCCAGGTAAGCGGCAACCCCGTTTTGCCGGATTGGAAATATGACACCACGTCGGTTGCCTGGAGCACGGGGCCGGCGGGCGCATGGGACGGCGGCGGCACCTTTGAAGTAAAAGTGCGCGCACAGGACAGCGCGGCCTCCGCCACGCAGTCCGGTAATTATCAGGACTATCTGATTACCGGCGGATCTTCCATAACGTTTACCGTAGACACACTTCGCCCGGTTGCCGCGGTAACAAGGTTCGATGCAGCCGCCGTAGTCAATAATTCCTGGTACAATTCGCTTTCAACCATATCGGGAACGGCTACGGACGATCCGTCATGGCCTGTGGCAAACCGGCGCCCGATATCCTCTATAGAGATACACGTTCGCAAGCAGGGACAGTCAATAATATGGAACGGTTCGGGCTGGGCCGCGCCCTCGGGCAGTATATACGACGATGCAAACTGGCGGGAGTGCGGTTTCGTGGGCTATTCAAGCGGCACGTGGACGTATCCCGCCGGCGCGGACACAACGCCGGGCTGGTCGCCGGGCGAAACGTACGAGCTGATACCGCGCGCAAGGGATGAAAGCGGATTGGTGCAACTCGAGTTTTCAACCATAACGTTTACGTATGATATCTGGCAGAGCGCTGCGCCGCCGATTAGCGAATACCCCGGCACGGTGACAGGTTTCCCGCTCGCAGATTACAATACGTCCGACTGGACAAAACTTATTAACAGCACCGGCACGGCCTACGATAACCCCACGGGCAAGCTGTCGGCATCCAGGGTCGTGCTTGTTAATTTCATATCTGACGGCACAACTTATTACTGGAAGCCGATAGGCTGGACGTCAACCCTGGTAACGCCGCCGGCAATGTCCGAATGGTCGGATGCGGCCGCAAAAGACGATTCGTGGAATTCAGTCGAAGAGGTATGGTTAAGCACAGGCCCCACCAATTCAAGCGGCTGGGTGGAAAACTCCAAGTTCCAATGGTACATCGAGGCGCGCGATGTAGCTGGCAACTATGAACATACCCGCTCCACGGTTACGATGGTTTATGACACCACTCTTCCAAGCACCGCCACCGTTACCAACCCTGAGAAAAACGGATATGTGTCGGCAACCGGACGGGTTACGGGTGTATGCTCGGATGCGTGGCCCGGGACTGTGCGCGAGATTTATGTCCGTATAAAAAATACCACCGATAATCTTTACTGGGACTGGGATGTTGAAGCCGGTTCCTGGACCGCGGCCGGCGCACCGGACGTGTGGAACACGGTTACGTCTTCCGGCACGCTTTCGGCCGGCGCAACATCGTGGTTTTTTGGCTCAACGCCCTGGCAATCCGGCAAGGAATACGAGGTAAACGTTAACGTGGTTGACAAGGCCGGAAATTACTGCGTGTGGTATACGACCATATCCGGCATTAAGGCGGACTTCACGGCGCCTTCTTCGACGATAACCACCCCGGGCGAAGTAACCGGCATAGGCACCGATTACTACAATAACCTGCCCACTATATCCGGAACGTTAAGCGATAACTTTACCCAGGACCTCGGTGAGTATGAGTTGAGGCTCCAGATACGCTATGCCGACGGCACCAAAACCGGCGGCAGCGGCGAGTCGGCGCCCGTTGAATGGTGGACGGGTTCGACATGGACGGCTTCCGAATATTGGATACCGGCGTCTTCTGTTACCATAATGGCCGGTTGGCAGCTTGGCGGCTGGGCCACGTGGTACTATAACAACGGCGGTTCAGCCAACGAGTGTAACGACATCTGGCGTTCCAAGGGCAACGAGATATGGTTCGATGCCCGCCTCTATGCAACTGACAAGGCAAACAATGTCCAGGGCTATGGCGCCGACGGCGTTGACATATATTACAAGATACCGCTTGGCAACGTAACAATGTCCCAGCCGCCTTACGAATCGCCGGCTCCCAACATATATCATTCCGGGTCGGTTATAAATACCATGCAGGGACAGGGGGATAATTACACGGAAACCGTATACGTTTCCATTAAACGGGAACTGGACAACTATTACTGGTACGGTTCCTCGTTCTCAGTGGGAACGGAAAAATTTCTTGGCGCCGGCTATACTCAAGGGGCCGGGTGGGGCCCATGGTCGTATAATTTTACCGGCTCATGGGATGCCAATACAAGCTCCTACACCGTGCGCGTAAAAGCGGTAAACGTTGCCGGCGAAAAGGCCTATGACCCGGACGGCGGCGGCCCGTTGCAGGGCAACAGCTTTATATACGACGACACCGACCCCCAGGCCGCGATAACCTATCCCGTTTCCGGCGCTTATTACACCGCGCTTACCATGATAACCGGAACCGCGGGCGACCTGCCTTCCGGATGCCTGGGCAGGGTAACGAAGGTTGAAGCCGCGATACAGAAATCCGAATCCGGCAATTATTATTACTGGAGCGTTGTGGCTTCAAGCTGGGCGCAGGGCGGATCATCGCCGCTTGACGTGAATTTCAATACCACGACGTGGAACGGCACGGCGCAGGTTTCCGGCACGCAATGGCAGCTTGCGCTAAGCACCCAACCGTGGACGGACGGCGGGCTGATAACGCTGTTCGCGCGCGCCACGGACAAGGCCTTGAACAGGCAGGGCGACGGCCTGGGCTCGCCGGACCGCGCTTACACCTCATCGTCTTTTTATTACGATTCAAGTTCGCCTACGGCTACGATTGCAACGGTTACCAATGGCGGCGTATACTCGGTTCTTTCACTTATTACAGGCACGGCCTCCGACCCTGTCGGCGCCGGCGGCAACGCGGGCATACTTGATGCCGTGGAGGTGCAGATAAAATGGAACGGCGCTATCGAGCAATGCTGGGCGCCGGTTTCCGGCGCATGGACGGACAGCGTTATCTGGGCTACCGCCGCCATTGCCGTTCCAAACGTTGCCGCTTCCTCATGGACTTTTTCAAATCTCCCTCCTTCCGTACAATGGACCCACACCGGCAGCTACACCATACTTTCGCGGGCCAGGGATACCGCGCTGCTTTACGGCAATACGCAGCAGGTATTTGTTACGGCCCAGTCTTCGTTTACAATAACGTGGGATAATACCGCTCCGGTTTCTTCTATCACAAGCCCCGTGCAGGACGATAAACTTGCTCCCAACCCGGCGGATACCAATTGGGTGGTAGCCGGCCAGGCAAGCGATTCGCCCGCGGGCCTCGTAAAAGCCGGAATATGGCTGCAACTCTCGCGGCTTGCAGGCTCAAGCACATGGTACTGGGACAGCACCATATCACAGTGGTTTGAGAACGATCCATCGAGGGTTTTTAATCCCACTTCCTACACCTCCCCGAACTGGTCGTACAATATGCCGATAGCAAACCTTGTGTCCGACCAGCGCTATACCATAAAAGTGCGCGCCACCGATAACGCCACGTCGGCAAATTCATCCTCGTTTGCCGCTTCCGCCGGTTCGCGGTACGTTGAAGTAATAATAGATACTACTCCGCCGGCGGCCGTAGTAAGCTATCCCGCCGGAGGGCATTATTACCGCGCCTCGACGCTTGCCACGCTTTCCGGCACGGCCAACGCAGACCTTTCCGGCGTAAAACGGATTGATGTGGAGATACGCGAATACAACGATCCTTCCTGGGACGTGATACGCAGTTTCCGTCCCGCAAACAAGAGCGGCGCCGCCGGCACGGTGAATTGGTCAACCGGTACGGCCGGTATCACGTGGACCAGCGGCAAGCAGTACGCCGTCGAGGCGCTGGCCTATGACCTTGCCGGTTCCACCCAGGTTGTTGTCTCTTCGGTTACGTTCACTGTGGATAATGACGGCCCCGCGTTGCAGCTTACTCAGCCTACTACCGATAATTCCTACTGGAGTTCACTGCTTACCATTTCCGGCACGGCCTCGGATGCCATTTCATCGCAGGTAAACGTCTCGTCGGTTGCCGTATATAATATAGAGACGAGTAAATACTGGGATCCGGTTGCCGGCGATTTCACTTCCAGCGATGCCATATATTCAACAGCCACTCTTTCGCTGCCCGCCTGGACTTATTCTGGCTTTGCCGCCAAAATGACGGATAACACCCGCTATTACGTTTACGGTAAAGTTTACGACGGTCCCGGCAATGAAAGCAGCGTTACGTCCGGTTTTGTTACCGTTGATACGACAACTCCTTCGTCGCAGTTCGTGGCGCCCGGGCCCGCAAGCGGGAACTTCTACCAGAACGTTTCTGTCATAACCGGCACGGGAATTGATTACGGAATAAACGCTTCCAGGGTAAATCTCGTGCGGTTGTGGATTACAAATCCGCTTGGCGAGTACTGGGATTCGTCGGCCAACCGCTGGGAAAGCGGCGAGAGATACATTGACGTTTCCGTAACGCCCAGCGGGCTTTCGTCGCCGTTTACGTGGAGCGCCGCGAACGTAACGTGGACGGACGGCGAAGCCTATAAGATAGAATCAAAGGCGCGCGACCGCGCAAAAAAATCAAGCGACGGCTCTTACCCCAACTGGCAGGTTACGGCTTCAAGCGTGGGATTTACGATTGACCGTACGACGCCGACCTACACGTTGTCCTTCCCGGCAGATAACCTGAAATACAATGCCGTTTCATATATCGGCGGCGATTTTACGGAAACAGTTTCTGGCAAGCAATACATGCAAATCGTCATAAAAGGCGATTTCGGCGGCAAAGTTTACTGGGATCAAACCACGACTTCATGGAAGGCCCAGACGGATCTTGAAGGGCTGGGGCGCTGGCCGCCGTGGGCTGATGTTTCCGTCTACCAGACTTCATGGGCTTATATTACAAGCGTTGATTACACGCCCAATAATTCCCGCTGGCACAAGGTATGGGTGCGCGTTGCCGACAATGCCGGCAACAAGAAACTGCCCACCGCCCAGGACATAATTGACAACGCAAGCCCGGACGTTACTTTCATGTTCGACAGCGAAAGCCCCGTTTCGTCGGTCTCAACTTTTGCCGACGGGGATGCGCTTAACGTGTTCATAAGCACCATGGCGGGTTCCGTTTCCGACGTAAATTTCGGCGCGGGCGTAAGCGACCTTAAAATCCGCATCCGCCGCAACGACGGGCTTTACTGGCAGGAGCCGGGCTGGGGCGCCTCGGTCTGGCTAAACAAAACATCGCTGGACTGGACGTGGGTTACGGATTATGAAACGCAGTTCTGGCAGGATAATCACACATATTCCGTCAATACCATGGCCTACGACGAGGCCACAAACTACGAGGCCGCGTTTAGCACTTACACCGTAACATTCGACACTACCACCCCGACGTCGGTTGTGGCTTTCCCGCCGATAACCGGCTCGCAGTTTGCGGCGGCGGTTACCACAATATCAGGCACCTCAAACGACAGCAACACGCTTGCAAGCAAGGTCAGTTCCGTTGATGTCGCCATAAAGCGCACGAGCGACAACATGTGGTGGGGCGGCTGGTCCAACCGTGTATGGACAACTTCGACCCCGCCCGTATTTTCCAGCGCGACGATTTACGCGGCATACGTTTCCTCGGCGGACTGGCGCTACGTCAGTTCGGCATCCCTGTGGGATGATACGACGACATACTGGGTTATTTCACGTTCAAATGACCGCGCGGGCAACTATCAAACCGGCTGGAGCACAAACGTATTCATATGCGATAAAACCGCCCCGGATTCATCCGTGACAACGCCGTCCGACGATCCCTCGGCGACGGCGCCCATAGATTCCCTGCCGCAGATAATTGTAAGCGCGTCCGATCTTGCGCCCGGCGAGATAAACGGCGTAAACCTGATGATTTTCTGCCCCGATCAGGTAGGCCCGCCGCCGCCGCCCAACGCAAACAATAAATACTGGACGAGAGCCTCCGGCGTCGTCGGAGCTTCCGGCGACTGGTCGGCGACGCCCACCTGGCTCGCCATGACTTATTCCGGCGGTAACTGGATATACGATGCCTCCGGAATCGCATGGGATGCCAAGGAAAGCCCGGGCTACAAGTACCAGGTATGGCCGCTTGTTAACGACAAGGCCGGCAATTACGAGGCGGAGTCAAGCACCTGCACATTCTGGTATGCCGCGCCCCTGCCGCAAAGCTGGGTAACATACCCTGCCGCCAACAACTACTACAAAGCCGAATCGAACATGACTATATACGGCACCGCCAACCAGTACACGAAGATAACCCAGGGCGGCGTGGACCTTCGCATAAGTTCGGCTCCGTGGTATACCAGTTCCTGGAACGAGTCTACAAAACAATGGGTAGCCGGGACTTACTGGAATGATACGTCATTTACGGAAGGAAATCCCGGCAGCTGGTCTGTTTCCATTTCTTCCGATGCGTGGATTGACGGAGGCGTTTACCGCGCGCAGTCCTTTGGCCACGGCCCGGCGGGCGACGAGGTAAGCATAGAGAACGTAGGTTTCACCGTTGATCGTACCCTGCCTTCTGGCAGCGTAAGCGTGCCTTCCGAAAGCGGCCACTACAAGACGCTTCCGTCGTTTAGCGGCCTTTCGTCGGACACATCCCCGGGCAAGGTCAACAAGGTCGAGATACAGGTTAAGAAAACCATCGCTTCCGACGACTGGTACTACGAGGGTACGCGCTCACGCTGGCTTCAGAATGAATCCACCTGGACCACGGTTGCGGCTGACGATAGTTCCTTCGACTCGGATAGCGAGCCGTGGCACTACGCGCTTATATTCCCCACCGAGTGCTGGAAAACGGATGGCACGCATGTTATCTCCGTCAATGTTTACGACAAGTCTTTCCCTACCCCGGGAAACAAGTATACGTCCGGCAATACGACCATCATCATAGATAATACCGCGCCTTCCAGCGCGCTGTTGTATCCCAACGCGGCCATTCACAATTCAATAACGCTTGTTTCCGGCACCGCATCGGACACCTCGCCGGGACGCCATAGCGAAATACAGATGCGCGCCCAGAATACAGACACAACCAAATGCTGGTCCGGCGCAACGTGGCTTTTGCTTGACCAGTGGAAAACTTCCGCGCTGGATTCAAATTTCACGACGTGGTTCGCGGTTTACCCAGGTACGTGGAGCTATTCCAACATCGCTTGGGAATCGGGGTACAGGTACAACGTTAAATTAAAAGCGATTGACCTCGCCACAAACTCCGAAGCCGAGGATGCGGGATTCGATTTCCTCTACGATAACGAAAAACCTGTTTCGGCGGTCAGTTATCCCGCCGCGTCCGCGAAAGTAAAAACGCTTGCGATAATATCCGGTACCGCCGACGATTTCACGGCCAATACGTGGACAAGCGGGGTCTCCACGGCTACGGCCGCGGGCGACGGCGTAAACATCCGTATGCGCAACGCAACGTCCGGCGACTGGTACGGTGGCGGCGGCCTGTGGAACGGCACGGCCAACAACTGGTTTAGCACTTACTATTCTTCGACGACAAAGTACTGGACTGCCGACCCGGGCGAACTCCAGACCTTCACCGGGGCGGGCAATCCCGCGGACGGTTCATACCAGATTATCGCGCGCGCAAGGGATAACGCGGGCAATTTTGAGACGGAGTTTGCCACGCGCACATTCACGTGGGACATGACAGCGCCGTCGTCGCTTGCAACTTATCCGTCGAGCGCATCGTTCGTAGCCTCGCTAAGCCAGGTTACCGGCACGGCCAGCGAAAACGTGGCCGGCATGGACCGCGTCCGCCTGTCGTTTATCCGCGCCGCGGATAGTTATTACTGGACAGGCTCATCCTGGACCGCGGACACCGGCAACTATCTTACGGCGGTAATGTCGGCGGAAGTCGGAATTTCCACCTGGACTATAACGACATCGCCGTCGTTGTCCGACGGGAATACATATTATATCCGCAGCACGGCGGTGGATCTTGCGACGAATGCCCAGGCCGCTTATACCGAAACCAGGGTTATTTGCGACAAGCTGGGTCCTGTGGTTACCATTCGCGAGCCGTCGGATCTCCTGCCGCTTGATCCGTCCGACCCGCGGCTTTCGTCGCTATCAACGATTTCGGGCGCGGCCTCGGACCCCGGCGTAGGCGCGATGGAACAGGTTTCGTGGCGCATAAAGCATGTGCGGTTCGGCCAGTACTGGGATGGAGCAGGCTACTCGGCCAGCAATTTCAGTATTCTTGAGACGGATAAGGAAACCGCGTGGTTCGTTGTGCAGACTACCGTTACTCCGTCGTATTCATTGTGGTATGCAACATTCACGTTTATCACCGACGAGCGTTACCTGGTGGAAGCCAGGGCGCGCGATACGCTTAATAATTACTCCGCATCGGTCGCCACGGTAAGCTTTACATTCGACAGCAACGTTCCGCAATCCGGCATAACGTTCCCGGCAACCGGTTCCACGGTTCGCACCGTAACAGGCGGTATCACCGGCACGGCGCAGGATACGCCGCTTTCAGGCGGCCATTACGTCGGCACAACGCCGATAGTAAGGCTTGCCATCCGGCGTCTTTCCGACGGCTGGTGGTGGAGCGATCTCGATGGCGATTTTACCGAAACACAGGCCGCGCCGCCGGTCGGGTACAAGGCCATAGCGTTTGCCGGCAACCCCTGGTCGTATGCTTCCATCACTGATACCCAGCTTACATCCGGAGTTTCGTACTACGTTACATCCCGCGCCCAGGATGACGCAACCCCTGCTAACACGGAATCATGGTTTAGCGTTCGTTCAGCCACATTCACCTTCGATAATCAGGCGCCTGACGTAACATTGACGAGGCCGGCGGCGGGATCTAATTATTATAATGCGTTGCCCACTATTTCCGGTAATGTTACGGACAGTTTCTCGGCGGTTAGTACGGTGCAGGCCAGCATATTCCGTGTCTCTGACAGTCAATGGTGGAGCGATGTTGACGGCAACGGCACAGGCGCATGGACGGGTAATATTCTATTGGCCAGGATTCCGTGCGCATTTACAGCGCCTATATCAACCTACGTTATAGTAAGCGGTTTCGAACCCGCCTTAGGTGAGACTTACGCCGTATATCTTCGCGCATGGGATGTGCCGGGAACTACTTCCGCATGGACCAGCGCCAATTCGTTTGTATACGATATAGACAAGCCGACATCTACGGTCGGTATCCCGGTAGCAGGTTCCTATTACAGCCGCAACAGCCTTGCCACGATAAGCGGTACGGCGTCAGACAGCGTAAGCGACGTAGCGAAAGTAAGGTTTGCATTAGAGGAAGTTGTAAGCGGCAAGTACTGGGACAATTCGTCAAGTTTCAGCGCGACAAGCGATTACTATTATGATTACACGGCCAAGGTGGGCAGTGAATGGCGGTGGAC
>Ga0208977_1000322_pt1 | contig 44129 bp, 31 predicted proteins | sample RifOxyA2_FD_184030 | JGI IMG/M metagenome (GOLD analysis project Ga0208977, IMG submission 184030) | Groundwater microbial communities from Rifle, Colorado - Rifle Oxygen_injection A2 (SPAdes) | ecosystem: Environmental > Aquatic > Deep subsurface > Groundwater | place: Rifle, Colorado, United...
GCGCGCACCGAAACATAGTTAACGCCGGCCGCCAGAGAGGAGAAATTTACCGTCCACGGCGTGGTGTATACCGGCGATGAGATTGCCGTCGTAATGTCCGTCCAGCCCATCACGGCGGTTCCTTCCATGCCCGTGGATGAATAAACCGCGTAGCCGGCGCGATCCAGAAGCGAGCCGCCGTTATCGTAAAACTCCATCGTGTAAAGGCTGCCTGCCGTGTTGCGCCAGGCGTCGTCGCCCGACTGGTGATTTACTATCGCCGGCGCGATGTTGTCCTTGCGGATAAAGAAGACATCGGTAAATGTCGCGGTGCTGCCGGCAATGTCCCATGCGCGGACAGAGACGTAGTTTGTGCCGTTCTGGAGAAGTCCGAAATCCACTTCCCACGGCTGTGTAACAGCAGGGACATTGGTTGATGTAAAAAGAGATGTCCATTGCGCCAGTTGCGCGCCGGTGCGCCCGGTTGACGTCCAGAGGCAATATTGAATCGTATCGAGGCCGGAGTTTCCGTCATCAATAAAGTCAACGGCATAGGCGGTTCCCGATGCGCGCCAGTAAGTATCTCCGGTAACATGACTTACGATGAAGGGAGGCGCGGTGTCTATAATAACGCTCCATGTGGAGCTGTAATTGCCGTAGTTGCCTGCCGTATCCTTTGCGCGCGCACGCCAGTAGTAGCGCGCGGGCGCAAGCGGCGCGGAAACTGTGCTTTCCGAGGCGGCTCCGGCCCAGCTCCAGGACAGCACGTTAAATTGAGCATCGCTCGAAACCTGTATTTCATATTGCGAAAGCCCGGATGTTTCGTCCGCCGCGTCGTTCCAGTCGAATAAGGGCGTATCGTCGGTCGTGACGGAAAAATCGGCCGGCGTCGCAAGCGCAGGGGTTTGCGGCGGGACGGTGTCTTTCTTAACGTAAAAGGCGTCGGATAAAATTTTTGTGTTGCCGGCCGTATCGAACGCTTTTACGGACACGTAGTTGGTACCCTGCGCCATGGCGTCGAATTCCGATGCGGACAGCGGCCAGTCGGTTGTATACGAGTCCTGCGGGAATATGCCGCTTACCCGGTCAGTCCAATCGGAGATAAGCGCTCCCTCCTGGCCGGGCGCCAGAGTTATTTTTGCCTGGAACGCGGACAAGTGCGAGCCGCCCCCGTCGTTGAAATCCACATTGTATATTCCGTTGTTTGCCGTGCGCCATGTGTCGTCGCCGGGCTGGTTATCGGTAATTGACGGCGGCTGTATGTCGTGCTTGTCGAAATTAAACGCGAAACATTCGTAGGCGCTGCCTCCGGATGAGTTTGATTCATGCAGCGCGCCGGAACTCCACCCGGCGGCGGACCACGACCGGGAGTGAATGTCCGAGGCAAGGTCAAGCCCTATGACCATAAGGTTGCCGGCATCGGGATCCGACACCATTTTCAACCACTGTATATCATCGCTCATGGAATAGCCGGTGTCGGTAGGAGCGGTAATCGGCGTGGCGGCAAGCGAGGTCAGGGGATTGTGCCAGCCGAGGGACTGGTTCCAGGCGAGGTAGCTGAAGTTAACGGCGTTTGTGTTTACCGCCGCGACGATCGCGCGGCCCGAGTCCTTTTCCCAGCCTATGTCCGTGCAGCGCCGGGCGTTGGTTTCCATGGAGCCATCCTCGGCAGGCAGTACGCCCCATGCGCTTCCGTCCCAGATGCTCACGTTCCAGTCGGTGTTTGCGTCAACGCTTGTCATTCCGATCCTGTCCGAGGACGGATCTGCCGCTATTGCCAGCCAGTTCGCCGTGGCGGCTATATTAGGGCCTGCATCTCCGCCGGCGGCAGTCAGCCATTGCCCCGCGGTTGACGACCACAGGTCGTACCGGGTGGCTGTCGCCTGTCCCCAGAGAATCATTGCCCTGCCTGATTGTTGTTCCCAGGCTATGTCTAAACATTCCTCGGTGGCAATCGCCGCGGCTGCGGTAACGGTGCGGGTGCTTGTTGAAAGCCAGCCGTTTCTGCCGTCCCAGACCGCTGAAAAAATATCCGAGTTTGCATCAAGCGTTGCAAGCATGATCTGGTCTGAGCCCGGTTTTGACTCAAGCTTTACCCAATAGACGCTGCCGTTGGTGCCGGTGAGCGTCAGCGTTCCGGATGTGTCGAATGCGCCCGCGGTTGAGTTCCAAACCTTGTAAGATACCTGGCCTGCCGTGCCGTCCTGATACACGATAAGGCATCTGCCGCCGGCCTGTTCGTAGGCAAGGTCAAAACCGCGGTAGGCCGAATATAATGAGCTTGCCGTCGAGTTTATCCTGCCCATGGGCGAGGCGCCGTCCCACGCTCCGGTTACACCGTCCCATCGCTGCATATAAAGATCGCCCGCCGGTTCAGCGCCGCCGTCATTTGTGAAAACACCCAGAATTTTTTCGTTTTCAAACACAGGGCAGGATTCAAGCCGCGTCCAGCGTATCGTTGCGGCCGCCGAAGCCGCCGGGTCCGGAGATGCCCATGCCGGCGGCTGCCAGGTTTTATAAAGCGGCGCCGCTCCCGCGCCGCTTCCCCATGCAAGCATACCGTCGCGCGCGCCCGCGGCCTGAGCTTTTGCCGAAGGGCTGTTGGAGAGCGCCGCTATGTTTGCAGCTTCATCTTCAGTTCGTACGCAGAAGTAATACGTGCTGCCTGCGGTAAAGCCGTCCAGTAGTTGATCCTCCTGTCCGTACGGCGCAAGCGGCGTCCAACTTTGGGTATACAAAGTTGCCGCAACCCAGTCGTCGGGATCAGACAATATTTCCGATGCCGCATATTTCACCACATATTGTTTTGCCTGGCCGTCTGAATTATTGTCGCCGGGCGCGGTCCACCTCAGCCGCACCTGCCCGGCAAAATCCCCGGGCGTAGCGATCAAATCTGTAATAACTGCCGGCGCTGTGGTATCAGGCCCGGGAGTAACGGGATCCGGCACGTTTGAAAGCGTGGCATTGTTTGCTGCCTTATCATAAGCTTTAACGGCGATGTAATAACTCAATGTCGTGTCCAGCCCGGTTATGGAACGGTTGACCTCAAATGTGCCGGGCGGTTCGGGCAGCCATGTATCCGTAAAAAGAGCCGCCCTGTCCCAATCCGTTTCACCTGCGACGGCAAACGTCGCATATTTCACGCTGTAACCCGCTGCCCTGCTTTCCCTGTAGTCGTCGCCCGGGGCCGTCCATGTTAACGATATGGCGCCTTCCGGTTTTCCCGCGCCGGTTGCGGCAAGGTCGGTAATCGCGGCGGGCGCAACGGTGTCCTTTAAAACGAAAAACGCATCCTGCCATGCGTCCGATACGTTGCCGGCGCTGTCGGCCGAGCGCACCGAAATATAGTTGGTGCCTGCGCCAAGCAGGCCAAAGTTTACAGGCCAGTCCGTAGAGTAAAGCGATGTTCCGATAGCAGTTGCTATATCCGTCCAGCCGATGACGTTCGTGCCGGATGCGCCGGCGGCGGTCCATGCGCTGTACTGCGCGTTTGAAAGAAGCGAACCGGAATCTTCAAAATCAACGTCGTAAACCGCGCCGCCCGAGTTGCGCCATGTGTAATCGCCCGGCTGGTGCGGATCCGCCACCGGCGCCGCCGTGTCTTTCATCACGTAAAAGGCGTCCGTAACAGTTGTGGAGTTGCCTGCCACGTCGAATGCGCGCACCGACACGTAATTGCCGGCTCCTTGTGCCATCGAATCGAACGCAACACCCGGAAGCTGCCAGTTAGTTTCGTACAGTATTGAGGAAAGCCCGGTTGCAACGGTTGTCCAGCCTATGCGCTGTTCTGCGCTCATTCCGGCGCCGCCGTAAACAGTCACCTGGAACGATGAAACGGGCGCATCGTAGTCCCTGAAATCCACGTTATATGCGCCGTCGTTTGTTTTGCGCCAGATGTTGTCGCCCGATTGATTGTCAACTACCACCGGCCCCGCGGCATCTTTTTTGACGTAGAATACGTCGTTTAAAGTTGAGGTTGAGCCGGCCGCATCCCATGCGCGCACCGATACGTAGTTGGACGTTCCCTCGGAAAGCGCCGCAAAATTGACAGGCCAGTCGGTTGTATAAGCGGCGCTTGAAATGGATACGGATATGGCCGTCCATGGTATCAACTGGCTGCCCGAGAGGTTGCGTGCGTTCCATACGGCATATTCCGCGGCCTGGAGCCTGGAGCCGCCGCTGTCGCGGAAATCAACGTTGTAAATTGTCCCGCCCGAGTTGTGCCAGTCCTCGTCCTGGAGCTGGAGATTGTCAAACGTGGGCGGCGTGGTGTCCTTCAATACGTAGAATGCATCCACCGTAAGCGCGTTGTTGCCGGCCGTGTCAAACGATTGCACCGAGACGTAGTTGGTAACGCCTTCCCTCAGAGGGACAAAACTTACCGGCCAGTCCGTGGTGTATGCGGCCGACGATATGGCGGTTGCTATAGTTGTCCAGGACACTACTGCGTTGCCGCCCTGCCCGGGCGCATCGCGCACCTCGTACCTGGCATAAGAAAGGAGTGAGCCGTAATCGTTGAAATCAACGTTATAAAGCGTGCCGGACGCTTTCCTCCAGGTATTGTCCCCGGCCTGCGCCGTTACTATTTCAGGCGCTGTCGTATCTTTTTTGACGTAGAAGGCATCCACAAGCGTCGTCGTCGTGCCGCTTACGTCCCAGGCGCGCACGGATACGTAATTGAAACTGCTGGCGCAGGCTGCAAAATCAATCTGCCAGTCCGCGCTATAGGACGCGGTGCGCGTGGCTGTGAAAATATTTGTCCAGGTTTTTAAAAGCGCGCCGGCCTGCGCTCTCCCGGAATATATCGAATACTGGGCTGTTTCGACAAGAGAGACGGCGTCGTTGAAGTCCACGTTATAAACAGTGCCGGCGCTATTCCTCCACGTGTTATCGCCGGCCTGGTTGTTTGTAATAGTTGGCCCCACGGTATCTACCACGGTTACGGATTCAGGCGCCGACGATGACGGGGGAGGGTCCTGCTCGTCGCTGTTTAGGGCATTGTCCCATGCGATCACGCGAAAACCATATCTTCCCTGAACGGGCGCAGTGAACTGGATCGGGCTTTGAGTAAACGTTGCGCCGAACTGCGTCCAGTTGTACGGCGCCGCTATTTCCGTGGCCCAGAACAGTTTTACGTGCGATATGCCGGACGCTCCCTGGTCCGTGGCCGCATATGGGATGTCAAACACAAGCGCTCCGGCGTTTGCCGGGGCGGCGGCGCTTGCCGACGGCGGCTGGGTATCTTTGCGCACGTAAAAAGCGTTATCAAGCGTCGTGGTGGAACCCGCGTTATCGAATACGCGCGCCGAAATGTAGTTGGTGCCGGGCAGCAGCAGGTTAAATTGCGCCGCGGAAAGCGTTACCGGAGCCGTGTAATACGTGGCTCCGCTTAACAGGGCTGCCGAATCCGTCCAGTCGAATGCCAAAGGCGGCTCGCCCGCGCCGGAGGCTGAGGCGCGAAGTTGCAGGTTCCCGAGTTTCGAGCCGCCTTCATCTCCGAAGTCCGTGTCGTAACTCCCGTCGTTTGTTTTGCGCCACGTGTTATCGCCGGCCTGGTTGTTGACGATAACCGGAACGATTGTATCCTTAAATACCACAAAGAGGCCGTCGGATGTTGCGGCTGATCCTGCAAAATCCAGGGCGCGCACCGATATATAATTTGTCGTCTCGTTTTGCAGCCCGTCCCACAGGTTTTGCGGCAGCGCCCAGTTTTCGGTGTATGAGTGGGTGGCGGTTGAAATTGCAAGCGTCCAGCCCACAAGCGCAGGCTCAAAGGTTTCCGGCACGGTGGAAGCGCGCAATTCAAAGCGCTCAATGCCTGAGCCAGAAGAGGCGTCAATCATATCTATATCGTAATAATATGCGTTTGCGGCATTATGCCATTCCGCTTGCGGCTGCTGCTGGAGCGCAATGACAGGCGATGTCGTGTCCTTTAGAATATAAAATGCGTCAATATAACTTTGGGTATTGCCGGCATAATCGTGCAGGCGCAGCGACACCTGGTTTTTTCCCTCCCGTAACAGTTGCCATGTTGCATCCGAAAGCGCCCATGCCGAACCATAGGCGTTAGTATCAAGCATTGATGTATGGGTGTCCCAGTCCCGTATAAGTATGCCGCTTTCGTTGGCGCCGGTGGTGATTTTTATTTCAAAGTGAGAAAGCAGCGAGCCGCCGGTATCGTTAAAGAAAACGTCATATGCGGTTGACGAGGAAGGGCGCCATGCGCTGTCGCCGCCGGCCTCAAGGTTGTTAAATGACGGAAGCGAGATGTCCTTTAATACGTAAAAAACGTTCCACGCGGTGGTGTAGTGCAGAAGGTTGTCCGCGGCGCGCACGGATACAAAATTTGTCGTTCCTTCTACCAGATCGTCAAAACTGACTTGCCAGTCCTGTTCACAGGTTTCGAGATTTTGCGCATCGGAAACAGCTGTCCAACCGATAAGCGGTTCGCCTGCATGATCTGCGGAAGTCCATACCGCGTACTGGATAAAGGATAGTTTTGCGGGCATATCCCTGAAATCCACGTTATAGACGGTTCCCTGCCCGTTGCGCCAGGTTTCATCCCCGGCCTGCGAATTTGTGATGACAGGCCCCGCCGTGTCCACGACAAGCGAATAATTTTCCGTGAAATCGGAATAGTTGCCGGCCAGATCGCGCGCGCGTACCCGCCAGAAGTAGGCGGCCGGAAGCATTCCGGCAAGCTGCCTGTATGCGGCGGTCTGAGCGGATGATGTGTAAAAAACGCCGAAAGAAGCGTCGGTTGAAATGAAGAATTCGTAGGCCGCAAGCCCGGAGCCGCTTGCCTGGCCGTCTCCTGTATCCTGCCACGAGAACGTTATGATTGTTTGGTCAGTAACCGTTGCCTGTAGCGGCGCGGACAACGAAGGGGCCGGCGGGGCGGTGGAATCTATCAACAGCGAAAAATGCGCCGTATAAGGCGAGTAGTTGAGCGCGTTATCCCTGGCGCGCACCTTCCAGTAATACGTTGCCTGTTCAAGTGTGGCGGAAAGCGCAGTTGCGGCGGTTACGGAACTAAAATGCACGGCTACGAAATCCGTGGCGGTGGATAATATTATTTCGTAGTCTTTTACCCTGCTTGAGGCATCGGCCGAGGCGCTCCATGAGAACGAAACGTTATTCTGGCTGGTTATGGCGGCGTTAACCGGCGTTGTAAGCCCCGGCGTTGCGGGAGCCGTGGTGTCTTTTCGGATCAAAAAAACATCAGGTCCCGACGAACTGTTGCCGGCGACGTCATAAAGCCGTACGCTTGCATACCCCGTAACGTTTTCACGCAGTGAGTTCCACGCGGTTTCGCTCACGCCCCAGTCCGCGGTATACCATGCGCCGGTTGTGCTTGATAAGAATACCGGCATCCAGCCGGCGATTTGCGCGCCGGCCATGCCGCTGCTTTCATACAATGTGTATTGCGCCGTGGCAAGGCCGGATAACAGGTCGCGGAAATCAACGTTATACAGCGTTCCCGATGAATTTCTGAACGTGTAATCGCCCGACTGGTAATCCAGGATCGTGGGGGTGTTGGTGTCTTTTCTTACGAAGAACACGTCCTGCAATACGGTAGAGCTTCCGCTTACGTCGTAAGCGGTAAGCGATATATAGCTTGTGCCGTTGCCGATAAGATCCCATATATAGCTCTCGTCAAGGCCTGTTGAGGGGTCCGGCGCCAGGCGCCAGTTGTTTGTGTATTCGTACACATTCCCCGTTGATATGACGGTAGTCCAGCCGGTGTAAGGCGCGCCTGTTTGCAGCGGGCCGCTCCATGCCTGCACGGTTACAGTGGATATGTATGCGGCGGCTTCGAAATCAACGTTGTAATAAGTTGAAAGAAACGTATCGGTCGAGCGGTGCCACGAAAAATCGCCTTCCTGGTAAATTGTGATTATTGGCCCCGAGGGTGTCGTGCGCAGTACGGAGAACGCATCCATGTTGTAGGCGACATTGCCGGCGAAATCCTGTGCCTGAACGGATACATAGCAGGTATTTCCCATAGGCAGGGCGGTAAAATCAATTGCCCAGTTTTCGGTGTAGTATGTTGTATTGGGCGTGAAGGGTGACAAAGGCGTCCATTCCTTGATGGCGCTGCCCGAAAGCCCTTCGGCAGGATAGATACAGTATAAAGCGGTTTCGAGCCGCGAGCTGCCGGGTTGACGGCTGCCGGCCGGAGTATCGAAGAAGTCAACGTCGTGAATTAAGCCTAATATATGCGAGCTTTCGTAGTGCGAAGGCGGATTGACGGTTATCGAAGGCGGCGTGGTATCCTTAAGTATGAAAAACATCGCCGACGCAGGTTGCGCGGAATTGCCGGCCGCATCCGTGCAGCGCACATAAACGTAGCCGGTTGTGCCGTCTTCAAGCTGGCCGAAGGCGCTTTCTGAAACAGGCCAGTTCTCATCGTACAACCCTGTTCCGGCGGAAGAAAAAACAGGAGACCAGTTCGCCAGTATTTCGCCGGCCGTATTTTTTACGAGATATTCAGCCAGGGTTACGCCGGAATAAGAATCCGCGAAATCCACGTTATATACCGTACCGCTTGAGCCGCGCCATAAGTAATCGCCGGCCTGGTTGTTTGTTACCGTGGGCGCAACATCGTCTTTCCGCACGTAAAACGCCGGCGTTGCGGGCGTCAGCGTGGATCCCGCCACGTCGCAATATTGAAGGAACACATAATTTGTTCCTTCCCACAAGCCGGCGAAATCCACAGGCCAGTCCGTTGTGTACGACGGCGTGCCGGATGATGCGAAGATGTCAACCCACCCTTGAGGCCACTCGCTGTCTGAAACGGACGGCCCATTGCGCACCGTGTAGCGGGCGTGCGACATCAGCGATTCGTTATCGTAAAAATATACTTTGTACGCCGTCCCGCCGAACCTGCGCCATGTATCATCGCCTGCCTGCTGGTTGTCAAGCACGGGTGGCGCGGTATCTTTTTTTATATAAAAGGCATCTGCCGTAACAGGCGAGGTGTTTGCCGCGAAATCGTAGCAGCGCACGGAAACATAATATTTTTGCCGGGATGAAGGTATCTGATCCCACATAGTTTGCGGCAGTTGCCAGTTGGCGGTATGTGAATATGTGCTTGTTGTAAGCACTGTCGTCCATGCAACGATAAACGGGCCGGCGCCACCTGCGGTAGTGGATATTGCCGCCTCGAAGCCTTTTATGCCTGAGCCTGAGACATTATCATTAAAATAAACGCTGTAGCTGCCGTTATTGGTTGTATGCCATGCGTTGTCTTCCGGTTGAATATTAAATACCGAAGGCGGTGTAGTGTCTTTGAATACGTAAAACGGTTCAGGGTAGGAATCCAGCTCGCTGATGTTGCCTGATCCGTCGGTTGTTCTCAATGCGATATGGTTTTTTCCCTCTTTAAGCACGGGGAAGTCGGGCAGTTGCCAGTTTTGCGCGTAATTTGTGGCCGATTGCAGAACTGCCGCGGAAAGCAACGTGTTCCAGCCCGTTACCGGTGATACGGTGCTTGAGCCTGTTACGTATGTTACCTTGTATTCTGCAAGCGCAAGCCCTGATCCGCCGCTGTCCCTCAAATCTACGTCATAGAGTGCGTCGCCGTTTTTCTGCCATGTATCGCTGCCTGACTGGTTATCCGTTATAACAGGCAGCGATACGTCGCGCTTTACGTAAAATGCAGGTTGCGCAACCGTCAAACTTGAGCCGGCTACGTCCCAGGCGCGAACATAGACATAGTTTGTGGTGTCCTCAAATAACGAGGCAAATGATACAGTCCATGGGGTTGTATAACTTGCCGCGTTTACGGGCCGTGCTATTATGTCGCTCCAGCCGATAACATCCGCGCCGGTTGCACTTTCAACCCTGTACTGTATAGCGTCGAGGCCTGACTGGCCGTAACCCTGGTCATAGAAAAATACTTCGTAGGTTTTGCCCGGCGCATTCTGCCACTGGTCATCTCCGGTTTGAAGCAGCTCTATAACAGGCGGCGCAGTGTCCACAACCAGCGTGAACACTGCCGTAGAGGTGGTATAGTTTAGCGCATTATCCACGGTGTTTATGCGCCACGTGTAAGAAGATTGGGCAAGTGTAAAGGAACTGTAAGTAAGCGTTGTGGCTGAACTGTAATTTATCACTGAAAAACCTGGCTCCGTGGAAATCTGGAGAACATAATTCTTTATGCCGGCCGGCGTATCAGAAACGCCTGTCCATGAAAACGATATGTCCTGCTGTGTGGTAAGAAGATTATTGACGGGCGCGGACAATATGCTTACTTGAGACGGCGGGGTGGTGTCAATAATAACGCAGTAACGCGCGGTTGAAGTAGTGTAGTTTAACGCATTATCAATGGTGTTAACGCGCCATGAGTAAGACGATTGAACAAGAGTAAACGAGCCGCTGGTAAGCGCCGTGCGGGAGCTGTAATTTATGATGGAAAAGTCCGGGGCGGTGGAAAGTTGCAGCACGTAATTCATAATACCCGCCGGCGAATCTGAAACACCTGTCCATGAGAAAGTTTTACCCTGCTGGCCGCTTACAAGGTTGTCCGCCGGAGCTGTAAGCGACGAGACTTGAGCCGGCGGCGTGGTATCAATAATAACGCAGTAACGCGCGGTTGACGTAGTGTAGTTTAACGCATTATCAATAGTGTTAACGCGCCATGAGTAAGACGATTGCACAAGAGTAAACGAGCCGCTGGTAAGCGCGGTGCGGGAGCTGTAATTTATGACGGAAAAGTCCGCGGCGGTGGAAAGTTGCAGCACGTAATTCATAATGCCCGCCGGAGAATCTGAAACACCTGTCCACGAGAAAGTTTTATCCTGCTGGCCGCTTACAAGGTTATCCGCCGGAGCTGTAAGCGATGAGACTTGAGCCGGCGGCGTGGTGTCAATAATAACGCAGTAACGCGCGGTTGAAGTAGTGTAGTTTAACGCATTATCAATGGTGTTAACGCGCCATGAGTAAGACGATTGAACAAGAGTAAACGAGCCGCTGGTAAGCGCCGTGCGGGAGCTGTAGTTTATGACTGAAAAGTCCGGGGCGGTAGAAAGCTGCAAAACATAATTCATAATACCCGCCGGAGAATCCGAAACGCCCGTCCACGAGAAAGCCGTATCCTGTTGTGCGCTAACGAGATTGTTCGCCGGGGCCGCCAGGGATGAGACCTGTTCAGGCTGGGTCGTGTCAATGACTATAGAATAGTGCACTGTGGAAGTGGTATAGTTTAACGCATTATCAATAGTGTTAACGCGCCATGAGTAAGACGATTGCACAAGAGTAAACGAGCCACTGATAAGCGCCGTGCGGGAGCTGTAGTTTATGACGGAAAAGTCCGGGGCGGTGGAAAGCTGCAACACATAATTCATAATGCCCGCCGGCGAGTCTGAAACGCCCGTCCATGAGAAAGTTTTATCCTGCTGGCCGCTTACAAGGTTGTCCGCCGGAGCTGTAAGCGATGAGACTTGAGCCGGCGGCGTGGTGTCAATAATAACGCAGTAACGCGCAGTTGATGTGGTGTAGTTTAACGCATTATCAATCGCGTTAACGCGCCATGAGTAAGACGATTGCGCGAGAGTAAACGAGCCGCTGGTAAGCGCGGTGCGGGAGCTGTAGTTTATGACGGAAAAGTCCGCGGCGGTGGAAAGCTGCAGCACGTAATTCATAATGCCCGCCGGGGAATCCGAAACGCCTGTCCACGAGAAAGCCGTATCCTGTTGTGCGCTCACAAGGTTGTTCGCCGGGGCCGCCAGAGATGAGACTTGCGCCGGTGGCGTAGTGTCAATAATTACAGTCCATGAGCTTGACCAGTCGCCGCTATTTCCCGCGTTGTCGTTTGCCTTTACGCGCCAACGGTAGTTTCCCTGCGAAAGCGCCGCCGCTGTTACGGACAGGTTGGTTGTTTGCGAACTGTAGAGCAGCGGGTTGAAGTCCGCCGAAGAGGAAATATTGAGCAGGTAATCTTTGGTGGCCGAACCGCCGGTGTCTACCGATGCCGACCATGTAAACGCAGGCGACTGAATGTTTTTACATTCGCCGTCGGCGGGCGACGAAAGCGCCGGTGCCGGCGGGCTTGAGAGGTCTATTCCGAAATGGCGTATACCGGGCGTATCGAAATTTATCCATGATGACCTGCCGGCATTGCCCGTTACCGATGCCCGCCAGTGATATTGTTCGGCGGTTGTGCTGATTACAACTTCGCCCGTAAGCGAAGCGCCGGCGTAAACCTGCGCGTTGCCGGTGGAGAGGTTTGTTCCGTCAAACGAGCGGGTGATTGGTTTAAATTCTATCACGGGATAGAGCGTATCGCCCGTGAATTTCCCGTTCATGGTAAATTTTAATTTCAACGCCCCGTCGTTATGCCAGCCGCCGGAAGCGATCACGCTCAATCCGTCTGATTTATACTGCAAAAGCCCCGACGGGCTCTCCGGTGGCGGCATATAGTCGTAAGTTATAGTAGCCATACCGGCCACGTTGTAGGCGTTGTTGGTCAGCGTGTAATTCATTGTGGCGGTGGAGCTTGATGTCGTTATTCTGTCGGTAAAATTATATAACACCGGCACGTGAAAGTTATCCGTTGTGCCGTAGTGTTTTACGACTTGTTGCCTGCCTGCTACCGAGTTAACGTTCAGAGTTGTTGTAGGGTCCTGCGTGATTGTAGGGCTGTTTCCCTGGATGAAATTTGCCTTGACGTATGCGGAGCGCAGTGTTTTAACGCCTGCCGGTGTTTCGGGGTCGGGAAAGAAAAACCCCGCCGGGTAGCTAAATGCCGTGCCGGAAGTTACATTGTTGGCGGTTTGCCCGGCGAAGACTCTGTAGTTTTCCGTGAAAGGCATTTCAGCCGTGTAGGTATATGTAACGAAGAGTTCCGCCCCCGCCCCGCCCAGCGTTGCGGCGGTGTTAGTCCATCTTATGTTTACCGCGGAACCGTCGGCCCAGTAATTTTTCCCCTGGCTCATATCATGGAAAAACTCGAACCCGGACGATTGCACCGCGCTGACCACCACGGAATAGGTGCTTACCGTTAACGCGTTCCCTCCCACATTACCGTATATGGCGAACGGCAGGGCCGAAACGGAGTCGTAGGAACCGGACATAAGCGCAAACATGCTTTTAATGCTTACGCCCTGTTCCTTCAGGTACAAGGGAATGGTAAAGTTATTCGGCGCGCCCGTAGATCCCGTGGATTGGCCTAAAATGTAAGAAGCCGTTTTAAGCCTTGTGGCCTCGGAATTTGCGAATTCGTAGGTTATCACAATTTCGCCGCCAAGCGTGTTCACGGCCGCGTCGCCCGCGGTTACGGCGTTCAAAGTTTGGGATGTGTTTACCGAAAACCCGGCCGGTGTGCCGGTGGACGAAAGGTAGCGGAAATAGTAGGAGTCGCCGAGGGCGTCGTCCATAGTCATGAGTGGTTGGGGCGTGTTTGCGCCGATGCGGCAGTAAATTGTTCCATCCGAGGCGGTGCCGGAATTCTGGCGATAGCCCTTTATATCAAACCACACTTCCCTGATGTTCCGCGATGTCTCGGGTATGCCGGCGTAATATGTAAACGGTATTATTCCTATCGCTTTTTGTGTGGTATAGGATGCTACGCCGGTAAGTCCGCCGTCGGAAGTTGAAGAGAAAAGCGGAAAACGGACGGTTTTAACCTGGGTTGCGGCGGTGTCATCGTAATAGTAGGTGATGAACAATTTGGCGGAAAACATATTGCAATTGGGGCCTGTTATCGTAACGCGCATCGCATACTGCTGGCTTGCCCAGTAAATCATCTTTGAGGTGACATCAACGCGTATGCACATCTTGTCGGATTCGCCGGAGTTGCGCGGGATACGCGTGCCGGTGATGGTATCAACATTTGCGCCGCCCGCAATTGTGCCGGTGGAAAACTGTATGTCAATGTTCGTGGTGTCCGCGTCGGCGCCTGCCGAAGCCAGGTATTCTATTTCAACGAAAGCGTTTTGAATGGGAGATGCGCCATACGTGTCTGGCAGGTTTATGGTCATATAAGGCGGCGCCCATATTCTAACATCCGTTCCGGAATAATATCCGCCCATGTTCCATTCCACCGTTTTTATGCGCTGGGAGGCTTCAAGGCAGTACATAGTAGATAGTACACAGTACATGGTTAAAAAGAGACGGGGTAGGATGAAATGCTTTAGTTTGCGGGTTATGGAAAATAGGTAGTGGGAGGTTTTTCCGAGGAGCAGGCCGGGGTGGCCGTGGGGGGTGGATAGAACTTTTCCTCTGATTTGTTCGGATTTGATTATGTGGGGCGCGCAGGTGGCGGAGTCGTCGCCTATAAGGTAGCCGTTTGCGGTGCGCGCCCAGATGCGGTGAATGAATTTTTTACCACCTGTTTCATACAGCACCGCATCGCCCGGGCATACTTTCCCGGGTAAAAGTTCAACCGCCGCCGTTCCGCCGCTTCGCAGGAACGGACGCATGGAACCGCCGCTGATTTTTACAACGGTTTTGTCGCCCATAAAAATTCGGGTTAGCGCTCTCCGGAGGGGCCTTATGAAAACTTTTTAAAACTCTTACATGCCGCCTGCGAGATGGGGTTTCCGGCTATGCATTTACCGCAGGCAAGCGCCGCGGTTTCGATTATCTTTTCGGAAGTTATGAAAGGTTTTTTGTATGGTTTTTTAGCTTTTTTAGGCATGTAACAAGCTCCTTGCATGGCAGGTTCAACCGTAAAATGGCCGCTACAATTATAACTGAAAAATAAATGAAATTCAATAATATTTTAGTTGCGCTATTTCGCAGGATGTTTTTGATGGCCCCAGTAAGGAACCGTTTTCAATTAAAGCAAGTCCCGGACAGCGCTGGCAGAAACTGCTTAGTTTACAGGAAGAACATTCAACAAGGTCGCAATCGGTTATTTTTCTAAAGTCTTTCGCCTCATCGGAATTCCATAACTTGGCGAAACTGTTTTTTTTAAGGTTGCCGAATACAAGCGGGAGTTGAAGGCAGGGGTAAAGCGTTCCGTCGCAGATTATGGCCGCAAGGTTATGGCCGGCGCTGCAAAGCATGGAATTGCCGGTTTCCGGCGCGTGGCGCATTTCCCCGGCGCGCCGGCTTTCGCTAAATAGCGTTTTAAGTTTTTGCTTCGGCAGCCTGTGGCGCAGAACTGATCTGCCGCCGTCATTGGCAGGCACTATAACAGGGTCTGTTTTCATGACGGCGCCAAGCCGGACGGCCAGCTTTTGCAGGTAGCGGTAATCCGAAAAATTATCTTTCATCAGCGGGGTTTTCAGCGATACGGCTATGCCGTATTCCCGCGCCAGCCTTATTGCCGCTATGCTTTTATCAAATGACCCCGGCAGGCATGTTATGGAATCATGCGTGGATTTTTTGCCGTAAACGCTTATTTCCAGGGCGGTGATGTTAAGCGCGGCAAGCTCGCGCACAGTTGTTTCGGTTAGAAGCGTTCCGTTGGTAAACAGCCTCAAATCGAACGAAAGCCCGCGCGCCGCGGCGCATAATTCGATGATGTCTTTGCGCAGGAAGATCTCGCCGCCGGTGAATGTAAGGTATAGCGTTCCGGCGCGCGCCAGTTGGGCAAGTATTTGTTTCACCTGTCTGGTGGAAAGCTCGCCAAGCCGCTTGTTTTGACCCATGCACAGGTAGCAATGCACGCAGCGCTGGTTGCAGTTTTGAGTCAGTTCAAACGTGCATAGCAGAGGTATGTTTTTCCGGCGGGTGTTATCAAACAGTTTTTGCGATAAGTCCATAAGTTTGGAGTTGCTGCATAAATTCATCCACGTCACGGCTTGCTTCGCCCAGGGAAACTTCGTACGCATCCGTAATCTGCCGTGCGATCTTATCCGGTTTTTCCCCTTTTTCAAGCAGCTTCCATATAAAACTGCCTGTTTCGGAAAGCTCGTGAAGAGTCGAGTTCCGGCTGTCAACGACGAATGCTACCCCGTCAATCATCCGCCAGGCGCAATGTGCCGCCGGCCTGTAATTTGTGTGCATTTTAATATCTCCTGTCGTGTTGTTTGCAGGGAAAATTCAAGCGAGCAAACCGGAACGCTGCGCGCGGCTTTTTCCGATATAGCCAAAAGCTTATCAACGTGAGCGGGATCCTTTGAAAAAAACAGCGCGCAGCCCAGGATGCGCTTTATGGCGCCCGCCGCCGTCAACTTTTCAGCTGAGAGGCGTTGGCCGTGTGAAATAAAATATATTCCTTTTAACGGGCCGTCGAAACGGCGGCCGCAGTCTTTTTTCAGCTCGCCCCAGAATGGAGCGCTTGCCCCGCGCAAAACCCCGTTTTTTTCATAGATGAGGGTAAGCTCGTCGCTAAGCGCGGTATTTTTTCCGAGAATTTTTGTTATCGTGGATTTGCCGCTGCCGGAAACTCCGCCGAAAAGCAGTGTATTGCCGTTGTGCGAAATTCCCGCCGAATGCAGCAGCATCCCGCCTTCCCGCGCAAGCACAAGCGTCATGAATACGCGAAGCCATGAATTAAACGAGTACCGGTTTAAAGCGGCGCCAAGCAGTGTGTGCCGGAAATCTTTATCCGTAAATGAAACGAAATCGGAACGTGCTATCCGCCAGCCATCGCCGGTTGCGGAAATGCCCGCGTCCGGTATATTGGTGTCCGGGTGGAATATACCGTTGATTGTTACGGGTATTGCATTGCGGCCATTTTTTGCCATGAAGGTGCGGTAATGGGTTTTTATTAAGGTTTCCCATCGGTGTGAGGGGCAGTCGAAACATATTTTTACAACGCCTATGCGGATGGTTAAGCCCCGGTGTTTCACAGCCCCTTTACCCACCAGCGCATGGCTTTAAGCTCTATTCCTATTTTTTTGTCCTGGAATGTTATTTTGGTTTCGTCAACCGGTTCCTTGACGAACAACATGGGCGTTACGGAAAGATTGGTAACAGCGCGCGCCGGCGTCCGTCGGCCGGACGGGTCAACTATCACCCGCACTTCCGGCCGCGTCGGCAGCCCCTTGTTTATGCCGGTTACGCGCGCTATCTCGTCGGTATTAAGCCGGACGTAACTTCCCGGCGGGTAAAGTGAAATATTTTCGACGAACGCTTTAACCATGTTCGTATCGAACAACGAATCGGCATAGCCTATTATCGCCTTTATTCCCTCGTGCGGGATAAGCCTGGTGCGATAGGAGCGCGGATGTGTCAACGCCTCGTATACGTCGGCTATGGCTATAACACGGGCGGCATAATCAATTTCATCGCCTTTCAGGCCTTGCGGGTAACCGGAGCCGTTGTTTCGTTCGTGGGTCTGGGAAATAACGGTTGCTATCGAATTACGCAAGCCCGTGTCGAGCGTTCTTAGCAGTTTGAGAACTTCCTGCGCCGCATGGGTATGCTTCCTTATTTGCGCAAGTTCTGCGCCGGAAAATTTCGCATTTTTCTGTGCCAGTTCCATGAAGCGCGCCATGCCTATGTCGTGGAGAAACGCGCTGTAGCCGATACGCAACAGTTTCTCCCGCTCAAGCTTGAGGCTGCTTGCCAAAAATACAGAAAGGATGCACACGTTAACGCTGTGGCCGTAGATGTAAACATCCGGGGTTGCGCGGTCTGCCAAAAATAAAAGATCGCGATCGCCGGATAGTATCAGGTTCGTGATATTTTCTACCGCCGAAAGCGGGGCATCGAACGGCGCCGCCCGTTGGACTGAGGAAAGTATTTGTTTTATCTCTATAATTGAAGCGGTATATACTTGTTCTGCGGAAAGCGGCGCAGGGATAGTTTTTGCGGAAAATGGAGAGGCGGGATGCGATATTTGAGGCGCTGCAACCGGTGGCTGCGCTTGAGCCGGCGCGCCGGCACTATTATTACGGGACGCGCCCGGCTGAACAACGTTTTCAACCGGCGGAGGCTTGCCGCTTTTCTTAAATATATCCGAAAGACGCATAAATTTAGTAACTAACGATGTTACGCAAAACCCGTATAATCAAGCGTTGTAACGATTTATCGGCTGTTGTGCCGTGAAGGTGTGGCATTGAGTCCACTGCGGCATGATGGAATTATTTTTCCGGTATTTTTGTGAACTAGCCCCTTTGAAATAAGGCTTATTGATGAAGGGGCGTCGGACAGCACAAAAATAATTCCCGAAAAAACAATTCCATCAAAGTCGCGCCGCTTGAGGTGTACTCAAAGCCACACCTTCCCGGCCGTTTATCTTACAGACTTTAGAACTAGTCTGTTGTCGAACTCCGTTTCCGCCCTTTTTCGTCATTGCTCGACTCGATCGGGCAATCCAGTGTCGTCTGTAAAATTTTCTGGATACTCCGGTCAAGCCGAAGTATGACAGGAAAAATGAATTCGGCAACAGACTCGAAACTCGAACAATAAGGTTGTTCGGTTTCAATATACGAGCCGAAACGCAGGAAAACGGGGGCGCGGCGTAGCGGTAGCTACGTAAGCCCACATTTTCCGAAGTTGCAGGCCGCAGATTGAAACCGCTTAATAACTAAACAACTGCTTGATAAACATTAAGTTAAAAGCGGGCGATGGGAATCGAACCCACATCACCAGCTTGGGAAGCTGGGGTTTTACCACTAAACCACGCCCGCGTTAACGTCAATATTCAGTAAAGCTATTCTAGCTCATTTTTCAAGGAGTGTCAACTTTTCTTCGGCCAGGGCAAGCGCTTCCTTTTTTGTGGTTATTTCGCCCATGGCCTGCGCCTCTGCTATGGCGGATAGAAGTTTGCCTATAACCGGGCCGGGTTTAATTTTCAGGTGCTTCATTAACGCATGTCCATCAGCCAGGCGCGGCAGTGGTTTTTCCTTTTTTTGTTCATAGTACCGGGCGATGATTTCCTTTAATATGCGTTCCTGCTTTTTGAACTCGACTGTAACCGGCGTTTTCAACCGGCGGTAGGACGTGCAGTCGGCCAGGGAAAGAAGCACAAGATCGGGCGATTCGGCGCCGAGATCCCTGAAAAAACGGTAATATGCCCGAGCCGTAAGGGCGGGCGCCTGCCCCAGGCTTATGGGGCGCATGTGGTTTTCTATAAGCCGCCCGGCAATTTTTATCTCGCGTCCGGGCAGGCGAAGCCGGCGCAATATGGCGGATGCGATGCGCGCTCCCTTTGTTTCATGTCCCAGGAAACGCATCCGTTTGCCGACTTTGCGGGCGCAATGTGGTTTTGCGACATCATGCAGGAGCGCGGTGATTTTAAGCAGAGTCCTCCTGGTAATCCCTTGCGAAAGCGGTTCATCAAGGTGGGCGTTTAATAGTGCCGCCTGGCCGGGGAATAGTTTGTCAATGCCGCCGAGCAGGCGTTCAAGCGACACAAGCGTTTCCATGGCGTGCTGCCAAAGCCCCCTGGGGTGAAAATAAAACTTGCGCGCGCTTTTCTTCATCCGCGCCGTTTCCGGCAATATTCTTTCAAGAAGCTTACCTGAGTCAAGCTCCTCAATCCACGCGGCCGCCTGTGGCGTTGCCAGTATTCTGAAAAGTTCTTCGCGAATCCGTTCCGGCGCGGCGCGGGTGATAAGGCGGGCGTGTTTTTTTATAAGCTTGAGGGTGGCCGGTTCAATTTTGAACGAAAGTTCGGCCGCCATGCGGTATGCCCGCAGCAGCCGCAAGGGATCGTCGGTAAATACTCTGTCCGAAGTTGCGCGCACGAGGCGGCGCTTCAGGTCGTTTCTCGCGCCGACGGGGTCTATCACTTTTGAAAAATCGGTTTTTGCAGAAAGTGGAAGAGGCATGGCTATGGATGTTATGGTAAAATCGCGGTTTACAAGATCTTCGCCGATGGTTTTGCCTTTAAGGCGGCAAATGTCAACGTAAGCGATCTCACCAGATTTTTTTAACCCAACTTTTGCATTAGGGCGCGAGAACCGAGGCGAAAGAGGCCGAGAGTTTTTCGACGAATTCCGCGATCCTGATGCAAAATTTGGGTTTAATACAACGCGGTATATTTCGTTTTGCCGGTCAAGCGTTACAACTGTCCCGCCGGCCGCCGCGGCAAGTTTCCTGGAGAGCGCCGCCGGTGAGGCCGCGGTTGCAATGTCGAGGTCTTTATTGGGCCGGCCAAGCAGGGCATCGCGCAGCCACCCGCCGACGATATAAACCTCATTTTTCCCGGACAACTTTTTAATAATCGAAAACAGTTTCATGATAAAATATCCAAATCACGTTTCCTCTCCCCGCTGGGGAGAGGATTAAGGTGAGGGGGAGCTAAAGGTTCCGTCCCCGGCGACTTCCCCCTCATCCTGCCCTTCTCCCCGCCGGGGAGAAGGAACTTGTCTGTTGACGAACTCATTTTTCCGGTCATTGCGAGGCCTTGGCCGAAGCAATCTCTAACGAGATTGCCGCAGTCGCTTCGCTCCTTCGCAATGACAAAAACGAATTTAAAACGAGTTCGGCAACAGACTCGAAGGGAAGTTGCGAAGAGGTCAATATAATACCGGCACGGATGCGAGCAGGCGTTGAGTGTAGGCTTCCCGCGGGTTACCGAGAACGGCGGCGGTTTCGCCTTCCTCGACGATGCGGCCGTTGTTCATTACAACCACGTAATCGGCCAGGTTGCTGGTTGCAACGATGTCGTGGCTGATGAATACGATTGACAGCTTAAGGTGTTTTTTCAGCTCGACGAATAGCGAGAGCATTTGTGATTGCGTGGTCAGGTCAAGCGCGGACAGCGGCTCGTCGGCAACCAGAAGTTCCGGCTGTCGCAGAAGCACGCGCGCCAATGCTATGCGCTGGCGTTGGCCGCCTGAAAACTGGTGAGGGTAACAGTTTAAAATGGAGCCTGGAAGCCCTACGCGTTCCAGCATTTCCCGTGCCGCGGACGCGCGGGTTTCTTTCAGGGGAGATGCAACCGCTTCCATAAGCATGGTGCCTACGGACAGCCGGGGGTTGAGCGACGCAAATGGATCCTGAAAAACCATTTGCGTTTTGGACGAAAGCTCCCGGCGCGAGTATGCCGCAAGGGTTTTACCGCTGATAAGTATTTCCCCTCCGTCCGGCGTAACAAGGCCGCATATCGCTTTGCCGAGAGTGGTTTTCCCGCTGCCGGACTCGCCGACTACGCCAAGCGTTTTGCCCGCCTCAAGCGAAAGGGTTACATTGTCGAGCGCATGCACGGCGCCTGAGGCGCTTTTAAATATACCGCGCTCTATTGTAAATGATTTCGAGACGCCTCTAACCGATAAAAGTTCCATTATGTATTTAACATTCGCGGCACGGATGCTATAAGCGTTTTTGTATACTCGTGCCGGGGGCGCAGGAAAATTTCTTCCGTTGCCGCTTCTTCGACTATCGTTCCTTCCTTCATTACCGCTATGCGCCCGCTTCTTTGCTTTGCAATGGGCAGGTTATGCGTTATAAGCAGTATTGTAAGCGAAAGTTCTTTTTTAAGCGCATCAAGAAGATCAAGGATTTCCTTTTGTATTGTTACATCCAGCGCGGTGGTAGGCTCGTCGGCGATAAGCAGTTTAGGCCGGTTGGCTATGGCCATCGCGATAACCGCGCGCTGGCGCTGGCCGCCGGAAAGCTGGTGCGGGAAGGCCGAGTATATGCGTTCCGCCGGATTAAGCCGCACCTCTTCCAGCGCTTCAAGCGCCAGCGCCTTTTGGCGGGACGCGGGCAGTTCGGGATGGTGGGCATCAATCGCCTCGCGCAGTTGTTCGCCGACGCTGATAACGGGGTTAAGCGAGGAAAACGGGTCCTGGAAAACGATTGCAATGTCTTTGCCGCGGATCATGCGCCACTGTTGCGGCGTGTAATGGCGCACCTCTTTTCCGTCGAAAATTATCTCGCCTTCCGTTATGCGCCCCTCGTGCGGAAATATCAGCCCCATGGCTGCCGCCGCCACGGTGCTTTTCCCGCAGCCGGATTCCCCGACAAGCGCCAGCGTTTCGCCCGCGCTTAAACTGAGCGTAAAGCCGCGCAACGCATGAATGACGGCCTCATGCCTGTAATACTCAACGGAAAGATTATTGATGCTTAGAATGTTCATAAAAACAACCTGCCGCATGGTGTGCGATCAGGTTGATATTTTTTATGCTGTTACAACGAGCTCTTATGTTTTTTCAAAATGCTGGAAGCTGTAAGGATTCTTGCGCTATGGTAAACGGAGATAATTTGTATTTCATCGCCTTTGATACGATAAATTATTCTATAGTCGCCGAGCAGGATCTCCCTGATTGCGGCACGGTTGATTTCAGGCACCATCCGGCCGGATCGTGGGAAAAGTTTCAACTTTTCAATCGAAGCTATAACTTTTAATGCAAAAAGGCGCGCATAACTTTCAGAATCTTCCGCAATAAATTCGCAAATTTTTTCCAGGTCGCCAAATGCCTGTTGCGTCCAGATTAGATGAGCCATTTATGTAATCGTTTTTTGACTTCTTTATGGGATATAATCTGGCCGGCATCTGCCTGACGGCAACCTTTTTCCACTTTATACAATAAATATAATTTTTCCATGGCATCTTCTATGTGGGCGTTTTCCGGCAGTGTCCGTACAATTTTTTTTATTTTTTCTTTCTCAATAATCTTAGCCATACATCAACTCCTTCGTTATTTTGTAACAGAACTATTATAGCTCATAGGTGCCGGGAAAGCAAGCGCAACTTTGCCGGTTTATTGCCTTGAGTGCAGCGTGTCGCGCAGGCCTTCGCCCAGCAGGTTGAAGGAAAGCGCCGTGAAAAGAATCGCGATGCCCGGGAAAACAGAAAGCCACCAGGCTACATATATATAGTCCTTGCCGGCGGTAAGCATCTGTCCCCAGGACGAACCCGGCGGCTGCACGCCAAGCCCGAGAAACGATAGGCCGGACTCCGTAAGTATGGCATCGGCTATACCCAGCGTGGCCGAAACAATAACCGGCGAGATAACGTTCGGCAGTATATGTACCAGGAATATCCTGCGGCGCGACAACCCAAGCAACTCCGCCGCCTGCACGAATTCTCTGTGGCGCAGCGACAGCGTTTCTGCCCTCACCAGCCGTGTCAACCCGGGCCAGGACGTCAGCCCGATGACGATCATCACATTGTATATGCCCGGTTCTAGAAAAGCGATAACAAGCAGTATAAGGAAAAAGGTCGGGAAGCACAGCATAATGTCTACCGCGCGCATTATAATAACATCAACAATCCCGCCGAAATATCCGCTTACTATTCCAAGCAGCGTTCCGATGATAGTGGCGATGCCTACCGCGACGAATCCCACGGTAAGCGAGATGCGTATGCCGTAAACCAGGCGCGAGAATACATCCCGCCCCAGGTCGTCCGTGCCGAGCAGGTGCGCGGCCGACGGCGGCATCAGCCGGTGCGTCAGGTCCTGCTGCGCCGGTTCGTAAGGCGCTACGAGCGGTGCGGCAAGAGCGCACAGCGTAAGCGCAGCCAGCAGCAGCGCCCCGCCAAATGCAAGCTTATTTTTAGTGAACCGCCCGAAGTATAGTTTTATCATTTATACCGTATCCTGGGGTCTACCAGCGCGTAGGTTATGTCGGCGATAAGATTGCCGGCAAGGGTCAGCAGCGCGGCTATCGTTCCGACGGCCATTACTACAGGGTAGTCGCGCGCCATTATAGCCTCGTATCCCAAGCGTCCCATGCCGGGGTATGCGAAAATAGTTTCAAAAATAAAGCCACCGCCGATAAGCGCCGGCAGCGAAAGCCCCAGTATGGTGACTATCGGAAGAAGCGCGTTGCGAAGCGCATGTTTAACAACTATCTGCCGCCTGGAAAGCCCCTTTGCATAGGCAAGCTTTATATAGTCCTGGTGGAGCGTGTCGAGCATGCTTGAGCGGCTGTAGCGCGACATGCCGGCAAGGCCGGTAAACGCGGAAATAAATACGGGAAGAACAAGGTGTTTCGCGCCGTCGAATACGCGCGCCAGCGGCGGAAGATCGCCGGCGTTAAGGGAGTGAAGCCCCGAGATGGGCAGCCACCCCAGTTTAAGCCCGAAGAGGATCATAAGCATAAGCGCAAGCCAGAAGGCCGGCACCGAGAAACCGATAAAAACGCCGACGGTCATTGCGCGGTCAATAAAACGGTTATGATTGAGCGCGGATATGACGCCTATCGGGATGGCGATAATCAGTATAAAAATAATTGACAGTATATTCAGCAGCAGCGTCGCCGGCAGCCTTTCGGCTATTTTTGATATGGCCGGCTTCCCGTCCCTGAAGGAAGCCCCGAAATCAAGACGCGCCACCCGCATGAGCCAGCGGCCGTACTGGACGTACCAGGGGCTGTCAAGCCCGTATAACTGGGCGAGTCTGTTTTTAGCCTCGGCCGATACCTTTGCGTTCATGTCCGTCATAAGATCGGTCGGCTTGCCGGGCGCAAGGTGCATGGCCCCGAAAGTAATGATCGTTATGCCGAACAGGACAGGTATAATATGTATAATTCGCCGGATTATGTAATTTTGCATATATTTATTACTCCGCAAGGCGGTATTTTTGTTCCGCCGGCGGCACCCACCAGTCGTGGAAATTCCAGCCCACGCCAAGCGGGGCGATCTCAGGCCCTCTGAAACGCTTGTGTATTACGGGCAGCGATTCCGGGTAGTATAGAAAAACGTATGGAACATCGTCGAAGATAATCCGGTGGAGGCGGTGGTATATGGATGTGCGCTTTGCCTGGTCGAATGTTCCCCGCCCTTCTTCCAGCAGCCTGTCAACCGCCGGGTTATTGTAGGATATAAAATTGTATTGCCCCTCGTCCTGCTGGCCCGAGTGCCAGATGGAGTACTGGTCAGGGTCCCTTCCCACCGTCCAGCCGAGTATTATGGCGTCGAAGTTTTTCTTGTTTACGAACTGGTGGATAAACGAACTCCATTCCACGATGCGTATGTTCACTTTTATGCCGGCGCGCCGCAACTGCGACTGTATGATCTCGGCCGAGAGTGAGCGCATCTTGTTGCCCTGGTTTGTGAGAATTGTAAACTCAAGGCGTTTGCCGTCCTTGTAAAAGTAACCGTCCTTCGCATTAAGCTGCCAGCCGCATTCTTCGATCAGCGCCTTTGCGCGCGTCGTATCGTATTCATAATCCTTCACGTCCGGATTGTATGCCCACGATTGCGCGGGGAACGGCCCCGTGGCCGCCTTTCCCATCCCCAGCAGGACGCCGCCGATTATATCCTTCTTGTCAATGGCAAATGCGATGGCCTTGCGCATCCTTTTGTCCGCGAACAGCGGGTTTTTTAGATTGAAGGCAAGGTATGTGTACATGAAGGCCGGATAGCGGAACTTGTTGTAGCTGCGAAAAAATTCAGGGTAGGCTTTCCACTGGTCGGGTGTAAGCGACATGTCGTCGATGCTCTCGTTGCGCAGCTCAAGAAACTGAACCGCCTGGTCCGGTATTATGCGGAACACGCAGCGTTCAATTTTGGGCTTGCCAAGGAAATAATCCGGGTTGGCATCCAGCACAATTTTCTCGTCGGTTTTCCATTCCTTGAAACGGTACGGCCCCGTGCCGACAGGCTTGCGGTTTGCGGGATGCTCGTTAAAATCGCCTTGCGAAAAAACGTGTTTCGGCAGTATGCCCATGCCCCAGGATTCAAGTGCGGGCGCAAATTTCTGGCGGTAAGTAATGCGGACGGTGTAAGGATTTACGACGGCAAAACTTTTAACCAGCTCATAGTCCGAGCCGTAAGGCGTTTTGACTTTCGGGTCAATAAGCCGTTCGTAGGTGAACCTGACGTCCTCTGCGGTAAATGGTTTTCCGTCATGCCAGCGCACGTTTTTTCTTAAATGGAACGTGATGACAAGCCCGCCGTCCGAGACGTCCCAGCTTTCCGCCAGATCTCCGGTAAGCCGGATGTCTTTATCATATTTTACAAGTCCGTTAAATACAAGGTCGTTGACGGTCCCCGAGGCGCTGTCCGAGGCCAGCACGGGATTGAGGTAGGAAGCATCCCCCAACGCCGCCGAAACATACATATCCCCCGCACCCGCAGTTGCGGCCGCAAGGCACGCCATTATAATCGAACACATTAAAGCAACATTCATGGATTATTGCCCAACGGTTACCTGTATATAGTCGCCGGTGAAATATGCGGCGGCGGCTGACTGGATGGATTGCGAAGATACCGACATAAGCTTCTCAAGGTATTGGTCGTCGTAGGAGTAGCCGGCTCCCATAATTTCCCAGAAGCCGGTGTACCAGGCTTTGCGGCCTATAGTCTGGTGGTCGAGAAGATAAATGCCGCGAATATAGTTTTTAGTTTCCTCGAGTTCCTTGTCGCTGACGGGCGTTTGTTTAATGTCCGCGATAATTTCCATTATGCGTTTTTCGGCGACAGGTATATTTTTTTTGTCGAGGCCCATGTATACTACAAACCGGCTGGACAATTTGCGCGACGGATAGAAGGAATTAACCTCGTATGCAAGCCCTAGTTTTTCCCGCAGTTCCGTGAAGAGACGGCCGCTCATGCGCCCGCCGAGAAGCGAGTTAAGAACTTTGAGCGTTGCAAAATCTTTGTTTGCATTATTGGGCGCAGGCCAGCCGATCATGAGGTATGCCTGCTGGAATTTTGAGTTTTTGGAGTTGACTTGTTTATGGCCGGGAAAGGCCGGCGGCCTGGCCTCATCCTGTTTTGCCCCGGGCGGCACGCTTGAGAAGAACATTTCCGCGAGCTTCTTTGCTTTTTCAAGCGTGATGTTGCCCGCGATTGAAAGCACCGTACCGTTGCCTGTGTAATTGTTTTTGTGCCAGCGCTCCAAATCCGCGCGCATGAAGCCGCTTACCGTTTCTTTTTTGCCGATGTCCGGCCATGAATACGGGTGGTTGCCGTAAAATGTTTTAAGGAACAGGTCGTCAGCCACGTTGTGAAGGTGGTCCTGCCTGCTCCTGATGCCGGCAAGCACGTTGGTGCGTTCCTTTTCTATCTCTTCGGCCGGGAAGGCCGGGTTGAAGGCCACGTCGGCGAGAAGTTCCATGGCTTTATCTGTTTTTGCGTCCATCACGGATATGCCGAGCGTGCAGAAATCGTTGTCCACGTCCGTCGAAACCGAGGCGCCTATGTCTTCGATGTCCCGCGAGAGTTTTTCGGAATCGCGATTCTTCGTTCCCTGCATCAACAGCACTTGTACGAAGTTGGCAAGGCCGGCTTCCGTTTCTTTCTCGTTGACGCTGCCGGCGCGCAAAAACAATTGTGCGCTTACCAGCGGGTTATCCGTAATTTCCTTGTGCAGAACTTTGATGCCGTTTGCAAGTGTAAATTCGTTCACGTGTCCTCCCGCATGTGCGTTGGTTAGCGCGGCAAATAGTGATATGGCGATAAAAATAAATTTTTTCAAAGCGAAATCTCCGGTTGCTATTTCCCCGGCGCCAGGATTGCCTGGTTGAAGCCTTTGCCGGTGAAATATTTTTTAAGGAAATTTTTCACGTCTCCGGCGGTAACGCGCTCGGTGCCTTCGATGTAGCGCTCAACCATTGACGGGTTTCCCTGCATGTGCCAGTAGGCGTAAAGCGACGCCTGGTCGTGGAAGGTTTCCTTGCCGAAATACCATTGCGATTCCAGCGCCGTCTTTGCGCGGCGCAACTCTTCTTCCGTCGGCCCTTCATCCGCAAGGCGTTTGATTTCCAAAAGCGTCGCGGTTATTGTCTCGTTTTCCTTTTCCGGCGCGAACACGCCCGAGATCGCAAAAACGCCGCTGCCTCTTTGCGACCAGAACGACGTGCCGATGGAGTATACGATCTGTTTTTCCTCGCGCAGCGTCCGGAACAGCCGCGAGGAACGGCCGCCGCCGAGTATCACGGACGTAATATCGCCGGCAAACTGGTCGTCGGAAGTTATCGTGGGTCCTGTAAAGCCGGCCATCCAGTAAGCCTGTTCGACCGCCTTTTTCGTCTGCAGAGATACGCTCTCGTGCGGAGGCTCCACGAGGCCGGGTTCGGGAGGCGGGTTTTTCCCGGGCTGCTTTGCGAACGTTTCGTTAACTATTTTTCGCATTGCCGCCGCATCCACGTCGCCTGCGATGGAGACGAACATATTTGCCGGCACGTAGTGTTTTTTGTAGTAATCTTCGATTTCTTTGCGGGAGACGGTGCGTATTACTTCTTCCGAGCCGATAACGCTTGAGCGGTACGGCGTTACCGTAAACATCGCCTCGCTGAACAGGTCGTAGAGCATGGCGCCCGGATTGTCCGCGTGGCGGCGTATCTCTTCGATAACCACGGGGCGTTCCTTGTCTATTTCAGCGGCCGGCAGCAGCGCGTTTTCCATGGCATCGGCAAGGATGCGCACGGCGTCTTCAACCGCCTCTTTGCGTATGTCTATGTAGTATTGCGTAAATTCTTTGGATGTGGCGGCATTTATTACGCCGCCCTGCGTCTCGGTGCGGCGGGTGATTTCATCGGCCGGGTAGAGTTTCGTGCCTTTAAATATCAGGTGTTCAAGAAAATGCGACAGGCCCGCGGTTCGGGGCGTTTCATTTACCGAACCGGTTTTAACCCATACCTGCACGGTTACAAGCGGTTGCGAGTGGTCTTCTTTTATAAGCAGGGTAAGTCCGTTATCGAGTTGCACGGGTAGAACTCCTTTCTTTCCGGAAGCGAAAGCGCATGGCGCAATAATAAAAAGCAGGATCAAAAATTTTTTTTGTCTCTTTAGCAGTTTGAGGTCATTGCGAGCGCAGCGAAGCAATCTCGAAGTTGCTTCTGATAAAAAGCGAGATTGCCGCGCCCTTTGGGCTCGCAATGACGACGACAACTTCAAAACGCTGGAGAGACACAATTTTTTTATCAAGCGGGTTTCTCCGGTTCGTTGGCGGCGGGGTTGTTTTTCATGAATACGAGTATGTCAACTATCGCATACGACCATAGCGCGGCCAGCAGGATGTCGTATGACAGTATCAGTCGGGGGTTATTCCTGTAGAATTCCTGGATTATATTGGCCATGCTTTCAGCGCTGATGTCCGCCGGCTTTATTGCGCCGGCGATTTTTATCGCCATGTGAACGGCAATCATCAACCCGGCAGCTATCAGCAGCGCGCCCTTTTTAAACTTGCGAAGGTACAGGTGTCCGGCTCCGGGGCCGAGTAAAATTGTAATAATGGTTGCCACTACTTTCTTAGTCATTAAAGCTCCTGCTGCCAGCCGTTTCCTATGCCAGACTTTCTTGCGGCGTCAAGCGTGTTTTTGTACTCATCCGGCGTCAGGCGGCGCGATAGTTCAGGGTACTCGCCGGCGCGATGTGCCGGGTGGTATTGCGCCATTATGCTTAAGTGCGTATCCCGGGAGAGTTCACGGGCTATGAACTCAAAAACATTTTTGCTGCCGGAGAGGTTGTTCGGCAACGCCATGTGGCGGATGATAAGCCCGCGTTGCGCTATGCCGTTTTCGTCCGTTGTCATGTTTCCCACCTGGCGATACATTTCTTTTAGCGCCGCCTTGTTTGCTTCCCAGTAGCCGGCCGCGCCGGAAAGTTTACGCGCAGTCGTTTCATCGCCATATTTTGCGTCGGGCAGATAAATGTCCACGATGCCATCAAGCAGCGCCAGTGTTTCGAGGGATTCGTAACCGCTGCAATTATAGATAATCGGAAGCTTAAGTCCACCCGCGCGCGCCTCATAAATGGCTTCGACGGCCATGGGCGCCACGTGCGACGGCGTAACAAGATTTATGTTATGAGCGCCGCGTTTCTGCAACGAAAGCATCATCCCGGCCAGGGCGGCGATTGTTACGTTGTTGCCGTTTCCGTGCTGGCTTATGGGATAATTCTGGCAATACACGCAGGAAAGGCTGCAATTTGCGAAAAAAATAGTTCCCGAGCCGGTAACGCCCGAGATAGGCGGTTCCTCGCCATGGTGAATGTTATGGCTTGCAACCAGGGCGTTTGTATCCGTGCGGCATTTCCCCTTTTGCCCGGCCAGGCGGTTGACGCCGCAGTTATGCGGGCAAAGCCGGCACGGGTTAAGCAGCGCGTAAAGCTGTTTGATTCTGGACGGATAGTCAATCATTGGCCTGTGGCGGCAGACGTTGAAATATTGACGCCGGCCGAGCTTGAGCGCATGACGCCGTAATGGATCTCCGGCTCGAACGAGCGCGCCCGCACGTCTACTTTTGTGCGCACAATTTTTGCTTCGCCGAGGAGATCGGCATAGTTAATCGAATATTTTTCGCATAACTGCAAAAGTTTTACGCCTTTGTCGCGCTGTTTGGTTATGTCTTTTAGCGCAACGCCTGAGCGCTTCGATATTAGTATAAGCTTAATCATTTCATTTCTTCCGTAGCCGCGGTTCCAGAGGCCGGTAAGTTCATCCTGGTTTTGTTCTAAATGTTTTGCAAGCGCTTTGACAAATGCGTCAGCAGGGCGGACTAATTGTTTTTCCCTGCGCAGCGAATAGTCGTCTAACGGTGAAATACCGGCGCTTACCCCCACATCCGCGCCCGCTTCCAAAGCCGCGAGCATACATAAAATCAGAATAAAAAATTGTTTGATTATCACAGCTGGCATCCCCCCTTATAAAGTAAAACACGCGCCCGCCCGGACTTGAACCGGGACGCCTGGCTCCGGAGGCCAGTACTCTATCCAATTGAGCTACGGGCGCAATCAACAGATTATATCATATTTTTCAAAGAATTTTCCTTTGTAATAGGGGACGTAGGATAAATAGCTAAATAGCCGCTTCTTTACCTGTCTTTTAACTGTCTGCCGTTTTGCGGCGGAAGATGTCGGTTTTGATGGATGATACGCGATCCAGAAATAGGATGCCGTCCAAGTGGTCTATTTCGTGCTGGAATACTACGGCTTCGAAACCATCGAGTTCAAGATGTAAATCCTTCGCCAGGCGAGGGTCAATGCCTTCCACGAGTATGCGTTCGGCGCGTGTAACGTTTCCGGTGAATTCCGGTACGCTGAGGCAGCCTTCCCTGCCGGTGCGCCTGCCGTCGGACGTAATTATACGGGGGTTGGCCAGGACTATATGCCCGTGATTTGAATGAGGTTTGTGGTAGCGTGAAACATCAACAACTATCAGGCGCACATTTTTTCCCACCTGAGGCGCGGCAAGCCCTACGCAGTGCGGGTGATGCCGCATCGTGGCGCACATATCCGCGGCAAGCGTTACGATTTCGGGCGTTATATTGCGCAGTTGCGGCGACGGTATTTTTAATAAGGGGTCCGGAATAGTGCGCACGGGCAGGATGGCCATTAGAGTTGAGGGGATTCAACGGGGCGTATGCCGATGTTTACGTGCAGTGCGCGCGCCTCTTTTTGAAGAGTCGCATTCAGGGATTTTAAAGGCAGTTTTTTGGGGAGTTCAATTTCAAGCAGCATCACGTAGGCGCTTCCGCGTTTGTTTGTCTGGACGTCGGTGATATTTACGCGGCGGGCGGCAAGTATGCGGCTTATGCGGTATACTATTCCCGGCCGGTCAGCGCCGTATACCGACAACATGTGCGATTTCCAGGCGCTTTTGCCGCGCTTTTCCTCAGTTGCGGTTATGCCGCGCACGAGTATGGAAAGCCCCTCTTTTTCCTGTAACGGAACAAACAGTTTCTGGAGCGCTGCGGAATCAAGCCGCGGCGGAAGATCGGCCAGGACTATCATCGCAAATTCGCTGCGCAGCCGCGTCATGGATGAGTCTTCGATATTGCAGCCGGCTTTGAAAAGCACCCTGGTTATAGAAGCAACAATCCCCGGCCTGTCTTTACCCATTACGGAAATAGCGGCAAAATGTTTAGAGTTAGTTTTCATGGAATATTATTTTGGTGGCCAATTTGCACACAGATATGATCATTTATTCACAAGTATTTTTATCATTTCGAATTGAATCTTCAGGCTGCATATTCTACTTCCCTGAAAAAACGGCTTAATTCCGCAGGAGTCCGCAAATCAACTTTCCTTCTTATCATTGCTGTTAATTCAATCTCGATTTCCGAGAGTTTAAGTAAATCGGGTGCGTGTCCCTCTTCGAATTCTACCAGTATGTCAATGTCGTTATCTTCACGAATCTCATCACGCAAAGCGGAACTAAAAAGAGAAAGTCTTTTTATTTGGTTCTTATGACAGAAATCTTTCAATTTTCCTTTCGATATGTGATTAGTTATAGAAAACATTTATGTTGCCATCCTTATGCTGCTTTATGCAAAAATTATACCGCAATCCCGCCGGGTTGTCAAACCATGTTTAGTGACGTCGCTTTGCAATGAATATACCGACACTGTATTTGCGTTCTTTAGCCCTTTCTTACCGTGCCAGTGTTTCAGCTTTTCGAAAATATTCCTTTGATTTCCTAAGATCGTTTTTATTCCAACTTTTTAGATACTTGTACTTGTATATTTTTCCCAAACCTAAATAAGCAAATGTATTATACGGATTCATCTCCAGAGCTTGCTGATAAAATAATATTGCGCGATCGGAGATTGGAATAGCGGAATGATACGAATAGCGTTCATTATAATAATCTCCTATGTGGACAAGAATTTGGTCGTGTATATCTTTGCCGTCAATAATTACTTTTACACTTTCGTCATCTTCGGTTAAATCAATTTGTATCGCTTTCCCAGTATTTTCGGAAATAAATGGAATTGCAGCTGCTATTAGAGCTGGGAAAACTGATCTTAAGTCGCCACTTCTACCAGTGCTGAATATTTTTGTTTGCCACAGTTGTCGGTTGTTCTGATTTTCCATCAGCGCTATTTTGTCGTAAGCATCAATAATTATGTGTCTATCATACGTTGTATATGAGACTTCGTGCGTCATGTCACCTACAATTCCGTATTCAGGTTCGTTCGTTGTTTTTGCTTTAAATAAAGTTACATTGTTGAATGAAAATAGAGAGCCATAAGTATGTGTAGATTTATATCCGGTTTGCCCAATAACTGGCACATAATATGAATACATCTGCAATTTTGGTTCGCCTATTCCATATGTTAGGAAAACAATAATATTTGCCTCATTCACATCTTCTACAACACTATATCCCTTTGCCTGCAACCCATGTTTGACGTGTCCTTTATATTCTAAAAATTGTAAATCGTCGGATGGCAAATCTTTGAAACCAGGGAAAATGTAACAACATTTTTTATTTATTGGTTGCTTGCCATTTATGGCATCTATCATTACACAATACCGTGTTGTAGCTGTGCAGCCGGTCATTAGCATGCAGAAAAAAACTAAAATTGTAAAAATTATTTGGACATTAGAAGCCACGCCCTCCGGCATATTCCTACCCATAACGGAAACTGCGTCGAATTTTTTGCTTTTCATAAGGTATCTTTTTTATGAGGGCTCGCTATGTTCTGTTTTTAAAAAAGGTTCCATTATTCGTTTTACATTGTTAATGATTTCAGTATCGCCTTTTATTTCGCCTAAGGGGGTGAGCTGGTTGAATATGTATGTGTCATCAAGGGCGGATCCCTGCCGGGCTGCGATGCCTTCGACGTCAAGCCAGTCCTGTGGCCGGGCCGCAAATGCTTTCATCACTATAAGATCCTCGGCGGAGCAGGTAAGCAAAGGGCAATCGGGAGCGAAGTTAAAATATGTTGCGCGTTTCATCATTTCCTTTTCAAACGGCACCGCGGCAAAAGCGATATCTATCGGGACGCCGTTAGAAGCGTTTACAAGTAGAACCCTGTTTTCCATCGCAAAGCGTTTGCCGTCAGCCAGACGTGATTGAAAACTGGCAAGCATGGCGTCAATATATTTTTCCTCGTCCCCGAAATCGGCAAGGATGCTTATATCAATATCTCGTGTCATGCGCACTTCCCCCCATCTGATTACCGCCAGGCCGCCTATAAAACAAAAATCCCAGTTGCGTAGCTTTATAAAATTTTGAAATTCGAGAGCGGCGTTAAACAAGGAATTCATTTATTTACCAACTTGCGAAACAGGCGTTGCTGGATTACAAGGCCGGTGCCGGTAGTGCGGCGCGGATTCATAAGCGCGGCTTCCAGCATATCGTCAATTATTTTTTGATTTTTTTCATAATCAAATTCCCTGAGCTCCCTGGCCTTAATCTTTGCCAGTTCCTCATGCGCCTTCTTCCAAGTCGAAAACCAGATTTTATTCATAAATGGGGACGTAGGATAAATAGCTAAATAGATACTTCTTCTCCGAATTTTTCCCTGCACTGCCGTACGAGATAGCCGACTCCTGACTTGTTGCAATTCATTACTTTTGCCAGTTCGATGCTGCTTATGCCGAGTTTTTTGTTGCCTATATATGCAAACATCATTTTTGCTTCCGCTATCTTGTTTTCTCTTCCACGTTGTTGCAAATGTTTTCTATGTAGTGAATACTTTTCGCATACTTTTTGTATCAGTTTTTCCATATTCCACCCCTCCCGTTTCAACTTTTCCCGCTCGCGCAACTCATATTCTGATTCTTTAAGAGCCTCGTTTACAAAATCCCCATCGCCTAATATTCGTTCATCGCCCTGCCATCTTTCATTGGCTTTTTGTAAACATGCCACCCTGGTCCATCCGCCGGCGCTGCGCCGCAACCCCCCGCCGGAAAAGTCATGCCTTCTTCCCTTATCCTTTGCTTCATCCATAAATGTAATGTACTTCTTTGCCGCTTCCCTCCTGGTGGCGCCGAACCGTTCCAGTATTTCGCCTGTTGCCTGCCATGAAACCTTTTGTTCACCCGTCAACACTGAGTGGCCGCACCATTTAAAACCGTTCAATTCTTCCATGCTATTTACTATTTTTGCGCGCAACGGGTTTAAATGGACATAGCGGATAAGTTCCAGCAGGTATTCTTCTTCCTGACAAAGTATTGATTTATACCGGTTTTGATACAAATAACCGCATCGCTTGTATTTTTTGTTGAAATAAATCGCATAGCCGGTTAATACCTTTCTCATTAAATCGCTCAACGGTTTTTTCCCGGTTCGCATCACTAAATGAAAATGATTGGGCATTAGCGCCCAACCATAACAGCGGTGGCCTGTTTGCGCGATGCCTTCCGCCAGTCGTCTTAATAATTCTTCACGGTCAGCATCTTCCCTGAAAATATTGCAACGTTCTATACCACGCTGTATAACGTGGTATATTCCGCCGGCGATATTTATTCTTCCTTTTCTTGGCATAATGTTATCTTGTTGACGCAACTATTTAGCTATTTATACTACGTCCCCTATGTGGGTCAGGGCTTGGTCTAGGTTTGTGGGGGCTTTGCCGCCGCCTTGGGCGAAGGTTGTTTTTCCGCCGCCGGAGCCGCCGATTAGCGCGGCAAAACTTTTTGCGATTTTGCCTGCGTTGTAGCCTTTGGATGCAAGGTCTTCCGAAACGGTAACGACGAACGAGATTTTCTCTTTCCCGGCGCTTGCCAGCAGCACGATGGCGGTGCCGAGGCGGTTTTGCATGTTGTCGGCAAGGCTTCTTAAGTTCGCGGGATCCATTTCGGCAAGCCTTGCGGCAAGCAGTTTTATGCCGCCTATTTCCCTGACGTTTTTCAACAGGTCGGTGGTTTCGCCGGCGGCGAGTTGAAATTTAAGCCGCTCGATTTCCTTTTCCATGTCTTTTTGCTGGGTTACCAGGCGGTCAACCCGCGAGTCAAGCTCGAAGAAAGATGTTTTAAGTTTTGAGGAAACGGAGTTTATCATATCCTGCATGCGGCGCACGTAGTTATCCGCGGCCTCGCCGGCCACCGCTTCTATGCGGCGCGTGCCGGAAGCGACGGAAGACTCCGAGATAATTTTGAAAAGGCCGATGTTGCCCGTCCGCCCCACGTGCGTGCCGCCGCAGAGCTCCATTGAAAAAGGTTTTTCGCCACCCGTATCAAGCACTGAAACCGCGCGCACGGTTTCGCCGTATTTCTCGCCGAATAGCGCCATTGCGCCTTTTTTGCGCGCCTCGTCCTGGTTCATCAGCTCTATGCACACCTCCATGTCCTTGCGAATAGCGTCGTTGACTATCTCCTCGGCCGCCGAAAGCTCCTGTGGCGAGAGGGCGGCTGGGTGCGTAAAATCGAAACGGAAATAATCCGGAGTTACCATCGAACCGGCCTGCGTAACGTGGGCACCCAGCACATGGCGCAGGGCGCGGTGAAGAATGTGCGTAGCTGTATGATGTCGTTTTATTCGTTCCCGGCGTTTAACGTCTACGGTTGCTTCAAGTTCCATACCGACGGAAAGCGTTCCGCGCAATACTTTAACCTTGTGCGCAATGCAGCCGGCAACCGGTTTTTGCGTGTCGGTAACGTCTACGCTTAATTTTTCCATTATTGAGCCTTCGCGGATGACGAGTTTCCCGCGGTCGCCCGCCTGTCCGCCGGATTCAGCGTAGAACGGCGTGCGGTCAAGCATGGCCTCGCCCTCCTCGCCGGCATCAAGTGATGTTACGCGTTTCCCGTTTTTAAGAATGGCGGTAACTTTTGCGCTGATCGCCGTCTCAGAATATCCCTCAAAAACGGTTGCGCCGAGTTCCCCGGCCAGCGCGGAATAAAGGGTAACGTCTTTTTCGCCGGAACCCGCCCAGGCGGCGCGCGATTTATTCTGGGCTTCTTTCTGCGCCGCGATAAATCCTGCGTCATCCAGGGTAAGTCCGTGTTCCAGCGCGATTTCCCTGGTCATGTCCTGCGGGAAGCCGTAGGTGTCGTATAGCTTGAATACCTCGGCGCCCGGCAATTGTCTGGATGAGCGGTAGCGGTTTATAATCTCATCGAGTATTTTTGTGCCCGCCTCAAGTGTCTCGAGGAATTTTTCCTCCTCATTTTTGGTTATCGAGGCGATATGTTCCCGGCGCCCGGCCAGTTCCGGGTAGGCGCTTTTCATTGTGTCAATTACCGTTCCGGTAACCTTGTGCAGAAACGGTTCGTTAATGCCCAGCATCCTGCCCTGGCGCAGCGCGCGGCGTAGTATCCGGCGTAAAACGTACCCGCGTCCCTCGTTCGACGGCAGTATCCCGTCGCCGATTAAAAACGTTACGGCGCGGGCGTGGTCGGCCATCATGCGCAGTTCGAATTTTTTTTCTTCAACCGTGGCGCCGGTCAGTTTGCATAATTGAGCGATATAGGGTTTAAAAAGCCCCGTATCGAAAAGCGAGATGTGCCCGCCCGCGGCCGCGGCAAGGCGTTCAAGCCCCATGCCGGTGTCTATGTTTTTGCGCGGCAGGTTTTTCAGGCTGCCGTCCGGTTGGCGGTCGAACTGGGTGAATACAAGGTTCCATATCTCGAGATACCGGTCGCAGGAGCAGCCTACGCCGCAACCCGGCTTGTTGCAGGCCAGCTTTTCGCCGAGATCAATAAGTATTTCCGAGCATGGGCCGCAGGGGCCTGTTGGCCCCATGTTCCAGAAATTTGTGTCGTCGCCCAGGCGCACTATGCGCGATTCGGGCAGAATCTTTTTCCACAGCGCCGCGGCTTCGTCGTCATCCTTGTATACCGTGGCATATAATTTTTCCTCGGGCAGCCGCATTTCCTTCGTTAGAAATTCCCAGCCCCAGCCGATGGCCTGTTCCTTGAAGTAGTCGCCGAACGAAAAATTCCCAAGCATCTCAAAAAACGTGAGATGGCGGTTGGTGCGCCCCACCTGCTCTATGTCGGAAGTGCGGAAGCATTTCTGGCAAGACACCGCCCGCGTGAACTTGTCCGCGGATTGTCCAAGGAAATGTTTTTTGAACTGCACCATGCCTGCGGATGTAAAAAGAAGCGTAGGGTCGCCCGAAGGCACAAGTGAATCGGAAGCAACATTTTGATGGCCGCGCTGCTTGAAAAAATTCAGGAACGCCTGGCGTATCTCGTCTGGATTCATGGAAGTATTCACCTTTACTGTAAGTATTATTTAAACCCGGATGGGTAAAAGTACGAATGGGACGCCTTGCGAATAAAATTTGCGTTGCATGGCGAACACGGTGTAGTTGTGCAGCCAGCGGGTTATAAACGAGTCCTCGGGGAAGACCAGTTGCCCGCCGAAGAAAACCACATTGGGAAATTTTTCCAGTATCTTAGGCGTTATCTTTTCTATCTCCACTATGACGTCGGTGCCTATCAGCGAGATTCCGTCGGCGTGGTAGCCTTCTTTCCGCATGTAGTTCACGTAGTGGTCAACGTCGCTTCGCACCTGGATGTCCAGCTTGTCGAGTTCTTCTACTCCCTTGAAATTCCCCGAATCTATCACGCCTATCTCTATGAAAATGAAATTCTTGAAAACGCCGCTGAACAAACGCATGATGCCGAACAACGTGTGAAGCCCCAGCCCGTTGAAACCGTTTACCAGCAGCACGGCGGTTTTGTCGTTGGGGTTGAACTCCACCTGCGGGTTTGGCAGCTCTTCCTGGCCGGCATCGGCGGATGTTACCCCCACGGCTTGCACAAGGCTGTTAAGCCTTTTTAAGAGTTTTGCGGTGTTGTAATAATGCCTGCGTATGAAGATGGCAAAAACCATCAACGTGCCGGTGATAAGAAGCGTAATCCATCCGCCTTCGTGAAACTTAATCACTATCATGGATATAAGAATGAAGCTTGTAAGTATCAAACCCACGCCGTTTATGGTGATTTTCTTGCGCCAGTCGCTTATGCGCGCGCGCACCCGCCACCAGTGCGTTACCATCCCCAGCTGGGACAGCGTAAAAGTTATGAACACGTTTATACTGTAAAGCACCACGAGAAAAGTTACCGATCCGCCCGTTACTATCATCATGATAATCGCGGAAATGCCCATGATTACGACGCCGTTCTTATTTACGAACCTGTCGCTCAACATTGCGAAACGTGTCGGCAGCCACCGGTCAAGAGCCATGTTTGCAAGTATGCGCGGGCCGTCTATAAAGCCGGCCTGCGCGGCTATGAACAACAGCGCCGCCTCGGAAAACAGTATCAAAAATACGAACGCGTGTCCCGTTTTTCCCCAGCCGGCCGTCATATTCTCAAAAAGTACGGCATTTAACGTTTTGCCTTCCACGTGGCCGACCTGGTAAAATAGATAGGATATTATCAGGCCAACCACGACAAACGTCAACGATATGGCCATATAACGCATGGTGCGCTTGGCGGTCTTGACGCGCGGTTCGCGAAGGATGGGCAGGCCGTTGCTTACCGCTTCAATACCCGTGTACGTTCCGGCACCCATGGAATAAGCGCGCAATATAATAAGTATCATTCCCAGCAGCCCTATCTCGGAACGGGACTGAACTATGTCATTTTGAGTAGCCCTGACTATTTCAGGGAAATGAACCATGTTCGCAAAAAGCGAATAGAATATAGCGAACATATGCGTTAATACAAACAACATGAATACGGGTATAAGCACGGTGACGGATTCCTTAACCCCCCTCAGGTTAAGAATGATAAGAACTATCAGGCCGGCCGCGGCAAATTCCAGCTTGAATACCTGCCATTGCACGGGCAGAAAGCTGAATATGGCGTCGGCGCCGCTTGCGATTGATACGGTAATGGTCAGCACGTAGTCAATAAGGAGGGCGCAGCCGGATACCATGCCTACGTTTGGCGACAATAGTTTGCTGGCGACAAGGTACCCCCCGCCGCCCGTAGGGAATAATTCTATGATCTGAGAGTAACTTGCGCTTATGATAAAGATTGTAAGCGCGCTGCCCAGGGCGACGAAAATGCTTAAATACAGGTGGCCGTTTAAAGCCAGGAACGTTTCCTGCGGGCCGTATGCGGAGGACGAAAGCCCGTCCGCTCCAAGCCCCACCCAGGCGAAGAAAGCTATAAGCGATATCTTGTTGAAGACTTCCATGTCGTATGGGCTTCGCGCTTTACCGATCAGGAGCCGTTTGAGGCGTTCAAACCATGATAACTTATCGTTTTCTTCCATTGGATACCTTTATTGTGTTTCTTTAGCGTTTAGAAGTTGTCGTCGTCATTGCGAGCCCGAAGGGCGCGGCAATCTTGCTTTTCATCAGAAGCAACGTCGAGATTGCTTCGCTCTCGCTCGCAATGACCTCAAACTGTTAAAGTGGCACCCTTTATTGAATCTGAAATTGTTCGTCTGCCCTGTAAGAGCTGCGGACGTAGGGTGCGCTGACGCAACGGGTGAAACCTTTTTCAATGGCGCGCGTTTTATAATGCAGGAAACGCTCTTCCGTAATGTACTCCGCAACAGGCGCGTGCCGCAGGGATGGCGACAGGTACTGGCCGAGGGTTAACATGTCGCAGCCCGCGTTGCGCAGGTCGTCCATCACTTTTTCTATTTCGTCCGGCGTTTCACCCAGCCCCAGCATTAAGCCGGACTTTGTGGTGCGCCCCGCCTTTTTGGCGTATGAAAGCACGGAAAGAGACCTCTTGTAATCCGCTCCACGGCGCACCTCGTCGTAAAGCCTCGGCACGGTTTCAAGATTGTGCGCGAAAACGTCCGGTTGCGCCGAGGCCGCCAGCTCCACGGCTGACATGTTTCCCAGGAAATCCGGCACAAGCACTTCCACGTAAATTCCCGGGAGCGCGTTGCGCAATTGTTTCACCGTGTCATGGAAATGTTGCGCTCCGCCGTCTTGCAGGTCGTCGCGGGTGACGGATGTTATTACAACGGCGCGCAGCCCCAGCTTGCGAACCGTTGCGGCCACGCGCTCCGGCTCGCCAGGGTCAGGAGGCAATGGCCTGCCCTTGTCAACGGCACAGAAACGGCAGCCGCGGGTGCAGACGTTGCCTGCTATAAGAAACGTTGCCACGCCCCTGCCGAAACATTCGCCGATGTTCGGGCATTTTGCATTTTCGCAGACCGTGGAAAGCCCGGCTCCGCGCAAAATCTTTTTCAGCCCGGTAACTTCACCAAGATTTATGCGTTTTTTTGTCAGTTGAGACATTATTGTTTTTTGGGTTGCGCCGGTTTGCGGGTTTTCTTCATTTGTTGCAGTTTTTGTTGTTGCTCGGAGGTTAGCACTGCGTACCCTTTTTCCTGCATCTCAATGGTCGAAAGCTCCATCTGCTCTTCTATGGCCGTGATTTGCTTTACTTTCTCCCTTGCGGCGGCGAAATCCGGGGCGTCTTTTTTTAATGCATCGCGCAGTTCTATCTTTGCAATTTTCAAATCAGCTTTTTGCTTTATGGCGTTTTTCTGGAATTCGCTTACTATCTGATCAAATTTCGTTTCCTGCTCCGGCGTCAGGCCAAGCTCGTCCTTCATGCGCATGTATTTGCCTATGTTACCCGTTCCCTTGCTCATTGCGGCGCATTTATCCGGCATTTCCATTGACATGCCTGACATGCCCTCGCCGCGCATTTTATCGCAATCTTCCATGTTTTTACATTTCATTTCCGCCGTTGCCGCCTGGGATAATAACAACATTCCGCCTGCCAACACCATCATAAGTCTCTTCATAAATGTTCCCTCCTCTTTTTTAAATACTCCATTAATTCCTTGTAAGACAATGTATTGATTATATCATTTTTTTCAAGCCAACCGCGGCGCGCCACCGAAATTCCAAGTTCCATGAAGCCAAGGTGTCCCGTGGTATGGGCGTCGGTGCCTATGGCAAGTTTTACTCTCAGTTCCTTCGCCTTGCGGCAGTAAACATCGGCAAGATCAAGGCGTTCGGGGAAGGAGTTGATTTCGATCATCTTGCCGGCGCGGCGCGCTGTGTCAAGCACCCGTTCCATGTTTAACGCGTAGGCGGGCCGCTTGCCGATTAGCCGGCCGGTGGGATGCCCAAGGCAGTGCGTGAACTTGTTTTCCAGCGCTTTTGTCACGCGGCCGGTGATGGTTTCCTCATCCTGCTTGAAACCAGTATGGATGGAAGCCAGCACGAAATCAAGCTCCTCAAGCACGGAGCGCGGGTAATCAAGGTTGCCGTGCGACAAAATGTCTATCTCTGTTCCGCAGAGGATTCTGAAATCTGTGTAACGGGCATTGAGCCGTTCTATTTCCTTCAACTTTTTACGCATCGTCTCCACGCTGAGCCCGCGGGCGATTTTGAGGCTTTGGGAGTGGTCGGTTATTATTATCCACTCGTAGCCGCGGCGCTGCGCCTCCGCGGCCATTTCCTCGATGGAATTTTTGCCGTCGCTATATGTGGAGTGAACGTGTACGTCGCCCTTGATGTCTTTAAGTTCCACAAGACGCGGCAGGGCGCCTGTTGCAGCCGCTTCTATCTCGCCGGTGTCCTCGCGCAGCTCCGGGGCTATCCAGTCAAGCCCCAGCGCCGCGTAAACCTCTTCCTCGGTTTTTGCCGCAACCGGGGCTTTTTCCCCTATGCGGAAAATACCGTATTCGTTTATGGTAAATCCTTTGCGTTTTGCCAGCGTTCTTAAAGTTACGTTATGCGCTTTCGATCCCGTGAAATACTGTAATGCCGCGCCGTAGCTTGCCGGCTCGATTACGCGCATATCCGCCTGTACGCCGCCTTCGAATACGACGCTTGACTTTTCGGGTCCGGCGGCAAGCACGCGCTCTACGCCGGCAAGACTGGTGAAACGTTCGATGGCTTTTTTTCGCCCGCTTTCCGTGGCGGCGCACAGTATGTCAACGTCGCCGATGGTTTCCCTGTAACGGCGCAGCGAGCCTGCCCCATCCATGCGGCTGACTCCGGCTATGCCGGAGCATTGCGCCATGATTTCTTTTGACAGCGCCAGCGCTTCGGAAAGCAGCATCCGGCCTGCCGACTGTTTTTGCGTGGCAATGCTTTTGAGTATGTTGTCTTCCGATTTTTTGCCGAAACCGGCAAGCGTTCTTATTTTTCCAGCGCCGGCCGCGGCTTCAAGTTCAGGGACGGATGAGATATGCAGCCGGTCAAAAAGCGCCCGCGCCTTTTTGGGGCCAACGCCCGGCACGGCCATCATTTCAAGAAGCCCCCGGGGGAAACGCGCGGCAAGCTCCTCGTGGTAAGCTATTTTCCCGGAGGCAAGGTACTCCTCGATTTTTTCGGCGATACTTTCGCCGATACCGGCGATATCGCGCAGCCGCCCCTCGCGCGCCACGACATCCACGCTTTCCGCCATGGTATCAAGCGTTTGCGCCGCGCGCTCGTACGCCCGTATACGGAAGATGCTTTCATTATTTAACGTAAGCAGTTCCGCTATCTCATACAATAAACCGGCAATTGCCTTGTTTTTCATAAATAAAAAACCACGCGAAAATGTGGCCTTGTTATAGTTGCGATTTTATTTCATTGATTGTGCGTTCGGCGAGTGACAGCGCGTTTATGCATATTTCTTCATCGGGAACAAAATGAGGCAGGACATTGCCGAGAGGATATCTCGACGGCAGGTAAATAGAATCAATAAAATCGCACTCATCATCTGAAAGAGTGGTAACTATTTGTTTATTGGCCAGCAATTGTTTTAGTTCTGCAATGCTGTGTGTTTTCAATAGTTTCAGTGAATGCTCTATCATTGCGGCTTTAAGTGACTTCTCTATACATTGTTGTACATTTTGCAAGCAACTGTTAAAAAGTTTGTGTTTTAGCAGTAGGGTGGCGGATGCGAGGTTCTCGGTTGCATGGGCCAGCCATTGCGTCGTTTCATTTTTCATAGATCACTTCTCCCTTCTCAACTTCTACAAGGAAGGACGCCTCATGCACACCTGTCCGCAACGGAAAAACATCTACCGGTATCCGGCGCGACAAAAGCCGCATTTTTTGGCGATATTTCAAGGCGAGCGTTAAATACGAATCTGCGCTGTCTTCAAAGACCGCGATGTCTATATCATGGGGATCGCATGACTTTATAAATGAACCGAAAATAACTATTTTCCGTATTTCTCCTTCACCGGAAAGGCATTTGACAATTTCCTGTTTAATACTGTCTCTGGTAAGATTATCTATATTCATGTTACCTCTAATAAAATATAGCAAATTACCCTACGCAAGTAAACTTGGCATCAATGCCTGAAATGGCGCATGGCTGTCATGAGCATGGCGATGTTATGGGAGTCGGCCGCGGCTATGGAGTCGGCGTCTCTCAGCGAGCCGCCGGGCTGGATGATGGCTTTAACGCCTATGGCCGCCGCGGCATTGACTACGTCCGGGAACGGGAAGAATGCGTCCGAGGCCAGCACAAGCGGCATGGCGGCCACCGACGGATCAATGGCCACCTCTTTCATTTTTTCAGAAGCTATTTTTACCGAGTCTATCCTGCTCATCTGGCCTGCGCCTATGCCCACGGTTTGCGTGCCGCGCACGAGTATTATGGCGTTCGATTTCACGTGCTTGCATACTTTCCAGGCGAACAGGAGCGATGCTGCTTCTGCCGCGTCGGGCGCGCGTTTGCCTGCGGTTTTGGTTTCAGTCAGCAGCGCGGCATCCCTGTCCTGAACAAGCATTGCTCCGGTAAGGGAACGATAGTCAATTTCGGGCGTCGCGGCTTTCCGGGGGAGTTCGGGCTGCAA